>TARA_R110001583_G_scaffold45917_2_pt1 | contig 31926 bp, 29 predicted proteins | sample TARA_R110001583 | Tara Oceans TARA_R110001583 (sample SAMEA4398432) | marine metagenome | biome: Polar Biome; feature: [MES] marine water layer (ENVO:01000295) within the mesopelagic zone...; material: water (ENVO:00002006), including particulate matter (ENVO:01000060) such as...... | reverse complement strand
GTACTGGATGCCGCCTGGGTCAACGATCACACCCCCGCCGAGTTGGTCAACCGGATCAAAGCCCGCGTCGGTGACCAGCAGGTCTACCTGAGCTTCGATATCGACGGCCTCGATCCCGCCTTTGCGCCAGGCACGGGAACCCCTGTCGTCGCCGGTATTAGCATCGACTGCGCGCTGAAAACGATTCGTGGTCTAATCGGTACAAACCTGATCGGCATGGATGTGGTTGAAGTAGCGCCCGCGTACGATCACGCCGAAATCACCTCCCTGGCAGCGGCAACCCTGGCGCTGGAATACCTCTATGTATTGGCGACGAACAAGGAACTTTAGGGCAACGCTGCCTGAGCTATTCAGAACTATTCAGAACTAAAAAGACTAGCCGTGGTTAGCCGTGCTGATGTTGATTGCACGGCTAACCTAGCGGTTCTGGCGAAATACAACGTTGGATGCTCAATCTGGATAATCACAATTATTGATACAGCAATCTCCTGAAGTTTGACTGTCTACTAGCCATAAAAAGGTGTGATGCAGCCGCGAGATTGTAAACCGTTCCATCTACTTTCCGGTCATCTACACTGACAGTACGGATTCGCCGCATCATGTAGCATTTTCATCGAGTTCTTGGTGGACACAAATCCATGCGATATTTTTAGTAGGTGCGCCTGTGGCTCTCTATCAGCAAGGTCGTAATACTGCTATATCGACTAAGTAGTCATTCTTTAGACCAACCAACAAAGCTCTTGGCTGATCTTCGAAATGATGGAAGCAGACATTCCACAGATCTGACGGAGTGGCAGGAGTTGCAACTTAGTGGTCATCACCAGCCTCCCAAACTGGCTTCCGCTGAGCGAACTTTGCAGACAGTAAGGCCTTTCTAATATTTCTGATAGAACCAGGCCATTTTAGTCAGAGTCTAAATACTTAGCGGCCGTGTTCAGAGGCAGCAGCAACTTCGCACATGTGTCCATTCTGGCTGGTACAAGTCTATCTGTAGCCGCCCTTTCAACACCCAGAAAAGGTAAAGCAGGGGGCTGTACAAGCTTCTGCCATGAAAGCTGCAACCTGCCGCATCCCGAATGGAAAATCAGCGGAGGTGTTTGATGGGTAAGCCAGATACTCCGGTTCTCCAATAAAACATTCCAGATTTTTTTCCGAGGATGGTTACCGGTATATGAGCATTACTCGGCTTTCCCGCCAGTCCATAACAGACGTGCAGCGGCAGAAGGTGCTCCTCCCGAGGATGACAGAACCTGGCATAGGGTGCGCGATCCCAGTACGCCAGTCGCTCCCCTCGCTCTGATTCTCCCATGCTAGCATCTGTGCAGGTCTCCTCCAGCCAGTCTTCGAAAGCCTCGTTGCGGGCCTGAATCTCCGGCGTGTTGGGCGTGAAGAACGCCCGCATGTTATGGAAGGAGAAACCGGACCCAATCACCAGCAGGTTCTCGTAATCCAGTGCCTGCAACGCACGCCCAATCGCTAGGTGCGTAACGGCATCCAGGTTGTTTACCAGTGACAACTGCACGCACGGAATATCCGCCTGCGGGTACATCAATTTAAGCGGAACGAATAGGCCGTGATCAAAACCCCGCTGATCATCGAGCCGTGCAGAAATTCCGGCCTCTTCCAACAGGTCGTGGATCTGCTCCGCCAGCGCAGGCTCACCCAGGCATGGATACTTGATCGCATAGGACTCCGGCGGAAAGCCCGCGTAATCGTAGATCAGCGGCGGGTTGGACCCCGAGGTGATGGTCGGCACCGATGCCTCCCAGTGAGCACTGATGACCAGTATTGCGGAGGGCTTGGGCAGCGTGCCAGAGATCTCAGTGAGCCGAGCCACCATATCGCGGTGGCCGGGATCTCCCAGCAACGGCATTGGCCCACCGCCGTGGGAGATGAACAGAACATCCGGTTTGGCGTTCAAGGCGGAGACTCCTCCAGTTACGGTTAATGGTTGGGATTCCAGCGATCAACGTTATATTTCACTGGGCCCTGCCGGCACTATCCCGGTGGGGTTCAGCGCCTTGATGGAGTAATACCCCGCCTTGATATGATCGATATTCACAGTGCTTGCAATACCCTCAAGCGCCAGGATCCGCCGCGTATAGGCATGCAGGCGCGGCATGGCCCGCAGGGTGTTACGGTTGCATTTGAACAGCCCGTGGTAAGCGGCATCGAAGCGCACCAGGGTCACGAACAGGCGCACATCGGTTTCTGTCAGACGGTCGCCGAACAGGTAGGCGCGCCCAGCGGCCAGCCGCGTCTCGAGTTCATCCAGCGCGGCAAACCCTCTGCCGTAAGCCTCGTCATAGGCCTCCTGGCTGGACGCGAAGCCGGCCTGATACACGCTATTATTCAATTCCGTGTAAATGTAGTCGTTTAGGGTATTGATCTCGGCAGCAAGATCCTCCGGATAGAGGTCAGGGCCCCGATCCACCATCCCTGCGAAGGCACTGTTCAGCATCCGTACGATATCCGCGGACTCATTATTGACGATGGTTCCGGTCTGCTTGTCCCACAGCACCGGCACAGTGGCGCGACCGGAGATCTTGGGATCCGCGCGGGTGTACAATTCATGCAGGTAGCGCGCGCCATTGAGCGTATCCTCGTCGGCACCCAGGTAACCCCCGAACTGCCAGCCCTGATCGGTCAGCCGCGGGTTGACGACAGTGACGCCGATGACATCTTGCAACCCTTTCAGCTCGCGGACCATCAGCGTTCGCGATGCCCAGGGACAGATATACGTGACATAAAGATGATAACGCCCTTTCTCTGCCTTGAACCCACCTGAACCCGTAGGGCCAGGCGCACCATCCGGCGTGATCCAGTTCCGAAACGGCGAGGTCTGGCGAATAAACCGTCCTGCATCGTCTTTAGCCTGCACCGGCTGCCAGCTCTCTTTCCAGACACCGTTAACCAACATAATCAATCCTCCTATTACAGAAGCGCTCTCCACTCATGAGAGCGCGCCAGTTCAACCGCTATTGCCCTGTTGTGGTCATGTAACGAATTTTCACGCGTCATTAAGCGGTCTGTACCCGGCACCACCAAAGCGCTCCAATAGCACTTTGTCCAATGCGAATCGTCCAGCGCCCTGGATAGCAAGAGCCAACGTGACCGCGAACAGGGTCAGGGCATACTCGTAGCCGTTATTGGACATGAACAGGCCATTACCGATATGCACGGTGAAAATGGCCACCAGCATGGTAAAGGCCGAAACCAGTGCTGCCGGACGTGTTAGCAGGCCCAATACCAGCGCCAGACCACCGAAGAACTCGGCACTGCCGGCCAGCAGAGCCATCAGGTAGCCCGGTTCCAGGCCGATGCTAGCCAACCACTGTCCTGTCCCTTCCAGACCATAGCCACCGAACCAGCCGAATAGTTTCTGAGATCCATGGGCGGCTAGAGTAAGCCCGACCGGTACCCGCAGAGCCAGCGCGGCATAACCGCCGTTGGAGTTGAACAACGCCTGTGTAAATTTGGAGTTCATCATCGTCACCTCGAAAATTGATCTGTTGGTTTTCCCCTGAAGCCCCGCTCCAGATGATGAACTCACTATACTATCGCCATATTGAAAGACTAAGATGGCTAGCATTGCTTCATTATCAACACATCGTTGATAATATTCGAAGAACACAGCAACAGGAAAAACCAATGGATCGTATCAACGCCATGCACGCCTTCGTCACGGTGGTGAACGAAGGCAGCTTTACCCGCGCCGCCGACCGGCTGGAAATGTCCCCGCAGCTGGTCAGCAAGTACGTTTCCCAGCTTGAGAAACACCTGGGTGCACGCCTGCTCAACCGCACTACCCGCATGATCCACCTGACCGAGGCGGGAGTGAGCTATCACCAGAAAGCTCAACAGGTGCTGAATGACATCGATGACATAGAAAGCCAAATAGGAGACCTGCAAACTCAGGCCCAGGGTCTGCTGCGTATCAGTGCCCCTGTCTCCTTCGCCATCCATCACATGGCGCCGTTGCTGAGCGAATTCCAAAAAGCCCATCCAGGCGTAGGCATCGATCTACAACTGAACGACCGCAAGGTCGACGTCATAGAGGAGGGGTTCGATATAGTACTGCGGATCGGCCACCTGAAAAGCTCCTCACTGATCGCTAAACGGATCGCACCGGTACGGCTGGTGATGTGCGCCTCACCGGGCTACCTGAAACAATACGGAACGCCCCAACGTCCGGAAGATCTCAGAGACCATCGCTACCTGCGTTACAGCTACATGGATCTGGACGCCAGCCAGTCGGTCTACCGTTGGCTGCAAAGCAGTGGCCGCGACAACAGCAGCGACATGATCAGCAACAACGGCGATGTGCTAGTTGCAGCCGCCATCGCCGGTGCAGGCATAGCCCTGCAGCCTACCTTTATTTCAGGCTCTGCAATCGAAGACAGAAAGCTACAAGTCATCCTTTCAGAATATGAACCTGAGCCGATGGCTTTGTACGCGGTGTATGCGCACCGTCAGCTGCTGGCGAGCAAAGTTCGAAGTTTTATCGACTTTATCGAAGGTTTTTTTGGCGACCCCCCCTACTGGGACCAATTTGAATAACGGGTCCGACACAGCACTGTTCGTCAAGAGAAACAAATCGATGAACGGGGTAATACATGGAGTGCGCTGAGTGGTGTATATCAGCATGCTCTAACGGTCGGCTTTGGGCGCAGGAGCGGTAGTCCGCACACTTCGACCCTTTGGGCAGGCTTCAACGAAAACGTGTGGAAGTTAATCTTGTCCCCGATTTTTGGTTGAATTTGGTTCAAGTTGAAGGGTCGATATAAATCCAAGTTGGGCAGCTGGTAAGATCCGTAAACTGACCGCGGGCAGCAATCCACAGGTTTTCTGGAGTATCGACTAAGCGGCCGAATTTTATTTTCCCGTCCACCCCATAGCTTGCTGCCCCACAAGCAAGCTATGGGGTGGACATCACTAATAGCGATTGGCATGGCCGGAGTGCGTTAGTGCAGACATCGAACTAGCGGTTTTAAGGCCACAGTTTCTGATCCGTAAGTGACAGCTGGGAGGTGCGAAATGATGCCAATAAAAAGCAGGTCGGCTAACTCGAATCGATTCTCATTACATTCAAACGCCTACTTTCCGTAAACGATGTATTTACTTGAAAATTCGCAGTGGTGCCAACATAGTACGGCCTCCAATAGTCATAAAGTACTGGCGATTTAAACCGTGAATATTCAGCAAGTCACCGCCCAGCTCGTAGATAACCTCAATCTCAGGCGTGAAGAAATGGCCATAGCAATGCGGCAAATCATGACTGGCCAATGCACGGATGCACAGATTGGAGCCTTCCTGATAGCACTAAAGATAAAAGGTGAATCGATAGAAGAAATTCTCGGTGCTGCACAAGTGATGCGTGATCTAGCAACTCCAGTATCCGTTGACGTGAATCCTTTGATAGATATTGCTGGCACGGGCGGCGACGGCGCCAATCTGTTTAATGTTTCCAGTGCCGCGACCTTTGTGGCTGCAGCAGCCGGGGCCTATGTCGCCAAGCATGGTAACCGAGCCGTATCGTCCAGTAGCGGCAGCGCAGATTTGCTGGAGACTGCAGGAATTAAGTTAACGTTAGACCCCTATCAGGTCGCTCGATGTATCGAACAGGTTGGTGTCGGCTTTATGTACGCTCCCGCTCATCACTCGGCAATGAAAAATGTGATCATTCCACGTAGAGAGCTGGGGTTGCGGACTATATTCAACCTCCTCGGACCGATAACCAACCCCGCCGGCGTGAAGCGCCAGGTTATCGGCGTCTACGCCAAATCCTTATGTAGGCCGGTAGCAGAGGTTTTGAAACAACTCGGATCAATTCACGCATTGGTTGTGCATTCTGATGATGGCCTAGATGAATTTAGCCTGGCCTGCGGTACCCATGTCGCCGAACTGAAAGGCGGTAATGTGAATGAATACGATGTTGCTCCAGAGCAGCTCGGCATTCGACAACAAAGTATCGAGGGCCTCGATGTGAGTGGTCCTGATGATTCGTTGGCATTGATCAAAGCGGCATTCAACTGCAATCGTGACCCCAAAACACTCAAAGCAACAGATATGATCGCACTTAACGCCGGCGCGGCGATTTACGTCGCAGGATTGGCCGACTCAATCGAGGAAGGAGTCAGCCAAGCTAGAATGCGGATAACTGACGGGAGTGCAGCCGCCAAATTACAGAGTCTGGCGGAGTTCTCCCAGAAGTTTGCTGGCAGAACTTAAGCCATACAAGCAAGCATATTGGGGCTGGTTTGTTAAAGGGGCTCATTCCGCTTATTTCCGCCCACACCTCCAGTTCGTCACGAGTTGCAGCAACATCATGAACACGCACCACGCAAGCACCTCGTTCAACCGCCAGTAGGGCTGCCGAGACACTTGCCGCCCACCGACCACTCGACCGGTCAGCTCACTCAGCAGGTTTTACGCGATACTCCCATCAACAAGGAAATCCGAGCGCGGCTAAACGCGAAATAGCGCCAAACAGCGCCACGTTGTGGTTCAGGCTCGTGCCGAAGCCGAAACCGGGGGCCAGCATTATCCGCGAGCGGCCGATGCCGGCATCCATCTCAGCTTTGGCCCGCTCATTCAGATAATCGCTCACTTCAATAACTACGTCATCATAGCGTGGTGCCTGCTGACGCCTTGGGAACGGATGACCGTGCGCGAATTGCAAATATCAAAAAATGCCACCAGAAAGCTCGGTGCGCGTAACAAGGCCAGCACAGTGTCCGCCGCCCATCAGGTGGGGCGCTGGGTTCAACCCGGAGCACGAGGAATGATGTCAATCGTTCTCCGGTGCAGGACGCGTCAGTTATCCTCCTGACGCTCTACCGCGCCCATCCCAATGGCAGTCTGGTCGAAGGTCGCCTTGAGGCCCGTCTGGCTATCCACAAACCAAACCGTCAGAGGTTTCTCCATAAGCGGTAAAAAATGCACGTTGTGGATATTGTTTTCGCGGATCAGCCACTGAAAATCCTCCCCACCCCAGAGCAACTCAGCCCTACCGGCTTGCAGCATATCCAGGGCCGACTCGACCGAGTTAGCGGTTTCAACAACCACACCATTTGTATCCACCTCATCCTGTAGACCGGGATAAAAATCGTGGGTGACTCCCAGCCTCTGACCAGAATCAGCGCTCCACCCTGAAGCTCTGCTGTCGTTCGTGGAATCGGAACTGTTTCGTTCACATAATGGATGCCTGCCTTCCAGTTGTAGGACCACAAACTAGGCTGGCAACAGACCATGAATCGATCCGATTTGATACCTAATAACGCATCGACCTGCCCCGTTTCCAAGTCACGGTAGGCTCTCGCAATGGGGCGTTTTTTGAATTCACACTGAATTTTTCCATGGCAACATATCGCACTGACCACCGCCCCCAACAATCCGGAAAAATTTCGTTCATTATCAAAATAAAACAGCGGGTGAGACTCAAATGCGGCAAAGACGATACGAGGCTCTGAAACGTCAGACTGACCAGCAAACGCGTAGAGCGGTAAAGTGATGAACAGGCAGGCGAAAAGCTTCATTAGCTACTCCCGCTTGCTGGAACAAAATGCCGGGGCCACCTCTGATCAAGGCCGCCCACATTGAATTGGCCTTTCTTTCCTCCCAAGGCGAGCCCCTCTCCCTAGAGCAAGCCCGAACCCTATCCCGCATCTCGGTCCAGCAGCCCCCCCCTTCCAGTATTTCCTTGAGCGCCAGAGCTTTGACAACTTGGTGGCGATTAGCCGACCGAACTCCGGTACACCTCAACCTGCTGGCGAGCGGGCGCACCCTGACCAGGTTCACCTCCACCGGCCAAGCGCACTACTTCTAGCCCCGGGTGATGGGTGACCGCCCCCTGGTGCTGGGGCCGGTGATGTACAGATCAGACCTCTATATCACCACCTCGAAACGGTTCCCGCCGCGGTGGCGGACGCTTACAAGAAGCCTTTGCCGCCCTGGTCCGGGAGGGTGAAATCCAGGACATCCGGGACAGCTACGCCCGGGTCCTCAATCCATTGGACTAGATAAACTTTGTGACCTCGCGGATACAGTCGAGCAGATCCAGGATCGCGCTGTCCGAAGGGGGGGGAGGAGGCTTATTCCGGTTTTGTGGACACGCCTAAAATTGATGCTGCGGCCCTGCATCGGAAGGTGGGTCACGACCGAAATGACGAGCAAAAAAATCCCCGGGCTAGCCAGGGATAAAAAACAGTCGACCGGGAGGAATCAAATGCCGACTGAGAAGGGTTAACGAATGGACACGACAGCAGAGCCCCGCCCAGGGCTGGGAAAACCGCCGGTATGCCGAATGAGGCCCAGAGGCATTCATACAGCAAAAGCGCGTGAAACATGCCACACGATCAATTAATTGGGCTTTTTTTTCGTAACATTCAAGCGGCTATTTTCATTGACCCCAAATCCCATCACATCAACGGTCTTGGTTACAGTGACGTAAGCATCCGGCGCCCAACAATCAATGGTCTGCTTTAACGCCTTCAGGTCCCGCCAGTCGACACTCAGATGCAGAAAATCTTTCCTGTTCTCCGACTCATGAGAGTCGCAGAGGAACAAGGTCCCGCGAACACCCACACGGTCCTCAATATGCTGTTGAAGCGCCGCAGCCTGTGCGCTGTAGATGTTGACAAGGTGCATCCTGGATTTTTCGGTCAGCACCCAGTCGATCATGCGCCCGGTGATGAAGACGGTGATGCCCGCAAACAACCCCGCCTCTAAATCCTTGAAGACAAACACCGACAGGAGCACGACGGTTCCGTCCATGATCACCGCCATTTGGCCGACGCCGAGGTGAACCCGGTCGGCGATGAGGCGGACCAGGATCGACCAGCCGCCAGCGGAGGCGTTGGCACGAAAGATCAGACCGATCGCGACGCCCAGCAACACGCCAGCATAGATCGCCGACACCAGGCGGTTATCGGTGACCACTACCCCCTTAAACAGGTAGAGGAGCGCATCGGTGAAGAGGGAGATCAGCACCACCGCGATCAGGGTGCGAAACAGGAACACCGGCCCCAGAGCCCGCAGCCCCAGGAGCATCAGAGCCCCGTTGATGATCAGCAGGATAACCCCCGGAGAGAGGTCCAGGAACGGGCTCAGCAGCACTGTCACCCCGGGGGCGCCCCCGGCCACCACCTGGTTGGGCAGCAGAAAGAACGCCACGCCGAGCGCCATGGCGAAGCTGCCGAGGCCGATCGCCAGGGCATCGAAGAGCCATTTTTTAATGATCATGCCGTTGTCCGCTCCCGGTTTGCGCCAAGCCCCTCCCACACCTTGAGCGCATCGCGAGTCGCTGCGACATCATGAACCCGCACCACCCGTGCACCGCGTTCAACCGCCAGCAGGGCTGCCGCAACACTGGCGACTTGCCGCTCGCCTAGCGGTCGACCGGTGAGCTCACCCAGCATGGTCTTGCGCGACACCCCCACCAATAAGGGATACTCGAGCTTTATCAAATGGGAAAGACCGTCAAACAGCGCCAAGTTGTGGCTCTGTTTTTTGCCAAAACCGAAACCGGGATCCAGGATAATCCGCGAGCGGTCAATGCCGGCAGCCAGCGCAGCGTCGGCCCGCTCAGTCAGATACTCACCTACCTCGTTAACAACATTCTCATAGCATGGCGCCTGCTGCATGGTTCTGGGCAGGCCCTGCATATGCATCAAGCAGACCGCGGCCTGACTAGGCGCCACGACCTCCATCGCACCGGGCGCAGACAGAGCGTTGATATCATTAATCAAATCAACACCGCCCTCGATAGCCGCGCGCATCACTTCGGTTTTCATGGTATCCACAGAGAGCGGGACATTGAGCGAATGCAGGGCTTTTAAGACCGGCAACACCCGACGTATCTCCTCCTCGTCCTCTACCGCCTGCGAGCCGGGACGGGTACTTTCCCCTCCGATATCCAGCAGATCAGCGCCTTCCTTCAGCATTAGCTCGGCACGCGCCACCGCCCGGTCGACCGCATTGTAACGCCCACCATCGGAAAAGGAGTTCGGGGTCACATTAAGGATCCCCATTATCTTCGGTCGCGACAGATCCAGATTGAATCGTCCGCATTGCAAATCGGTTGAAACAGTCATTCAGAGGGTATTCCCTAGCGGTAGATTTTCGAATTCCGGCTGTCACAAGCGCATGAGCCTCAGGATAGATACTCCAGCGCCGCCACGACCAGGGCGCCAATGCCGGTCTTGAGGGTGGTCTCATGCCCGGGCGCATAGTAGGGCGAATGAGGCATCTCCAGTTTTTCCATTTTGGCAGGGACACTTTCTCCAGGCGTTTGGTGCCAGCGTTCCGGGCTGGTGGAGCCTATAAACCAGTACACATAAGGGATGCTCTCTCCCTCGAACGCGCCCGCAGCTGAGTTACCAAAATAGGGGAAGTCTTCACTGCCGTTAAGGCGTGGCATCTGGTAGAGCCCGGTCTCGCCAAAGTAGCGGGCATGGGCCTGGCTCACCCGGTCGACGCTGTTCGGGTCGTTATTAAGGGTGATGGTTTCCGACAGTACCCGGAATTCCGGCTCCTTCGGAGAGCGGCCAGCGTCGCATTCGGCCCGAATGATACGTTTGATGGCGGAGAGGACCTGGGCGTGCAGCTGATCATCGAAACCGCGGATGTTGATCTCCAGTTCCGCGGTGTGAGGAATGATATTCGCCTGAGTACCGGCATGCAGCTTGCCCACGGTGACAACCACCGTCTGATCAGGCGGCACCTCCCGGGAAACGATGGTCTGCAGTCGGGTGACGACGTGCGCTGCAATCACCACCGGATCGACGGTCTGTGCGGGCATGGAGCCGTGGCCACCGTTACCGTGGACCGTCACCCCAAGATTGGTGCAGGCCGCCATCGTCTCGCCGGCTCTATGACCTACCGTGCCCGCCAGGGCCGGCATGTTGTGCTGGCCCAGGATCACATCCGGACGGGCAAAACGCTCGTAGAGCCCATCCTGCAGCATTGCTTGTGCCCCGCCAAAAATTTCCTCCGCGGGCTGGCAGACGACCATCAAGGTGCCGCTCCAATGGTCCCGCAGTCTGGCCAGGGAGATCGCAGCACCCACTAGGCAACTGCTGTGTAGGTCATGGCCGCAAGCGTGCATCACCGGAACGGTTTCGCCGTTATCATTGACGGCGGTCTTGTGGCTGGAAAACGCCAGCCCCGTCTGCTCCTTTATCGGCAGGGCATCCATATCCCCACGGAGCATCACGGTCGGGCCGCTGCCGTTACGCAGCAGCGCGACAACGCCGGTGCGACCGACGCCACGGGTGACCTCAAAGCCCTGCGCTTCGAGCGTCTCGGCCAGCCGGGCACTGGTGTAATGCTCCTGGAACGGTAGCTCCGGGTTCTGATGCAGGTCGCAATAGAGGTGATAGACAGGCTCAAACACCTGCTGGATCTGATCATCGATCGCTTGTTTTAACTTTTCAATTTGGCAGGGGGAGGACATAAAGGCTCCAAGGGTTCAACTGGCTGAGAACCCGGCCGGACCGGCAGACCATCAGCACTTAGCACTGATAGACCTGCGGTCATGGCGAGTTACGTGGTTATTTAGAGTGGCGGTTTGTTATAAAGCCCCGAGCTCTGCAAGCATTGTTTCGATGCTGCTCACTTGGCGACCGAAGTGCCCAGATGGCTGGGCTTTTCCTTCATGGCAGCCTGGCATAGCCACAGGGTTAGCACGTTGGCCGCCAGTCCCCAGACCCCGGCATGCCAGCCGAAGGGAGAGTCGATCACGAAGTTGAACACCAGGAAGAGCACGCTGCCCACGACGGCACCCACCGACACACTGATGAGTTTCAACTGCCGGAAGAACAGCGCCCCCATCATCATCGGGAACAACTGTACGATCAGGCCATAGGCGCCCAGCAGCAGCATCACCAGTGAGGAGGGGTTGAGCAGGGCGATCCCGTAGGCCACCAGCGAAAGCAGCACAACGCTCCAGCGGGTCGCGGTGACGGCCGTTTTATCGCTGGCGTTGCGCATCACCGTCGCGCCCAGCACATCCCGGACCATCACGCTGGCTGCCGTGTGGGCCAGGTTGGCGCCGGTTGACATCGCAGCGGCCAGGGCCCCCGAGAGCATCAGGCCGATGATCCAGGGGGAGAAGTCGGCTACCTCGATAACCAGTTTCAGCAGCACCGTATCGGCGCGTTCCAGGGGGGTATCGGCGAACACAATAACGCCGGCGAAACCGATAAACAGTAGGGGGACCAGCAAGGTGGCGTACAGCGGGTAGAGTACGCTCACGCGGCGCAGGCTCTTGCCGCTGTCGGCAGTGTAGAACTTCATGAACAGGTGCGGCCACATCGCCCCACCGAAGGCGCTGATCAGAATGGCGGTACTGAAGGCCCCCCAGCCCATCCCGGTCGCTCCCGGCATGGTGAGATATTCCGGCATCTGCAGCTGAATTTGGCTAAACATCTCCCCCACTCCCCCGTAGAGACGTTCAGGAACCGCTAGCCCGAGAAACCAGGCGATGCCGATCATCATGATGCCCTGCATCAGGTTGGTCCAGCCGATACCGCTGAGGCCGCTGCAGAACACGTAGGCAGCTACCACCACAAAGGCGATCAAGGCTCCGGCCCAGAAAGGCACCATGCCATCGGTGGCGGCTTGGAACAGCATGCCGGCGCCGGCGATCTGAATCGTCAGATAGGGTAGCATGGCAGCGACACCGATAATGCCCGCCAGCACGCCTAGCGGTTTGCTGCCGTAGTGGTCGGCCAGCAGGTCGCCCTGGGTCAGGTATCCCTTGGTTCGGCCCAGCTCTGCAACCCGGGGCCCCAGGGACCAGATGATAATAGGGACCAGTGACAGGTAAGCGAGGATGTAAAGGGCCGGAGAGCCATGCTTGTAGGCCCAGCCCGGCGCCCCCAGAAACGCAAATGCGGAAAAGATCTCCGCTCCCAGGATAAAGAACAGCAGTACCACACCCACGTGACGTCCTCCCGCCACGTAGCCCTCGAGGCTGGAGCTCCCCTGGTCACGGGCGCGCAAGCCCAGCGCCAGGACCATGATTAAATAGACCAGGGTGATACCCGTGACAATCATTGAATCAGACATCACTCTCACCCCCATGGCGGATCCAGTAGGCGACAGCCGTGCCGGCAAACAACACCAGAATCCACGCCACGTACCAAAACAAAAGGAAGGGCATGCCCAAAACGGTGGGCTCGACGCGGTTGGCGATCAGCGCACCCGGCCAGATCATCGCCAGGGTGCAAATCACAAAGTGCAATCCAACCAGCACTTGATAGGTTCTACTCATAAGTTAACTCCAGGCTCCGGTAGCGAGCATTGTTCTTATTGTCCGAAATTTATTGTGGATTAATGACATCAATAAAAAAAATATCAATTTTGTATATCAGCGATACAATAAAGGCATGGATCTGAGGCGGGAGGTCTCATGGAGTTTAAGCAATTGCAGTATTTCATCGCGGTGGTCGAAGAGGGCTCGGTATCTGCGGCCAGCCGCCGGGTGCTCATTGCCCAGCCGGCGCTGACGCGCCAGATACGGTTACTCGAGGAGTCGCTGGAAACGACCCTGTTCACGCGCCAGGCTCGCGGCATGCAGCTCACCGTAGCGGGAAAAGCCCTGTATGAGGAAGCCCAGGAGCTACTGAATCGCCGCGATCAGATCAAGGCGCGGTTGTCCTCGTTGAGCAAAGGGCTGACGGGCAAGTTAAGTCTGGGCGTCACCGTCACCCACCTCTGGGTACCCTTTGTGGCACAATTGCTCGGCCACTACCGGGATCGCTATCCCAACGTCGCATTTGAGGTTTTTCCTCTACTGTCGGGGCCTCAGCTCGAGCGCCTCAAAGAGGGCCGGCTTGACGCCGGCATACTCTATCTAAGCAGTGAGCAACAGCAGGGCCTCTCGACCCGGCTGTTACAGCGCGACCACCTGATTCTGGCCGTCCCCGCAACGTCCCCTTGGGCTAGTTCTCCGCCAGACCGGCTGAGCCAGCTCAATGATGAAGACTTCGTCTGGGGCTTCCGCCGTGCTTCACCCGGGTATTATGACCGCGTCAAGGCCCACTTCCAGGCAAACGATTTTCATCCGAAAATCGTGCAATATGGGGCGGACAATATCGCGATCCTCAGCATGGTGGCCGCCGGCTTGGGTATCACCATCGTCCCCGCAGCCGCCAGCGCCCACCCCGCCCCGGGGATTCGCTTTATCCGGTTGGAGCAGCTCGATAGCTGCGAGATGCCACTGTGGTTAGCTTGGCGTGAGGACAATGAGTCTCCGGCGCTGCTGAACATGGTAGAACTGATCGATATCCAGAGCTGATATATTCGCACCTCGGTTTTCCCCGAGTTTGAGCCAAAGGCCGACTCCCCACACCCGGCTCGGCAGATATCTGCCTGATTACTAGCTGGCCCATCAAGGACGCTTTTGAGCACGTCGAAGCCAAAGGCGTGAGCATCCTTGAAGGTATCATTCCCCGTACCGGAGCGACCGGGCCAATTCAATCCTTCTATTTCAGAGCCCCTGACAACAACCTGATTGAGATGCCCTCCTATGCAGACACTCCGTTACCGGGTGTTTAACTTTTAGCCTCACTTTTTAGTAACGAGTATGCTATTTGACGCCTTGCGAAAGTGTGGTTTTGCTGGCCGTTTTTAATCGATGTAACACTTACTAATTCGTTAAACAATCGACCCACCTCTCCTGAGGTCTGCATCCACTCGAGTCCTTGACGCAAGGCCCGAAATTTATCCCGACAACCGCCTGCCTTTGAAGCTGTAGAATTAGTACATGTGTCGATTGAGGTGTCAGTGTCATGAGCTGCCATTTCGCCGCGAGAACGAAAATCCCCGTGCACAAGTGCATGGGGATTAAAGGTACCTAACTGTCGATACCCTAGACCGCTTCAACAGCGCACAACACATCAGCTGCTGGTTGTCAGGCCGACCTCGTCCGGGGCCAGGCACTTGTTACCGAAACGCCGCCCCACGAGAGCGACGGCAACGGTGGCAACAATGCCCGGGACCGCCAGCGCCAGGAAGTTCAGCTGATGCGGCAGGGCCATCGTCAGCAGGGTCCCCCCGACCATGGGGCCGAAGATGGCGCCGTTACGGCCGATGCCCGAGGCCCAGCCCAGACCCGTGGAGCGGATGCTGGTGGGGTAATACTGTGCCACGTAGGCGTACAGCAGGATCTGGGAGCCGATGGTGGTGGCGCCGGCGATGCCCATCAGGGTATAGAGGAACCAAGTCGGGTTTTCGTAACCCAGGGTCACCAGCGACACGGAGCCCAGGATAAAGAAACTGACCAGCACCGAGCGCAGGGAGAAGCGGTCCGCTAGCCAGCCGCCGCCCACGGCGCCGATGATGGCGCCGATATTCAGCACCATCAGGAACATCAGGCTCGAACTCAGGCCATAACCGGCCATTGACATGAGTTTGGGCAGCCAGGAAGCCAGGGCGTAGACCATCAGCAGGCAGCAGAAGAAGGCAACCCAGAACATGGCGGTGCTGAAGGCACGCCCTCCCCGGAACAGTTCCAACACCGGACCTTTGCTTTCCGGGGTGGCCGGCACTGTCAGACGATCTGCGGCATCGATACCGCGCTCGGGAGCGACGGCCTGCAGAATGGCACGAGCCTCGGTTTCGCGCTTGCGGGCCATCAGAAACGCTGCGGATTCGGGCAGGAACTTCATCATCAGCGGCAGCATCAGCAACGGTGCCCCGGCCAGGTAAAACATGATTTCCCAGCCGTAGTTGGGGACCATCCAGATACCGAGCCCGGCGGACATCATGCCGCCCACGGCGTAGCCGGAGAACATCAGGGCCACCAGGGTGCTGCGGCTCCGCTTCGGCGAATATTCACTCATCAGCGAAACCACGTTGGGCATCACCCCGCCGATCCCCAGACCGGCGATAAAGCGCAGCATGCCGAACTGCCACGGCGTGGTGGCGAAGCCGTTGATGACCGTGGTCACGCTGAACAGCACCACACAGATAAGAATGGTCTTCTTACGGCCAAGCTTGTCGGACAGCATGCCAAAGCCCATGGCGCCGAACATCATGCCGAACAGGGCACTGCTGCCCAGCAGGCCAGCCTCGTAGGGATTGAGGTTCCACTGTTCCATCAGCAGTGGCAGGACCACGCCATAAATGACCAAGTCATAACCGTCGAAAATAATGATGAGGGTGCACCAGAAGAGCACCTTCCAGTGAAACCCGTTGAACTTCGCGTTATCGATCACGTCGTTGACGTCGATGTTTCTCATGCTCTGTTACCCATTTTGTTTTAGTTGTCGGGAGCCCGTTTCCGGGCATTGTTAAAATCCGCTGGTGTTGGTTTGAATCGATCTCCGCGCTTTACCCCAGGTCGCCTCCGGCGACGGGCAGGATGGTTCCGGTCAGGTAGCTGGCCGCGTCCGAGGCCAGAAACAGAATCGGATCCACCTGCTCGTCGAGGGTGCCGTAGCGGTGCATAAAGCTGGCGTTATGGGTCTGGTCGACCAGGGTCTGATACCAGGCTTTGTCCTGCTCGCCCTGGGCAGCGCTATTACGGGGCGTCAGTCGCGGCGGGGCTTCGGTACCTCCGGGTGCGGTAGCGTTGACGCGAATCCCCTGCTCGGCATATTCGAACGCCAGATTCACCGTCATAGCATTGACCCCACCTTTGGCGGCGCCGTAGGGCACCCGCATCAGGCCTCGGGTCGCCACCGAGGACACGTTAACGATGGCGCCCGCTTGCTGCGCTACCATGTAGGGCAATACCGCGCGGCAGCACCACAGGGTGGGGAACAGAGACCGCTGGATCTCCTTGGCAATCTGCTCCGGTTGGTAGTGCTCAAAAGGTTGGGCCCAGATGGTGCCACCGACGTTGTTGATGAGGATGTCGATGCGGCCGTACTGCTCATGAGCCTTGGCCATCACCGACTCCGCACCTTCCCAGGTTTCCAGGTCAGCCTGCACCGACAGAACCTCGGCGCCCTGATCGCGCAATTCGGCGGCAACGCCTTGCACATAGTCGGCGATGTCTACTAGAACTAGCCGGGCACCCTCGGCGGCGGCCCGTTCGGCCACCCGCTTGCCGATCCCCTGGGCTGCGCCGGTGATCACCATCACCCTGTTGTTGAAACGCGGCTTCATGCGACTTTCTCCTTCACGACAGGCTCCTTCAATGCGGGCTCCTGCACTACCGACTGCTGCGCTAGCGGAGCGCTCGGTGCGAACTTCTCGTAGTGGAATGAGTTGGGCTTGATACCCTGGGCATCGAAATACCCCAGTACCGCGTTCACCATGGGCGGCGGACCGCACAGGTAGACGTCCACATCACCGTCGTTGATGGGCGCGTCTTCCATATGACCGGTGACGTAACCCTTGCGCGGGTGGTCACTGGCTTCACCGGCAACCACGGTCTTGAAGGTGAAGTTATCGATCCCGGCCGCAAAGGCCTCCAGTGCCGTCAGGCACACCAGGTCTTCGTCGTTGGTGACGCCGTAGATCAGGTGGGTCGGCTGGTCACAACCCTTCTCTTTGACGCTTTCCAGCATGGCCAGGAACGGGGCCAGTCCGGTTCCGCCGGCAAGCATCAGCACGGGACGCTCCACCGGACGCAGGTAGAACACGCCCATGGGGCCGGTCAGAGTGACCTTGTCTCCTGCTCTGGCCTTGCCAACCAGCCAGGAGCTCATCAGGCCGCCAGGCACGTTGCGAATCAGGAAGCTCAGTTCGCGACTGCCCGGGCGGGAACTGAACGAGTAAGCACGGGTTTGGTCGGTGCCCGGCACCTGGATATTCACGTACTGTCCTGGCAGGAAGCCGATGTCGCTATCGGCGGTGATCTTCACCTCAATGGCCGTGGGCGAGATCAGGTTGACCTCATCCAGGGTACCGGTCACCGCTTGGTTTGCGGATTTGCTGCACAGGGACGACGCGGCCGGGATCTCGACCACACAGTCGCTGGAGGGCACCATCTGGCAGGTCAACACCTTGCCCTGCTCGACTTCCTCGTCGGACAGTGCGTCCTCGATGAACTCCTCGCCCAGGTCAAATTGTCCCTGCTGGCAAGTGCCTTTACAGGTGCCGCAGACGCCGTCGGAACAGTCCATCGGCAAGTTCAGCTGTGCCCGGTAGGCGGCATCGAGAACCGTTTCTCCGGCGTTACAGGTGATGACTCGGGTAACGCCGTCTTCAAAGTTGAGTGCAATGTTGTAAGTCATGATGATGCTCCCGTCATGGTTACAGGTGATAGAGGGTTACAGGTGATAAACGTCCACCACCTGATTGATACAGTCGTTGGTCAGCACGATCTTCTTGAACCGGATCAAGGGTTCGCCGCCGCGCACATCCAGGGTGTAAAACGAGGTACCGTAATATTCCTGGGTCTTCTGGTAGCGATAGGCCTTGGTCAGCCAGTTGAACCTCAGCTGCACCTCCCCGTTGTCCTGAGAGAGAACCTCCAGGCCGCTGATAAAGTGGTTGGTGCGCGGCTCCGGCAGTGAACTGGCCCCTGAACGATCCGTCTTGAGGCGGTAGATTCGGTCTTCCAGGCCATCCTTGCTGGCGTAATAGATGAGCGAGATCTCGGTCTGCGGATCTTCGGTCAGCTCGTCGTTGTCGTCCCAGGCCGGCATCCAGTAGGTGACCTCTTCGTGGTAACACGCCAGCCAGCGATCCCAGTCGCGGTCGTCCAGGTAACGGGCCTCGCGGAAGATAAACTGCTCGATATCGTGAAAGTTCAGGCTCATGGGGAGATCTCCTCGTCGGATAGGGGAATAAAGCGGGCGCGCTCGGCGTCGATGGCGCGGATCATCTCGGCTTGCCAGTGCTTGTGGTGGTTCACGTACAGACCTTCATCTTCGGGTTTGGCACCGCTCATCAGTGGTTTCATATCCAGCTGGTTGGCGTGGTCGTCCGGGCCGTCGATCCAGTGGGCGGCACCCCGGCTCATGTCGTTCCAGCGCGTGCCTATGGCTTCGTAACCGTCCTGGCAGGCACGGAACTCTTCCAAATCATCAGGGGTGCCCATGCCGGACACGTTGAAAAAGTCCTCATACTGGCGGATGCGCTTGGCGCGCAGCTCGGCCGGTTCGTTCTTGGGGCCGAAGGCGTAGATGGTGACTTCGGTCTTGTTGACGTCGATGGGACGACTCACCCGGATCTGGGTGGAGAACTGGTCCATCAAGTACAGGTTCGGGTAAAGGCACAGGTTCTTGGTGGTGCGCACGATGGAATCCGCCCGCTCCTTGCCGAAGGTGTTTTCCAGCCGCTCCAGTTGGCCGAATACCGGACGCACTTCGGGGTTGAGCAGGCGGGTCCAGAGCATCATGTGGCCGTTCTCGAAGGAGTAGAACCCGCCGTCGGCGGACCAGCTCTTGGCGTCTACCGCCTCGGTGCCGCCCTTCTCATAGTTGCGCTGGCCCATGGTGGAGAGGTAGTTCCAGTGCACGGAGCTGACGTGGTAGCCATCGGCGCCGTTCTCGGCGGTCAGTTTCCAGTTACCCTCGTAGGTGTAGGTGGAGCTGCCCCGCAGAACCTCCAACCCGTCCTCGGCCTGATCGACGATGTTGTCGATGATCTTGCGGGTCTCGCCCAGGTGTTGTTCTAGGGGCAGAACGTCGGCATTGAGGCTGCCGAACAGGAACCCCCGGTAGTTGCCGAATTGCGGCATCTCTTTCAGGTCGTGGGAACCCTCGGTGTTGAACTGCTCCGGGTAGCCGCCCTTCTTCTGATCCTTGGCCTTCAACAGCTTGCCGTCGTTGCGGAAGGTCCAGCCGTGGAACGGGCAGGTGAAGGATGCCTTGTTGCCGCGCTTCTTGCGGCACAGGGTCGCACCGCGATGGGTACAGGTGTTGAGGATCGCCTTCAGCTCGCCGTCCTTGGTGCGGGTGATGATCACCGGCTGGCGGCCGACGGTCACGGTGAAATAGTCACCGGGATTGGTGATCTGGCTTTCGTGGGCCAGGTAAACCCAGTTGCCCTCGAAGATGTATTTCATCTCCAGGTCAAAGAGTTCGCGGTCGGTGAAGATACCGCGGTCGCACTGGTAGCGCCCCGTATCTCGGTCTGCGACCACCGCATTGCGTACCTTGCCGGCCAGTTGATCGAGTTTGTTACTCATGCTGCTGCACTCCTGTTGTTGCTCGTGATGGCCGTTTTCGGGCGCGAGTCTCCCCGGGCCACCCCGACGCCGGGATGGCCGATCACAAGAACAATGAACGTTGGGTATGGATTGGCTGGGCGGTTAGACCACGGCAGTTTCGAGCGCGCGCTTGCGCTCGTGGCGGTTCTGCAGCTCCGGCTTGTTGGTGGCCACCAGCTGGATATTGAACTCCACGCGGGTAAAGGGCCCTTCTACGCCGAAGGCGTTGGCATGCACCTCATCCTCGACGCGGACCGCGTCCACCACCAGCTCTTCACGGGTCGCAAAAGCAAAGTCGTCGTAGGTGTACTTGTCCCCGGCCAGGTTGATCTGGGTGGTCAGGTGCTTGTAACCGGTTTTGGCGATAAAGAAGTGGATGTGCGCCGGGCGGTTGCCGTGACGGCCCAGCAGGTTGAGCAGTTGCTGGGTGGAACCCTCGGGCGGGCAACCGTAGCCGGCGGGGATGATAGAACGGGCGGTGTAGCGGCCGTTCTCGTCGGTGACGATGCGACGGCGTAGGTTGTATTCGCTTTGGGATTGATCAAAGTAGGAGTAGGCGCCCTTGGTGTTCGCGTGCCACACATCCACCACCGCGTTAACCAGCGGCTGTCCTTCTTCGTCGGTTACCCGGCCGGTCAGGATCATGGTTTCGGCGCCCTCTTCGGTGCCGTCGTCCATGCGCGCAAAGCCTTCAGTCTTGGGTGCGCCGGCCACGTAGAGCGGACCTTCGATGGTACGCGGCGTGCCACCATCCAGGCCAGCCTGCTCATCGGCGGCGTCCAGACGGATGTCCAGATACTTGTCCATGCCCAGACCCGGTGCCAGCAGCGCGGCCTCACCGTTGCCGCCCAGTTCGTTGATGTAGTAAACGGCCTGCCAGAATTCATCCGGGGTGATATCGAAATCTTCGATAATCTGGAAAATGTCCTGCATGACGCGGTGAACGATGGTTTTTACCCGCTCATCTCCGCTGCCGTTGTTGAAGCCGGCAACTTTCTGCAGCAGGTTTTGTACTTCTACGCTTTGCATGGTCTTAATGCTCATTGGGGGTTTCCTCGTGTGTTTATTTTTATGGCTTGATCATTTTCAGAGAGTTAACTAATTTCGTCTTTAGCGGTCGTCCGCGTGGATGGAGGAGGGGTGCCGGCACAGGGGTGCGACGCTGATTTCCATGTAGGGGAACAGAGGCAGGTTACTGATCAACTCCTGCAACTCGGCGTTGTCTGCCACGTCGAAGATGCTGACGTTGGCGTAGCTGCCAGCCACCCGCCACAGGTGGCGCCACTTGCCCTGCTCCTGCAGGCCTTGGGCGTAAGCCTTCTCCCGCGCTTTGATCTCCGCCGCCATTTCGGCGGGCATGGTGTGGGGAAGGTTTACGGTCATCTCGACTTTGAACAGCATCGGTTTTCCTCGGGTTGTGAATCGTTATATGAGTTTGATAGCTGGGCTTGAGAGCGGGGCCGGTTGAGCGCCTATTTCCTGCGATAGCGGGCCAGCTTGTCTTCGTCTATCTCGACGCCCAGGCCGGGACCCGTGGGCAGATCGACGCCGTTGTCGTGGAACTTCAACGGGTTGACCAGGATGTCGTCTTTCATCAGCAAGGGGCCGAACATCTCGGTGCCCCAATGCAGGGTTTCCAAGGTGGACCAGGCATGCAGTGACGCGGCCGTGCCGATGGAGCCTTCCAACAAGGTGCCACCGTAAAGGCCGATGCCGGCGGCCTTGGCAACCACCGCCTGCTCCAGAACACTGACCGGCCCACCGGCCTTGGCGATCTTCAGAGCGACCGCGCCGGAGAATCCGGCGGCGGCCAGGTTGTAAAGATCCTTGGCATCCGCAACGGCCTCGTCGGCCAGGATGGGCAGGTGGAATTTCCGCGACAGGCGCACCAGTGCCGCGTGGTCCTTCATCGGCGTCGGCTGTTCCACCAGGTCGATACCGGCCTCTTGCAACAGCGCCATACCACGGGCAGCGGTGGCCTCGTCCCAGGCCTGGTTGACGTCCACCCGCACACTGGCGGCCTCACCCAGGGCGGCCTTGATGGCGGCCACATGGCGGACGTCATCTTTCAGTTCGCGGGCACCGATCTTGAGTTTGAAGTCGCAGTGACGACGCGCTTCGATCAGCCCCAGGGCTTCATCGATGTCTCGGGCAGTGTCGCCACTGGCGAGGGTCCAGAGCACTGGAATGTGGCTATGAACGGCACCACCAAGCAGCGCCGACAGCGGCTGGTTCAGACGCTTGCCCTGCAAGTCCAACAGCGCGGTTTCGATGGCGGACTTGGCCAGATTGTTACCCCGGATGTTTTGGTTTAGCCTAACCTTCAGGGTATTGATATGATCCGCTACTTGGCCGACTAGCTGAGGAGCGAAGTAGGTATCGATGCTCAGCTTGACGCTTTCGGGGCTTTCCGAGCCGTAGGCCAGGCCACCGATGGTGGTCGCCTCACCGAGACCTTCGAAACCGTCGGAGTCCTTCATCCGCACGATCACCATGGTCTGAACCCCCATGGTTGTCATGGACAACTTGTGGGGGCGGATGGTCGGAATGTCGACCAGGATCGCTTCGATGGACTGAATGGTGGCTGACATAGGTGCTCCGAATTGCAAGTGAGTAAGTCTGTGATTCGAACAGTACGCAAATTGACATATGACAACCAATATCGATTAAGTAGCAAGCAATACCCTGGAGGTATGGATGGAGCTAAGACACCTGCGTTACTTCGTCGCGGTGGCAGAAGCCGGCAATCTCACTCGAGCCGCCGAGAAACTGTTTATTGCGCAACCCCCCCTGACACGGCAGATCAAACAGCTCGAAGAAGAGATAGGGGTGATCCTGTTCGTCCGTAAACCCCGGGGCCTGGAACTTACCGACGGCGGCGCTTACTTTCTCACCCAGGCCCAGCAGATCCTGGACAAGGTCGCGGCGACGGTGGAGGACACCCGACGGATCGCCCAACACCGCAAGACCTTGTTTTCCATCGGCTTCGTGCCTTCGGTGTTCTACGGTCAACTGCCACTGATGGTGCGACGCCTGCGCCGCAACAAGAACCTGGAGATCGTCCTCCACGAACTGAAAACCCGGGAACAGGTGGACGCGCTGAAAACCGGCAAGATCGACATCGGTTTCGGGCGGGTGAGTATCGAAGACCCCGACGTGGATCAGGAGTTGCTGTTCGATGAGCCCATCATCGCCGCCATTCCGGCGGACCACGAACTGGCCGACCACCCGCCAACGATGAAGGAGCTTTCAGCCTGGCCGCTGGTTGCTTTTCCGTCGGGACCGGGCCCCAACTTTGCCGACATCACCCAGGGCCTGTTTCACAACCGCGGTCTGAAAATACGGATCAGCCAGCAGGTCAACGACCTGCAGACCGCGCTATCGCTGGTGGCCTCGGACATGGGTTTTACCCTGGTGCCGGAGCAGGTATGCAAGCTCAACCGCGAAGGGGTCACCTTTGTGCGCCTCGGGGAACCCAACATCAGCGTTCCGGTGATCGTCTCCCGCCGTCGAGGCGAAAATCCAACGGCGGTGATGCGCCTGGTCAACACCATTTTGGAAGAGTTGGTCGAGAATCGATTGAGCGGACGCTATCCCTAGGGAAGCGGCAACGTTCTGCTGATTTTGGCTCAGGGGTCGCTCTGAGCTTTAGAAAAAAAGGGGGGATGATAAGTGACTGCTGTGCGCACATTACAGCGCTGTCCTCGATTGCAGAAACTGCCCACGAGCAGGCATAACGCTGACTTCCGATATCGGTAACTCAATCTACGAGCACTGAAACTGGTAGATATGAATTTTCGGGAAAATAGTTTTTATCCTTCCTATACTCAAAACGAGCCTGACCAACCGGGAGGAATAAAAAATGACTGACCGACCCTCTATTTATCGAACCTTGCTGAAGATAGTTTCTCCCGCCGCTATTTTGTTACTTTCCGGGTGTGCCGGAAATATGCACATCCTCTTCAGCGACGAGCCTGCATTGCATCCGATACCTTTCGTCTCAGCGTCTAGTGAAAACCCGCCGAACCGCTTCGAACTAGCTGCGATTATTGTCAATGGTACGAATAGCAACCAGCCGGCAAACCGGTACGCGCTCCGAATAGATGCGTACTACAGCACCAACGATCAACACAGCTGCCATAAAACACGCGACGTCGATGTTTATGTACCCATGGCGCCCGGTGACCTGTTTGAACTAGATCATGTTCGCTTCGACGTGCCGAATCAGCCCCCCTCTCCATGCCACTGCTACAAGAACGAGTGTTCAGGCCTTATGTGGATCACGCTCATTCGGCAGGACAACAAACAACAGGTACAGGGCGATCAAACCAAGTTTGGTACGACCTGGGCGGCCAGCGATGACAAGTCTGAAATACAAACCTGGGAGATGCAGAACTAGCAGCCTGTAGGCTTGGTGCACCAACGGGTGTGATTGCTGCTAGCCGCGAGTTCCATCACCAGCGAGATGATACTGGCCCCCATATTAGATTTATCTAACGGTCGGCTAGGGTTAAGTGTTCATGGGCCACAATACCCATCAGCGGGCTCTCACTGCGGTCAGCCGCTAGAACAGCCTCCAGATCAGCGCGTGGTCTGTTGCACCCTTTCCGCCAACGCCTGCAGGCGCGGCAGGTAAGCTCCCAGCAAGGTATCCATATCCACCCGCGCGGCGTTGGTACTGATATTAGCCGCACCGAGCAGCTCGCCATTACCCGCGACTACCGGAACAGCCACGGAGCGCAGTGCCAAATCCAGCTCCTGGTCCACGACGGAATAGCCCTGCTCCCTGGCTTTTTCAATCTCGGTGCGCAGCGCATTCTGAGTGGCTACCGAGGATGGCGTGAACGGCTCCAACCGAACCCGCGCCATAAAGGCATCCAGCTCCGGGTCCGACAACTGCGCCAGCAATACCCGCCCCATGGAGGTATAGGCTGCCGGCAGGCGGGTGCCCACGGATAGGGTGATCGCCATCAGCCGGTGCCGCGCGGCCGAGCGCACCACATACACCACATCGTCCCCATCCAGCACACCGAGTGAAGATGACTCCCCCAGTTCGGCCGTCACCTCTTCCAGGTATTGCTGAATCACCGCCCGGTACTGATTCGAGGCCTGGTAGGCGTAGCCGAGCTGCAGCACCCGGGGGGTCAGCTCAAACTGGCGTCCGCTGCGTTTCACAAAACCGAGTGACAGCAAGGTCAACAGGAAGCGCCGGGCTTTGGCCCGGTCCATATCCGTTCTGGCGGCCACCTCACTCAGGGTCATGTGGCGGTGCTCGGCATCAAATGCCTGCAGCACCTCCAGGCCTGCGGCCAGTGCCCCCACGTAATCCCGGTCTCCCGGCTTGAGAATCTGTTCGTCCATCACTGCTCCCGAAAACCTCATGACTACTGCATTTTGAGCCATGGTAACAGCTTGTTCGTACTACGAACATCCGTGCATTTTACGAACTGGTGAAAATTTGTACTTGACGGCGCTCAGGCATCTGCGCCATGATGTTCGCTCTACGTACTTATGTTCGCATAACGAACATCAAAACAAAACAAACAAAACAACAAGGAGACACGGCGATGGCTGAATTCCTTTCCCTTCGGGAAGCGGTGAGCAAACACATCAACAACGGGGACAGCCTGGCGCTGGAAGGCTTCACCCACCTGATCCCGTTTGCCGCGGGCCACGAAATCATTCGTCAGGGGAAGCGTGACCTCACCCTGATTCGCATGACCCCCGACCTGATCTACGACCAGTTGATCGGCGCCGGCTGCGTGAAAAAGCTGATTTTTTCCTGGGGTGGAAACCCCGGTGTCGGTTCGTTGCACCGCCTGCGCGACGCGGTCGAGAAGGGCTGGCCCCACCGGATCGACATACTTGAGCACAGCCACGCCGCCATGGCCTGCGCCTACGAAGCCGGTGCGTCCGGACTGCCGCTAGCGGTCCTGCGGGGCTACGTGGGCAGCGACCTGCCCAAGGTGAATGACCAGATCAAGTTCATCGACTGCCCGTTCACCGGTGAACGCCTGGCGGCCGTCCCCTCCATACGACCGGATGTTGCCGTGATCCACGCCCAGCGCGCCGATCGCAAGGGCAACGTGTTGATCGAGGGCATTGTCGGTGTGCAGAAAGAAGCGGTGCTGTCGGCCAAGCGCAGCATTGTGACGGTGGAGGAGATCGTCGATGACCTGGGCGCCTCGGTAAATGCCTGCGTACTGCCCTCCTGGGCGGTCAGCGCCATTGTCGAAGCCCCACAAGGCGCCCGTCCCTCCTATGCCCTGGGTTACTACCCACGGGACAACGCCTTCTACAAGGACTGGGACGGAATTGCCCGTGAGCGGGAAACCTTTCTGGACTGGCTGAACGTCAACGTATTTGAAAAAGGAGCTGTGTGATGAGCCTTGAATTTACCTCTGCCGAGATGATGAGCGTTACGGCTTCGCGAGCACTGACCAATGACATGACCTGTTTCGTGGGTATCGGCGTTCCCAGCGAAGCCGCCAACCTGGCGCGCCTGACCCACGCGCCGGACGTGACCCTGATCTACGAATCCGGCACCCTGCAGACCCAACCGGACGTGCTGCCCCTGTCCATCGGCGACAGCGAACTGTGCGAGTCCTCCCTGACCACGGTCTCGGTACCGGAGATGTTCCGCTACTGGTTGCAGGGCGGTCACATCAGCGTCGGCTTCCTGGGTACCGCCCAGATCGACCGCTTCGCCAACCTGAACACCACCCTGGTGGGCGACTACCGCGCGCCTAAGGTCCGCCTGCCGGGCGGTGGCGGGGCGCCGGAGATCGCTACCAATGCCGGCGAAGTGTTCATTACGGTCAAGCACTCCAAACGTACCTTCGTCAACGCAGTGGATTTCATCACCACCGTCGGCTTCGGCCGTGACGGCAAGGCCCGTGACAACGTCCCCAACATCGGCCGCGGCCCCAGCGTGGTGATCACCGACCTGTGCATCCTCAAACCGGACCCGCAAACCAAAGAGCTGGTGGTCACCTCCCTGCACCCCAACGTGACCCGGGATGAAGTGATCGCGGCCACCGGCTGGGCGGTCCGCTTTGCCGACGCATTGGCCACCACCCCGGCACCGAGCAGCGAAGAACTGGAGGTGCTGCGCGCCCTCAAGGCTCGCACGCTCGCCCAACATTCAGCCCAATCCAGCGTTCAACAGTGAGACACCCCATGACCGACGTTTATTTGTGTAACCCGCGCCGTTCCGCCATCGGCCGCTTCGGCGGCACCCTGTCGAGCGTCCGCCCCGACGACCTGTCCGCCCACATTTTCAAAGCTGTGCTGGCGCAGGCCCCGCAACTGGACCCGACCGCCATCGACGAAGTGATGATGGGGTCGGCCAACCAGGCCGGTGAAGACAACCGCAACGTGGCGCGCATGTCGGCGTTGCTGGCCGGCTTGCCCACCTCGGTGCCGGGCACCACCCTCAACCGGTTGTGCGGTTCCGGCATGGACGCCGTGGGCACGGCGTTCCGCGCCATCCGCGCCGGTGAAATGGAGCTGGTGCTGGCGGGCGGCGTGGAATCCATGTCCCGTGCCCCCTACGTGATGGGCAAGGCCGACAGCGGTTTCTCCCGCGGCCAGTCAATCGAGGACACCACCATCGGCTGGCGTTTCGTTAACCCGTTGATGAAAGAGCAGTACGGTGTCGATTCCATGCCGGAAACCGCGGAAAACGTCGCCGAGCAGTTCAATGTTTCCCGGGAGGACCAGGATCTGTTTGCCTTCCGCTCGCAGCAGAAAGCGGCCCGGGCCCAGGCTGAGGGCGTGTTTGCCGAAGAGATCGTTGCCGTCCCCGTGCCACGGCGCGGACAGGATCCGCTGCTGTTCGACACCGACGAGCATCCTCGGCCGAGCTCCCTGGAAAAGATCGCCTCCCTGAAGGCACCGTTTCGCCGGGGTGGCAGCGTTACCGCCGCCAACGCCTCGGGCGTCAATGACGGCGCTGCCGCCATGCTGGTGGCCAGCGAGAAAGCCGTGAAACAACAGGGCCTCAAGCCCATCGCCAAAATACTGGGCATGGCCACCGCTGGCGTCGAACCGCGCATCATGGGTATCGGTCCCGTTCCGGCGGTGAAGAAGCTGCTGGAGAAACAGTGCATCAGCCTTGCGGATGTCGATGTGATCGAGCTGAACGAAGCCTTTGCGGCCCAGGGACTGGCGGTCCTACGCGAACTGGGTATTTCCGATAACGACCCCCGGGTCAACCCCAACGGCGGTGCCATCGCCCTGGGACACCCTCTCGGCATGTCCGGCGCGCGCTTGCTGATGACCGCCGCCCACCAGCTGCAACGCAGCGGCGGACGCTATGCCTTGTGCACCATGTGTGTTGGTGTGGGCCAGGGCATTGCTACACTCATCGAACGGGCTTGAACCAAGGAGCACACATGGCATTTATAACGCACAAGGGCCGCACGCTCTGCTACCGTTTGCTGGGTAACTGCGAAAAACCGCTGTTGGTACTGGCCCACCCGCTGGGCATGTCCCAAAGCGTCTGGGACGATATGCTTGCGGCACTACTCAGCAGATTCCAGGTGCTCACCTGGGACCTGCCTGGGCATGGCGCCAGCAGCGCCTGGCTGCAAGACGCCGGGGAAATCTCTCCGCAGGATCTGGCTGATGAGGCACTAACCCTGGTCAAGATGGCCGGCGCCGACCGCTTTCATTTTGTCGGTACGTCCATTGGTGGTGTTATTGGCCAGCAATTGATTGCTGAATCCAGTGACCTACTGATTTCGGCAACGCTGACTAACACCGGTGCCGTCATCGGTACGCCGGAGGCTTGGGCCACCCGTGCCGCCGATGTGCGCACCAAGGGGCTCGCCGCCATGGCCGGGGAGATTGTGCCCCGCTGGTTTGGGCCGCAGACCTGCACGGCGCAGCCAAACCTGCTGGCTGGCTGGGAAATCATCATGGGGCGCGGTGACGACAGCAGCTACGCACGGCTCTGCGAAATGCTCGGTAAAACCGATTTTCGCGCCAGGCTGCAGGGCTGTGATCTGCCGCTATTCCTGATTGGCGGAGCCTACGATATCGCAACCCCACCGGCGTCACTCAGAGAGCTCGCGAAGGTTAGCGGCGCAAAGGAGCCGGTGATTATTGAGGACGTCGGCCACGTCCCGTCCGTGGAAAATCCATCGCGGCTGAGCGCGATTATGCTGGAAAACCTAGGCTGAATTGCAGCCAACTTAAAGGTACCGCCCGGTTTTTGCCGGGCTTCTGCCCCGCCACTCATCCGCCGATGCCTTTAGCCCATCGTCTTCATCCACACTCGACCCACCCCCTCTCCCGTTTGGAGCCGTTAAGCCGATCTGCCCCTGAGCGCATGGTCTAAGCTGCAGAAGAGAGCCGGATTACCCGCGGCTTGTCACGAAGGGAGCGTTGTCGATGGCCAGCTCAGCAGCTAAAAAGATTCGCCGTGCCTTGATCGGGTGGCTGGTAATCCCGTGGCTGGCGGGCAACGTAGCAGCAGGTACCGTGGGCCGGGATATTACGCTGGTAAGTTCCCACTTGGCCCCCTACGCCATGGAGATCGGCGAGCCGGCGGGCTTGGTGGTGGAGATGGTGCGGGCGATCGAGGCGCGCCTGGGCAGCCGCCGCCCCATCCACTACCTGCCCTGGTCTCGCGCCCTGAAGCTGGTGCAACAAAACCCCGACCACTTGATATTTCCCCTGACCAGAATGCCCGAGCGTGAAGCCGATTACCGCTGGCTGATCAAGGCCGCCCACATTGAATTGGCCTTTCTTTCCGCCCAAGGCGAGCCCCTCTCCCTAGAGCAAGCCCGAACCCTAGCTCGCATCTCGGTCCAGCAGGACACCCCCTTCCAGTATTTCCTTGAGCGCCGGGGCTTTGACAACCTGGTGGCGGTGGCCGACCCGGCTCCGGTACACCTCAACCTGCTGGCGAGCGGGCGCACCCAGGCCTGGTTCACCTCCACCGACCAGGCGCACTACTTATGGCCTCGAGTGATGGGCGACCGCCCCTTGGTGCTGGGCCCAGTGGTGTACCGCTCGGATCTCTATATCGCCACCTCGAAACGGTTTCCAGCCGCGGTGGCGGACGCCTACCGAGAAGCATTTGCCGCCCTGATCCGGGAGGGAGAGATCCAGCGCATCCGAGACCGCTACGCCCAGACCCAGCGGATTAAATAACCCCCAAGCTCGAGAATGCAGTCGATATGGTCGAAGATCGCTCTGTCCAGGAGGGGTGTTAATCCAATTGTGCGGACAGGTCTACAAATTGATCCAGCCCCCCTTCTTCATTACTCCCTTAATCCATCGGCACGTCTGCTTTCTGGATCAAGGCTAGATACACGGCCCGTCATATCAGCCAGGTCGTGAGGTCGCCTTTGGGCGCATAAGCTGAAGTCGGACGACCTACTAATTAGCCTCCACTTATGAATAGTTATGGCTGCCAGGTCCATCATCAGATTGAACTTAGTTCATGCGGAGGGGCTCAACGCGAGCTGATCTGCTACCTAAGGTTTTTCGGACCTGATGACGGCTAAGTCGCATCAAGCGACCATGCAGGCCTCACCTGCTTTGGTCGGTAGCATCTACTTTGCAGTCATCAGTTCTAGTTCTAGCATTACCACCGCGCCGCGTGATGAAACATTTTCAATGAATGTTTGGCAGCCCAATGCCATCCACTATTTCTAGTAGGTAACACTGCATACTCTATTCAGAAGGTAAAAATTTCGACTCTTCTGCCATAAATGATTCATCTTCAGAGATCTACAACAGCAATAGAAATTGTCTAAAGCGGACCTTGCCCAAGCAATGCAAAGATGTGGCCCTCATCGGTCCGCTACGAACCCTGGCGGTTGGCCATACGGATGGTATCGCTCCCAACCGGTCTCTGAGCGCGGGTGCTCCTATCCAAAAGCAGGGTTAAAACTATGGCCAGCGCGCTCATTGCCGCTGCCATTAAGTAACTTCCTGAAAAACTACCGCTCTGCTCAGCCAGCAAGCCCGCAATGGAGGGGCCGGTTATTTGACCAATGCCGAAAAAGAAAGTGACATAGCCGAATATGGACGCCGCACGCGAAGGCTCGAATAGATCACTGATGGTGGCGGCGATGATGGCCGGGATACTAAAAGCCGCGATTCCAAACAGCGCGATAGATAGAAATAGAGTGGCCTGACTCAGCCCCGATGCAGCCAGTAAATAGGCTAATGAATGCAGCGTAAAGACCAAAACCATACCGGTCTTACGGCCCAGTCGGTCCGATAGGGCACCGAATAAAGGGCCGGACAGCATGCTCAGCAGCCCAATGACTATCCAAAACCACCCCGCAACTGACTCGGTGAATCCATACTCCTGTATCAAGGTGGTGACGATAAAGGTCACATAGATGACGTAGGAAAAACCGAACAGAAAGTAGATACAGCCAAGGTGTAATACTAAAGTCCGCCGGAGGCTCTCGACGGGGTTGAGGTTGCTGGGGTTGGGGTTGGGATGGTTTTTATCGTATCCCAGGGGCTTTAAGTCCATCTCCGCAGGATCATTGCGCAGCAGCAAGCAACAGAGCACGCTAATCACGATCACCAGCACACCAAAGCTGAACCAGCTGACGCGCCACCCCGCCTCCCCCCATTGGGCGTTGAACCAGGGGATCAGCAAGCCACTACATACAATACCTAGACCATTGCCGATAATCATACTGCCGGCCGCTCGCCCCCGATATTGAGGAGCAAACCAGTGGCCGACCAGCCCCATCACTGAGATATTAGCGGCGCCGGTGCCGATACCCGTGATCAGGTATAAGAACAGCAGTGGTAAAAAACTGTGACTCTGGCTTACC
>TARA_R110001583_G_scaffold15501_2_pt1 | contig 32053 bp, 25 predicted proteins | sample TARA_R110001583 | Tara Oceans TARA_R110001583 (sample SAMEA4398432) | marine metagenome | biome: Polar Biome; feature: [MES] marine water layer (ENVO:01000295) within the mesopelagic zone...; material: water (ENVO:00002006), including particulate matter (ENVO:01000060) such as...... | reverse complement strand
GGCAACAGTTGATGCAGGAACAGGCGGACAAACGTTAACCAATACAGTTAGCAATAGTCAAGACCAACTAGACCCAAATCCATTACCAGCAGAAGTACCAGTAACGGTAACAAGCAGTGATTTAGTAATGACCAAAACCGTGAGTGATGTTTCTCCAAATGAAGGAAATATTATTACCTATACATTGGTAGTTACTAACAACGGGCCAAGTATCGCAACAGGTGTAACCTTAATTGATAATTTACCAGTTGGAGTAACTTATGTTAGCCATTCCACAGCAAATGGGATGTTTAATAATGGATCAGGAACTTGGAACATTGGAACTTTAGCTAATGGAGCAACAGCAACGTTAACAATAGATGCTTCAGTTGATTCAGGAAACGTTGGTGTAACAATTACAAATACCACAAGTGCAGTAATTGCGGATCAATCCGATCCAAATACTTCAAATAATATTGGAAGTGTGTCTATAGTACCAGTAGCATTTATCGATTTAAGTTTGACAAAAACAATTGTAAATAACACTACTATTCCATTAGTAGGTAATCAAATTACTTTTGAAATTAGAGTTAATAATGAAGGCCTAACAGATGCTTCAGGAGTTGAAGTAACAGATTTACTTCCTTCAGGTTATGAATTTGTAAATTACAGTTCAACAATTGGTGGGTATGACCCAATTTCAGGAGTATGGAATATAGGAAGTGTTGAAATTGGAAATATGGCAGTATTGTTAGTTGATGCTATTGTATTAGAAAGTGGAGATTATACAAACTGTGCAGAAATAACAGCAGCGAATGAAGATGATGTAGATTCAACACCAAATAGTGGTAATGATGGAGAAGATGATTATGCTTGTACTTCAACAGTCCCAGCAAATGAAGCAGATTTAAGTATTTCAAAAACGGTAGTTGCTAACAATGTAACACCTTTAGTAGATACAGAAGTTACTTTTGAAATAAGAATTACCAATAACGGCCCACTAGATGCTACAGAAGTTGTAGTAACGGATATGCTACCTGACGGTTACACATTTGTAAATTACAGTTCAACAATTGGAACATACAGTGAGGTTAGTAGCTTATGGACAATTGGAACTATTTTAAATGGAGAAACGGAAGTTTTACTAATTGATGTTATTGTAAATGCAACTGGAGAATATGAAAACTGCACTTCAATTACAAACGTAGGTCAAATTGATCCGCAACCATTAAATGATAGTGATTGCGCTTCAACTACACCAGTACCCGTAGCTGATTTAGAATTAACAAAAGATGTTGATAATTTATTACCATACGCAGAAACTAACGTAGACTTTACAATTGTTGTAACTAACAATGGTACAAGTGAAGCAACTGGAGTTGTAGTGGCAGACTTATTACCTTCAGGATATACATTTGTTAGTTATTCAGCAACAACTGGAACATACGATGCAGGCTCAGGTTTGTGGAATGTAGGATCGGTAGTTTATGATACTTCAGAAACCTTAACAATTACCGCATATGTATTGCCAACTGGAGACTGGACAAATGTTGCTGAAGTAACAGCGGCTAATGAGTTAGATTTAGATTCTACACCAGGCAATCATGATATTTATGAAGATGATCAGGCACAAGTTACAACAGTACCAATAGTTTTATTAACGGTTCCAGAAGGATTTTCACCTGATGGTGATGGTATCAATGATTTATTTGAGATTGAATTCTTAGAAGTGTTGTATCCAAACTTTAGTATGGAAATTGTAAATAGATATGGGAATAAAGTGTTTGAATACAAACACAATGGAAACCCTAACCAAACTCCAGAATGGTGGAATGGATATTCAAATGGAAGATGGAATTTGGATAGTTTAGAATTACCAGCAGGAACTTATTTCTACACCATTTATTTTAACAATAATGAAAGAAAACCACAAACAGGTTGGATCTATTTAAGAAGATAAAAACAATAATTTTTGATAAGGGAATGAAATAATTTCCCTCTTCAATTAAATATTTTAAGCACAATTTATGAAAAAAATAAAATTACTTTTAGGTGTTTTAGCTTTAATGTCTATTACCACTGTTTTTGGTCAGCAAGACGCACAATACACCCAGTACATGTACAATATGAATGTTCTAAACCCCGCTTATGCAGGATCTAAAGGAATTACAAGTATTGGATTATTAGGGAGAACACAATGGGTAGGTGTTGATGGAGCGCCACAAACAGTTACAATGTCTATTCATTCACCAATAGGAAATCAAGTTGGACTAGGATTATCAATAATTCATGATGAGATTGGCCCAGTTAAGGAAGATAATGTATATGTAGATTTTTCATACACCATTAATACTTCTGATGAAGGACGTTTAGCGTTTGGTTTAAAAGGAGGTGTCACTTTATTGGATGTAAGAGCTACAACAACAGTAGATCAGGACCCATTGAATATTCCAATAAACCAAACTTCACCTAATTTTGGTGCAGGTATTTACTATTATACAAATAAGTTTTATTTTGGGTTGTCAGCACCTAACTTCTTAGAAACACGCCATTTAAAAAATGATGGTGGACAATCAAGTTCTGCAACTGAAAAAATGCATTATTTCATTACTTCTGGATATGTATTTGATATTAATGATAATTTAAAATTGAAACCATCTACAATGTTTAAAGCAACTTCAGGTTCTCCATTATCGGTGGATTTATCTTTAAATTTATTGGTTGATGATAGATTTGAATTTGGTTTGTCACATAGACTTGATGATTCAATAAGTGGTATTGTAGGTTTTAATGTAAATGAAGATTTTAGAATTGGCTATGCTTACGATCATACAATATCTAGTTATGGACAATTCAATTCAGGCTCACATGAAATTATGTTGTTGTTTGATTTTAACAGAAGAAACATAAAGAGTCCAAGATTCTTTTAATTTATAAAAAGTAAAACAGATGAAAAAAATTACCCTTATAATACTATTGTTTTGTGTTTCATTTATGAATGCACAAATAGAAAATTATAGTATCAAAAATGTTTCTTCAAATACAAAATATCAAGATTTTGGAGTGAGTTATTATGGTGAAAATACAGCAGTGTTTGCATCAAGTAGAAAAGATAAGTCAATTAGAAAAAGAGTATGGCTTATTAATAATCAACCTTTTCTTGAACTTTATAAAGGTGCTATACAAGCAGATGGAGAGATTAACAATATAGCGCGTTTTTCAAAAGAGATAAACACGAAGTTTCATGAATCTAACGCTATTTTCACCAAAGATTTAAAAACAGTTTATTTTACAAGAAATAACTATTTAAATAAAAAGGTTAAGAAAGATAGTACCAATATGATTTTAAATCAATTATATAAAGCTCAGGTTGGGTTTGATGGAGATTGGACAGACATTCAAGCTATGCCATTTAATAGTGATGATTACCAAACAGGGCATGCTGCTTTAAATGATGCAGAAGATAAATTATATTTTATATCTGATATGTCAGGATCTTACGGATTGACAGATATTTATGTTGTAGACATTAATGAAGACGGAAGTTATGGCGAACCTAAAAATTTAGGTGCTGAAGTAAATACTTCAAAATATGAAATGTTTCCATTTATAGATCAAAATAACGTACTGTATTATTCATCTGATGGTTTTGCAGATACTAAGGGAGGTTTAGATGTGTATGCAACTAAACTAAGAAAGAATAATGAATATTACACACCTATAAACTTAGAGTTTCCTCTCAACAGTACTAAAGATGATTTTAGTTTCGTAAAACAAAAAGGAGCTAAAGAAGGTTATTTTTCTTCAAATAGAGAAGGAGGTAAAGGAGATGATGATATTTATTCTTTAATTGAGTTAAATTCTCCAACTTTTTCATGTTCACAAGAAATTACTGGTGTAGCAAGAGATAAAAATAGTGGGGCTTTACTACCAGGCACAATTGTGTCGTTATATAAAGGCGTAGAGAAAGTGGAAAGTGTAATTGTAGGTAGTGATGCTGTATTTAACTTTAGAGTAGCTTGTGAAGCATTATACAAAGTACTTGGAGAAAAAGAAAGCTATGAAGAAGATTTAAAAGAAATAACTACTTCAGACAAAGATGATTTTAAAACAGACTTAGAATTAAAGTTATTGCAAGATGAATTTATTACTGTAAGAGGCCATTTAATGCTAAATATAAATCCAATTTATTTTGACCTTGATAAAGCAAAAATAAGAGATGATGCAGCTATTGAATTAGAGCGTGTAGTTGAAATTATGACAAAATATCCTGGATTGGTAGTTCAAATAGCATCACATACTGATAGTAGAGCTCCAGATAATTACAACTGGATATTATCTAACAAACGCGCTATAGCTACAACTAAATGGATTGTTTCCAATGGTGTTGACAAAAACAGAATTTTTGGAGGTGGTTATGGTGAAACTGAATTGGTAAATGAATGTTCAAATAATGTTAAATGCACTGAAGAAGAACACCAATTAAATAGAAGAACAGAGTTTATTATTGTAAATCCAGGGGTTATAAAACAATAATAGCTCACAATATTTATATCCTACTAAAAAAACCGCTATCTAGCGGTTTTTTTTGGTTTAGGTAATACTTTATAGTCATTTTTTTAATTAAAACCATTTTTTATTTTTGTAATATTCAAAAATTAGTTAATTTTCATTTATATCATATAATATAAAAGGTATATGAAAGAAAAACACGTATTAAAAAATACAGCAATACATTTTGGAAAAGTACTATTATTTATTTTTTTAATTTGTGGAAGCCTAAATTTTAATGGGAAAGTATGTGCTCAAGGGTTTAAAAAAGTGAGAATAGTTGGAGTTCATTCAGGAAATGAAACAAATAATACATTGTTTATTGTAAAATCTAAGACGCTTCCAAGTTTGGCATACATTAGAGCTCAAAGAATTAAAGGGCCGCAAGATGGTTTTTTTACGCAGAACATGGACAATATAAGATATACATCCATGTCTACTAAATCTGGAATCCCAGAAAATCTTAGTAGAATAAGGTTTTCATTTTTGAAATCAGATAAAAAAACACCAATTCCTTTCAATAATTTTAGATTTATAATTAACGATATAGATGGACCAAATAATGAAGCTTTAGCAACTAATTGTGATGCGAAACTTAATTTTTTAGGAACCGCTAATCCAACTAATTTAATTGTTATTAATTTACCCTCAAATATAATTGCTGTAGGTGCAGTTGAAGAAAGTGATGGGCCTACAAGTAGAGTGATGTTTGAATTTAAAAATGTTGCAGTTGTTGAGTTGGATAATTATGCAAATATGGGCTATTTAAAGGATTTTGATTTAAATAATGACTTACCAATAGCAAAACCTTTATTAGTGAAATGTAAAGGCAATACAAGTAGTATTTTTACTGAATTAGATTCAGAGGATAAGGAATTTAGAAATGAAAATAACTTTTTAAAGATAAATACAAAATCAATCTATTTTGATACAGATAAATTCAATGTTAGAGAAGATGCTGAGTTAGAATTGAAGATAGTGCTAAAAGTGTTGAAAAAGTACCCTAAGCTGAAAGTTGAATTACAATCGCACACAGATTCAAAAGCACCAGATGACTATAATTTGGAATTATCATTAAGAAGATCAGAATCTGTTGTTAATTGGATGATAAATAAAGGAATCAATCCAAATAGAATTCATGGAAAAGGTTATGGTGAAACACAATTGGTAAATAAATGTGCTAATAGTGTGGATTGTACTGAAAAAGAACATCAATTAAACCGAAGAACTGAGTTTGTTGTGTTAAATCCAGAAGTGATTAATCAATAATATTATCATTTCAATAAAAAAATCGCGATTAAGCGACTTTTTTATTGAATCAATTTCATGTAATGTTTACTACAATTCAAATCCTAAATCAACATTTAAATTTTTAGCAATCAATTTTGTAATTCTCGATTTTAATTGAGGTATTTTAATTTTTTCAACTACATCATTTCCAAAGGCATATAGTAATAATGCTTTGGCTTCTTTTTTAGGAATTCCTCTAGATTGCATATAAAATAAGGCACTTTCATCTAATTGACCAATAGTACAACCGTGTGAACATTTTACATCATCAGCAAAAATTTCTAATTGTGGTTTTGCATTAATAGTAGCACCATCATCAAGTAATATATTGTTATTTTGTTGAAAAGCGTTCGTTTTTTGAGCCGCTTGCTGTACAATTACTTTACCATTAAAAACCCCAGTAGCTTTATCAGCATAAATACCTTTGTACAATTCATGGCTTTCGCAATTAGGATATTTATGGTTCACTAATGTGTGATTATCCACGTGTTGTTTGTTGTTTAAAATTGAAATACCATTTAAGTTTGAAGTAATATGTTCTCCTTCTTGATAAAATTCTAAATTGTTTCTAATAATTTTCCCTCCAAATGAATACGTGTTAACTGTAGCAACACTTTGCATTTTTTGAGAAACAAAAGTACTATCAATTAATGAAGAATTTTCAGTATCATTTTGAATTTTATAATAATCAATAATCGCTCTTTTATGTACAAATATTTCAGAAACTGAATTTGTTAGCGTAGTATTTTTAGATAAATTTTGATGACGCTCAATAATTTGAACATGTGAATTTTCACCAACAACAATTAAATTTCTAGGTTGCAATAAAATTTCTTTTTCACTTCCTGTTGAAAAATTAATAATTTGTATTGGCTTAGGAACAATAGTGTTTTTTGGAATATTAATAAATGCGCCTTCTTTTGAAAAAGCAGTATTTAATTCAGATAAACTATTATTTTTTTCAGCAATAGTGTTGAAATAATTATCAACAATCATTTTGTATTTTGGTCTTGTTAAAGCAGATGACAATACACAAACATCACATTCATCATGTGTAGTTGTAGATAAAAATGAACTAAAAACGCCATCTATAAAAATTAATTTATACGATTCAATTTCATTAATTAAATATTCTTCAACATTTTTAAACCCAACAGATTTGTTTGCTGAAGGGAAAATACTAAAATCGTGTTTTAATAGAGGTTTTAGATTTGTATATTTCCATTCTTCATCTTTTTTAGTCGGAAATCCTTCAGCTTCAAAATTTTGAATGGCCTTTTGTCTAATAGTATGTACATTTGAATCTAGGTCTAAACCTCCTTTGTTTTCAAATGCTAAAAATGAAGAGACTAATTTTTCTTTTAAATCCATTATTTTTTAAGTATTAAAGTCTGAAAGTCGAAAGTTTGAAAGTCAAAAATCATCTAGACTTTGGACTTTTAGCCTTGCAACTTTAAACTAAATTTATTTTAACCAGTCGTATCCTTTTTTTTCTAATTCTAAAGCTAATTCTTTTCCTCCAGATTTTACAATTTTCCCATTGTGTAAAACGTGTACAAAATCCGGAACTATATAATCTAATAAACGTTGGTAATGTGTAATCACTAAAACAGCATTATCTTCACTTTTAAGTTTGTTTACACCGTTTGCAACAACTTTCAGCGCATCAATATCTAAACCTGAATCAGTTTCATCTAAAATAGCTAATTTAGGCTCCAACATAGCCATTTGAAAAATTTCATTACGTTTTTTCTCACCACCTGAAAATCCTTCATTTAAAGAACGTGATAAAAATTTACGATCAATTTCTAACAAATCAGCTTTTTCACGAATTAACTTCAGCATTTCTTTTGCAGGTAACTCTTCTAATCCTTGTCCTTTTCTAGTTTCGTTAATAGCAGTTTTTATAAAATTGGTAACCGTTACTCCAGGGATTTCAACTGGATATTGAAAAGATAAGAAAACACCTTTATGAGCTCTTTCTTCAGGGGCGAAATCAGCTAAATCTTCACCGTTTAAAATTACAGAACCTTCTGTAACCTCATATTCTTCTTTTCCTGCAATTACTGCTGAAAGCGTACTTTTTCCAGAACCATTAGGTCCCATTATAGCATGAACTTCTCCTGCTTTTATTTCAAGATTTATACCTTTTAAAATCTCTTTATCGTTGATACTTGCGTGTAAATTTTTTACTTGTAACATATTAATTTTTATATAAAATCTAATATTATTTTATCTTCTATTCTTAATTTATCGGCATTTAAATGGATACCTCCAGTATAATTCATTCCTAAATAATCTGCTGATTTTTGAAATGGAATGTAGAAACTTGTATCAATTTTATCGTTATGTGAATTTGAAATTACAGACATGTTTTTACCTTTTAATTTTCTTCCAGTTTCTTTTTCAACTCTAATTAAATCGGAAAAACGATCAAAAAATACTTTCATAATTCCACTCATATTGTACCAATATACAGGGGTTGCAAAAATAAGCGTGTCGTATTTTTCAATAATTGAGGTGATAAGCGGTAAAAAATCATCATCTAAATTTTTACTTTCATAATCGTAATATGAAAAAGTATAATTGTTTAAATCAATTACCTCAATATTATATTTTTCTGAAATAGCAGCAATTGATTTTGCTGTATTTCCGGAACTTCGAGACGAACCTAAAATAATTACTTTTTTATTTTCCATTTTATCCAACGCTTCCTTCTAAACTAATTTCTAATAATTTTTGCGCTTCAACAGCAAACTCCATTGGTAATTTATTTAATACTTCTTTACTAAAACCGTTTACAATTAATGCAATTGCTTTTTCAGTATTTATACCACGTTGATTGCAATAAAAAAGTTGGTCTTCACCAATTTTACTCGTTGTTGCTTCGTGTTCAATTTGAGCTGTTTTATTTTTACATTCAATATATGGAAACGTATGCGCACCACATTGATCACCCATTAATAAGGAATCACATTGTGAAAAATTACGAGCGTTTTTTGCTCTTGGACTAATTTGTACAAGTCCTCTATATGAATTTTGTGATTTCCCTGCTGAAACACCTTTTGAAATAATTGTACTTCTTGTATTATTTCCTAAGTGGATCATTTTTGTTCCTGTGTCTGCTTGTTGGTAATTGTTTGTAACTGCAATTGAGTAAAACTCACCAACTGAATTGTCTCCTTTTAAAATGCAACTTGGATATTTCCAAGTAACAGCACTTCCAGTTTCAACCTGTGTCCAAGAAATTTTAGCGTTTTTTTCGCATAAACCACGTTTGGTTACAAAATTAAAAACGCCACCTTTTCCATTTTTATCACCAGGAAACCAGTTTTGCACTGTTGAATATTTTATTTCGGCATCATCTAAAGCTATTAATTCTACTACAGCTGCGTGCAATTGATTTTCATCACGTGCAGGTGCGGTACAACCTTCTAAATAACTTACAAAACTACCTTGGTCTGCAATTACTAAAGTACGTTCAAATTGTCCTGTTCCACCTTCGTTAATTCTAAAATAAGTAGATAGTTCCATTGGGCAAGTAACACCTTTTGGAATATAACAGAATGAACCATCAGAAAAAACGGCTGAGTTTAAAGCTGCATAAAAATTATCGCTTGTTGGAACAATAGTTCCTAAATATTTTTTCACCAACTCAGGATGTTCTTGAATGGCTTCAGAAATTGGGCAAAATATAATTCCTCTTTCGTTTAATGTTTTTTTGAAGGTTGTTGCTACTGAAACAGAATCTATTACAATATCAACTGCTACATTGGATAAACGTTTTTGCTCATCAATTGAAATTCCTAGTTTAGCAAAAGTCTTTAATAGTTCAGGATCAACCTGATCTAAACTATCTAGTTTTGGCTTTTGAATTGGAGCAGAATAGTAACTAATATCTTGAAATTTTGGTTTTTCATAATTGACATTAGCCCATTCTGGTTCTTCCATTTCTTTCCAAACTTTGAAAGCTTCTAAACGCCATTCAGTCATCCATTTAGGTTCGTTTTTCTTTTTAGAAATTGCAATTACAACATCTTCATTTAAACCCACAGGAAATTTGTCAGCTTCAATATCAGTATAAAAGCCGTATTCGTACTCTTTAGTTTCGAGTTCTTTTTTTAAATCGTCTTCAGTAAATTTGTTCATTTTAAATTTTTAAAGTGAAAAACTTTCTCCACATCCACAAGTTCTTTGGGCATTTGGATTGTTAAAAACAAAACCAGTTCCGTTTAAACCTCCAGAATATTCTAAAGTAGTACCAATTAAGTATAAAAAACTTTTTTTATCAACAATAATTTTTACACCATTATCTTCAAAAACCTTGTCTTCTTCTTGCTTTTTCTTGTCGAATGTTAATTCATAAGAAAGCCCTGAACAACCACCACTTTTTACGCCAACTCGAACAAAATCTTCAGTTGGATTAAAGCCATCATCACCCATAAGATCTAATACTTTCTTTTTTGCTATGTCAGAAACCTTTATCATATCGCTTAAGTAGATTAATTCTAAATAAGTGCAAATATAGGCACAAATTATGGTTTTTAAAACCTTTTTTATAGGAATAAAACTAATAGTGTTATAGATGTTACCTATAAACTTTTATCTTTGCAAAATGATAGAGGATAAAAATCAAGCACGTACAAGTTTAACGGAATTAGGTGAATTTGGACTTATAAAACATTTAACTCAAAATTTTAAAATGCAACATAATTCAACTATAAAAGGAGTTGGTGATGATGCTGCAGTAGTGGAAGTTTCAGATAAGCAAATTTTAGTCACAACTGATTTATTGATTGAAGGTGTACACTTTGATTTAAGTTATATGCCGTTGAAGCATTTAGGATACAAGGCTGTAATGGTTAATTTATCTGATGTGTATGCAATGAATGGGAATGCTACTCAAATAACGGTTTCAATAGCAGTTTCAAATCGATTTACTTTAGAAGCTTTAGAAGAATTATATGAAGGAATTCATTTGGCTTGTAAAGGGTATAATATTGATTTAGTTGGAGGAGATACTACATCTTCTACCACAGGAATGTTAATTAGTATAACCGCTATTGGTGAAGTAAAAAAGGAGGATGTAGTTTATAGAAATACTGCAAAACCAACTAATTTATTGGTTGTTTCTGGTGATTTAGGTGCTTCGTATTTAGGTTTGCAAGTTTTAGAGCGTGAAAAGCAAGTTTTTGAAGTGAACCCAGATTCACAACCCGATTTAACGAATTACAGCTATTTAATTGAGCGACAATTAAAACCAGAAGCTAGAAAAGATATTGTAAAATTATTAAAAGATTTAGAAGTTAAACCAACAGCAATGATTGATATTTCTGATGGGCTTTCTTCTGAAATATTACACATATGCACACAATCTAAAGTAGGTTGTAATTTGTACGAAGATAAAATTCCTTTAGATCCACAAGTTATTGCTACTTGTGAAGAGTTCGATTTAAATAGCACAACGGTTGCATTAAGTGGCGGCGAAGATTATGAGTTGTTGTTTACAATTTCACAAGAAGATTTTCCTAAAATAAAAGCGAATCCACATTTTTCTATAATTGGGCATATAACCGATGAAAGTGAAGGTGTAAATTTAGTTACGCGCGCTAGTCAGTTAATTAAATTAACGGCTCAAGGTTGGAATGCTTTACAAAAGGAATAAAAGTTTCCAAGGATAGTTATACAACCTATAAATTAATTAAAATTTTCGTCAACCTGAACTTGTTTCAGGTTCTCATAATGAATGATAAGATGATGAGATTCTGAAATAAATTCAGAATGACGACTTTCATTACTTATAAAACAGCTTCGTTTTATAGTTTGTATGATTCGTTTTTTTAGGCATAATAATTGTTGGCTTTGTAAAAATGATTATTGCTTATGAAACGTATTCTTCTAATTACTTTATTTATTCCATGTGTATTATTTTCACAAGGAAAATTAGAAAAAGCAAAAGAAAGCTTATCTGATAAAAGCAGCTTAACTACTAATAGTTCAACTACAACAAGAAGCGGTAGAAGTACAAGAACTTCAAAAAATAGCACTGGAAATTCTTTTGATAACGGCGGAATTTTTACTGAATTTTTTGTAAAACTTGGTTTTTATGCTGTTTACGGAAGTGTTGTTGGTCAAGCAGAGTATAGAAGTTTAACGCCGTATCCATATTACAAGAATACCTTTGGTGAATATTTAAAAGGGGATTCTATAAGTTCAAAAAATAACAGCTTTAAAATAAGCGTAAATCGTTATTTTAATAAAAACATTAATGGACTAGAAATAAATGCAAATTATAGAGTTTTACCAATTTTTGGACTTGAAGCGTCCTATATTAATTTTTCAGAAAGAACAATTATTGGAAGCGATTATTTAGAGATTTCTTCACTTATGGCAAATTATTATAGAGTGCGAGAAAATCAAATCTCACTTTGGTGGGGTTTAGGAGCAACTTATGTTGGCAATGAAGTTAAAAAGTTAGGTTTTGCATATAACATTGGAACTGAAATTTATCCTTTTAAGCCAATAAGTTTTCACGCTTCTTGGAAACAAAGTTTTATAAATAATAATAGTATTGATATTTTTAAAACTCAAATAAAATACCACATAAAAAATACGGCTCTTTTTACCGGATATCATGAGTATCAATTGGGAAATGTGAAGAACTCAGGGTTTGTTCTAGGAGTAGAATATACATTTTAACCTAACAAGTTTGTATAAACTCTTTTAAAGTGACAATCAAAGCTTCTTTATTTTCAATATGGCTCATATGTCCATCAGGAAATTCAGTTACTTGTACTTTTGTATTTTTTGTTTGATGAATTAATGTTGAATAATCTAAAGCTGGATCTTGTTTTCCAATAACCATTTGAATTGGAAAGGTGGCATTTTTATAAATAGAAGTCTGGTTTTCTCTAATTTTCATTCCTTCTAAAGAAGCTGTTATACCTTGTGGTGTAATTTCTAAAGCTTCATTGGTAATTTGATTAATTTCAGAATGGAAAACGGTTCTATTTTCTTCTGAAAAAAGCATTGGAATTGCAATTCTCACAAAAGTTTTGTGGTGTTGTTTAACAGCAGTTATAGCTCTATCTCTATTTATTTTTTTTTCTTCGGAATCTGGCAATGCTGTAGAATTCATTAAGCAAAGTCCTTTCATATTTATAGAAAATAGTTTCGCAAAAGCGAGTGCAACATAACCACCCATACTATGACCAACCAAAATATATTTTCGTAAACGTAAGTGATTCAAAACAGCTTTAACCATTTCAGCCTGATCTTTCATGGTGTGAATATAACCATGATTTTCAGTTTTTCCATGACCTAACAAATCGATACAAACAACTCTATATTTTTTTGAAAGAATTTTAGAAATAGCTGTCCACATAGTGCTATTTTCTAAAAATCCATGCAATAAAACAATGGCGTTTCCATGGCCTTTTGTTGTAAAATGAACGTGCGTATTTTTATGAAGAATATTCATACTTCAAAATTTAGCATTTTAATATTTATTATGAATTTTTTAATCCTTTAATTGCTGAAAATGCTTTATCCACATTTTCGTCTTCAACTAAAATAGTAAATTCATTGGTTGTAGAAACAACTTCATACAATGAAATTCCTTCCCAAGCCAAACGTTTAAAAAACTGATAATACAAACCGGCAATTTTTGTGTTCTCTTTTGGCAAACCAATAGTTATTGCAGATAAAGAATCTTTAACGGTAGTGCATATCTCATTTTTATAACTCTCTTCAATTTGCGTTTTTAAAGTTGTAGTAATTAAAATATTGCTTTCATGAACGCCACGTGTAAACGTGTAAAAAATATGAGGATCTTCCTTTAAAACTTCTAACATTTTTAAATGACCATGAATTAAGCTATTCGAATTTTTAAAAGTATAATCTGAAAGATTTGAGCGAACTGTAATATCTCCTAAATTTTGCAATACCTTATTTAGCTTTATTTTGTTTGCCATTTCTTTTGGCGGACTATACCTGCGAAGCGCCATCATTATAGCTCCAGATTTTACAGGTTTACGTAGCATTTTAGATATTTGATCTCTAAGTTCTTCAGATAAAGCGCTGTAATTTAAAATATTACGAGTTAAGGCATCTTCTAAAAATGGTTGAGAAACTAATATTTCTTCAACACAGGTTGCTATAGTTTTCATGATGTTAAATAGTTAACAGTTTGTGCAAAATTAGTGCATAATTTTTAAATAATCACAATAAGTTGAAAATCATTCTAAATTTGTACACTTAAAAGACGAAAGATGAAAGTTTTAAAATTTGGAGGAACATCAGTTGGCTCTATTGAAAACATAAAACGTGTTAAAGATATTATTAACGACGGGGATAAAAAAATTGTGGTGCTTTCGGCAATGTCGGGGACTACAAATGCTTTAGTAGAAATATCAGAACTTATTAAAAAGGGCAATATTGAAGAAGCTATTCAAAATATTAAAAGTTTAAAAGAAAATTATAAACTTGTTTTAGATGAATTAATTGAAGTGTCAATTTTAAAACAAGATGTTTCAAATTATATAAATCAGGTTTTTGATTTTTTAGTTTCATGTACTTCTGAAAAACATTCGGAATTTTTATACAACAAAATTGTTTCACAAGGAGAGTTGTTGTCAACCTATTTATTTACAAAGTATTTAAATCAAGAAGGTGTTAACGCAAGATTATTGCCTGCTTTAGATTTTATGCGAATAGATAAAACAAATGATCCTGATGATTTTTACATTCAACAAAACTTACAACGAATTATTAATGAAGCCTTACCTGCGGACATTTATATAACTCAAGGATTTATTTGTTTAAATGCTTTTGGAGAAATTGCAAATTTACAACGTGGAGGAAGTGATTATACAGCAACAATTATTGGAGCTGTTGTAAAAGCTGATGAAGTTGAAATTTGGACGGATATTGATGGAATGCATAATAACGATCCTAGATTTGTAGAAAATACACATGCAATTTCTAATTTATCATTTGATGAAGCGGCAGAACTTGCTTATTTCGGCGCAAAAATTTTGCATCCGCAAACTGTAATGCCAGCGCGTGAAGCTAACATTCCTGTTCGTTTAAAAAATACAATGGATCCGGAATCTTATGGAACTTTAATTTCAAAAGAATTTAAAGGGGAAGGTATTAAAGCAATAGCTGCTAAAGACAATATTACAGCTATTAAAATTAAATCGGCAAGAATGTTGTTGGCACATGGGTTTTTGAAAAAAGTTTTTGAAATTTTCGAGAAATATGAAACCTCAATAGATATGATTACTACTTCAGAAATTGCAGTTTCATTAACCATTGATGATAGTAAAAACCTAACTTCAATTATTGAAGAATTAGAAAAATTCTCTACGGTTGAAGTAGATAATCAACAAAGTATTGTTTGTTTGGTTGGTCACTCAGTTGTTAAACATAATGAAACCCATCGATTGTTTCAAGTATTGCAAGATATTCCTGTTAGAATGATATCATATGGAGGAAGTAACAATAACATTTCATTATTGGTTGATACAAATGATAAATTAATAGCTCTGAAAAATTTAAATAAATATGTTTTTGAATTTGAAATTGTTTAATTTTTTTATTAATACTAATTCTCAAGTTCTTTGATAAAATAGGAGGGGTGAATTTCAGTTTTTTTAAAAAATGCTTTTGAAAAAGATTCTGTGTTGTTAAACCCAACTTCAAATGCAATTGCCTTTATTGAATATTTTCTAAAAGTAGTATCACCTTTTAATTTTTCAATACAGTATTCTATTCTTAAGTCAGAAATATAAGCGCTAAAATTCTTTTCTTTATACCTATTTATAATTTTAGATAAATAATTAGAGTTTGTATTGTACAATTTTGATAAGCTATTTAAAGTAATTTCATTATCTAAAAAAGTGTTGTTATTTTCAAATTCGTCTAACGCCAATAATACAGATTTTACAATCTCTTTAGAAATTCCTTTTATTTCCTTTTTAGGTGTTTTTAAATCATCGTTTTTAGGAGTTGTTTTTTTATCTTTATTTAAAAGAGCTTTCTTAAAGCGTTCTCTTAAATTATATTGTTTCCTATAATACCATATAAAAAACGAGATAGATGAAAGTCCAAAAAGAATTAAAGTTAAAATAATGAATGAGAAGTTTTGTTTTTCAGTTTTTAAATCAGCAATAATTTTTTCTTTTTCTGAAAGAAGTATTGGCGTATCATATTTTTTAACAAGTGTTTCGCTTAAATTTTTATAATTTTTGTTAATAATACTATCAACATAAATAAGTCTGTCTATATAAATTAATTGGTTTTCTATGTCATTATTTTTTTTATAATAGTCTACAAAATATTCTTGTATATCTCTAACTTCAGGTACAACATCATTCGTTAAATTATAAATAGAATCTGCTTTTTTAAAATGATAAAAGGCTTTGGTATCCTTCTTTTGTTTGTGGTAAATCAATCCTTTATAATAGTGGTCATTTAAAAAACCGTTTTGAGAATTTGAGTAAGGAGCCGCTTTATTAAGACTGTCAAGAGCCATTTTAAAATTGTTTTGATAGTAAGCTGTAATTCCTGCTTGACTAACAAATTTATAATATTGAGGAGTGTTTTTAAGAGATAAACTTTTTTGGATTCCTATTTTTGAATACAGAAAAGCAGAATCAAATTTTTTAGTTAAGATATAAGAGTTAGATAAGCTAAAAAGTACGCTAAAATAGAGTTGCTGCTTATTTGCAAAGCCCTTTTTATCTTGTTTTAAAAGGTGTAGTTGAGATTTAAAAATTTCTAATGCTTCATTATAGTTTCCCCACAAGTTTTTTAGTCCTCCAATTTCATTATTGATATAAAATTGTTGCTCAATATTGTTTTTTTTTGTAGCTAGTTTAAATGCTGTCAAATATTGATCTAAGGCTTTTTCATAACTACCTAACTCAAAATAAGACATTCCTTTAATTATATACCCAAACCCGGGATATTCAAAATGATCTATATTTTTTGTTAGACCTATAATACTATCACAATATTTAATAGCTATTTGGAAATTATTTATAGAGGCAAATTGCGAATAAGCATTTGCGATTCTTACGGTGTCATTTTCATTTTTAGCTTTGTGTAAGTATGCTTTTGCGTAAATTTTCTCTTTTATTGTATCGTTGAAACTATCGTTAAGTCCTTTGTAAAGTTCTTTATAAGTTTTTGTTTTTAAAGAATCGGGTATATGAAATAGTTGTGAGTTTTGAGAATTTACCCATTGAATACTAGCGAAAAATACAAGTAAAATTATCTTTGTTTTAAGAATGGGGGACAAAGTAACCAATGAGGTTTTACTTGTTGTAATTTTCTTTTTCATTAAAAATATTTAAGCTCTTTTTGCAATTTTTATAAGGACAAAATTATTTTTAACCTAAATTAGGTCTAAATTTATGAATGTAGAGCGGTTAAATTTTTTAAATTGAGATAAGCAATCTACATTTGTCCAAGAATCAAAAATAATGTTTTTAGTATACTTAAGGGGTTAATTAAACTAAAAATTTAAAATTATTTGTGAGGAAAATTGCTAAAAAAACTCGAAACACCTGTTTCGAGTTTTTTTTAATTTATATCTAAGCTAATATTTCTAGTTTAAGAATTCATTAATTCTTCTATTTCTTCAACTTCAATAGGTATATTTTTCATTAAGTTAATTGGTTCCCCTGTTTTTTGAACAACAACATCATCTTCAATTCTAATTCCCATATTTTCTTCAGGAATATAAATTCCAGGTTCAACAGTAAATACCATTCCAGCTTTCATAGGTGTTTTTAAAGCGCCATAATCGTGTGTGTCTAATCCCATATGGTGAGAAGTTCCGTGCATAAAGTATTTTTTATATGCTGGCCAATTAGGGTCTTCATTTTGAATAGCAGCTTTGTCTATTAACCCTAAATCTAATAATTCAGAAGACATAATTTTACCAACTTCTTTTTGGTATTCAGCCCATAAAACGCCAGGTGTTAACATTTTAGTAGCTTCTTTTTTCACTCTCAATACAGCATTATAAATTGCTTTTTGCCTGTCGGAAAATCGTCCGTTTACAGGGATTGTTCGTGTCATATCACTAGAATAGTTAGCGTAATCAGCGCCAACATCCATTAACAACATATCACCATCTTTACATTCTTTATTGTTTTCAATATAATGTAAAACGCAAGCGCTATAACCTGAAGCAATTATTGGAGTATACGCAAATCCATCAGAACGATTTCTTAAAAATTCGTGCATAAATTCAGCTTCAATCTCAAATTCCATAATTTCAGGTTTTACAAACGGCAAAATTCGTCTAAAACCTTTATTTGTTATGTCACAAGCAGTTTGTAGAATTTCAATTTCTTCAGGTTCTTTTACACCTCTAATATGTTGTAATATTTGATTGCTTTTTTCCCATTTATGCGCAGGAAAATCGGCTTTGCATTTTTTTATAAAACGATCTTCTCGTGTTTCAATTGCTACAGCTTGGCGGTAGTGTTCGTTTGTATTAAAATATACAGCTTCAGCCTCAGTCATTAAATCATAAAAGACTTTATCAAATTCTGAAAGCCAATAAACAGTTTTCAAACCAGAAACTTTTTTTGCTTCTTCTTTAGAATATTTTGCGCCATACCAAATTGCAATATGGTCATTTGTTTCTGTTAAGAATAAAATTTCACGGTGGTTTGGGTTAATGGCATCTGGGAAAAGTAATAAAATACTTTCTTCTTGGTCAGCACCACTTAAATATAATAAATCACTACTTTGTTCAAAGGGGATTGTGCTATCTGCACCCGTTGTAAATAAGTCATTAGAGTTAAATATAGCAATTGATTTTGATTTCATTTGAGCAGTAAACTTTGCTCTGTTTTTAATAAAAAGTTGATTATTAATAGGATGGTATTTCATTTGTTAAATTTTTTAAGTTACGAGACTTTTAATTTTGAAAAGAACTTAAATCAATAGTGTGCAATTGATTTAAAGTTACAAATTTCATTATTAAAATTTTATAGTATATTTTAACAACAAAGTTATAAATTTGTTTAAAACCAAACCTTAAAAACCCAATATTATTTATGCGAAAATTAATAGTATTTCTTCTCTTTGTGTCTTTTTCAACGTTAATGTTCTCACAAAACAAACCAGCTTATAAATTATACAATGCAAAAGGACATAAAGTTTCTTATAAAAGTATGATAAAAAAAATGAAAAAAGCAGATGTGGTTTTATTTGGAGAACACCATGACAATCCAATTGTTCATTGGTTACAATATGAAACTACAGCTGATTTATTTAAACACAGAGAATTAATCCTTGGAGCTGAAATGTTTGAGGTTGATAACCAAACCACATTAAACGATTATTTGATAGATTCAATTAACCAAAAAGGGTTAGACACACTTGTAAGATTATGGAAAAACCACAAAACAGATTATAAACCTTTGTTAGATTTTGCAAAAGACAAAAAGTTAAAGTTTATTGCAACTAATATTCCACGTAAATATGCAAGTGAAGTATATAAAGGTGGTTTTGAAATCTTAGATTCACTTTCAATTTTAGAAAAATCTTGGATGGCTCCTTTACCAATTAAATATGATGCCACTTTGCCCGGATACATTAAAATGCAAAAAATGATGGAAGGACACGAAGGAAAGGGAGATTTATCTAAAGCTCAAGCAATGAAAGATGCCACTATGGCTTATTTTATTCTTAAAAACAGATTGGCTAATAAGTTATTTGTTCATTACAATGGTACGTACCATTCCGATGATTATGAAGGAATTAACTGGTATTTAAAACAAGGAAAACCTAATTTAAATATTGTAACAGTTAGTGTTGTTGAACAGGATAATTTAAAAAAGTTGGATAAAGAAAATAAATTTAAAGCAGATTATATTATCGTAGTTTCTCCAACCATGACAAAGACCAATTAAAAAGCGTAACAAAACCCCTTTTGAATATTTTATGGTTTTTAAAAAAAAAGCTAAATAATTTTTACTAATTTTGGTATTACTAATAACTAAAAAAAAATACCATTGCCTAACTTATTTCATGAAAACGAATTCGTTTTTAATGTCTTATTTGAAGCAGTTTCTGAAGGTGTAGTGGTTGTTGATGAAAATCAAACAATTGTTGCAACCAATGCTGCTGCTGAACAAATGTTTGGATACTCTAAAGACGAATTACACGAACAGTATTTAAATATGTTAATACCTACAAATTATCGTGCAGCGCATGGTGGGCATTTTAACGCGTTTTATAAACAGTCTTCGGCTAGAAAAATGGGTAAAAACAAAGCATTGTTTGGAGCTCACAAAAGCGGAAAAAATTTCCCTGTTGAAGTTGGATTAAATCCCTTTAAAATTAATGAAAGAACCTTTGTAATGTCTATTATAATTGACATTACAGATCGTAAACAATCAGAAGATAAAATTAGAGAGCTAAATGCTTTATTAGAAGATAAAATTTTAGTTAGAACAACAGAATTAAATACAACAGTTTCAAATTTAAAAAAAGAAATAGAAAAGAGAGTAAAAGCAGAATCTAAATTAATAAAATCACTAAAAAAAGAAAAGGAGCTTAATGAATTAAAAACTAAGTTTTTATCACTAGTGTCTCATGAGTTCAAAACGCCGTTAAGCGGTGTGTTAAATGCAGCCATATTAATTGGCAAGTATACGAAATCTGAAATGCAAGAGAAAAGAGAAAAACATTTACTTACCATAAAAAATAAAGTGTACTATTTGAATGGAATTTTGAATGATTTTTTATCTATTGAAAGGCTAGAATCTGGTAAAGTGAAATATAAACTTAGCAACTTTAAGCTAAGTAAAGTAGTAAATGAAGTTGTTTATAATGCCAACATGATTTTAAAAAGTGGACAGCGAATTAACTATCCATTAAATATTGACGCTCTTAATATTTATCAGGACGAGAAAATATTAGAATTAATATTGTCAAATCTATTGCACAATGCCATTAAATATTCTTCTGAAAACACAAAAATTGATTTTAAAATTAAATCATATGCTGAAGGTTTTATTTTTGAAATAAAAGATGAAGGTATTGGAATTCCATTTAAAGATCAAAAACATATTTTTGAACGATATTTTAGAGCTGAAAATGCTTTAACAAATCAAGGAACTGGAATTGGATTAAATATTGTAAAAGGACATTTAGAAAGCTTAGGAGGAACCATAAAATTTATAAGTGTAAAAGATGAAGGAACCACATTTATTGTAAAATTACCACTAATTAAAGAAAAATGAAAACGATATTAATTATTGAAGATGACACGGTTTTAAGGGAAACTACTGCTGAAATATTAGAGCTAGAAAATTACAAAGTGGTTTCAGCTTCTAATGGTAATAGAGGTGTTGAACAAGCAAAAATAATACTTCCTGATCTTATTTTGTGTGATATTATGATGCCAGAAATGGATGGTTATGAGTTGTTGAAAAACTTGTCTAAAAACGAAAAAACAAAGCGAATTCCATTTATTTTTATGTCTGCTAAAACAGAGGTGAAAGATGTTAGAAAAGGTATGGATTTAGGAGCAGATGATTATCTTACAAAACCCATTAGTGAAGAATTATTACTAAGTGCTATTGAAAGTCGATTGGCAAAATTTGCGTTGTTAAAAGAGGAGAAAATTGTTGAAGAAAAGGAAATTTTGTACAATGACATTGAGAATATTGAAGAACTTAAAAATTATTTTTGCGATTTTGGAATCTCAAAAGAGTATAAAAAAGGTGAAACTATTTATAAAGAAGGAGAATATTCTAACAATATATATTTAATCTATAAAGGAAAAGCTAAAAGTTTTAAAATAGATGAATTTGGGAAAGAACTTATTCTTAATATTCATAAAGATGATGATTTTATAGGGTTATCTGCCATTGTAGATAATTCACATTATTATGAAACTATGACAGCTATGGAAAGTTTAGAAATAATGTATCTATCTAAAAGTAAAATACGGCAAATATTAGAAAACAATCATAAACTCTCACTAGAAATATTTCAATTAGTAAATGAAAATTTAACGGAAGTTAAAGAGCAGTTATTGGAAATGGCTTTTGGATCTATGCGTAGAAAAACAGCTAAAACTATCCTAAAATTCGCAAATATTATGAGTAATAAACCAACGGATAGTATTAATATATCTCGTAGAGATTTAGCAGGTGTTGCTGGTATAGCAACAGAAAGTTTAATACGAACTTTAACAGATTTTAAAAAGAATGGAATTTTGGAAATTGAAGGAAGGAATATTAGAATTATTGACCTTGAAAAGCTAAAATCCATTAACTAAACCTTATTGAACTTCAACTAAATCATTGATTTATATTTCAGAAAAAATCACTGATTTATGTCATTTATTATAAATGCTTCTTTGTGTACTTTTGCAAGAATAGAAATGTCAATGCAAAATATACTAATCTTAACAGATTTTTCAAAAAACTCATGGAACTCTCTGGAGTATGCTCTTGCGCTTTGTCAAAATAGAAGCTGCAACTTCCATTTGTTGAATGCTGTAGGCAATCATAAAGAGGAATTTCAAAGTTCCAATTATAATCTACAAACTTTAGCAAAAGAGAAAAACCCAAATAACCCGAAAAAGGAGTTTGAAAAATTGCTTGATACTATTTATGCTTCACCTTTAAAAGGGAATCATACATTTATTCCAATTATAGCAGAAACAGACATTATACAAGCTGCAAGATTTCATGTTTCCAAAAAAAATATAAACCTAGTAGTAATTGGTACAAATGGCGTTTCTTCTGAGGGAAGAAAAAACAATATAAGTTCAACTTCTGAAGATATTATAACAAAGTTAAAATGTTCTATTCTAGTTGTACCAAATAAAGCTAGTTTTAAAGGTCTTAAAGAAATTGCTTTTCCAACAGATTATACTAATTTTTACGAAGCAAAATTATTGCAAAATATTACTAATTTATTAAGCTACCATGAGTCGTCAATTAGTTTTGTTTATATGGCGAAAAAAGTGATGGAATTAGATAAAGAACAGCGTTGGAATAAAGATACGTTGCAAGATTATTTTAAAGATCAGCCTCATAGTTTTCATGTTGAAGTTAACGAAAATTTTGAAGCTTCCATTGAGCGTTTTATAGACAAAAGGGAAGTAGATTTAATTGTGATGGCAGCTAAAAATCTAAATTTGTTTGAACAAATATTATTCAGACCTAAAATTAAAAATATCAAGTACTATTTTAAAACACCATTCATGGTGCTTCATCAATTTAATTAGCAATTAATTACCCTCCTTGATTTAAGAAAAATTTGTGAAGCTAATTTTAGTTAAACTTATTATATTATAATAAATTTGAATCAATTGAATATTTTTTAAAAGAATAGACAATTCAACCAAATCAAACTTTTTATAATGAAAAAACTAACCTTCTTTTTTATTTTTTTATTGCTGTCAATAGGAATAAATTCACAAAATTCAATAGTTAATAATGTTTCTTTTACCAATATTGGACCTTCAATTATGAGTGGTAGAATTGTTGATGTAGCTGTAAACCCAAATAACCCAATAGAATTTTATGCGGCTTATGCATCTGGCGGATTGTGGTATACAACTAATAACGGAACATCATTTACTTCAGTTACTGAAAATGCACCAACTCAAAATATGGGAGATATTGCTGTTGATTGGGTAAATGGAACAATTTGGATTGGTACTGGAGAAAGTAACTCCTCTAGATCTTCATATGCAGGAATTGGAATTTTAAAAAGTACTGATAAAGGTGAAACTTGGCAAAATGTTGGTTTAGCAGACTCACATCATATTGGTAGAATTATCATCAATAAAAATAATCCAGATGAGGTTGTTGTTGGTGCAATAGGTCATTTATACACTCCAAATACTGAACGTGGTATATTTAAAACTACCGATGGTGGAAAAACGTGGAATAATGTATTGTTTATAAATGAAAATACAGGAATTATTGATATTAGTGTTTCACCTACAAACTCAAATATAGTATATGCTGCTTCTTGGGAAAGAAATAGAAAAGCGTGGAATTTTGATGGTGATGGTGAAAATTCGGCTATTTATAAAAGTACTGATGCAGGTTCAAATTGGACTAAAATTACTTCTGAAAAAAGCGGATTCCCAACAGGAAATGGTATTGGAAGAATTGGTTTAGCAACTTTTAACGACAATGTAGTTTATGCTTTGTTAGACAATCAATTTAGAAGACCTGAGGATAAAAAGGAAAAAGAAGAGGGTTTGACTAAAGATAATTTCAGAAATATGAGTCAAGTAGATTTTTTGAAGTTGGATGCTGAAAAATTAAATTCATTTTTAAAAGAGAATGATTTTCCTAAAAAATATACAGCTTCTACTATAAAGTCTTCAGTTAAAAAAGGAGACATTCAACCTATTGATTTAGTAACGTATTTAGAAGATGCCAATTTTGTGTTGTTAAATTCAGAAGTAATTGGTGCTGAGGTTTATAAATCTGAAGATGGAGGAAAAACCTGGAAAAAAACACATACAAATTATTTAGATGGTGTTTATAGTTCGTATGGTTATTATTTTGGAATTATAGCGGTAAATACATCTAATGAAAACAAGATTTATATTGGCGGTGTTCCTTTGTTAAAATCTAATAACGTAGGGAAAACTTTTTCTTCAATGAGTAAAGAAAACGTACATTCAGATCATCAAGCTTTATGGGTAAATCCTAATTTAGAAGGTCATATAATAAATGGAAATGATGGCGGGATTAATATTACTTATGATGATGGTGAAAATTGGATAAAGAATAATGCTCCGGCAGTTGGGCAGTTCTATTCGGTTAATGTAGATAATCATAAACCATACAATGTTTATGGAGGTTTGCAAGACAATGGAGTTTGGTATGGCCCAAGTAATTATACCGCTTCAAAACGTTGGGAAAGCAGTGGTAAGTATCCTTATAAAAGCATTGGTGGAGGTGATGGAATGCAGGTTCAAATTGATAGTAGAGATAATAATGTAGTGTATTCGGGTTCTCAATTTGGATATTATTATTGTGTTAATTTAAAAACAAAAGAACGATATAGCATTCACCCAACACATGAATTAGGAGATGCTCCATATCGTTACAATTGGCAAACACCTATATTATTATCACTTCATAATCAAGATATTTTATATATGGGCGCAAATAAATTGCTGCGATCTATGGATAAAGGCAAAACTTTTGAAGTGATTTCAGCAGATTTAACAACTGGAGGGAAAAAGGGGAATGTTGCTTACGGAACTTTAACAACCATTTCTGAAAGTCCATTTCAATTTGGGTTAATGTATGCAGGAAGCGATGATGGCTATGTAAATATTACTACAAATGGAGGTGGAAGTTGGGCAAGAATTTCAGATAATTTACCACAAAAACTTTGGGTTTCTAGAATTGTAGCATCTCAACATGAAAAAGAACGTGTTTATATTGCTTTAAATGGCTATAGAAATGATGATTTCAAACCGTACGTTTTTGTAAGTGAAAATTTGGGAAAAACTTGGAAAAGTATCAATAATAATTTGCCTAATTCTCCAATAAATGTTATTAAAGAAGATCCTGAAGATGAAAACATGTTGTATTTAGGAACAGATAATAATGTATTTGTAAGTTTTGATAAAGGTGAAAATTGGCAAGAATTTTCCAAGGGATTACCAAAAGTTGCTGTTCATGATTTAGTGATTCAGGAACAAGCAAAGGATTTAGTTATTGGTACACACGGACGTTCAATTTACAAAGCGAATATCTCTAGTTTACAAAAATTTAATCAGGTGAAAAATGATGAAATAGCATTGTTTGAAATCTCTCCAATTTCCCATTCTTCACGTTGGGGAAGTTCTTGGAGTCCTTGGTCTAAAACAAATGAACCAAGTGTTACAATTCCTTATTATGTTAAAAATTCAGGAAAATATACTATTGAAATTTTAGCAGAAGATAAATCGAAGTTGAATAGTTTTTCAATTGAAGCAGATAAAGGGTTTAATTATTTCAATTATGATATGTCTACTTCAGAAAAAAGCGTTAAACATTATTTTGATAAAAAAGACATCAAAATTAAAAAGGCACAATCTGAAAACTATTATTTACCGAAAGGGAAATATACAGTTAAAATTGGTGAAGCTACAACTTTATTTGAATTGAAATAATTTTCTGTCTTGCTAATCTAAGGGAAGGCAGTAATCCATTAGCAGTTATTCAAGGAGAAAGAATATTGTAGTTTTATTATTTTTAATAGTTGGAATTCAATTGAATGCGCAATCCAATTGGAAAGAATTTTGGAAACAATCTAGCCCAATTAAAAGTTGGATTATTACGCATCCTTTTAAAGCAAAAAAAGCACGAATAATTTCACATGAAGCTGTGAGAATTTCAGATTCTATAGCAAAAACAAATTTGTTAGATGGAGATAAATTTGGAGGACAAGTAGATGCCTTTCGCCATGCATATTGGATGGCGGCGTTACATCAGAATGTAGGTAAGAATGCTTCTAAATCATTGGGGTTGGCATATGAAAGAAGCAATAAAAAAACTTATAAAAAACAATTAAGAAAAGGGAAGGAACCTTCCTATGATGAGGTTTCAAAACAAATGGATTTGTTTAATAATGCAGTTGGGTTAAAGTTTACTCAAAAGAATGCTAAAATTTCAAAAGAAAGTTTAATTTATCAAATTGTGAAGGCAATAAAGCAAGGAGAATTTAGAATGTTAAAAAAAGATACATTAGGAAATTTTTTGAATTGTAAGAACGAAATCATCCCTAAAAATGAGCTTCAAAAATGGAAAAGTAAGAAGTGTTTAATTCCTTCAAACAATTAATTTTTACTGTAAAATAGTTTCTTATGAACTATCGATGCTTAATAAACGTTACCATTTTTCGAATTTCAATATATCACTAAAGCCATTGCAATTATTTATATAATGTATTAATAATAATAGCCAATTTATTGATTTTGGTATATCGCTATTTTTATAATCATTCTAAATAGAGTTTAAATAGGGATTTCTCTTTATTTCAAAAAATGAAATAGTTATCTTTGCTTCTTTAAAAAAAAATAATAAAAAATGAGCGTTTTATCTTCATCAATTGCAAGGAAAGTAGCTATGGCTTTGTCAGCACTTTTCCTTATCATTTTCTTAATTATTCATTTAGCGGTTAACTTAACTTCATTATTAAGTAGTCCAGACACTTTTAACGAATTGTCACACTTTATGGGTACAAATCCTTTAATTCAGTTTGCTATGCAACCTATATTAATAGTTGGAGTTGTATTTCATTTTGTAATGGGATTTGTTTTGGAACTAAGGAATAAAAGAGCAAGAAATGTTAAATATGCTAAATTTAATGGTGCTGCTAGTGCTTCTTGGATGTCAAGAAACATGGTTGTAAGTGGAGCTGTTATATTGGCATTTATTGTTTTACACTTTATCGATTTTTGGATTCCAGAAATTAACACAAAATATATCTTAGGTGATATGTCGGGTGTTTTACCAGGAGAAGAAGGATATCGTTATTTTGAAGAATTGCATCACAAATTTGAAAATCCTTTGAGAGTTGGAGCTTATGTAATTGCATTTGCATTACTAGCATTGCATTTAATGCACGGGTTTCAATCAGCATTTCAATCAATAGGGTTTAATAATAAATACACAAAAAGTGTAAAATCTTTAGGAACTATTTATTCAATAGTTATTCCTCTAGGTTTTATCATTATTGCATTGTTTCATCATTTTAACCATTAATCTTAGAAATATGACGACTTTAAATTCAAAAGTACCAGTAGGTCCAATAAAAGATAAATGGACAACTTACAAAGACAATATTAACCTTGTTAACCCAGCAAACAAACGTAACATTGATGTTATTGTTGTTGGAACTGGTTTAGCAGGAGGTTCTGCCGCAGCTACGTTGGCTGAGTTAGGATATAACGTAAAAGCATTTGCTTACCAAGATTCTCCACGTAGAGCGCATTCAATTGCAGCACAAGGAGGAATCAATGCAGCAAAAAATTATATGGGTGATGGTGATTCTAACTATCGCTTGTTTTATGACACTGTAAAAGGTGGAGATTACCGTTCTCGTGAAGCAAACGTTCACCGTTTGGCTGAAGTTTCAGGTGCTATTATTGACCAATGTGTGGCTCAAGGAGTTCCTTTTGCACGTGATTATGGTGGATTGTTAGATAACCGTTCTTTTGGTGGGGTATTAGTTTCAAGAACTTTTTATGCTAAAGGACAAACAGGACAACAATTATTATTAGGTTGTTATTCAGCAATGAACCGTCAAATTGCGCGTGGAAAGATTGAAATGTTCAATCGCCACGAAATGTTAGACGTTGTAAAAGTTGATGGAAAAGCTAGAGGTATTATTGCTCGTGATTTAATTACAGGAGAAATTGAGCGTCATTCTGCACATGCTGTTGTTATTGCAACAGGAGGTTATGGAAATGTATATTTCTTATCTACCAACGCAATGGGTTCTAATGCTACTGCAGCTTGGAAAATTCATAAAAAAGGAGCATATTTTGCAAATCCTTGTTTTACACAAATTCACCCAACGTGTATTCCGCGTTCAGGAGATTACCAATCTAAATTAACGTTAATGTCTGAATCATTACGTAATGATGGTAGAATTTGGGTTCCTGCAAATATGGATGATGCAAAAGCGATTCAACAAGGTAAATTAAAACCTACTGAAATTGCTGAAGAAAATAGAGATTATTACTTAGAAAGAAGATATCCTGCATTTGGTAACTTAGTGCCACGTGATGTTGCCTCAAGAGCAGCAAAAGAACGTTGTGATGCTGGTTACGGTGTAAATGCAACAGGTGAAGCTGTGTATTTAGATTTTGCCGCTGCAATTTTCCGTTATGGATCTGAGCAAGCAAAAATTAAAGGAATGGACAATGCTTCGAAAGAAGAAGTTGTAAAATTAGGTGAAGCTGTCATAGAAGAAAAATATGGTAACTTATTCCAAATGTATGAGAAAATTATTGATGAAAATCCATACAAAACGCCTATGATGATTTATCCTGCAACACACTATACAATGGGAGGTGTTTGGGTTGATTATAACTTAATGACAACGGTTCCTGGATTGTACTGTATTGGTGAAGCAAACTTCTCTGATCACGGAGCAAACAGACTTGGTGCTTCTGCTTTAATGCAAGGTTTGGCTGATGGTTATTTTGTATTACCTTATACAATGGGTGATTATTTAGCAGATGATATTAGAACAGGAAAAATCCCAACAGATTCTCCTGAGTTTGATGCAGCTGAAAAAGAAATTAAAGATAAATTAGAGTTCTTTATTAATAATGAAGGAACACATTCTGTAGATTATTTCCATAAAAAACTTGGTTTAGTTATGTGGAATAAAGTAGGAATGGCTCGTAATGAAAAACATCTAAAAGAGGCAATAATTGAAATTCAAGAAATCCGTAAAGATTTTTGGGAAAATGTAAAAGTTCCTGGAGATTTAAACGAATTAAATCCTGAATTAGAAAAAGCAGGTAGAGTTGCTGATTTCTTAGAATTAGGTGAATTGTTTGCTAAAGATGCTTTAGAGCGTGAAGAATCTTGTGGAGGTCATTTCCGTGAAGAGCATATTACTGAAGATGGAGAAGCTAAACGTGATGATAAAAACTTTGCGTATGTAGCAGCTTGGGAATACACAGGTAAGCCTAGCGAAGCTATTTTACATAAAGAAGAATTAGAATTTAAAGATATCGAATTAAAAACTCGTTCATACAAATAATTAAGAAGACATTATGAATTTAACGTTAAAAATTTGGAGACAAAAAGGGCCACAAGATAAAGGTCAAATGGTCGAATATAAAGTTACCGATATTTCAGAACATATGTCATTCTTAGAAATGATGGATGTTTTAAATGAAGATTTGGTTGATAAAAACGAAGTGCCAATTGCTTTTGATCACGATTGTAGAGAAGGTATTTGTGGTATGTGTTCATTACATATAAACGGAGAACCTCACGGTCCAGATAGAGGGATTACTACGTGTCAGTTGCATATGCGTACTTTTAAAGATGGTGATACTATTTATATTGAACCATGGAGAGCAAAAGCATTTCCTGTAATTAAAGATTTAATTGTAGATCGTATGTCTTTTGAGCGTATTCAACAAGCTGGGGGTTATATTTCAGTAAATACTTCAGGAAATACACAAGATGCAAATGCAATTCCAATTTCTAAACACAATGCAGATTTATCTATGGATGCTGCTGCGTGTATTGGTTGTGGAGCTTGTGTTGCAAGTTGTAAAAACTCAAGTGCTATGTTATTTGTTTCGGCAAAAGTATCTCAGTTTGCATTGTTACCACAAGGTAAAATTGAAGCTGCTGATCGTGTTAGAAACATGGTAGCTCAAATGGATTTAGAAGGTTTTGGTAACTGTACCAATACTGGTGCTTGTGAAGTTGAATGCCCAAAAGGAATTTCATTAGACAACATTGCACGTATGAATCGTGAGTATTTAAAAGCGAGTATTTTATAGTTGTATATAAAGTAGTAAATTAAATAAAAAACCTGTTTCAGAAATGAAACAGGTTTTTTATTTACAAAAGATATTTAATAAAGCGAAGATTTAGTATTTTTAGAAACGATTTCATTAACACGAATTTATTTTTAATTTAACTCAGAAATGAATGCCTAATTTTAATAAAGTTTTCAAATCAAAATTACCAAATATACCAACCTCAATATTTTCAGTGATGAGCGCCTTGGCAACTGAGCAACATGCACTTAATTTATCACAAGGATTTCCTAATTTTGAAAGTGATCCAAAATTGATTGAATTGGTTAATAAAGCAATGATTGCTGGCAATAATCAATATGCACCAATGCCAGGTATTTATAGTTTAAGAGAAGTAATTGCTCAAAAAATGGAAAATTTGTATGGTATTTCATACAATCCTGAAACAGAAATAACGATTACCGCAGGTGCAACTCAAGCTATATTTACAGTAATTGCAGCAACTGTTAAAAAAGATGATGAGGTTCTAATTTTTAAACCAGCGTATGATTGTTACGAGCCTACCATTAAATTATTTGGAGGAAAAACAATTGCGGTACAGTTAAATCCGGAAGATTTTAAAATTGATTGGCAGTTAGTAAAAAGTTTAATTACGGATAAAACCAGAATGATTATCATTAATTCTCCACACAATCCTTCAGGAAGAGTTTTGTCTAAAAATGATATGTTACAGTTAGAAACATTGCTGAAAAACACCAATATTTTATTGTTAAGTGACGAAGTATATGAACACATTATTTTTGATGGAGAAAAACATCAGTCGGCAGCATTGTTTCCTGCATTGGCTGAAAGAGCTTTTATTACAGCTTCCTTCGGAAAAACGTTTCATAATACAGGTTGGAAAGTTGGGTATTGTATTGCGCCAAAAGAATTAGCTGCGGAATTCAGAAAAGTACATCAGTTTAACGTGTTTAGCGTACATCATCCAACGCAAGTTGCGTTAGCAGAATATTTAAAAACGCCTAGTAATTATTTAGATTTAAGTGGGTTTTATCAGCAAAAAAGAGATTTATTTTTAAGTTTAATTAAAGATTCTAAATTTGAGTTTTCACCTTCAAAAGGTACTTATTTCCAATTGTTGAATTTCAAAAATATTACAATTGAAAGTGATTACGATTTTGCAATTCGATTAACGAAAGAACAAAAAATAGCTGGGATACCAATTTCAGTATTTAATGAAAACAAGTTTGATTCAAAAGTGTTGCGTTTTTGTTTTGCTAAAACAGACGAAACATTAAAAAAAGCAGCAGAAATATTATGCAAAATTTAAAAATAGCTTTAATTCAATCAGATTTAGTTTGGCAAAATGCGGAACAAAACAGAATTAATTTTTCAGAAAAAATAAACCAAATAAATGAAGACATTGATTTAATTGTTTTACCTGAAATGTTTACAACTGGGTTTAGTATGCAACCTCAAAAAATTGCTGAATATTTATATGGAGATACCGTGAAATGGATGCAAAAAATTGCGATTGACAAAAATGTGGCTATAACGGGAAGTATTATTGTTTCAGAAGAAAATAAGTTTTACAACCGCTTGTTATTTGTGCATCCTTCAGGTGAAATTAATTTTTACAACAAGCGCCATTTATTTACGTTGGCAGGAGAACATAAAACTTTTACAGCAGGAAATAAAAAATTAGTAGTGGAG
>TARA_R110001583_G_scaffold9203_8_pt1 | contig 32063 bp, 28 predicted proteins | sample TARA_R110001583 | Tara Oceans TARA_R110001583 (sample SAMEA4398432) | marine metagenome | biome: Polar Biome; feature: [MES] marine water layer (ENVO:01000295) within the mesopelagic zone...; material: water (ENVO:00002006), including particulate matter (ENVO:01000060) such as...... | reverse complement strand
CTTTCTTGTTATATCAACAATTTACTGAGAATCAAACTTAAGACGGGTATAACTCATAGCTAGGTCGTGGTTTAATCGAAGGTTTCAGGCGTTTTTGGGAATCCGCCAAATTTTTAAATTTGGCTTTTGTACGGAAAATTAAAAACAAAATGTAAAAATTTCTGCTCGTGCTAATTCTAAAAGTCCGTACCTTCTAACACGCTACAAGCCATACCCAAACCGATAACGAAACTTCTATTATGTTCATTACATATATACATTAGTTCATAAACCAAGTTATGGTTGTTTTTTGTTTTTTTATTCAAGCTCCTAATAACAAAATTCGTTATTATCCTCCTAAAAGGAATTCCTATAGCTCTTGTACAAGTATTAAATCATCTTTTAGCTGATAGTTGTGTTTAAATTGTAAGAAGCCAATTATCAATTATTATATTCTTTTAAAAGGGTATTGGTAGTTTTTCTATTTTCGTTATAAAATCTTAATTTTAAAAGATTAGATGATTGCATTAAACAAAACCATTGCGTATACCAAAAGCTGGAAACATACTTTGTGGATTGCATTAATAGTAGGTGCGGTTCTTCCATTATTATTAATTACGTTACAACCGTTTGATAATAGTAATAGCTTTTCTTACAAATACATTATACTGTTAGGGTATACGCTGTGTATTATAATTCCTATCCTTGGTATTCATCCACTTGAAAATTACAGCTATAAACATCAAGTAAACCGGTGGTTCATCATAAATGAATCTATTTATATAGTAGTAACAGGTTTCATAATATTTGTTTTCACTTTTTTCTATCACTTCTACGTAGTTAGCGGACTATCTAGTTTTAGCTTCACATCAATCTGGAACTTCATACGGTCATACGGACTTCCGTTTACCCCAATTATAATTCCATTATGGCTTTACCTTCGTTCAAAATATGGTGTTATTGAAGTGCCTCTTAAGAGTACCGGTAATGCCGTAAATAATAAAAGTGTGACTATTCACGGAGAAAGTAAATCTGAAATACTCACTATTTTTGAGTCAGATTTCATTTATGCACAATCTCAACAAAATTATGTTGACGTATATTATGACATTGAAAATGTGATACACCAGAAAATATTTAGAAGTACACTTTCAAATATTATGAAGCAACTGCCCAATGCGTGGCAAGTACATCGTTCTTACCTGATAAACTTAGATAATCTTACTACGGTTGAAGGAAATGCTCGCAAGCGTTTTATACGCATTTCTAAAATTGAAGAAACAATTCCTATTTCACAAAAGTACTATGTAGCCTTGAAGAAGCGGCTTTCAAATTCATCCCAAGAGCTTCAAGATTAGCCCAAAGTTTTCAGTTTCGGCACAAAAACTTCATGCTCGTCACTCTCTTTTTTTCTATCCGTTTTTATAAACTCTATTTGTAGGGAACAATAAAAACAAATAAATGAAAGTCCTCAAATTAATTAGTATTATAGCCAGTATCATATTTCTTTTTGGTTGTTCTTCAAGTAAATATGTAAACTATTTAGAAGAGCATACAGAAGTTATTCAAATAACCGATTCTCTTCAATTTAATTCATTAACTGATGGTTTCTATAAGAACAAGCTCTTTTTAGTAGGCGAGGTTCACGAGGTTGAAACATCGCCAAGAATTGATTTTGCCATGTTTACACAACTCAACGAAAAAATAAACATTGATGTTTATTTAGCGGAAATGGATTTGGCGCAAGGCTACTATCTACAAAAATACTTAGAAGGCTCTGATGAACTAGAATTAAAAGATATACTTAAAGAGTGGGAAGTTTATATAGGTAGTATCTCTGAGCAGTACAGAAATAAATGGATAAAAATGAGAGCGTATTATTCTCAACTTCCTGATTCCTCAAAATTCAAAATTGTTGGAGTTGATAAAATTGCAGATTTTGGACTTTTAAAGAAATTATTAAAAGAAAAGCTTCCCACTACATATCATACAAATATCCCCACAGACGATGATACATTAATTTCCTGGTCAAACAACCAATTGAAGGTGATTTTAGAATTAAAGCATTTGCAACTTAAAACCAAGGATATAAGTTTGCTTAAAAACATTCAATTCAATCTGTCAAATTATCCAAAAATTAGGTCCAGAGATACGTTCATGTATGAAAATTTTAAAAGATACTACGCTCAAAAGAAATGGGATGATGAAAATATTTATGGAGGATTTGGATTTTCACATACCCTTCAAGCATATGAAAATACCATAGCAGGAAAAATAAAAAAGGATACCACTATGCCCTATTTTAATAAAATGGTTAGCATAAATACACTATATATTGATTCTCGATTAACTGTTGATAGCAGTGCTCTGCCAAAATTCATGCAAGACAAAGGAAAAAAATTCACGAGATTTAAGTATTCCCAAGACAATAGGTTATTTATGTATATCAAGGGAATTGCAGATTATAAAAAAGTAACAAGGCCAAATACCATAAGTCTTCTAAAATTAGATGCTGAGGAATCACCCTATTTACAATCGACAAGAGGAACCAAAGTAAAGAAACTAATAACTATTTGGGACGCCTATGATATTATTGAAGGAACTTCAACAACTGATTATGCCCAATATTTATTTTTTGTAAGAAATGCCGATTGAATAAAACCCGATAAAAATTAACAGTAAATAACAGGGTATAAACTTGATAGGCTGAACCAATAATATATAAACCAAATAGCAATTACCGTTTCAGATATTGTTCATCGTAAACAGGAAATAATACGTGTAATTCAAGTTAATAAATTCTTATAAAACACCGTAGTAAGTACTTGACTCCAAATTTTGAAACAACGAACTTCGTTATCATCTGCTAAAAGGAATTGAAACTACTCTTAGCTCTTCGTTGTCAGTAACTTAAAAACGCTCGAATTCAAAAACATGACGCCTTGCATACATCTATAGAACAATTGTTTTTAATATACCTTAGTGGCTTTAACATTGTAAAATTAAATATAATGTTTAGCTTTGTAACTCGTTAATTTTTAATACAAATGGCAGCAGTTTACTTTATATATACTGAAAAAAATCCTTTAGGGTTAGCGCTGTCATTATCTTACTTACATGACGATATTTTTTTAAAAAATTCTAAAGAGTTTATTGATTAATCCCTGTTACGACTCAAAACAGGGCAACTCTTTATTATTCTCAAATTTTAATCTTATTTTCTTCTTAACACTATTATTAGCACTCAAAAATAGGAGCTCAATATACTGCGCACTATTTTGAATGATTGAGTCACCACTACATAATATTAAGAAGGAAATTTAAAAAAAATATTATGTCAAAAAATGTAATTTTAACAACTGGAATATACGATATGATTAAAGATCATGTTCGAAGAAAAAAAGTAACCAAACAAGAAGAAGAACTATTACTTTTAGAATTAAAAAACGCCAAACAAGTACTTAGGCGAGACTTACCAGATGATATTGTAACGGTAAACCGACGAGTAAAAATTAAAGATCATACGGAAAACAAAGAAAAAGAATATATGTTTGTGGCAACCACTAGAACAAACAATAAAAAAGGAAAATTATCTATTTTATGCGATGTTGCCGTTGCCACAATTGGTAGACAGGTCGGCGATATAATAAATTGGCCTTTTAAGGATGGGGAAAGAAAACTAGAAATTTTAATGGTTGAAAATATTTAACCTTCAAAAACAAGAAAAAGAGTCTTTGCTTTAATAACGCAAAGGCTCATTTTTAATTTTTTAAGTGCAATTAATAAACTTGAAGGCTATGAAAAAAGTAATCTCACTTTCATCTGAAGCCAACATTTAATTAAACATATTGTTTTTTATCTCAATTATTTTTCGCCAATAATTCATAAAATTTACATTTGATAAATGGTTATTGAGTTTTATATATTGGATTCTGTTCTAAATCGGAATTATATTAACTTAATCCGGAATAAAAAAACTACGGGCAACACCTTGTATAATTATTTGCTTGGTTCTAGCCTGCTTACGAAAATCTTAGCGGATTTTTTTTTTGGTTTTTATTTTAGTTACTTAAACACGTAACAAATCATATACAATCACGATAACGAAACTTCTAACATATTCTTTTTACCAATCCATTTCCATATACCTAGTTTCAGCTATTATTTTTTATTATGCTCAATTACTTCGTAAAATGTTAAGTATTATTCCCGTTAATAACTTCTTATAAAACACAGTAACAAGTACTTGACTTCAAATTTTGAAACAACGAACTTCGTTTTCATCCGTTAAAAGGAATTGAAATTCCTCTTAGCTCGCCGTTTGCAACAAGCTAATCACTCAAAGACTAGAAATGAATCAAATAAAAGAATATTTAGAAAAAATTGTTGAGCTAAGTGATAGTGACTGGGAAATATTTTCATCTAAGCTAATAAGAACTGAATACAAGAAAAAAACTACCCTTTTAAAAATAGGAAAAATAGAAAACCATCTTAGCTTTATTGAAAAGGGCTCCATTAGATTATATATTCCTAAAGTAGAAAACGATATAACTTTTGGGTTTTGTTTTAAAGGACAGTTTATGAGTGCTTATGATTCATTTTTAACTCAGTCACCTAGTACTTACCAAACAGAAACATTAACAGCAACTACATTATGGAGATTAAAATTCATTGATTTGCAAGACATTTATAAGCGAACAAAAATTGGAAATATAATTGGTAGGGTAACCGCAGAAAATCTTTTTTTAATGAAATCACAAAGAGAGCAATCTCTACTTAATGAGACTGCTGAAAAGAGATATTTAAACTTGTTTACAGAAAGACCTCAATTGATTAAAGAAATACCATTAAAATATCTCGCCTCTTACATTGGTGTAACTCCACAGGCATTAAGCCGAATCCGCAAACGAATTTCTTAACTTAAGTTCATATTTCTAGTGTGTTAATCTTCTGACATTTGTCAAAAAAAAAGATGAAGCCACTAATCGTACTACTTGTACTATTTACAATTACATTATTTACATTAAAATTTATACAAGGCACATATAACTTTGCCTTTTCTGCGCGCATGGGAATGTCCGCAATGCTATTATTTACAGCATTGGGGCATTTTATGTTTACAGATGGTATGTCTATGATGGTTCCAGAATTTATTCCCTTCAAAAAAGAAATGGTCTACTTCACTGCAATCATTGAAATTCTGGGTGCTTTTGCTCTTCATATACCACAAGTTAGAGTTGTTACAGCGTGGTTATTAATTCTATTCTTTATACTCATATTACCTGCTAATATTAAGGCATCTATTGCATCCCTCGACTATCAAAAAAGTACGTATGAAGGAAATGGACCCTTTTATTTATGGTTTAGAATTCCGTTACAAATTCTTTTTATTTTTTGGATATATAAGAGCGCAATAAAAACCACTTAATACATTAAAACAAAACCCTTATGAAACATTTAATTTTATTAATAATGACTTTATCGTTTACATCCTTTACTTTTTCTCAAGAGAAAACCATTTTATTTGTCATGAGTGCAGAAGATACTTTGACTCTAAATAATAATACGAAATTACGACAAACAGGAGTTTTTCTAAACGAGTTTTATCTTGCCTATAAATCGGTAACTGAAGCCGGATATGATGTGAAATTTGCGACCCCATCAGGAATTAAAGCTACCATAGATAATGAAAGTACAAACGATAAGTATTGGAAAAATAAACTTGAAATAAAAAAAGAAGCTTTAGAGTTTATCGAAACAAATAGTGAATTTTCAACACCAATGACATTAGAAGAAGCTATTGTTACTAGCGAACAATATCTAGGTCTAATAATTCCGGGTGGACAAGGACTCATGATAGACTTGATTCATGATGAAAATATTCCACTATTATTAACTCACTTTGCAAACAATCAAAAACCGACAGGGCTTATTTGTCATGCTCCTATTCTAATTTCAACAATCCCGAAAGCAGAAAACCCTTATATAGGCTTTAAAGTAAACTCAGTTTCTCCATTAGAGGAGTTTGTTATAGAAAGGTTTATTATGAAAGGGAAACCAAAAAACAGGAAAATAGCCAAAACATTAAAAAGATTAGGATTAAAATACAGAAGCGGATTTCCAAAAGCCAACTTTTCAATAAAAGACCGAAACCTAGTTACAAGTCAAAACCCATATTCAAGTGATGCGTTTAATGAGTTGTTTATAAAGGCATTATCAGAATACAATCAACTGAAAGAAATTAAACAATAAAGAGAATCATTACATCGTAGCTATAAAATTGCCAATAAGAACATGTACTAACAGTTTAGTTATAAATGTCTTAGACATCGTTTTATTCATATTTCGAAAAATGATTTTACATATCTACTTTTAAAATTGAACAAATAATTAATAGTAAGCTGTCGTTGATGATATATTGTATTTTAGCAAAATACAGGCAACTACTATCGTTTAAATTAGTGTATCAAAAAAAATAAATGCCAATTTTATTGAAATGGTAATACAAATATTACCGACCATTTTACACATTAAAGGTAACGGTGAAGAAGCTTAATTCCAATTCAAAACATACCTATGAAAAACCTCTTGAAGTATATTGAATCACGATTTTCTATGACGAAAGAGGATATTACTTTACTTGAAAAGTACACAACGACAGAAGACATTTCGGCACAAACAAAACTTTTAGAAGCAGGACAGATTGAGCGCTATGTATATTTTTTAAGTAGTGGAATCATTAAAGGGTATCAAAATGTAGATGGAAAATTCGTTATACAGCATTTAGTCGCCGAACATGATTTCTTTACGTCATTAGAGAGTTTTATGAGCGAGTCACCCTCAGCAGATTACTACGAAGCGATTACCGATTGTAAATTGATTAAAATATCAAAGCCGGACTTTGAACTTCTGCAAGAAAGTACCACTTTCTGGAACGATGTTGTAAAAACGGTGACCAATGAACACTTAAATTGCAAATTAGAACGTGTTACAGATTTTCAAACTTTAACCGCTAAAGAGCGCTATGTTAAGTTTCTAAGTCAACATCCGAAATTAGCCTTACATGTTTCTATAGATAATATTGCTTCTTTCTTAGGTATTGAGCCACAATCTTTAAGTCGAATACGTAAGCAAATCGCTTTCTAACAAATGTTATTTCTAATGTCTTAACGATTCTTGAAATTTGCTCAAACAAAATATAAAATATGAACGGAGAAATTTCATTAGTAACAGGTGGTAGCGGACATTTAGGTAATAACTTGATAAGACTCTTACTTTCTAAAAATATAAACGTAAGAACAACCGTTAGAAATATTCATAACAAAGCACCTTTTAAAGGTTTGGATTGTGATATTGTACAAGCCGATATTACCGATAGAGACTCCCTTAAAAAAGCATTTAAAGGCATTACTAACTTATATGCCGTAGCGGCAAATTTTAGTATGTGGGCTAAAAACCCTAAAGTAGAAATCTATGATAATAATTTACACGGTACTCAAAACGTATTTGATATCGCCAAAGAATGTGGCATAAAAAACATCGTATATGTTAGCTCTGTTGCCTCATTAGATTATACGAAGTTACCTGCACATGTAGACAATGGATATAATAAAGACAGAAGAAACACCTATTACAACTCTAAAAACGATTCAGATAAACTGGCGATTGAATTAGGGAAGAAATATGGTATTAGAACCGTTTTAATTTTACCTTCTGCAATAATCAGCAGAGAAGCTTTTAAATTAAGTTATTCCAATAATCTTGTCTATAAAATTTTAAACGGTGAAATTCCTGTAGACACCAATGTTACCTTAAATTGGATAGACGTTAAAGATGTTGCTTTTGGTGCCTATAATGCTATGATAAAAGGTAATAATAGTCAACGTTATATTCTAGCTAATGAACAGCACACGACGATTCAAGAGAGTGTAAAAATAGCATCTGAACGTTATCCTGAATTGAAATTGAAAACACCAAAGAAGATTCCCAAATGGTTATTGTATTCGATAGCAGGGTTAATGGAGAATGTTAGCAAGCTTACGGGAACAGAACCTTTAATGCAACGCCATTATGTAACTATGTTTTATGGCCTGAAACAAGATTTTGATATCACCAATTCTAAGAAAGATTTAGGTTTCAGCCCTAAACCTTCTAAAGAAGTACTTATAGCCGCTTTAGACTATCTAAAAAATGATTGGGGAAATATAAAAATAGAATAGCATTGTATAGCGCTATTTGTAAAACACGGTTATCAATCCACAACTAAAATTAAAAGATTTAATACCTCTTTACGTCGATTCCTCTATATTGATTATTTTTCCAAAACGGAACATAGCTATTCTCAAAAAACTAACGATGCACAAAGAAATAAATATAGAGACTTGGTACAGGAAAGACCATTTTGAATTCTTTTCAAAATTTGATGAGCCATTTCATGGTATTACAACAAAGATTGATTGTACAGAAACCTATAATGCTGCAAAAGAAAATGGCCATTCGTTCTTCTTATCTTATTTGCACAAAGCTCTAGTTGCCGTAAACAGAACGGTTGAGTTCAGGTATAGAATTATTGATGGCAAGTTGTATGAATTTGAAACCATTGATGCCTCACCAACAATTGATAGAGAAAATGGTTCTTTTGGTTTTTCATATTTAAGTTATCGTGAAAATTTTCAAGATTTTATTGCCTTGGCCATACCTGCCATTGAAAAAGTACGGAATTCAGACCGACTTATGCCTTCTGAATCTGGTGAGAACGTCATACATTGCTCCGCTATACCTTGGGTTGATTTTACTTCCATTTCACACGCAAGACATTTTGCATTTCCTGATAGCTGTCCAAAAATTACTTTCGGAAAAATGACTTCCGACGGCGATAAACTATCTATGCCGGTTTCAGTTCATGTTCATCATGCCTTAGTAGATGGCTATCATGTAGCGCAGTTTCTAGAGAAGTTTCAAAATCTCATGCAAGAACCGTGTTCGGCATAACAAGAAATTAATATGCCTCTATTTCAGAAATAACTTTACGGAGCTGTGCTTATTTTAACAATAAAAAGTACAAATGGTATTATTTAGATATCTAAACGTATCTAAAAAAATATGTTCGCAAAAAAGAAGTATTATCATATGTTTTCACGTTAATAACTTATTACAAATCAAGATAAAATCTCTTGTCTTCATTTGAAGAAACACCGAACTTCGTTTTCATCCGCTGAAAGGTCCTTTTACTAAGCTTGCCGAAGTATTGAAACTCCACTTAGCGTATCATTACCAATCAAATTAGAGTACTAGAAATATCAAATTTTATTGAACCAATACACCATTACCATAATCAGGAATAAATGAACAGGTATGCCTGAATTAGAAATCAATTATAACAATAAACTATGACTGATATACAAGAAAAATCAAGTGGGCGGCTTTTATCACTCGATTTTTATAGGGGATTAACCATGTTTTTACTGATAGCGGAGTTTTCTCATCTGTTTACTTTTTTGGTATCGCCGCAATTAGAGGGAACTTTTATTCATGCTGTAGGAGCTCAATTTCATCATGTCAGCTGGGAAGGAATGCATTTTTGGGATTTAATTCAGCCCTTTTTTATGTTCATTGTAGGGGTTGCAATGCCCTTATCTTTTTCAAAGAGGATTGCGAAAGGAGATTCCTATAAAGATTTAAGCATACATGCCATTAAAAGGGCATTTTTAATGTTACTCTTAGGTTGGGGGTTATATTGTATAGATCCAGGAGAAATTGTTTTCAGGTTCCAAAATGTACTGGCACAATTAGGAGTTGCTTATATCTTGGCTTTTTTAATAATTCGTAAATCCGTAATAATTCAAATTGGTTTTTCTATACTTTTAATTTTAATAAGCGAAGGCCTTTATCGATTCTTTCCTATTGAAGGGTTTACTAATGCTTTTGTTGACGGGGAGAATTTTGGAGCTTGGTTTAATATCCTTGTTTCAGGAGAAGAACCAGGGAGTGGTTGGGCAATGTTTAATGCCATCCCAACTGCGGCACATACCATTTGGGGTGTTCTGGCGGGCCAATTACTTATAAGTAAATATTCTGCCAAGAAAAAACTGATATATCTATTTGGAGCAGGGATTATTGGATTAATTATAGGCTATGGCTTAAGTCCATTTACGCCAATAATAAAAAAAATATCAACAAGCACATTTGTTTTTGCTAGTGGTGGGTGGGCATTGATTGCGCTTGCTTTATGTTATTGGGTAATAGATATTAAAAAATATCAAAAAGGTGTGTTGTTTTTTGCTATTGTAGGAATGAATCCATTATTTATATACCTATTCGCTCATGTAGGAGGCGCCGACCTTCTTACCAAAATATTTCTACCGTTCTCGAATGCACTTTTCGGTTGGACTGGTGAATTAGGTGCCCATATTATATTAAGTTGTATTGTGCTCTTTATGCTTTGGTACATTTGTTACTGGTTATACAAAAAGAAAATATTTATTAGAATTTAAAATGGTTGCACGAACCATGGTCATGAATTGGGTAACTTAATATGTTAAACTTAAAGACCTGTTTGTATCATGCAATGAATGTTTTCAGTTAATAACTTATTGAAAATCAAATCGTAATAACTTGACTAGCAATTTCGGAAAAACGAACTTCGTTATCATCCGGTAAAAGGAATTGAAACTCCTCTAAAATCGCCGTTGTAGCCAATCAAAGAAGAATAAAAATAATCTTATATGCGTAAATATATTTTTGTGATTTTTGTTGCATTATTGATTTCTTGTCAACAAGAAAAAACACCGACTTCTGAAGATATTAAGGAAACTCTAAAAGCAATTGTGGTCGGAGAAACTTATGCTTACATGGAGAAAGATTATCAGAAATGGGCATCGTATTGGGACCATAGCAACGATGTATTGCGATTAGATGTATCAAAAGCAGGTTTCGCTCAAAAAAGGGGTTGGGATAAAAATGGTGGAAATTTAGAATCATTTTTTAAGGAGAATCCTGAGCCCATAACTTCTACCTTCGTAAACTCCAATTATCTTATTTTTTATGATGTTAATTTGGCCTGGGTCGCATTTGACCAAACTTGGACAAACCAGTCAGAAGAAAAAACTGTGGCAAAAGCAACCATTACCTTAGTTAAAAAAGCAAACGCCTGGAAAATTATATCATATACTGCAATTCAATATGAAGCAGAAAATCAAAATGTTGATACTTTGGAAAGGGAGTAATGAACCAAAATAAAACTGGCTACAACATGTAAAATTATTTGATTGAAAGTGGGTAAAGAGTATCTTAGAAATTCTGCCGAATTTCCTAATCGCAGTACATTTTAGTTATCATAGACACTTACACAATAAACCATATACAAACCGATATCGAAACCTCAACTATCTACTATTTTTCTCATCATCCATTTAATTATAAACTTGTTGACTGTTATAGTTTAGTGACATAAAAAGGTCACGGTTTTACCTAAGTTTATATACTTTAATTTTCTCCATTTTGTTAGGCTATTAGCTATTTTTCGTTAATAACATCTTGCAAAACGAGTCGTAAGCAATTGACTAGCTATTTCGAAAAACCGAACTTCATCATCCGGTAAAAGGAATTAAAACTCCTCTTAGCTAGCCGTTGTGCTTTATTATGCCTCGTCCTTCATATTTAAAAAGGCTAATTTTCTAACAAAAGTTAAAGTAAATATAACAATCAATTATCCAGACCAGCGCTTAAAAAACTCTTCCAAAATTCAATAGTCTTATCATTCAATTCAATTCTAAGTGCAATAATAATTGTTGCTATTATTAATTCTATTTGTCACCATGACCATTTAGGAATAAGAATCTTAAAAAAATGTTTTATGATTTATATCATTTTTTAAATAGCTGATATATAGTAGATTCAGTGTTCAAGTCAAGAACTTAACACTAGTAAAACAATAACTTTTTCACTTATTTCACGCTGTACAACTGTCTTTTTCAGCCAAGAATAGAATGAAGGCAATTCATTCTAAAAAGCACATAATTAAAAATTAATATTATGAATAAAGAACATCCAAATATCAGTATTTTAAAGAGGTTCAACCCAGAAAACCCCAATACTTTGGCTGAGGTGTTAGCCGAAGATTTCGTTTGGCACTATATTAATCCAAAGCTGTCCGAGTTAGAAGGAGACTATTTCGGCCTCTCTGGCTTAACAGATTTCTTCCAAAAAATAGCAGGTCGTACTAGCGGTTCTTTTAAGGAAAATCCTATATCCATAACCCCTATGGGAGATGAACTAATCATCACGCATGTTAAAGACAGGTTGTCACTGGAAGGCAAACCTATGGAGATTGACGCTATTGTGGTATGGTGTATTATTGATGGTCAGATTAAAGAAGCTTGGGACATACCTATTGTTCATACAGCAAAAATAACAGACACCTAAATTTCAATAATAAACTACCCTCATTACACAAAACACAAAAAAATGAAATATAATACAGTCGTTATCGGAGGAGGTTTAGGCGGATTGGTTGCTGGAGCCATGCTTACAAAATTTGGCAAGAAAGTTCTATTATTAGAACAACACCACAAACCCGGAGGCTGTGCAACCACTTTTAAAAGAGGTGATTTCATTATTGAAGTCGGTCTTCATGAGATGTGTGGCTTAGAAAAAGAAGGGGCAATAAAGCAAATATTCAACATGTTGGAAATCAATCAACAGGTTGAATTACTTCAAGTACCTGAACTATATGCTGTGCTTTCAGACAAAGAGAAGTTTGTGTTTCCTCACAGCTATGAAGCTGCAAGCAAGGCATTAATCGACAAATATCCTGAAGATGAAAAAGGAATCAAGCGGCTTATGAAATTGCTTGCCGGTATACGAAGAGAAGGAATCAAATTACCGCATACACCATTGAAACGCAAGCTGATGTATCCGTTTATGCCCTTGCTTTATCCCACTCTTGTAGAAGCTTCTCGTCATACGGTTGGGTCTTGGTTCGATAAGTATATTACCAATGAAAATGCAAAACTTGACCTGTTAGCACATATTGTTTATTGGGGCGATGACCCTTACACCTTATCTATGTTTTATTATGGTTTGCCATTTTCCAGCTTTATTGGGACGGGTGGATACTTTATAAAAGGTGGCTCACAACAGCTTTCCAATCAATTAGCATCATACATTGAGAAACAAGGAGGTTGCGTTTTGTTAGGTAAAAAGGCAGAAAAGATTGTAACGAAAAATGACCGAGTAACCGGAGTCACCTTCCGTGATAGTTTTAATAAGAGCTCAGAAGCCGTAACCATTGCCTGCGATAATGTCGTGGCCAATTGTGCCATTCCCATAGTGCCAGATATGTTGGATGAGCCCCATGCAACTTCGCTCAGAAAACAAATCGCTGATAAAACCAATGCGTGTTCCTTATTAAATATTTATCTAGGCTTTAAATCTGATTTAGAAACCTATGGTGTAAAACACTACTCTAATTCTATTAAGGGAGATGATGTAAAGACTTTGAAGGACATACACCCTAACAATACAGGCGATTGGTCAAAACGCAGCTTCGTTTTTGTAGATTACAACAAGGTAGATGCCCAATTGGCACCATCCGGTAAATCTGTAGGTGTAATCTGTTGCGCTGATTATCTGAAAGACTGGGATGAACTGAGTAAGGAAGATTACAAAGCAAAAAAGGAAGAAGTAGCACAAATTTTATTAGGCCGATTAGAAAAGCAATTTCCAGGAATACGAGAAAGCATTGAATATTACGAAGTCGCCACTTCGAAAACTATTGAGCGGTTTACCTCAAATACTGCTGGATCGGTTTATGGCTTCGCTCAATCCAAACAGCAATCCGGCTTAAAGCGTTTTAGAAATAACTTCCTTATCTCCAACTTATATTTTGCATCAGCATGGGCATTTCCCGGAGGTGGCTTTGAAGGTAGCATGATGGCCGGATTTTTAGCCGCATTGCAAATGAATCGAGACAAAATATGGTCAGAATGTGATGACGCAAAGTATGTTGACCAGAGAATTGTTCCTCTCTCGGGGCGTAAAAAAATAGATGAAAAAACGCTGGAATTGAGTTTTGAAAAACCAGCCGGATTTCAGCATCAAAAAGGGCAGTATGCCATTCTAAACATAAAGAAGCCAAAAATAACCGAGTTGGATCTACCCTATCGCTGGCTTCCCGTTGTTTCTTCTCCCGAAGATGCAATTTTACGGTTCAATATTCCTCAAGACAATAGCAGTTTTCAAAAAAGCTGTGACTTGCTAAAAGTCGGTGAAAAGGCACTGATTTTTGGGCCTATGGGCTAATGCACTTTTGATAAATCAACAATAAAACAACTTATTATGAACGGAGCAATTTTTTTTTCAGGGAATTACGGTAGTACAGAACAATATGCCAATTGGATTGGAGAAGCCACAGGATTACCCGTATTTGACATTAAGGATTCCAATGCCAATCCGTCAAATTACGAATATCTAATATTGGGCAGTTCCATTATTTTTTTTAAGCTGACTATTCGAAAATGGGCAAGCGCAAATTTATCAATGCTTAAAGGCAGATCAAAAATCTTATTCTCGGTCTCTGGTGCCGGTCCAAGCAATAAACTCAACACATGGGTTGCTAATTCCCTTCCTTCCGGACTATTTTCACAATTGGATCATGTGGCCCTTCGTGGCAGGTTAGACCATTCTAAACTCAGTTGGTGGCTTCGGCCTATTATGTGGTTTGGCTCCCTGATTAATCCTGATTCTGAAGCTAGCAAAGATGAGCGCTTTGGGTTTGACTATGTCGACAAAGAAAGTATTGAACCAATTTTAAAATTGATTAGGCAATTTAAACCTAATGAATTGCCTGAAAAGTAATACTCTAAGAACGAAATTCTAAAAGAAAATTGAAATTTCCGTAAGAGTGTTCTTATTGTCGACCAAATTTCAGCATTAGTATGGGCAGTTTGCCATTCTAAACATCATGAAACTGAAAATAACCGAATTGGATCTACCCCATCATTGGCTTCCCGTTGTTTCTTCTCCAGAGGAAAATAGCATACGGTTTCATATTGAATTTGATGGTAGCAGCTTTTCTAAAAGTTGTGAGCTTATCGATATTAGTGATGAGGCTATTATATTTGGACCTATGACTTAGCTCAGAACTAATAAAAAAACACAACAATATATATTAGTTCGTAGCCTCCTTTCGTCGGCAACGTCGCATATACCAGAGCGATAACGAAACTCTAACTACCCCCTATTTTTCTCCTCAATCCATTTGCCCATATACTTGGTACTTTGAAGTGTTTGGTGCTGAAGTAAAGCTCCAATAAAGTTTTGTGAACGGTGTTGTATCAACTCATTTTGAAGCTGTTCTATTTTTTGAACCAATATATGTTCTAAACTCGTTTTAGCATACAAAGTGTTGATAAGAGATTTACCTTGTTCTTGAGCATTTTCCCATGTTTGCTGTACGGTGTACAATCTTATGGCTGCTTCTACAAATGCAGTATGGTCGTTTTCAATATAACCGTTCCAATCTAAAATACCGTGCATACCTTCTGCGCCAATAGTTGTGGTCACACTTGGTGTACCGTTTTGCATGGCAGATAACAACTTCCCTTTAATTCCTGCACCGAAACGTAATGGTGCCAAACATACTTTTGAAGCCTGCATAACATCGTTTGCATCTTCTACCCTACCCTTTACCAAAAAGCCTTCTTTAGTGTTGTTCATTTCTACCACCTGTTGTGGTAAGTAGGCTCCGTAAATTTTCAGGTTAGCTTCTGGTAATCGCTTATGTAGTAATGGCCAGATTATAGTCTTTAAGCACTTAATCGCATCTATATTAGGCACATGTTTTCCACCACCAATGAATAAGAAATCTTTTCTGTCTTCAAAAGTTTTCCAATTCGTTTCTTCGGTGATTTCATTTGCCATAAAGGGAAGTAACAAAAGTAGACTTATATCTATTTTTATCACATCGGTAAGTAAATCAAATTCAAAACTAGAGATAATTAAAGACAGGTCACATCGATAAATACTAGCAATTTCTCGTTTAGTTTTATCATCTGCTAACCAAGCATCCGTAGTAAAAGGAATCCCCATTTTAAAGCATTGTTCACGCACATGACGAAGGGAATGTAAATCTTCGGTATCCAAAATTCGTAATGCATCGGGACAGTTCTCTGCAACGCGCCATCCGAATTGTTCTTCGGTTAAAAACCTATCGAACAACACTACATCAGGATTCAATTTTTTCACAAAAACATCAAAAGAACTGTCATTCATTTTAATGTCTTTGATTTCAAATCCTAAAGAAGTAAAATCAAAAGAATACTCCGACTTTGAAGCTGCTGAAGCAATGGTAATCGAATACCCTTGTTTCTGAAAAACATCTAATAATTGCATCATTCGTACACCTGCAGCCGTAGAAGCAGGTTCTGGCCAAACAAGGGCAATTACGAGGAGGGATTTATTGTTGGACAATTAGTATTGAGTAGTTAGCAGTTAGTAATGAGTACAAAGTACGGGAATTGGTAGACAGTTAGCAAATTCTGAGTATTCAGTGTTCAGTCGGCAGTATCAGTTTTCAGTAGTTGTTCTCGACTGCGCTCGAACGGACATAATCTCTATTTTACGAACAACGAACAACTATTCAGCCGAAACCCCAATTTCATCAACCACCACTACCCCATATTCTGTTTGGTCAAAAATGAATTTGATACTTTTTAATTGTTCCGAATTAAATTCGGGATTCTTGGTTGTAAAAGTATTCAAAGGAAAATGATAGGTTTGTAATTGAATTTCCCAATCATCACCAATCATCTCTTTATCTAAAAATTTAAACTTAGTGAAGCGTGTTTTTAACGGTTTAGGAATCCCTTTTATAGCACTCACTATAATAGCGGTGGTTTGACCAAGTTCGTCGGTCAATTGTATAGTAAAATCTAATTGTGGAACTTCCCGTTCGTCATCATCCTCTTTATCTTCCTTTTCTTCATCCGTTAGGTTTACATCTAACCATTCATGATTTCCTGCTCCTAAAGTAATCTGTAAGCTTGATTCTGGATCAAAAAGTGATTTGTCGGTATCAGATAAGGTAATTTCATAAACACCTTTTGTAGCCGAGCTTTTAGGGTTTTCATAATCCCACCCCAATATAACACCACTATTTTCTTGACTGTTCTCGTCACGGGTCGGTAAAATCTGTTCTTTCCATAACATCATGTCGATCGCTTGTAATGTAGTACTATCCTTAGCGGTAGTGATATCTAAATCTTCTTCAAAGTCGGCAATAGTTTGTAAATCTGAAGACTCAAAATGAGTTAAGTAATGTTCAATAGGTAACCATTGCTTGGCAACAGCAACATTCTTGAAAATTGCTCTATATTCTTGCTTATCTTTAAGTGTTGCCTCAGCAAAAGCGCTTATAAATACTTTAGCTGTCTCTTGCTGCTGCTCTTCTTTAAGTAACGGGTCTAGGTTCAACAACCATTTAGATGGAGCACCAAAATCTGAATTACCCCAAGTAGAATTAAACTGCCCATGGTTCGCGTGATGCACATAAACACCAGATTTAAATCTAGAAATAGAATCGGTATATTGTAACCTACGGTAGGGTCGCATTCCCCAAAAGCTCACTTCATCAGAATCATAAGAACCTTGTATGCTTAAAAAATTGATATTGTCTAAAATGATTTTACGATTATACCTATAATCTGTTGGGGCTAGAGCAACCACGCCCTTAATATTATACTTAAAATCGAATTTTTCTTTTGCTTCATCGGGAAAATAAGGCAACTTATTATAAGCAGCTGCAATAGAAACAGCTTCTCCACCTCTAGAATGCCCCACTAACATGATGTTTTCCATATCAACTTTTTCAGATAAATCATGTCCGTCTTCTGTATTCCATTTATCCCATTGTTCAAGATGTTTTAAAAGCAGCCAAGCTCTAGCTGGCATTTCCTTACCCATAAAGTCTCCGGACCAATGTCCGTTCAAGAAATTCTCATCGACAGAAACAGCAATAATTCCCCTACTCGCTAAAAGTTTACCCAAATAGCCATATCCATCATCAGAATAATCAATCATACTATGGTTACCATGTACAATGAGGGTTAGGGGAAAAGGACCGTCACCTTCTGGCATGTATACCCTACCATTGAGCGGGAAATTTTCTACTCCGAATCCCCAATACCGCTCACGCCATTTTTTCTTTTTATCCTTCCAATCCGGTATTAACCATTTACCATTAACCGTATTCGTTCGATACGTAACACCCGATGAAAACTCCTCCCGTTGCTCATCGGTACCACTACCATAGGTGAATGTTTTAACATTAAAAGGCCCAAAAGAAGCAGGGTTTTCAAATAATACTTCAGGGGGAGGAAAATTGCTATCTTCGGCAAACGCCAAAGGAACTTCTACATCATAGGGATCTGCACCAGGGCTAGCCAATACAAATACGATGTACCCAACAGAACATAGTACTATACCAACTACCAGTTTAGATAACAAAGTCTTCTTTTTTTGGAACCAATAAAGTGCAATGCAAAATAAAATTCCAAGCCCAACTACAACACTATAGAATAAGGTTGGCCACCCAAAACCAAATAGTTTTAATATGATGAAACCTACAATACCACTACATATGGCCGTGATAGATTTTAGCGGAATAGTTCGAGATCTTTTAACGATTACATTTAAGAGTCCGTATATAACAAGATTGATTAGTAAACCGAAAAGAATACCAATAAACATCATAATAATAGGATGCCACCCAGTCAAAAAATGATAACCGGCTATACCATAAAAAATAAGAGATAGTAAAATGATGAATGAGAGAAGTCGGTTTTTCATTTACGATGGTTATTCTAGTGGTTTAAGCACATGAATTTAACCATCTTACATGAATTTTAATGGCTCTCAGCACATTTTTAAGTATCCTGCAATAGAAAGCACATTTGAATATAGAATAAACGTAGTAGATATTGTAATTCTAGAATACTTTAAGGGAGACCATAAAAAATTAGGAATTAAATTCGAACTACACCGTAAACTGCTATCCTTAATAAAATTTACATTTTAGCTGCAAACTTCTTAGAAATCTTAGAACGTAGTTTACGCTCGTAATCTTCCTCTAACCACTCTTTATAGTTCTTAGTATTGTTCATTATACAATAAGAATATTGACGAACTCTATATTTTATTTCCTCTTTTAGTTTTTTAGCTAAAATTCGGGCATCAAATACATCTTCAGAATTTTCAACACATATTTTAGCGTGTTGTTCTATACTTTTTTCTAATACCAATTTAGATTTTTCACCGTTAGCGAAACTCTTTTTGTATTCCGCTTTAATATCAAAATCAATTTCGGTAGACTTCGCAAATTCAGCTCTTAAAGCCGGCGGCATTTCATAAACGAATTCCCGTTCAATTTCCTCATCGTTCTTAATATTTTCTAGATAGAAATCTGGAAAATGAAATATTTCTTGCCAGTCAATTCCAGCATTCCATAGGCCAAAACGGGCAACATTGTTTCCCATGTCAATCACATGAAATTCCTCTTTGTGCGGCAGGTATCTAGACCCACGTCCGATCATTTGAAAGTACAGCGTAAGTGAACGTGTGGCGCGGTTAAGAATAATAGTTTCTACACTAGGTTCATCAAAACCTGTAGTTAAAATACTTACCGAGGTAAGAATAGCATCGGGCGTTTCTTTAAACCATTTCAGAATCTCTTTACGCTCAGAGGCGTTGTTCTTATTGTCAAGGTGGCGAATATTGTAACCTGCCTTTTTGAACGTTTCACAAACGTATCTTGACGTATTAATTCCGTTATTGAATATAAGCGTCTTAGTGCCCTTTGCAATTTCATTATACGCCGCAACCAATTTATTAAGCATGCTATGGTTACCATATAGCTCATCAGATGATTTAACCGTATAATCACCACTTATCCCTAATTTTAAGGTTTGAAGGCTTACATCATAATTGTACATATTGGCTTTTGCCAAGAACTTTTTCTGTATCAGCGATTCAATAGACTCACCCACAATCAACTTCTTATAGTTGTCTTTCATGGGAAGCTTAATATTCGAACTTAGCGGGGTTGCGGTAACTCCAAGAATTACAGAGTTCTCAAAAAACTTGAATAACTTTCTAAAGGAGTTGTAATGCGCCTCATCAATAATAACTAAACCGATATTGTTGATTTCTATTTTTTCTTCTTGAAGTCGATTATTTAGTGTTTCTACCATAGCCACAAAGCACATGTACTCATCTTGGTCTTGCCACTCCTTAACTTCACTATTAATAATTTTATTCTTTACCCCAAACCCCTTCAACATTTTTGAGGTCTGTTGACTTAATTCTATTCGGTGGGTAAGTACGACAACCTTTTTATTGGTTCGTGCGATATAACGCTTTGCTATTTCAGAGAATACAACTGTTTTACCACCACCTGTTGGTAGTTGATATAGTAAGTTCGAATTATCACCGTTCTCATCTAGATACTTAAAAATAGTATTTAGATCTTCCTCTTGATAATCATATAAGGTCTTCTCCGTAATATCTTCGTGTATCTTCAAAAGGTGTGTAGGCGTTAATTAAATTAATAATGCAAAAACCTTATAAAATTATGGGATTTTTATCGGTAAAAGAAATAAAAAAAATTAAATACACAATATTAATACCCCTTGTTCATATCCACTTTATTTTGAAGTTCATTACCAGATTGCAATCTTCTATAATTCTCGATTAATTGGGGAATAACTGAATTGGTATCTGAAACGCTGGCATAATGGGGAGTCATGTGTATTTTATCATGGTTCCAAAATGGATGCGAAGTTGGTAATGGTTCTGAATGATAAACATCTAAACAAGCTCCTGAAAGATGATCACTATTTATAAGTTCTAGTAAATCTTCATCTACTAAATGGCCGCCTCTAGCAACATTGATTACGAATGCATTTTTAGGTAGTTGAGATAAAAGTTCTTTATTTAGGATACCCTCGGTAGCAGGCGTTAAAGGTAATAAGCAGATTAAAATATCTGTTGATTTAAGAAATTCTGATAATGATTCGGGACCATTATAAGTCTTCATATTATCGATATTCTTTTTACTACGACTCCATCCTTGAACTGTAAATCCGTGTTTAATAAGGTCCGTACCAGTAAGAGAACCCAACTCCCCTAGACCTAAAATACCAACAGTAACATCTTTTATTCTCAAATAATCCATCGGTTCCCAAACATTCGCTATTTGTTTTGATTTATAAGTATTCAGATTTTTAAGATGAGCTAAAATCACCGCCAAAACATGTTCAGACATATCGCTAGCCAAATATGGGTCAACAATACGGGTAATAGGGATTTCTTTAGGTCGAGTTACATCTTCGAATATATAATCGACACCGGCCCCTGCCGAGGCAATACATTTTAAGTTGGGATACTCGGTAAGCGAACCATTAGGATGCTTCCAGATGACAGCCATGTTTATTTCATCTTTTGGATGTTCCTCTAAATAACTGTAAACTTCTAAAGAACTATCTGCTTTCAAAAGTGCATTTTTCCAAAGTTCAATTTTATTGTCTTGTCTAATAATTACTATCGCCATATTCTAATCTATTATATCCAAAGCCTTTGAAAATTCATCTTCAAAAAGCCATTTTTGGTTTTGGGTTTCTGTATAAATTTTTAAAATCCGTTCTTTAAATTCCGGTAGAATACCTTGAACTGTGGTAAACTGAATAACTTCTTTGAACGAGTTAAGCATACTTCTAAAGAAAGAATCAGGTACATTTTTCTCCATAGAGAATGTCTGTGCAATTTCAAGATTATAGCACATTACATCTGCTATTAAATGTGGATCTACACCTAATTTAATAAAATGCTTCAAGAATTTTTGAGCAACAGAACGTCGTGCTTTTGGTCGTCTTCTTTTTAGCGGGAAGTATTCATTAGATATTTTTGCTTTAGCATCCTGTACCAGTTTATCTTCTTTCGGGTTAAAAGCAAAGTCATAGTAGGTTTTTACAGTAGGAAATTTTTCATAAAGTTCTACTATCTGTTCTTCCAATGCCTTTTTTGGTAGTTTGGATAAATACGTTTTTAAGGCTCTTTTACTCATATAAAATATCTGTGTAGGTTCAAAAATAAGCCTTACTGTTTAAATGTCCTAAATGCATAATTCTTTGTTAAACCTCATAAATAGTGTAGAAGTATAACTCACTTTCTTTGGTAAAGACGATAATTTGTGGTATACTGTAAACTTGTAGAACTTCTAAATTCCATACATACATATGAGGCAACTAAAGATTATTAAGCAGGTAACGAATCGTGAATCTAAATCACTCGATAAATACTTGCAAGATATCAGTAAAATTGATTTGATTACTGCAAATGAAGAGGTAGAGTTAGCACAAAAGATAAGGGAAGGTAGTCAAGCAGCTTTAGAAAAATTGACGACTGCAAATTTAAGGTTTGTGGTTTCGGTGGCAAAACAATATCAAAATCAAGGTTTAAAATTACCTGATTTAATTAATGAAGGAAATTTAGGTTTAGTAAAGGCAGCAAAAAGATTTGATGAAACTAGAGGGTTTAAATTTATATCCTATGCAGTATGGTGGATCAGACAATCTATTTTACAAGCTTTAGCAGAACAGTCTAGAGTAGTTCGTTTACCATTGAACAAAATTGGTTCAATAAATAAAATTAAAAAGACATTTTCATATTTAGAACAAGCACACGAGCGACCACCATCTCCAGAGGAAATTGCAAAGGAATTGGAAATGACCGTTTCTGAAGTAAAGCAATCACTTAAGAATTCAGGTAGACACGTATCTATGGATGCACCACTACGTGAAGGTGAGGATTCTAACCTTTATGATGTATTACGTTCTAGTGAATCACCTAGACCTGATAATCAATTATTGCAACAATCATTGAATACAGAAATTAATAGAGCCTTAGATACATTATCTCCTAGAGAAGCTGATGTTGTTAAGTTATATTATGGTATTGGTGATCAGCAATCAATGACTTTGGCTGAAATTGGACAAACATTCGACTTAACTAGAGAGCGTGTAAGACAAATTCGTGAAAAGGCAATACGTAAATTGCGTCATGCTTCAAGAAGTAAGTTGTTAAAAACGTATTTAGGATAAATAGAATTACTTTTATAAAAAGAGAAAGCGCCCGTTTATACGGGCGCTTTCTCTTTTCTTAATGTTACACATTAAGAATAGGTCAATTTGTTAATGTTGAAATTAACTAGGATAGAATTTAAATCCTGAATGAAATTTTGATAAGATGAAAAATCTTGATTTTGATGTGCCATGTGAATTTAATTTTTAGTGGTTTGGTTACCGTTTACATATAATCTAACTCAGCTAATTCGTTGATACTTAAAATTTCGTTTAAATCTTGAAGAAATACTAGGTACTCTTCACCGTAAGTGTCGTAAAGCATTTTGTAGGTTTAAAATTAAAATTGATTTGGGTAAATAAATCTTGAAGTAAATATATATTGAAGAACTAGGCGCGACAATAAAATGTGGTGAACCTTTTTGTTTTTGTTGTAAAACCTATATAAAAGTGTTGTTTACATTAAATAATGCTGCAACACTGGTGTTTACTGGCCTTTAGTAAAGTGTAGTTTATCCTGTTTTTTGGTGTTTTGTCGATTACCTCAGTAATACTGGATTATTTTTTAAATAAATCTCAACATTCAATTTTATAAGAAATTTTATTATAACTGATATTGATTAATAATAGTCCTTACATTTTTATCAATTTAAAAACATCTTTCACTCCCTTAAAATCATAAAAATTATGCTACAATATGACTCGTAAAATTTCGTTTTCATTCTACAGTCATATTTAACCTTTTAGAGTACTAAATGATTGTCATAGTAAAGATGAAATTAAATGAATGCATATCCCCTTCGTAACTATAATTCCTTAATTAAGCTATTTATATTTTTTGTATTTATTACAAGTACAACTACCAGTTTTGCAATTGAACCTTTAGCTGTGGTTTCTAAAAAAACGACACCGGGAGAATTAATATTGAACAGTCAAAGTTTTAATACCCATCAACAAAGTTCGTTTACGTATTTATCACAAACGGAATCTATTGAGCGAGGAATAACGATTATTCATTTTCTTGATTCTAAAAATATTGAATATAAAACCTATGATACATACGGTAGTAAGAATGAAGCACAAGAATTTTTAACTGTGTTAACTCAAATGATAGAGATTAAATCAAACTTCGCTCTTTTAGCCCATGATTCTGCAGCTGCCAGTTTAGTAGATTTTATAAAACCTTTAGAATCTCAAGGTTTAGTTCAATTGAGTAACTTACAAGGAAGACAGGCATACATAATGCACAATTTAAATGGGAGTATTGTTGAAGAAATACATGACAATTCCATTGTTAAAACTATTTCAGTACCTGCTGAAATCAATGACAAACATATTTACTTTCCAAAAATTACATATGATTTCGAGCCTAACATCAATAGATATATTGCTGAAGCTGGCGGTGAAGTAAACGGAATTAAATCAACCAATTCAAAAGATGCTCTTGATCAGAATTATAAAAAGGGATTCAGAATTTTTGAATTGGATATTATAGAGACTTCAGACGGTCATTTGGTTGCAGCTCATGATTGGGGTATGTGGGCCCGTTTTACTGATTATACAGGTACCCTACCTCCTACTCATGCTCAATTTGTTACACAAAAAATATATGGCGATTATTCTACATTAGATATGAAAGGTATCAATACCTGGTTCGAGCAGCACCCAGATGCTTCTTTAGTAACTGATAAGGTAAACGACCCCATTTCTTTCGCTGATGCCTTTATTGATAAAGACCGTCTTATTATGGAGCTATATAGTGTTATGGCAATAGAAAAAGCATCAGAACATAGTATACATACCATGATTACGCAAGAAGCATTACTTGAACTAAAAGACGATAAAATAAACTTCTTAAAAGTCAATAATGTAATGTATGTTGGTCTTTCTAGAAAAATAATTAAGAGCCAAAAAAAGCTTATACTACAGTTAAAAGATGAAGGCATAAAAGTGTATGTCTACAATGTTAATTATGATGTAGGTAAAGATGAAGCTTATGTGCAAGAAAATGAAATAGGCCTAGTATATGGCATGTTTGCAGATAAATGGATATCAGACATGCAACCTGAGTTACCATTAAAATAGCGCATTAACTTACTTGTAAAGAAACTGGGGTTAGAATTTAATAATAACAATTATTAATACTATTTTTTTTGTTTATTATATTATTGAATACATTAAAAGGAATACTGTTCTATTTGACAGTATAGTTCAGTTGCCCTTAAAATTCCTAGAATTTAACCGAATAGGTAAGACCCGCTGATAAAGACCAGAAAAAACTACCTGGGGAAAAGGAAAGTTCCTCTCTCGTTATTCCAATAGAGGTACTATATGTACTCATGTCATTTTTACTTGGAAATTGATATTCTAAACTAAGTCGTTGTGATTCCAAATAAAGCAAGGTTTCTGCCAAAATTTGACTTTGAGAAGTTAATTGTCTAAGTTCTGGTGAATAACCAACTCCAACGTTTACTCCAAAATAATTTTTAGCACCTTTCAAATATTTACGTACCAATATATTTCCTGATAGACTTGTCAGATTATCTTTACTAGGGGTAATATATGAACGCAGTGAAAAATAATAGTTACCGGTATAATAGCCAATAGAATTTGTTATCAACGAAACGTCAGTATTTGTAAAACTAATAAACCTACCTCCTGCAGAAAACTCGAGTCCTCCTTTTATATTTAAATACAAATCTCCACCTACTCTATGATTAGGGTAAATTTCTGAATTTGAATATCCGTAATTTACATAGGCATATAATCCCTTAGTAATTTTAGGATACAAATCAAGATCGTACTGTACTCCATTTATTCCAAATCGATTACTATAATTTATTCTTGGAATTATGCTCCCTAAAGCTGTTTCCTGTTTGTATGAAATACTTGCATAACTCATAGGATCAAATACTTCATTAAAAACGGACAAAGAACTATTGAACGTAACACTTTTTTTGAATTCTTCAGTTGATTCAATTGATTTGTCTACAATATTCGTTTTACTAGAATCAATAGCCAATTCTTCCGCTATATTGTTTTTAACATCTTCCTTGTTCTCAAGTTTATTTAAATTATCATTTGAATCTGACCAATTATAATCATCATATTCAACGGTATTAACACCGTTTAAAGCTAGAGTTCTTAATCTTTCAATTTCGATATCTTTTTTTATATGGATTAATGCTTTATTTGACAGCCCTAATGCGATATAATAGTTTTTAGCATATAGTTCGTTTTTAATAGCGGACAACCATGCACTTCGATTACTTTTATCATTAGATAATAGGTCATTGAATTGTACGCGTGCTTTTTCGTAATTGCCTTCCCAACTATTGGTACTGGCCCATAATAATTTAGAATTGGTATCATCTGGACTTTTAGTAGCCAAAGTGCTTAACATTCTATTAGCAGTTGACGTTTTACCATCATAAGCTAATTCATAGGCTTTTTCAAAACTTGGAGCTTTGTTTTCAATAGTGTTTATATCTTGCCCACTGACACTGTATACACAGATCAGCAGTAAGAATAAGACACATTGTATAATCTTGTTTTTCATTATTTTGAGGATGTCAAGGGTGCTTTTGTTGTATTTTCCACAACATTATGGACATCTATATTCGCTTGTCTAGCTTGATTTCGGGCTCGTGAAATTTTAGCAGATAATTCATTGGCACTAGCACTATTCTCTTCTACAGCTGTAATTAGCTCTAAAGCTTCCCGAGGTTTATCTGACCAAAAGAATACATCGAATAAAGCAGCATAAGAATCGATATAATTCGGATTCATACTAATGCATTCTTTCAAAATTTCAATAGCTATATCATGATTTCCTTTCCATGAATTTACTCTTCCCATTAATATCTTAGTATCTATATGGCTAGGAGCTTCAGATAAATTATATCGACTTAACAATAATGCTTTGTCCCATTTTTTATTCCATGCTAATTCCCGTGCTTTAAAATATCCTTTATCAGAATCTTTACCATCATAAACACTATTTAGCCATACGGTTTCAGTATCAGTGAATTTTTCTTTCTGAATCGAGAAAATGGCAAGACTATCAGGTATTATTTTGTTTTCAGTAGTTACATAATGGTTTATAGATTTGAACCTTTCAAGTGTCGCTTCGACCGAGCCACCACCAAAAGCAGAACTTATATCCATATTTTCATCTAACTCCATAATATCTCCATCCGTATACAGCTTTTCTCCGCTTATATATTCTTTCAATTCATTCTTATTTCTCATTAAAGGGATATTCTTGGTAGATCTAAAAGCAGTTTGCATATCTAACGCACCACCCATCCAAGCTACTTTTTTTGGCATCTTCAATTCGTACGAATCTTCTAATAATGCTAAAATGGAAGGTGTTACGTCGAAATGAGAAGAAACCGAGCTTATTTTGCGAGTAGTCTTTAGCATAGGGCTATACATAATCAAAGGCACATGAAAACGGCTTATGTTATTACGTTGCGGTATTGGAATAAGCCTGTGATCTCCAGTTATAATAAATATGGTATTCTCATAATTAGGTTGTGATTTATACGCATCCATAAACCATTTTATAGCCTCATCGGTATATAATAACGTGGCAAATACATTATCATTTTTCTCAATAACATTTTCCACTCTTGAATTGAAATCACCTTTTGAAAGAATTGTCTCTACCTCACGCTCATAGTATTCTTGATTAGGTGGAATAAAAGGTTCGTGTGTACTAATGGTCATATAAACTTCTAGTCTAGGCTGATTTTCTTCTCGAGGTAGGCTAATACTTTTTTTGAATAGTTCTTTATCGGGATAACCCCAAGAAGAACCGGCCGCATCTTCTGCCTGCTGTTCGTAATTAACACCAAAACCAGATTTATCTAAAACAAAATCAACATTCTCACTTTTAAGAAACCTATCAACTTTATCAAAAGAGCTATTAGTACCTTGATAGAATGAAGTATGGTAACCGTTATTTTTAAGTACGCTAAATAAGGTCAGTTTATTGGGGTACTCTTCCAATTCCATAAATCCGCTTTTCCCAAAAGGAAGTGAGCCTAATAAAGAAGGTAATACTCCGAATGTTCTCCCTGTGTTGCTTAAAAAATTCTCCCAATATAACGACTTGGTACTTAAAGAATCAAGAAACGGTGTAAAACCACCATATTCAGCACCTTCCCCTACAAAATCTCTACCAAGACCTTCAACCATTATAAAAACGATATTCGGTTTTTTTTCTTTTAGATCGAAATACTCACCTAATACGTTTACAATATTTGGTTTTTTAACCAATGGATATTCTTCTGTAGACGTATACGAGTTGTCTTCAGTACTACTATTGTATAAGTTTACAGCCAAGTATTGAGTTTTATTCTGATTTATTGGTTTACCATCAGTAAATAAGGATGCAACAAATAAGCTGAAGAGTACAATGGTAAAAGGGTACATTTTACTGATTCTGTGATAGAACCTAGAGGTAACTCTATAAAAGCCTAGAAATAGAGTTATTAAGAAAATAACACCTATAAATAAATAAACGGAAATCATGAATCCGCCAGAATTGGCCAAGGTTATTTTCATATCCGAATAGCTATACCCTAAAAGGTCAGAACCTAAAGGAACCAATGTGGTACAATAATAACTAGTAAGCATAGCTTCAATAATTAAAATGAAGCTGAGCAGAACAAAGACAAGATTAAATCCGTACTTAGATCTTAGATTCTCCCAGAAATTGAAAGGAAATACCATGATTATTCCTGTAATCGCCGTGAACCCTATTTGATGTATTATGGCCTTTAACAAGCTAACAGTGAAAATACTATCTAGAACACCTTTATAATATAGAACACCATATTGAAAAAGCGTCAATATGAGCAAACATCCAAAAAAGGATATCATAAGCCGCGTATACTGTTTTAAAGAATATCTATCTATTGTACTTGTATTCATTTTATAATTTAAGTTGCTTTAGCAAAACCTTTTCTTACCTGGGATCCCCAACCAGACTTTATATTAAATAATTTTTTATAGTTACCTCTAACTGCAGCATAAACCACAATTGGATGGAAAACAAAAGGCTCTAGCAAGGCTAGTCCCATTAATATTAAAATATCTTTTGTGCGCCTATATTGATTATATGAGTAGACATCCCATAGAATGGCATAAAATGAAATCATAACAGAAAACAGATATATAGCCAATGTTATAAGTAAAAAAAATTCCCAATTAAGAATACCTAAATATGCAAACAATATAATGGTGAAAAAGCCAAAAAACTCTAACAATGGAGATAGCCATTCATAGAAAAACCAATAGGGATAGCTTAATAAACCTAGTCTACCGAACTTAGAATTGAACAACATGTCTTTATGCTTGAACAAGGTTTCTAGATTACCACGCGCCCAACGATCTCTTTGATTTACAAGAATATTTAAGTCCTCAGGTACTTCCGTCCAACATAAAGGATCGGGTATATATTCAATGGTATACGGCTCTTTTCGTTCATGCATGTACCGTCGCATTTTAAATACGATCTCCATATCCTCACCAACAGTATTAGTATCATAACCCCCTACGGCAAGTGCAATTTCACGCTCAAAAAATCCGAATGCACCAGAAATAATTAATAAGCTATCAATTCTACCCCAAGCCATTCTACCTAAGATAAAGGAGCGGGTATATTCTAATAATTGAAATCGGGCTAACCAATTTGTCGGTAATCTTATTTCTTCTAACTGTCCGCCATCAATTACACAAGAGTTGGCAACTCGTATAACACCGCCAACAGCAATAACTCGTTTTTTAGATCTTTGAAAAAATGACTTTACTACGTGCAATAGGGCATCAGGTTGCAGCAAACAGTCTACGTCAATGCAACCAACATATTTACTAGTAGACAAGGAAACACCAGCGTTTAGGGCATCCGATTTACCTCCATTCAATTTATCGACAACTGTCAATTTAGCGAATGCCATATTTTGAGACTTATAAATAGCATTTACTGGTTTTGATTTCCAATCAGGATCCATTTCTGTATCCATTTTCACCAAGTCAAAGGCAATCTTCAATTTTTGTAAGGTGTCATCTTTACTCCCGTCATTGACAACCATAACATCATAATTCACATATTGTAATGACAACAATGACCTTATATTTTCTACGATAGTAAGTCCTTCGTTATAGGCAGGAGCAATTATCGTAATTGTTGGCGCCAAAGGAGAAGCCATAATTTTTGTAATATCGGTAAAACTGTTTTTATTTCTATAGTGAATAGAGTTTCTGGTTGAAAAATAAGCCATAGCAGAAAACATGATAAATAATATCATGGTAAACAGGAAGAATACAAAATTGATATATTCTAGTACTATGCCGAATAGTTCACTATCCATTTATCTTATTGTATAAGGTATTAGACATGGAGCATAAATGGTCAAATAAAGTTGAACCATTTTCGTTCGAGTTCATCATTCTTCTAGACGCCTCACTAAATCCTAATTCAAAATCAACATCGAATAATGGATCTTCATTTTCATCAGTTGTCTTTAATTCTACATTAGTTAATGCAATCTGGGATTTAATATGTTTTAATACAGATTTAGCGGATTTAGCTAATGCTTTCGACTCTGTTTCAATTACAGTTTCTAATAATTGAATTTCCTTTTCATCTCCTATTCTTTTGATCTCTTCTAACAATATAAATTTGGTTTCATTATCTGAAAGATTATAAATTTCAGTAAAGACACTTTCTGCTAGGTCATTTTTTGATGAGAACAATGCATTAGGACGAGGTGATTGATATGAAAACTTCTGTATCAATTCAGTAATTCGTTCTAATATTAGTGGTGATGTGGTATCAGCTAATAGTTCATGAAGTATAGGGAGTTCTCGACAATCACCCATTTCGGCTATATTTTCTAACAGCACCATAGTATCAAGTTCATCTTGTTCTATGAAATTGGCAGAAAAAGTTACAGTATCATTTTCAAATGAAACTAAAGGTTCTTTACTAGTTTCAACATCTTCATTTGCGTCTATAGAACTTTTAATTGAAATACTAGACCAATCAATTTCTTTAATTTCATCTTCAGGCGCAATATCATTTTCATGCTCTATATCATTACACTCTATATCAATATCATCATCTAACGAAAACAACGGTACAAAATCTTCCTGCTCATCATTAGTTATTCTTTCCTCAACAATTACATTAGATATAATTAATGGTAAAAATTCAAAAGTCAATTCTTTTTCCTCTTCTTGAGTATTCTCTATATGTGATTGAATATTTACATCTTCTTCAATAACATTATTGTTGATTTTGGGTAAAAAAGTTAAATCAATTTCAGAAATTAAATCATCATCAGGTTCTTGTTCTACGATGTTATTTTCCTCGATAACATCGTTATCTGTAATACTATTTATCTCGTTTAACTCCGGTTTAATAGGCACTGAATTTTCATCAGAGTTAATAATGACAATTTCTTCTTCAATTATTGGTTCACTTGTTTCTTCTACTGGTACATCATCTTTAACTTCAATGATATTATTAGATATGGTTACTGGTAATTCAACCGCAATCTCATTGTCTATACTTGCTGGCACTTCGCTATCTGTAATACTAATTATCTCGTTTAACTCTGGTTTAATATGTACTGAATTTTCATCAGAGTTAATAATGACAATTTCTTCTTCAATTATTGGTTCACTTGTTTCTTCTACTGGTACATCATCTTTAACTTCAATGATATTATTAGATATGGTTACTGGTAATTCAACCGCAATCTCATTGTCTATACTTGCTGGCACTTCGCTATCTGTAATACTAATTATCTCGTTTAACTCTGGTTTAATATGTACTGAATTTTCATCAGAGTTAATAATGACAATTTCTTCTTCAATTATTGGTTCACTTGTTTCTTCTACTGGTACATTATCTTTAACTTCAATGATATTTTTAGATAT
>TARA_R110001583_G_scaffold111063_2_pt1 | contig 32064 bp, 30 predicted proteins | sample TARA_R110001583 | Tara Oceans TARA_R110001583 (sample SAMEA4398432) | marine metagenome | biome: Polar Biome; feature: [MES] marine water layer (ENVO:01000295) within the mesopelagic zone...; material: water (ENVO:00002006), including particulate matter (ENVO:01000060) such... | reverse complement strand
TGAACGAACTAGATGATCAGAGCTAGCCTTGCTGGCAGAATAAGGGGAGCTAGGCGCATAAGGTGTCGTTTCAGTGAATAAAGGCAACTCACCTTCGACATCATCTGGGTGTGGTAGATCGCCATACACTTCATCCGTAGATATATGATGAAAACGGAAGGTTTGCTTCTTCTCAGAACTCAAGTTGGACCAGTACTTACGGCTTGCCTCTAACAGTGTATAAGTGCCCACGACATTAGTCTGAATGAAATCACTAGGACTGTCGATAGAACGATCCACGTGACTCTCTGCCGCAAGGTGCATGACCACATCGGGCTGATGTTCGTGGAAAACCCGATCTAACTCAATTGAATCACAAATATCCACTTGTTCAAAAACATAACGGTTATCGTACAAATCTGTTGGAATGGACTCCAAGTTGCCTGCATAGGTCAGCTTGTCTACATTCACTACATGATACTGAGTACTACTCAGTAAATAACGCACCACTGCACTGCCTATAAAACCGGCTCCGCCAGTTACTAAAACTTTCATATTATTTACCAAAAAAATTAATTATGGTTTAGACCCCAATCGACCAATAATACCATGCCAAATGCCTAAGACATTAGCCTTAAGGTGTTGCCACTTGTGAGAAGGAGCTAAAATAGGATACACAATACTGGTTGCTAATGTGAGGATAAAGTAATGGATACGAGCTCCCCATGGAAGCAACTCATTATGTAGGCACAAATACAAACCATTGCGTATAATAAAATAATGCCTAAATGGACTACGAATAGAAATTTGTTTATTAGCAACTTTAACCATTAAATCACCAAGATTATGCTCTATCACAACATCGCCAGTACCATATACTTGATAGTCTTGAGCATTTGCCCTCCAGCACCACTCTAAATCAACCCAGTCGATAAATAAGTCTTCACGCTTTCCACCAACTGCCTCGTAAGCATTTTTAGGTATAATCATGCCAGAGGCAATTAAATGCGCGACTTTATTAAGCCCTTTGTTCGGCTGAAAACGCCTCCCCCAAGGAGCAAAACGAACAAATGCCTCTATTCGATTACGATTGAGTTCAATAAAACTAGGCCCCACTGCCCCAAAGAGTATTTTTTCACTTTCTATAGATTCAACGACATCCATCATTTTAGTCGCGTAATCAGAAGGATAAATAGTATCCTGATCACTTAACCAAATATATTCAGCACCAGCAGAAAAAGCGTGTTGAATTCCGATATTTTGAGCTCTTGCAATTCCAACATTTTCTTCAAGGCTTATTAAAACAATAGATGGAGATAAATAACTAGACCAATCATTAATATTTTCAGAACCATTATCAACTATATAAATGAGCACTTCATTTTTTAATATCTTAGCAATAACCGTTTTAAAATAATCCAAATCTGGATTAAAAGTAACTACCACACAAGCAAGCTGACTCATTAAGAAAGACCCCAATTATCAGGCCATACAATCAGACCCGCACGTAAAATATAATAATAAAAATAACCAATTAAAAAACCACCTATTAAAACATTGGCAATCCAAGGTTTATGTACCCATTCCAAACAATAGCGATAATATAAAGGGAAAATAAATATCAATCCAAATCGAAAAATTTCACTCACACGATTTTGAAACCCTGAAGCGCCAACAAACAAACCTAATACAACCAAAGACATAAAAACACAATTAAAACAAATCACTTCAAAATCAGTTAACTCATCACGATAGCGCCAATAAACAATAGAACTTGCACAAAACAAAAAAATAAATTGAAGAGAATAAGGTGCAGAACCCTTATCATAACTATTCAAATATAAATTAACCTTATCGATTCCGACCCAATTTTGATCAGCATAAGAAAAAACAATTTTAGATAAGGATAAAAAATCAACACCTAACCACCAACATAAAATAAGTATTGGCCAAAGACTAGCTAAGAAAACTATTGTTTTTTTATTTTTAAATACATAAATAGCCAGTATAAAAACAAGAGAGTAATGAAAAAAAAGGGCCGATAATAAATTCAGTACTAATGACTTTATTATCTTTTTTTCACTTAATAAATAGAGCCCTAAATAAGCAATAGCAATAGCTAACGACACCCTAATTTGAGTACCATCAAGTAACACAAAAAAATAAGCCAAATAAAAAACAAAAGAAATATAAAAATTCCGAGAAGATTTTTCAATTGTATATATTTTCAAGCTAACAGATATTAATGATATTATAAGGAACCAGAAGAAAGAAGAAAAGCCATTCAATAACTTTGCTGTAATAACAAAAAAAGCCTCGTACGACCCTACTTCAGAGATAACACGAGTCCATCCACTTGAACCATAGTAATTGAAAATGCTTTGATAAGCAGCAGAGTCCAATGACAGATGGGATGATAAAAATGCGGCTAAAAAAGAAAAAAATATATAAATATATTTTTTTTTATAGAAATCAAAATGGAACATTTAACGCCTTTTAATATAATAAAATAGATATTCTATTTTTAGAAAATCTTTAGATCTACTGTCATTAACATGATTAAATAAAATTTCGAACACGCCACCAGTCCTTTCGAACTAGGAGGGAAAACATCACTACAATAAATATTTCAGTAATCAACAAAGCTATGGTTGTTCCTTGATAAGAGTACAGCTGCGTCAGGCTAACACACAACAGCAAGCTTAACAGCGCGGCGCATAATAACACATAAAAAAAGGGTTTCTCGCGGCCAGTGTTAAGTAAAATTTGCGTGCCAAAAATATTGTTAAGAAAGATCAACAAAGGAATCACTAACATTATCTTTAATACCCAAGCACTAGCCTGCATTTCGTCGCTATACAGCAGCTGAATAATCGTATCAGATAACGCAAACACAACAAGCAAAACGACGATATACACGGCACTGCCTAAATATGCGATTTTTTTCAGTTTTTCAATTGCTCCGGCTCGATCATGGATCATTTTCTTAGCGATCAATGGAAAAAGCGCCCCTGTAATAGGCGTTTGCGCCAGTGCTAAAGCTCGCATTATTTTTTCCGCTCCAACGTAATAACCCACCGCAACCGGACCAGACAAAAAACCCAAAATGACAATATTGGTTGAACTGAATAAAGTAATTTTGAGCTGAGACAAAAACACATACCACCCTTCTGTCAAACTGCTACGAACTTCTTGCCACATTGGCCAAGTAAAACGCACACCATAGGGTCCATGAACCAAATACAACGCCAGAACCACAGACAACAATAACCCCGTAGCCGTTAGTAGCGGCACATAAAGGTAGTCATCCGGCCCAGACACAAAGATAAAAATACCTGCAGTTAAAAACACCTTAGCCAACACACTTAAATACGTAACATCTTTCATTTTTTCCATCCCCTGAAAAAAAAACACAGGGAACAACGACTGACCAATTACCACCAGAAAAGAAGCAAAATACAACGATTTAAACTCAGCCAATGCCGGCACAAAGAATACCAAGCACAACAAACACAACGCACTAACAAGCAGCAAAGCAGATTTAATTAACATCACACAACTGTAAATACGACCCACCTTGTCGCTGTCTTCTCGATGAATTGAAATAGCCCGCGTAGCCGTTAAATTAAATCCGTAATCTACCAATACAATAAAATAAACCATCAACGCCATCGAAAAAGCCAACTGACCAAATAGCTCAACACCTAATACACGTACCAAAAAGGGCACAGTCAACAACGGTAAAAAAGAATTCGACGCTTGTAAAATCGCTAAAAAAAACGTGTTAGAGAAAAAACGTTGATTCTCAGCATTCAACTTAAACATAACAGACAATCACCATAAAACGCCCCAAATACACAATAAAAACAATTAATCCTTTATCACCTCTTGGCTATGAGTTGCACGCAACCAGTAAACCCTTATTCAACCTTACACTTTTGCAATGGCACTACGTTGGTTGAGATTGTTACTCCTTCCCGTGCTTTTTTTGCATTCCATACAAGGTCACCAATACCATCCGTTGGTTGGAAATCGGTTGGCGCCTCAATTAAAATTTGACGGATTTTTTCATGATCAAAATCATGGCAGGCTTGGTCCAGTTTGGCCATGGTGCACGTGTAATTCGCCAAAGACAAAAATCGTTCGTTGGCGGTCATAATGCGCTTGTGTTGGGTTTGCTGCACATTATCGCCAATCAGCAACTCTTCAAACAGTTTTTCCCCAGGGCGCAACCCCGTAAACTGGATTTCGATGTCCCCGTTCGGGTTAGCAGCCGACTTCACTTCCAAGCCAGACAAACGAATCAAATTTTCAGCCAAGTCGACAATTTTAACCGGCTCGCCCATGTCCAACACAAACACATCCCCGCCTTTGCCCATGGCACCGGCTTGAATCACCAGCTGAGCGGCTTCTGGAATGGTCATAAAATAACGTATAATGTCGGGATGGGTCACGGTAATCGGCTGGCTTTCAGCAATTTGCTTTTTGAATACCGGAATCACTGAACCGGAAGACCCCAACACATTGCCAAAACGCACCATGCAAAAGCGGGTAAACTTTTCCTGTTTTGCGGCTTTTTTGGTTTCTTCTTCTGCCAAGGCTTGTAAGCCCAGTTCCGCCATACGCTTGGTCGCGCCCATCACATTCGTTGGGCGTACCGCTTTGTCCGTCGAGATGAGCACAAAGGATTCCACACCGCTTTCCACCGCAGCTTTCGCGCAGTAGTAAGTGCCAAAGGCGTTATTACGCACGCCTTCCACCACGTTGTATTCCACTAATGGCACATGTTTGTAAGCCGCTGCGTGATACACCGTCTGTACACCAAACGCCTTCATCGTCGATACCAAGCGATTAATATGCTGCACAGAACCAATCAACGGCACAATGTTCACACTAACAGCCAAATCAGTTAGCTGCTCTTTGAGTTCTTTATCGATGTTATAAACGGCAAACTCAGACACTTCGAACAGGATCAAGGTACGGGGTTGTTGTGCCAAAATTTGTCGACACAGTTCAGAACCAATCGACCCACCTGCGCCGGTCACCATCACCACTTTGCCGGCAATGTTAGACTGCATTAACGAGGCAACGGGGGCGACCACATCACGTCCCAACAAATCATCCACTGCCACGTCTTGCAGCTCGCTCACTTTGGCTTTGCCCGTCACGATGTCGTCAAAATCCGGCACAGTTAATACTTCAACCGCGTAGGGCAATAACTGATCAATCACTTTTTTACGCTCAGAACGGCTAGCACGCGGAATGGCCAGCAACACCTTCCCTATCTGGTACTTTTCAATTAAGCTGTCTATACGCGCCACATCAAACACAGGCACACCTTGAATAATGGTATTTGCTAAAGATGTGTCATGGTCAATAAATCCTTTTACACGATAACTAGTAGCCTGACGTAAAGCCAACGCCAGCTGACGACCCGTCGACCCAGCACCAAATACCAACACAGATTCACAGCCTTTTGTGGGGGCATGCAGCAGCAACCCTCGCACCAACAAACGCGCGCCCCCACACAGCATCACCAAAAAAGGAAAATAAATAATCGGCACAGTACGGGGAATAGCGGCTTGAAAAAAATACGCCAAGGTGGTGACACTTAAAGCAGAGATGGCAGCGCCGAATAAAATCGCACTAAAAGCATGAAAGGTAAGGTAGCGTAATATCGCCCGATACAACCCCAACCTGGCATTTACCAACAGGGTAGCTAAAATGGTGCCCAATAGGACAAACCAGAGCGCATCACTTTTAAACGCCGTAAACTCGCCCAACCGCGTCCAGTAAGCCGAAAAAAACGCCAAACAAACAAACGACGCATCCACCGCCAAACTAATGACTCGCTTATGAAATCTAGGCAAAGACCAAAGAAAATCCAATTTTTTTACCATCTCACAAACCCTGTCTAAACACAAAAAAACAAAAAAACCACATCGCCTTTAGGCCGGCAAAAACTGAATAAAAACATTTTACGACAAATTTGCAAGCAATACGCTGGTAAAACTCATGAAAACTCATGAAAATTCATGGAAAAGACTATCCCTGCAAACAGCAATAATCCCTTTAAAGGCAGGACTTACTGTAAATCAATCAGTTAACCAAACTAGCTTTTTACTCTGTCCCCAGAGCCACTACCTGAGACCGTCTTGATGATATAAGAAAAATACAATATTAAAGACAAACTCTGGATCATCTTCGCATCGGTTTCTGCCAACAGCTCAGGCGTCGACATATCAATATCAGAAATCTGTGCCAAACCCGTAATGCCCGGACGCACCGCGAACACGCCTTTTACATCTCTCGCTTGGGTCAATTCTGTTTGATTATACAAACCAGGACGCGGCCCTACTAAGCTCATCTCGCCTTTTAGCACATTCCAAAGCTGCGGTAATTCATCCAGCTTAGTCCGACGTAAAAAACCCCCTAATTTAGTAATGGAAGACGTAGACGCCAAATGACTTGCCACTGAAGCAGTGTCCACAGACATAGTACGAAACTTCACCAAAACAAACAGTTCCTTATGACGCCCCACCCTTTCTTGACGAAAAATAGGCGAGCCCGTGTCAAACAATCCAATCAAAAAAATCACCAACAACACAGGAGAGCCACATACCAAGCCCAATAAAGAAAATACCAAATCCAATAACCTAATCATTCACTTCATCCAATTTTCAATCTTTCTTTTTCGCTGCCAATGCAAAACCATGCTCGACAGAATAAGGCGGAACCCAGTCTAGAGTATTCTTTGTATGCTCAATGTCTAATTGCAAAGACCCAACTAAACGATCGACTACAGCTTCTTTTCTAAACAGTTTACCCGCCTGCTTAAAACACCACACAGGCACAGGAAGCGATAGATTTGCTTTACCCTGGACTTTTGCCATTAAGGCGACCATACGAGACGTTGACATATCATCGTCATCAGAGACTAAAAATACTTGATTTGCCGCCCTGGGGTGATCAATACAGACCATAATCAAATCCACCAAGTTATATACAGACACCAAGCTGCGTTTGTTCTGATGAATAGCGCGAAATGGCAAAGGCAAGCCTTTACCGACCAATCTCATTAAGGACGCGAAGTTCGCTTTTACGCCTTCACCATAAACAAGCGGTGGACGGATAATAACTATCTCCATCCCTGTTTCTTTGCCTAGTGCCAAAAGCCGCTCTTCCGCTTCGGACTTAGACTGACCGTAAGGATCTTCTGGCCTACGCGTATCAAAAGCCATAAATGCCTGACGATCAGAAGTGGATTCACCATTTACTTTAATCGAACTTAAAAAAATGAACCGTTTGACACCGGCTTCAGCCGCTTGGCGAGCTAAGTTTAATGTACCTTCTGTGTTGACAGCACGAAACTCAGTTAAAGGGTCTGAAGATGAGTCATTCATGACATGAACCCGAGCGGCGAGATGGATAAGTAAGTCAACATCTGCAAACATACCTGTATAAGAACATTCTGAATCATGACTATAAGTGAACACATTGTCTAAATTAGTTAATTTTCTACCAGCTAAACTTAGCTGATAATAATTCCCCAACTGCCTCACTAAAACATTACCGACAAAACCCGAATAGCCAGTTATTAATATTTTCAGCATAACTCTTCCAATGCTAATAAAATTTTCCGTGAAGCTTGCTCAACAGAAAAATTCTGCTTTAAAAGCTTAAATGAATTTTCGCCCATTCTTTGGCGTAATTTAGCATTATCTAAAAGTTCAATTGCCGCATTAAATAAGGCGTCATCATCACCATTAATAAAAGAAAATCCCGATTCAGAATCATTAATATAATCTATTAAATCATTACCAGAATTGACACTGCCTAATATTGGCAATTCTTGAATCATATAACCTAAAATCTTACCAGGAAAATTATGAGCCTTATGACTTCCAGCTAAAGAAAACAATCCAACATCAACTTGATTTAAAAACTCTTTGTACAGAGATTGATTAACCGATGGTAATATTGTTACATTATCTAAATACAACTCAGATTTTAATGAATTTATCAGTTCGAATTCATCACCTTGGCCAACAAAGAGAAAGTGTGCTTCTGTTCTAAAGCTTAATCTACTTGCAAGTCGGATTAAGTTCGACATATCTTGAGCGTGCCCTATATTTCCTCCATAAAAAAATATAACTTTACCAATAAGTTTATATTTTTCTCTTATATTTACTGAGTAAGTATCAAAATTAGGGGGCAGCAAGCAAGACCAATTATGAAGCACTTCTAAATTAGAGTACTGGGGATTAGTAAAAGAAAAATATTCTACATTAGCTTTAGACATTAGGCCAATTTTATGGGATGCCTTATAATTAAAATGCTCGAAGTAACGAAAGTATTTTTCAATAAAAGAGCCGCTTTTAATCATACCCTCATCAACAACCCATTGAGGAAACATATCTCTTAACACTAAATATATATATGTATTATATTTTTTTCTAAGTTTAGCTGCTAATTTACCAAAAAATATAGTTGGTGAATAATTTACACATAAGTCAAATGGCGCTTTTTTTACTTCACTTTTAATCGCACTCCAAGCACAAAATGATAATAAGCTTTCATTTAATGCCCGCTTCAGCTTTCCAACACCGCGCCTTAACCCAGCTCGAAATCGCCAGACGACTACTCCATCAATACTTTCAATTATTAATTTTTTATGCTGATTGGGTAACCCCGGGGTAATAACAACAACATCATGACCTTGTTTAATAAACTCATGAGCAAGCTCATGAAACATATTAGCATGCACTAATGTACTACCAGGTAAATAGTCATCAGGTAAAAGAGCTATACGCACTAATACTTTCTCCACACAACTCGATTTACGTAATCAGTATAACTAAGTATTGTTCTTAAAACCTTATCAGACACATTAGGTGCAATATAATTTTGAACTTTGTTGATTAGGCGAACCTCACCTCTAGCTTGCTTATCCAGAATCTCAATAGCCTGAAGTATACGATCAACACTCATACCTGTGAACATTACTGAACCTTCTTCGAATCCCTCTGGCCGCTCATGCGCATCTCTAATATTAACAGCTGGAAAGTTTAAAATTGATGACTCTTCGGTAATCGTACCGCTATCACTTAATACAACTTTAGCATCCATTTGTAGCTTTACGTAATCACTAAAACCAAGTGGTTTTAACAATTTAACTAATGGATGAAATTCTAGGTTAAGTGAATCAATTTTCTTTCTAGTACGGGGGTGAGTAGACATAATAATTGGGTGCTGGTATTTTTCTGCAATAGTATTTAAAATCTGTACATAGCTATGTATGTTTTTCTCAGAGTCTACATTTTCTTCTCGGTGAACACTTACCACGAAGTACTCACTCGACTTTAAACCCAGTATGGTTAAAATCTCAGAATTGGCAATTTTATCCTGATAGCGATTTAACACCTCATCCATTGGGCTGCCTGTTTTAATTATTAGGTCAGGCTTTAGGCCTTCTGCTAATAGATATTCGCGCGCTATGTCAGTATAAGGCATGTTAACATCAGAAATATGATCAACTATTTTACGATTAATCTCTTCCGGCACTCGCATGTCAAAACAACGGTTCCCAGCTTCCATATGAAAAATTGGAATTTTTTTGCGTTTCGCCGGAATAGCCGCCATTGAACTGTTGGTATCACCAAGGATTAAAACCGAATCAGGCTTTATTTCAGCAAACATTGCATCAGCTTTACTAATCACTTGAGACATAGTCTCGGCGGCTGTAGCGCCGGCACACTCTAAAAAAATATCCGGTGCGCGAATGCCTAGATCATCAAAAAATATTTGGTTTAATTCGTAATCATAGTTTTGGCCAGTATGTACTAATACATGCTCACAAAACTCATCTAACTTTGCGATGGTACATGACAGCCTGATAATCTCTGGGCGAGTACCTACAATAGTAACCACCTTTAATTTTTTCATGCCTTATACCTTTTTACGTAATCTGTATGCATATATTCAACAAGTTCACTCCACACCGGTGGGTTGTACTGCGTTGATTGCCTAAATTTATTTGAATTTAACGAGCGATCTATAACCAGCTCTTGCGAATCGGTAATAGTGATTTTTTTTTGGTATTGTTCTGCAATCAATTTTAATAGCGAGTATTTATCGATTGGATCTGCTGATAAGTGTAACACCCCTGCAAGTTCTGGGTTTGGTAAAATATATTCTACCAACACCTTGGATATATAACAGGTAGGCAAGCCAGAGAAAACAGCTTTAGAAAAACCATTTATATTTTCGCCTTGAGATAAAAACCAGTCAACTAAACTTACCGCAGAATTAAGCTCATGCCCTATAATTGAGGTTCTTAAAGTTAAGTGCTTGCCGTAACCCACTTCACCTAAAAACTTAGATTTACCATACAAATCAAGCGCATCAGGTAATGAGTATTCATTATATAAACCTACATCACCAGTAAACACACAGTCAGTTGAAAAATGAATTAGTTTTGCATTAACTTTATCACAAATATTAGCAATTTCATGTGGAAGCAATGCATTAATTTTAATAGCGTCTATATGCTGATTTGAAATACCATGCTGCTTAATTAAGCCCACACAATTAATAACTATATCAGGCACCACCGTTTCTATTGCGTGTTGTAGTGAGCTAATGTCGTAGGCGTGAACGCCTGTGATTATTTTTCGCTGTACATTTCTAAAAAATTTTTCTTTACCAGTAATATTACGCACTGTACAAAATACTGATAGGTGATTCTGTTCATTTAAGTTGCTAAACAGACTGTAGCCTAGCATACCTGTAGCACCGAGAATTAATATTTTCATGCCTAAACACCTTCTGGAATAATAATGTTTCCAGACTCAATTTCTCGCATAAAATCAAGTTTACGTAGCAATTGCTTCGTACCTTCAACGTCTAAACGTTCGGTATTATGTGAGTTATAATCTTCAACTTTTGATAAGTCTGACTCGCCTACTTCAAAAAATTTTGAGTAGTTTAAATCTCTATTATCGGCAGGTATTCTAAAGTATCCTCCTTGTTCTTGTGCAACAAACATTTCTTCACGGCTACATAGAGCTTCAAACAATTTTTCACCGTGGCGGGTTCCAATAATGTTTACAACATGTTCAGGCTTTTTAAGCATTTCGAGCAACGCGATTACTAACACCTTAATGGTAGCTGCTGGTGCTTTTTGAACAAAAATATCTCCATTTTGGCCGTTTTCGAAAGCATGTAATACTAAGTCAACCGCATCGTCTAAGGTCATCATAAAGCGGGTCATTGTCGGGTCAGTGATAGTGATTGGCTCATTATTAACTACCTGGCGGATAAACAAAGGAATAACCGACCCACGCGATGCCATTACATTACCGTAGCGTGTACAACAAATGGTAGTATTGGTATGCTCTAAATTACGGCTTTTAGCAACAATTACTTTTTCCATCATTGCCTTTGAGATACCCATAGCGTTAATTGGGTACACGGCTTTATCGGTGCTCAAACAAACTACACGTTCAACATCATTAGCTATTGCGGCTTCTAGCACATTTTCTGTACCTAATACGTTAGTTTTGACAGCTTCTAATGGGTAGAATTCGCAAGAAGGCACCTGCTTCAGGGCCGCTGCATGATAAACATAATCAACTTCACGCATAGCATTCGAGATACTTTGGTAATCCCGAACATCACCAATGTAAAATTTTAACTTAGAGTGATTATATTTTTTACGCATATCATCTTGTTTTTTTTCATCACGAGAAAAAATTCTAATTTCTTTTATATCAGACTTTAAAAAACGGTCCAATACAGCATTCCCGAATGATCCAGTACCACCAGTTATTAATAATATTTTATCTTTAAACATTAGCACACCTTCAATTCATTAATAAGTTGGTGAACTCGTGACCAACCATTATTGGCTACAAACATAGCTTCAGCTTTATTTTTTTTAATTCCCAGCAAAATCTCCTCAGCCCAATTTTTACTATCGTTGAATTCGCAAAAAGAAACATTATGATAGTTTTGAAGAGCTTCTCTTGAGTACATCATATCAATTGCCAGAATAGGCTTCCCCATTGCGGCTGCCTCAATCAACGGCAGGCCAAATGTCTCAAGTCTACTAGGAAACACAACAAGGTTAACTGACTTATAGTAACTTAGTATATCGTTAAACGATAAGTAGCCTAAAAAATTGAAATGCTCGTTCAACCCGTTCTCATTAATAGTTCTATACAGCTCGGATGATTCATCTAAATCAATAGTAAAATAAACTGTTATGTCAGAGTGATACCCTCCATACCGCTTCATATAAATTAGTGCATTTACAATTTCAATATGATTTTTATAGCTATGAGCTGTGGCAGGATAAAATATCGAATAGCCATTGGAAGTTAATGATACTGCGGGGATGCCCTGAACGTTAGAAATCATAATCTCTGGGCGTGCGACTAAAACTCTATCTTCTTGCACGCCTCTTTTAATTAGAATATTTTTGAACCATTCACTCTGCACAATGAAATGTGTATTCTTCGATACATATAAAAAAATAAAAAAAGAGTATATATACCTATATAAAAAAAGATTAAAATCAGACCTCTTAAAGAGGTTCCATCTATAATTAACGAAAGGTATAATATTATGCAAATAGATAACTTTTTCACATGACTGCGTTATTCTTATTGAAGTATTTTGTAGAGATATAATGACTTTCACCTCTATTTTTTCTTTCTTAAGATATACATCAAGCCCATAAGAATCCCAAAATATTCTAGAGAAAAAAGAAGTTCTTTCGATCCGAACAATTCTTATTGATTCATTATCGACACAGAAGTCAATAGAAGGGTGAACAAAAATCAAATATTCGTCGTCGCCTTCAATACTCCTGATAAATTGAGAAAGTATGGAAAGAGCACCACCAGACCTTAGAGCCGTCGCATTAACAACAATCACCTTTTTACCTTCATACATGTGTAACTTTAATATTTATAACTACCAATAAAGTCTAAATATAAATTTAAATCATTAGGGGTACCTATACCATGCATCTGTTCTGGTTCAATATTATAGATACTAATTAAATTTTTCTCTTTAATAGCATAATTATATGTTGGACACGTATAGAACTCTCCATTAACTCTATCGTTCTCTACTATCATATCGATTGCGGCATCGACAAATGTACTTCCTTTCGAATATAAATATATTCCCACAGTAGCATATTCTGATATTACAGCTTTTTCTCTAACTTCCGTGACAAAGCCATTTTCATTAATTTTTGCAAATGACCATTTTGAATCTTTATATTTATCAATAAAGGTAAGTATTGAACCATCACTCCCTTTAGTTTTGCAATCGTCAATAAGCATAGCGATATCCATATCTACTATTTGATCCGAGTTTGCTATTAGAAGAGGTTTATCATTATCAATAAATTTTCTTGCATATAAAACCGTGCAAGCAGTGCCCTCTGTTATATTTTCAATTGGAATAAAATAGACATTGAATTCTTTTTCGATTCTAGAAACAAGATCTTTTTCTTTTTCCAAATGATCCTTTTGGGCTACTAAGATATACCTAGCCTCGGGATATTTAAGGTTTTCCAAAACCCTCTGAATCATAGGCTTGCCACCTACATCTATAAATGGTTTTGGCTTTTCATATCCGGCTTCTGAAAACCTGCTTCCAGCACCAGCCATTGGTATAACAATATTAATCATTACTTATTTTTCCTATATATTTATCGTTACTAGCACCAGGAAATTTAACAACAGTGTTTATAGAATCTTCTAATGCAAAAAAATCCGTTGACTCATTAGGATCTGTAACAACAATATCACCTTTGGTATATTCAATCCCGTTCATCATCACTCTCCCTGACATTATCACTGTAATTTCTGTGGCAACTTTATGATAATGACTTTCTTCAAAGTCACCTTTCTTATATTCTTTAACGGCCACTTCTACATCATTAGTCTTTATTAACGTTGGTTCAAAATTACCGACAAACCAACCCTTAAACATGTTTTCCAATTTACTTACTTTCATATCTAATTCCGAAATATTAATAAAATTTAATATCTAATGTGACATTAATTTTTCATATTCCTTTATTTTTTGAGGTGTATAAAATGTATGATATACCTCATTATCTATTGAAAATATATTAATGGTTTTATTATTTAAGATCATTTCATTTAAACACGGCGCAATGTAGTATACTCCATCAACATTTGCGTCTTTTTTTATCATCCTTGATGCTGCAGAAATAAAGTCACTACCCTGCTTAAAATAATAGAATCCAGCTATGGCGGCTTTACTTATTGGTCTTTTTTCAGCTGTTTCCACTACCTGTCTGTTTTCATCAAGCTTTACATAAGACCATCTAGGATGAATAGATTCAAAAGTAATAACGCCACAGTCGGAATTTTCAAAAGAACTTATAATACCCTGAAGGTTAACATCAAATAACTGATCGGCATTAGAAATAATCAGAGGTACATTATTATCTATAAACTCGGAAGCCATCATAGCGCTACATGCAGCACCTTTAGTGTCGCTATTAAGTTTGATAATAATACTTTTATTTTCCGTAAGTATATTAAGCACATTATCAAGATGATATTTTTTACAGTCTCGACTATTTACAATAAAAATAAACTTTTTTTCACCCTCTATACTAGAAAAATTATCTATAATATGCTCGATCATAGTTCTTCCATTAAATTCAATTAATGGTTTAGGAAAAGGAAATTCGTCTACTGGAAAGAACTGATTTTTTCCAGCGAGTGGAATAAGTATATTTATCATTAAATCTCCCCCTCAAATAACAATATATGTTTTTTAATGTTTTCATAATTAACATCTTCTATGGTATCAACTATCATAACATTTGCACCGCTGGCTCTGGCAGCTTTGATACCATTTTCATTATCTTCCACGATCATACACTCTTTAGAATCCAGCCCCATCCTCTCAATCGCTTTGATATACATTTCTGGGTCTGGCTTACCATTTTTAACGTCTTGATTTGAAATATAAAAACTAAAATATTGCTCTAAAGAAGCTTTCTCCATCATTATATTTATAGTATTCCTTATAGAATTTGAGCAAACAGCCATTTTGTAACCTTTGTTTGATAACTTTGAAAGCGCATATTCATGGATAAATGTTGGCTTACACCGAGTTTGCACAATTTCAATAGTATATTGCTGTTTCATATCGTTTATAAACTGATGCAGTCTATTAGGAAGACCCTGTTCCATCGACAATAGCTCAAGTTTTTTCTTTGTCGGCAGTCCATCATAAGTGACTAGATGGTCGTACCTATTAATTTCTAAGCCAAACAGCAATAAGGCTTTATTTAATGCCTCATAATGCCAGTCTTTGGCATCTATTAGTACTCCGTCCATATCGAAAATAATTGCCTTTATTTTATTCACTGAAAAACTCCATTGCTTCCTCTACAAGATCAGTACAAATCATAAGATCCTTTATGCATAATTCTTTTTCTATTTTTTTATAATGCGACCATTCTTTTTTGTATTCTCTCTTATGTAAATCAGGAGAAACTATACATATTTTTTTTTTGTTTTTGATATGCCTTTCAATTACCTTTTTATCTATCCAGTGTCCATTAAACTCATCTAGCCAAATTCCGCAAGCTTCATCATAAAATGATGGCTCTTTTTCATACTCGCTCTCCCTAGTAAAAGTATTAACACCTACTTTTAAATATTGAAGGGCATCAGGAACAGCCATATCAAAAACAAAATAATTAATTATATTGTGTTTATCGAGAAGTTTTTTTAGCTCTACTTGTAATCCATCTGACTTTACATTCAAAGCCAATGGCAAAGCATCATCATACTTATTATAAATTTCAAAAAACTCATTTAGACTGATACAATTTTCATCTGCTATATCATGAGAGATTACAAGCTCCCCTTTATAATCCCTTACATCTGTTTCAGTTCCCAAATATAGCTTAAAACTTTGTTCAAATGCTATTTTTTGGTTTTTTTCAGATAATTTTTTCCAATAACCTCTATGTGATATAATGTTCATATATATTTTTCCTTATTAAGCCCATAAAAAACCGCCAAATAATATCCCAAAGCTGAAAAAGGTAAAAATATAAAGCCATCATATCCAGGATGAAAGAGACCTAGTGTCAAGCTATATATTAAAAAAACTCGCCCTTTATCGTTTAATTTACTCCACACATTCATTACAATTAACGTCCATGCAAGAAATACAAATATGCCAAAGTTCAATAGTGTCTGAAAAATAAAGTTATGCGGAACTACATTATATTTATCAACTGGAGTATAAAACTCCCCCACCCCCCAAAGAAAGGACAATAGGCTATTAAAGATCTGCACTATTGATGCAGAGTAAAAATCAAATCTTCCGCCATCTGTATCTAACAATTCGACACGATTTGAAATCCCAATGAGTATGAAAAACAAAACTGGTAGAGAGAGGGTGAAAAAAAATAATAATTTCAAATTACGTCTAAATAGATACAAATAGGCAAAAAGCAAAGCTACAATTATTGCTCTAGCTTCTGTCATTAAAACCCCATAAATAACAAATGGGACTATTGTAAAAAAATATTTTTTCTCCCCAACCATTAAGATCAGAAGTAAATAACCAGCAACTATACCATATTCGACTCTATCAAAAGTAAAGCCTCTAAAGCTACTAAAAATGAACAAAGGTGGAATATTATTCAAAAAATTTATTACACCGCCAAATATCGAAATCAGTACTGGAATAACCACATAAAATATCAAAATCCATAGTGTTATTCTCGAAATGTTCCCAAATTTAAACTTACTCCTTAGTAAAACATAAAACACCACATAAACATTAAGGATAGAAAAATAAAACATTGGTGATGGAAAATTTCCATTAAAAAAAATCGAAAATAGTAAAGTAAAAAAAGAAAAGAGAATCAAATACGATATTTTAAAATAAGAACTAACACTAAAATATAGTAATACTAGCAGCGTGCTATTTATTACAGCATATACAACAAGAACTTTATTTTCATAGACAAACTTCCATTCTCGAAGAGGTTCAGCATCCACGAAAGGCACCGAAAAATAACCCACAACAAAATATGCCATTGTGAATATTAGTGTACTGAGCAAAATAATTTGCATTAAAAAATGGGTTAGTGAATGCCTTACTACTATCATTATTTATGTAATATTTTATTTGTTTGTTCAACTATATCGATAGCTAAAGGTTTAACATGATTTTTGAACTCAATATATCGTTTAGATAAACTCAATATTGTTTCCTTTATCAAATCCACATTATCTACATCAACAGATATATGCCCGCTTTCAATCAACAAGCATGACAATTCATCACTATTTGTTAATGCTAAAATAGGATTACCTATATTGATATAATCATACGTTTTATATGGAATTGTAGCTTCACTTCTACTATCTGAATGTTGAATAAGTAATGAAACCATATAGGTGCTGGCGATATAAATAGCTTCTTCTCTAGGCTTTATACTTTCTTGTTTAATATATGACCTTAATAGGTGGTGCTCTTTTATTTCTCCATAAATTTCACCTAGATTTAGAATTTCTATTTGATTTTTATCAATTAAACGTTCATCAATCAACTCATCAATTGCCTGAATTAATGTATTAAAATTTCTAGTCGAGTATAACGTTCCCAAATGAATCATAGTCAATTTTTCAGGAAGTATATTATTTTCACTTTTTGAAAAAAACTTACTTCCAGGATAAATCGCTACTATTTCAGTTTTCATATATTTATACTTATTCTTTGCGTGAGCAGCTGCATTTTTAGTTACAAAAACAACTTTATTCGCAGCTTTCATAATGATTTTTTCGACGGAACTTAGTAATTTTGAAGAGTTTGCAGTTCTCCCAATATCTTTTCCAGACAATGGATCTTGTAATTCACAAACCAATTTTTTTCGAGTCAGTAGCGAGACGAAAACCCCAGCTAAATGAGCAGAAGCGGGACCTCCCGTCGTAAATATTGTTCGACAATTATATCTAATCGCTAGATATAAAGCACACACTGAAGCAGGGAAAGCCCAGGACCACTTTCCACCTCCGTTTCCAGACGTTATAAATTTCTGAAGAAGATCCAAGAGGTAACCTAGAGTAATTACAAACGGCATAAATACGAAAAATTGCATATATGGAATGTCCATTTTCTCTTTCTTCAACTCTGCTAATTCGTGTTTTAGATCCTGTATAGATAAAGATGGAATTCTATAGTGAATAATACCTTCAGATTCATTTTTCTTAGAAGATACGCTTGTAAGTAAGATGACTTCATTGCCAATTTTTGAAATTGCGTCAACTTTATCATCAGCCCATTCTGCTGGACAACAGCCTTTTGTGCCATAGAAATAACTAATTAGCAAAATTTTATCATTCTTTGTCATTACTTTTTCCATTGAATTAAACTCTTATTTTTTATGGTATAAACCCTATCACAAACATCCAACGCAGTGCTTTTATGTGCAATTACAAAAACAGTGACGGTTTGACTAATTTCTTTAATTAGTTTATTAATTTCCAATTCGGTCTCATTATCAAGAGCACTTGTTGCCTCATCAAAAATTATAAATTCAGGCTTTCTTATAAGAGCTCTTGCTATACCTACTCTCTGCTTTTGACCGCCGGACAAAGAGGACCCACCTTCACCTATAGTCTTATCAAGATAACCAATAAAACTGTTCAACTTAATTTTCTTCAATATCACATTAATCTCACCTATAGAGATTTCTTTCTGATAAAAAGTTATATTATTTTGTAGTGTATCATCAAACAAGATCACATCTTGAGAAACATAGCTTATTTTATCTTGCCATGAACGTTTGCATATATTAATGTCAATGCCATTTACAAGAATTCGCCCTTCGGTTGCATCAAAAAGCCCCAATACTAAGTTGATCATTGTTGACTTCCCTGAACCACTTTCACCTTTGATCCCTATAATATCACCACGATTAATACATAAATCGACATCCTTAAGAATAAAGTTTTTACCATCTGGATATTTAAAGCATAACTTTTCAAATACAAGACTTTTAAAAGATGAAATTGATCTTACCTCCTTATACTTTATCTCTTCTTTTACATTATTTAACTCTAGAATTATATTTTCAATTGCAGGCTTTGCATGTGCTAACGACTGAAGATTCATCACAATACGGTTTATAGAAGGCAATAGCTTTACTATTGCCCCCATAAATACAGCCAATTGAATTAAGACCTCATTTCCTGTAAAGCCTTTGGTAAAACTAATAAATGCAATTAAAGCAATAGTAAGTAAGCCAACAACTTCCAAAACAAATTTTGGAATCTGCCCTAATGCTAATGCATTCGATATTAATCTGGCACTTTCAAAAGTAAATCTATTATAGCTATCAGAAATTTCTTTGTCTTTTCTATATAAAGCTATCTCTTTTAAAAGACTAAAAGCCTCTTTAGCTACCTTCACCTGCATTCCATCTGATTCAATTTGATCCTTACCATATTTTTTTAAATACTTTGATGTGATTTTTGTTATTATTAATCCAGATAAAGAAAAAATAAAAATAGAAACAATTATACCTATTGGATTCAAATAAAGTAAAAATAAAATCACAAAAAAAACTGGCAATACTTCAGCAACCAAAGTAAGCCCAGGCATAATAAATCGCCCTTCTATTTGATGGCATTCAGTTGTAATATTTCTAAGATAATTTGCACTGTTTGAATCAAGATGGGAGATGAAATCTTTTTTTAAATATTGAGAAAATAATTTATTTTGAAGAAAAACCTTGATATTCAAAGCAGTAGAAAATGTAAATCTAGATACAAAGAATACAAAAAAACCTTTAAAAATAATTATCATTATAAAAACACAAAAGACGATCAGTAGCTTTACATTTTTAGAATAAGAATCGAAACCATAATATTTTATCAATTCAATATTATCAGATGTATTAAGAACTAAGCTAATTAAAGGTATCAACAATGCCAACGAGACAACCTCTAGAATACCTGAGAAACTTAAAAGCGGGATTAAATACAGAACTTTCTTTTTTAAATCTCTTGGAATTTCTCTCAAGAAACTCTTATATATATCTAACAATTATCGCACCTACAAATAAATTAAAAATATAAACCACATCTAATATGGAAAAATCACTCAATAGCAATATACGACATTATATTCAATACATTAAATATGAATACCAATTCCTTCAAGTTTCTTTAAAATAAATTTAGATATTTTTTTAATTCTTTTACTCTTGTTAATAATATTTCGAATTTTATTATTACCTCTAACACCTGACCCAATAACAACACCTTTTTTAAGTCTATCATTAAAACTCAAATATAACTTAAAACCTCTATCTGTATAATATTGTAAGGCGACATCAAACCTTGAAAGAGCTGTTTGATTTGAAGAGATAGCATTACTATCTGTCCCTATTTTATTACCATGTTCTGGTAAACTTCCCCACAAGCTTGTATCATTTTGAGGATGTGGAGGGACATATGTAGCTAAACCAAACTTTTGAAGCATATAAGAAAAATGAATATCTTCACCCGCAATTTTACTGGCATCTTGAGGAGGCATTTCACTCCAAAACATAGCCAAATGCTCCCTTCTAAAAAACCAAGCATGCCCTACAATATCAACCTGCATAGTCTCTTCGTTTGGATTCCCCCAACCATAATGCTCAAAAGGATGGTATCTTTTAGGACTCATATATCTTAGTCCTCTTGTTCCAAGTAGCCCATCATGCTCTTTAATCGTGTTTAAACAGTTTTCAAACCATTTTTTTCCTGGGATGGTATCATCATCAAAAACACATATATAATCGGCATCAAGATTTAGTGCATAAGAAAACCTTGCCCAGACTCCTATATTATTAGAACATTCAGCTAGAATAAATCTAGACTTTAAATGTTCAGGAATTACATTACCAGAGTTCTGCCAAACATAAATATCTGTTGGTTTTATTGTTTGATTTTCTATTGAGTCGAGCTGTAGCTCCAAATATTCAGTTCGTTTAAAAGCATTTAGTACCACGGCAATTTTATAATTTTGATTATTCACCATTTAATATCAAATCCTTTAGAATTTTTACGAATAATTTTATGGAAGAATGCTTTTTTTTGTTTATGATAAGCTCTTGTATTATGATCCAATGATAATAAATCATTTATAGAGGTTCCTACATCCAGAAATGTAATTTTAGCATTTCTTAGATACAACATATGACCCAAAATATTAGATAAAGATGAGGCGGAGGATAAAATCAGACTACCATCTGGAATATTCTTTATTTTTTCATACACATCACTCACGACTTCATCATACTTTAAAAAAAAATTGTCAGGGACTTCTATATGATGAGCATTTGATAGTAAGCCTACAGGCTTTGCTCTATAATTGGCGATCACATAAATTTTTTTGTAATTTGAAAAAAGCGGAACAACTTCTTTTCTATATTTAGAGTAGTTCGAGTTCAAAAACAAATCCGAAAAAGTAACATTTTTTGTAAAACCACCATTCAATCTTAATAAAAATTCTCTATCTCTTACAGCATTATTATGATGAGTTGGGATACCCTTAAAAAAATTATCGCTACGAAAAAGGGAAACATTCAGCAGGTCTTTCCTTATTTTTTGACCACTTTTAGGATCAAATTTTTTTGAGTCAAAATCCGGAAATTTATTTTTAAATATTCGCCCCCTAAAAATAGTATTTCCTTTATATATTTCTAAATATCTATTCCTAAGTATTTCAACTTCTCCATCGCTGAACCTTACAAAGCTAAAATGAATGCTATTTTTTAGAAAATTCATGAATTTTTCTAAATCTGCAATAGGATCTGGTATAATTACTTCAGACATCAACTCTCTCCCCTTAAAGATAGGTCTATACTATATTTTTTCGCTAAAAGATTTATTTCTTCATTCCATTCATTTGTACACCATTTTCCTTTCGAAATAGCTGTTGCTATATGAGGAAAGTATTTATTACATAATAAATACTTTCCAATTTTTTGGTCGCCAGTAACAGCACTAAATATAAAGTTAGATCTCGTGCATACTTGTTCATATCCGTAGATATCTTGATGGAAGTTTTCTAAAAAACTCACCATATAATCAAGTTTGATTAGCGATGGTTGAACTGAAATACTATATCCTCCTGAATTTTTCACTAGATATGGAAATGAATCATGAGTAGATTTTGAATTTACGTAATTAGTATCGACAAGTTTTATATAGAATTCATTTGAATTATTTAGATAATGAAGAAGTGTATTTAGGTATACTTTGTCAACCATTGATATTAACGGCATATCTTCATGAACAAAATAAATATTTTCAAATTCCTTAGAAACTTTACCGAAAGCTTCTATTAAACGATCTGTATATTTTTTTTCCAAATCATATGTTAACAGTTCAACATTACTTTCATATTTTAGCTTAGAAAAATTGATCTCAGTATCATCTGAATCTTCTGAGATTAGATATATTTTTTTACAATTTTCAGGTAAATTTCTTAACGCTTGTCCAATAGCCATTTCCCAACAATCATTGAACGACGAGTGACTATATATAATATAACAAAAGTCAATGGAATTTATCATATACCCATTTGAAGATTTTTCAAAATCGTTGACATCCAAAAATCGAGTTTTATCTCTTAGATCATTTTTATAAATGAAATGTTTCAATATGGCATGAATATTCAGAGATTGTTTAATTGGATGTACTACTTCTGCTTTTACATTGATTAATAAACTATTTTCAGCAGTTATTACTGGAGATTCCAAAAAACTTCTAATTCTCATATTCAAACCTTCTATTTTATTAGAAATAAAAGGGATTTTTTCTTTGATAAAATTAGTTTTTGTTTTAGATATAATTTTAGATATAATGTTTTTTTTATAATGACTAAATTTAGTGCTATTTTTTTTAGGAGGAAGTGAAAGCATCCAACCGTTTTTTGTAAAGTCATCAAAATATGAGTTATTTCCCTCTAAGGCATTCAAAAAATGACCTTTATAGCTCTCAAATTTTTTTATATGCTTATACGCCCCCCAAAACCACATATCAGCATAACCTTCATCGACATACGGAAAATAAGCCAAATATAAATAATTATTGCTTAATGAAGGATCAAAAATTAATGTATTAACTTCTTTCCCACCAGAACACCCTATATCCCAACGAGTACTTAAAACGAAATCAGTATCTAAAATTTTTAATTTATTCAGCAATACAATCGACTTCATCTTTGATGTGACTTGTCCTAATAACATATTAGGATTTATTTTCGACCATGTACTTTTTTCTCTATTAAATCCTTTTTCAAATTTATCTATAGGATTCAATAGAGGCATATATTCTTTAACAAACGAACCTTGTTTTTCAGATTCAATAAACTCAACGTTATATACGCGCTTAATCAATTCATCATATTCAGGATTCCAGCTATGCGCAACTACTTTCAATTCATCGATGCCGCCGATTGAATTCTGAATATTTATAAAACCATTCCAAAAATTAATTAGATTAGATGAGTTTTCCCTTACTACTTGTCCTGACAATGTCAATATTAATCTATTCATAATACTATAATTTACTTTTAGGTTGATACTATTTTTAAATTAATTATAGGTCTCAGACATCAAATATAGATTAACATCTTTCCTACTGAGCTTAAGATCATAAGATCTTCATCCTTCGTGCAACTTATCTATAATCTTTTGACAAGCGTCACCGTTACCATATGGATTATGAGAAAAACTCATTTCTTTATATGCATCTTTATTTCTAAGCAAAATATTTAAACTACTTACTATCCTATTAACATCAGTGCCAACCAGCTTAACGGTGCCCGCCTCTACAGCTTCAGGACGTTCCGTTGTATCACGCATTACAAGTACAGGCTTACCCAAAGAAGGAGCCTCTTCTTGAATACCACCAGAGTCAGTAAGTATAATATGAGATCGAATCATTAAATATATAAAAGGTAGGTATTGTTGAGGTTCAATTAAATAAACATTCTCTATACCCCCCAAAATTCGATTCACTGGCTCACGAACATTAGGATTTAGATGCATAGGATATAATATTTGAATATCTGAATGTTCTTTTGCGACTGTAGCTAAGGATTCACAAATCCGATCGAAACCATCTCCGAAACTTTCACGTCGATGACCAGTTACAAGTATCATTTTTTTTGAGTCATCTAAATAAGGAAACATTTTTCTAAGATTAGTATTTAATACAACATCAGTATCTATCTTATCCTTAACCATTAATAATGCATCAATTACGGTATTACCTGTTACAAAAATATTTTCTTCTGAAATATTTTCTTTTAGTAAATTTATTTTAGACGTTTCTGTAGGTGCAAAATGATACCTTGTTAAAATTCCTGTTAAGCGCCTATTGCCTTCTTCTGGCCATGGAGAATAAATATCACCAGTTCTTAATCCCGCCTCTATGTGGCCAACAGAAATTTGCTGATAGTAGGAAGCGAGTGAAGCAGCAAACGTTGTGGCAGTATCCCCATGTACAAGAACAATATCAGGCTTAAACTCTTCCAAAACCGTTTTTAACTCTAGTAATATGCGAGCAGTCACTTCATTAAGGGTTTGCTTGGATTTCATTATATTTAAATCATAATCAGGTTTTAGATCAAATAATTCTAGAACTTGATCGAGCATTTCTCTATGCTGTGCTGTAACACATACTTTAGATTCAAATCGATCATCTTTTCTTAAAGCATGAACCAATGGAGCCATTTTTATTGCTTCCGGTCTAGTACCAAAAACTGATAATATCTTTTTCATTACTTTTACCTTACATCTACTTTATTATAATTTAAAATTAATTATAGCGAGTTCGATCAATTTTATATTTTAATCTATTTTACCATTTAGGCATTCGAAATTAAATATTGAAAATACATAGTCACTAGTAATTATTGCACCTGTATCACACCATTTCCAGAATGAAATTTAAATAATAATAAACACTAATTATACATAACATCAGAACTAGGTAGTAATATTAAATTTTTAATATATGTATTAGGAGGCAAAGCACATAAAAACAATACTGTTTCTACTACTGTATCAACTTCAAGGAAAGAGGTTTGATCAACCTCAATTAATACTTTGTCCCATAAAGGGGTACGCATACCGCCAGGGTTTAAACTCATAACATCAAATTTTAATGCAACTGATTCTTTTGCCAACACTTCTGAATAAGCTTGCAATGCATGCTTAGAGGCTGAATATTGTGATTGGTTAAACTGAGAGTTTATTCCTGATATAGAATTAATAAAAATAACCCTTTCTAAATTTAGTTTGACTAGTTTAATTAGCATTACAGCAGAATGATAATTGACATTAAACATCTGTTCGGTTGTATCGTATTTTATTGAAGTAGAGTCATCAAATGAAAATTTTCCGGCATTTATTATAAGGCAAACTTTATCTATTTCAGAAAAGATAGAAGATATATCTAAGCTTGCTAATTTTTTCAAATCACTCAAGTCTAATGTTAAATGATGATAAAATTTGCTTTCTAATAGTTCATTATTTATTTTATCTGAAGTTGATATACCTATAACTTTTTTTTGCTCTTTAACTAATTTAAGAGCTATTCCTTCACCCAACCCAGAACTAGTACCAGTTATTAAATATTTAGTCATCTTAGTCACTTTATATTTTGAGATATAGCAAGCTCAAGCTCAGAATATTTAAGATCTTGAATGAAATCATATATTCCTATCGAAGTTGGTATAGGCAAATTCTGCTTTCCCCCTCTATGCTTCGTCATATCGGCAAACGAACTCCACATCACCTCAGCTGATTGATGAAGATAATGGTTTTTCCTAAAATCTATAAACTCAGCTAACTCAACTATCCTCTTTAAATTTTTTGTTGATAAAAAGCCTCTGTTATTAGAAATTATTGAGGTGATAACACAGTCGTTACCAACTGCAATTCCATGGGGAATTACTTCGACGCCATCTTTTTCTATAGAGTACATTTCAACTAAGGGGGAAAAAGAGTGTCCAAAATCGACGCATCTTTTAAGAGTTGTTTCAGTTGGATTATCATGAAGCTCTTCAAGCATAAGTTTTATCGATAAAGCAATTATTGCCTGTCCGTTTTGAGAATTGTAAAACTCACTGTTTAGCAAGTTGATCTTATTCAACTCAAGTAAATCAAACAATTCACTTGACTTAATCACCGCTATTTTGAAAATTTCACCAAGCCCTTCTCTAATTAAGTTTTTATCAAGAGATATCAATAACTGAGTTTCTAGTAATACAGAATAGTTGAGATAATATGAGCCTAGTCTATTTCTCCTATTCATAAAATTAATCCCTGTTTTTATACCTATACTTGCATCAACACAAGCAAGAAGTGTTGTTGGAACTTTAATAACAGACACGCCACGTCTATATAAATTTGCAGCTAAACTAACCAAATCTAAGAGTGCACCGCCACCAACAGCATAAATAAAATCATCTCGCCTTCCCACACTGAGATTTTCAAATCTCTCCAAAACGCTAACAAGTGATTCTAAGCCTTTCGTCGATTCATTAATTTTAGTTGGGATAACCTGAACAAGATCATTAATCTCTACTATTTGATTAAATTTATCAATATGCAAAGAATGTACTACAGGATCAATAAATACGATTGTTTTAGTTGATTTAGATTTCAGTCGACTAAATAAATCACCCCATTCTATATTAATTTCGTTAGAAATGACGGCCGTCATTTTAAATGCGTCCAACTCTTTATATTGGTTTTTTATTATTTTTAACATTTATTTAAGACCTTATTTAAAGTTTTCATACCCTGTACAGCAAAATAAAATGCCTTTCTTGGCGTTTTTTCTATTTTAAATGGAAACATTCTTATAAATTGAGATGCATAAAACACTTCCAATGCAACTTTATCTTCATGTGAAAACTTTAATATAAGCATATTTAAATTATTTTTAAATTCTTCATAGAACTCACTCGTCGAAACAGTTTTTTTAGTAAAAAGACAATCAAAATCATCCTCATTTAAATCATTGATCTGTTCATAATCACCAATACATGATTGCATTATTTGTGAAATATCACCCAACCATGATTCGCAATAAGTTTCTGCATATAAATCAATAATTTTTATATCCCCCATACTGTCGACTAATACATTTTCAAGAGTCAAGTTCCCATGAGTTAATGTTTCATTTAGTTCTATATCAGCCAAATAATTCGATTTACATTTTATAAGGTTTAACACACTACTACATATATCTTTTATTTCATTCAATTCAACGATAGCTAAAGAGTCAGAGTTTGAATATGTGATTATTTTAGATAGAACACTTACAATTTCTTCTTGTATATATAAAGAGAAAGCTCCCTTAATAGAACCAAAATCAACTGTCTTATAGTTATCTATTACTTTAATTAAATTATCGAATACGGTTTTGCTATTAACGTTTTCATACGGATTCAACAAAAAATCCAAGATTGTCTTTGAGTTTTCAAAATACTCAATATCATAATAATAGCTAACATCGTCATATCCTGACGAAATTACTTTTGGTACATAGTCAGATCCTATAGATTGATTCATAATTTGAAGCTTTCTAATTTGAGATTGCCATCTAACCAATCCATATTCACGCTCAACATGTCTTGATATGAACTTTCTAACAATCTTTCGGCCATTATTCTCAATAGCTAATGTTTTAGAAAATGACCCGCCTTTTAATTCCTTTATTATCATATCAATGCGCTCATTTAATTTTATGCAGATTCGTTATATATTCTTCGGGCGTACCCAGAACAACTGTATCATTCCTATAATCATTTTTATGGTAATAAACAACCTCGGGGCCTTCAATATATCTATTAAGTAACTCAGTAAAACCAGACTCTTTATTTTTTGAGAACAGTTTTTGAGCCTTGATAAAAAAAACAGAAGCTGAGCCAAAACCATACAAACCACTACAAGCATTATTGCTTATCGGTAGTCTATCAACAATTTTAATCACTTTCTCATCTTCAATTTGAGCGTAGGAATACTCATGAGAATCCCCTTCAAATGTATCAATTATTCCATCAAGTTTTGATATTTCAGCTACCTTCCGAAAGTAATCACCTCTATTACTTAAAATAGTGTCGATATTCGTAAATACAATTCCGTTGTCACAGGTCTCATCTATAAAATCCGATGCCATGATCGCAGTTTCCAATTGTGAATGTGTATCCTTTATATACTTTATACTATCTGAGGGGATTCCTAATTCTTGCATAATTGACTTTACAATAGGCTCAAATTCGATATCTCTTTCATTAGCAATCAAGAAGACATTTATATTTTCATTTGAAACAATAAGTTTATCAACAACATGCCAAAGTACGGTACGAGACCCTAGAGGCATCAAATATTTTGGAACTTTATTTCCAAATAAACGAAAGCGTTCATACTTTCCGGCCATAGTTAATATCAGATTTATCATAATAATTTCCTAATTTTATTGTCTAAACATCTACACTAACTCTATAAAATTGATAGACCGAAAAAAGCTCAAGAGTAGAAACTCTTGATAGAATCGATTATTTTTTCAATTTTACTTTTTTGCAAGCCATAATACATTGGCAATCTAATTAATCTTTCACTCTCTCTAGTTGTATACTGGTCTATTCCGTAAAAAACACCAAATTTCTTCCCTGCCATTGAAGAATGAAGAGGAATATAGTGAAAGACTGCCATAACATTCTGTTTCTTAAGATATTCTATTAAATTACTTCGCTCTTCTATATCTTTGACCTTAATATAAAACATATGACCATTGTGTTCACAACCCTCCGGAATAACTGGGATAGCTAAAAGACCTTTACCGTCTAAATTTTTCAACCCTTCATAATATATCTTCCAGCTATTCAATCTATCTTTATTTATTTCATTTACACATTCTAATTGGGCCCAAAGATAAGCCGCTTGCACTTCACTTGGCAAATAACTACTTCCAATATCAACCCAACTATATTTATCAACCATACCTCTAAAAAATTGACTACGGTTTGTGCCTTTTTCACGGATTATTTCAGCTCGTACTTTAAAGTCTGGATCATTAATAGCTAACAAGCCTCCTTCACCGCCACTAGTATAATTTTTAGTTTCATGAAAACTATATGCACCAAAATGCCCGATTGTACCTAATGCCTTACCCTTATAAGTAGACATCACACTTTGAGCAGCATCTTCAATTACCCATAATTTATATTTTTTAGCTAACTCCATAATCTTATCCATTTCACATGCTACTCCAGCATAATGAACAGGCACAATTACTCTTGTTTTGGGTGTGATAGCTTCCTCAATTTTATTTTCATCAATATTCATAGTATCTGGTCGAATATCTACAAAAACAATCTTGGCACCACGCAATACAAATGGGTTTGCTGAGGAAACGAACGTATAGGAAGGAACAATGACTTCATCCCCTAACTTTATGTCAGTCAATATTGCTGCCAGCTCTAATGCTGCAGTACAAGAAGGGGTCATTAACCCTTTAGCTATATTAAATTTTTCTTCAAACCATGATTCGCACTTTTTTGAAAAAAAACCATCACCAGAAAGATGGTTAGAGCTTATTGCTTGCTCAATATAAATAGATTCTTTTCCAGTTTTCGCAGGAATATTAAAGGAAATCATAATTAAACCTTCTTATAAAACCAATATGAGATATTAGACAAACTAAAACCATTTTTATTATATAATTTCACGGCACCCACATTACTAGCTTGTGTTGAAACTATAACTTTTTTTACACCATTATTAGCACAATATTCATCTACAAGCTGTAACAATTTTCTTCCGATCCCTTGCTCTTGATAAGCACTTTTAACTCCAATCAACCCTATAATCCCTTTATTATTTCTTATGCGAAGAGTAACAAAACCTGTTATGAAACTCCCATTTTTTAGAATCAAACAGCAATCATCAAATTTAGATAACACGGCATTCTCAATCCATAGTTTATAAAAATTTTCTCTTTCGAGTAAAGTAAACCAAGGATCTCTGAATCTACTATAGCCATACAATCCATTAACAATAGTCTTTAATTCATCAATAGAGTCTTTTCCTGCCAAATACTCTGAGAAAACCTTCCCTTGACATGAAGGGATAACATTAGAGATGTCTTTTTCAAATGAAATATCCCCTTCACAAAAATCAAATTCCAAACTATTAATAAGATTTAAACCAAAATAATCAGACGAGTTTACTTTAGCTGTAATCAACGAATTTTTAGGCCAGAATCCCTCCTTATTAACATCAACATCAAGCTTTAAACTAAAATCAAATATAGAACGGTTAAAAAAATGACTTTCCCATTTTTTAAATGTAAAATTAATCATTTATAGCCCTGATATCAAAAATACGTTTTTAAAAAATTACTCATATCTGAAGATTAATAACTACATATAGCCAACATTATTTGATTATTTTATATTGAAAATATTTTTCAATCCAAGATATTCTATTTTTATGATTAATATATTGTAGATTGAAAAAATATTTAATTATCACACCCCAAGTAACTAATAAAACCAGTTACCCCCCCCTCTACTTAAGCTCCTTTATATCTGTTTTTAATAATGAAATTTCTTTTTCAAGTTCTGCATATTCCGACAACTTTCTTTGTAAAAAACACTGTGTTAAAGTAATCTTTTCTTCTATCCCTTTTGGAGTAAGTAGATACAAATAACCAACTTTATTAGTATTATTTTTAAAGTTATCCGCTTTTATCAGGCCTTTTTCAATCAGAGCTTTTAAACAAAAATTGGCTTTTCCTAGGCTAATTTCTAATCGCCTTGCCAACTCTCGCTGACTGATGTCTGGATCTTGCTGTAATTCTTTTAAAATTTTGTAACGATATTCATCGGTTAACATTTAAGCCCCTTCGATTTAAAAATCAGTGTGATGCATAAATACGAGAAAAAATAAGCGTGGAAAGTTGTGGTGTGTGAAGGTGAGTCTACGCTTTCCATGCATTACCTCGTTTGATGCTATCCATTTCATATATTGCCGTTTACAGACTAAACAGCCGGATTACATCTTGTTTTTCATTCGCCTACGGAACAATGGTACGAGTACGTAGATTTTTAAATAGTATGTTCAATTGATGAACAATAATAATGCAGGCTGAAGAATCTTGCAAACAATGTGTTTGAAATATGTCCACGACACGACCATTTTTTAATCGTTTTTGGAGGTGGATTTATGTTGATTTAGAGTGGATATATTATCTTTGTGAGTCACACCTTCAAACCGACAGGCATTCTGAGGGTTCTGTCGGTATAAATTCCGACCTATCAATGCCTTCTGGTTGGTTTAAGGAAAACTGTGGTTTAATCTCAGTTCTTTTTTAATACATAAGGATTTGTATGCTAAACATCAAACACCATGGCGCGGTACAAGGCGTCACTGGCTCTTGCCATGAATTGTTTATCGACGACACACATTCGGTTTTAATTGACTGTGGTTTATTCCAGGGCGCTGAGACATCTGGCTCTGGAGCGGATTCCAATCGATTACAAATCGAATTTGATTTGTCTGCTGTTCAAGCTTTGCTTATTACCCATGTTCATATTGATCACGTCGGGCGTTTGCCTTATTTATTAGCCGCCGGATTTAAAGGGCCTATTTATTGCTCCAAGCCAAGCGCTGAGTTGCTTCCTCTGGTCATAGAAGATGCGTTAAAAGTCGGCGTCACTCGCAATGCCAGTATCATAAAGGCCTGTCTGGGTAGACTGGCTTCTCAGTTGATTCCGTTAGAATATCTGCAATGGGTGGATATTCCACTTTCTGGTGACGTAAAGAGCAGCGAATCCAGAGTTCAAGTACACTTATCACGTGCAGGACATATTTTGGGCTCGGCCTATGTGACGTTTCGGGTAGTGAATGCTGACATTTGTCGGCCTAAAGGCGCGACCCATAAAAAATATCACGATGTGGTGTTTTCTGGCGATTTGGGGGCGCCC
>TARA_R110001583_G_scaffold118383_3_pt1 | contig 32235 bp, 28 predicted proteins | sample TARA_R110001583 | Tara Oceans TARA_R110001583 (sample SAMEA4398432) | marine metagenome | biome: Polar Biome; feature: [MES] marine water layer (ENVO:01000295) within the mesopelagic zone...; material: water (ENVO:00002006), including particulate matter (ENVO:01000060) such... | reverse complement strand
ATTAAACAAACAGGGGCGTGGGCCAACCAGACTCATTTCACCCTTGAGAACGTTCCACAGTTGTGGCAGTTCGTCCAGCTTGGTGCGGCGTAAAAAGTGGCCGAATTTAGTGATGGATGCGTTGCTTGATAGATGGCTGGCTACAGAAGCAGTATCGATCGACATGGTACGAAATTTCACCAATGTGAACGGTCTTTTAAGCTGCCCGACCCGCTGCTGCTTAAAAACTGGAGACCCAGTGTCAAACAACCCGATAACATAAATAACGAGCAACACCGGGAAACCGAACACCAAACCGACCAACGAAAATATAAAATCCAATAAACGAATCACAAAATCAATCCTGGTGATTTGGGAAACAACGCTGAAGACCCTGCTTCACCGTTAAAGGTGGAGTCCAGTTTAAACACTTTTGGGTGTGGCTGATATCAACCTGAAGAGACCCTAATAAACGCTGGGCTACCGCTTTCCTGCCAATGAGTGTCGCACCAAGTTGCAGCAAGCGAGCAGGGACAGGTATAAGCCGCGATGGCTTACCCATGGCTTCGGCAACGCCTTGCAACAGTTGCGTTGTTGAAAGATCCTCCCCATCGCTCACCAGAAACGTCTCATTTGCAGCGCCGGGATGATCGATGCAGGTAATGATCAAATCAACAAGATTGTCCAAAGCAACTAATGAGCGCTTATTGTGGACTGCACCCAAGGGCAATGGCAAACCTCTACCAACCAGTTTTATCATACTGGCAAAGTTGCCCTTTACACCCGGGCCATAAACAAGTGGAGGCCGAATAATAACGACTTCCATACCAGTTTCAGAGGCCAGTTCCCGTAAGCCGTGCTCCGCTTCTTGTTTGGACACCCCATAAAAATCTTCGGGTGCAGGCGTGTCCTGGGAGGAGAAAGGTTGCCCTATTTCAGTTTGCTCACCGTTCACTTTAATGGAACTTATAAAAATAAAACGTTTTACGCCTGCCGCGGCAGCTTGGCGGGCAAGATTGAGCGTGCCCTCAACATTGACTCGACGATACTCGGACAGAGGGTCAGCGGCTTCATCTTTCATGATGTGGGCACGAGCGGCAGCGTGAACAATACACTCAACATCATTAAAACAACCGCTAAAATCTGTATCTGGCGACAACGTTCTGAAAATAAATTGTTCTACACCAGAAACTTGCGTGCGACCTATTGCTACAAGCTCATGCCCATCTAGAGATCTAACCAGATGTGATCCCACAAAACCAGTTGCACCCGTAACTATAATTTTCATTTATTGACGTCCGCGGACTTATAGCACTTAAGGATCTGATCCGCTGCAGCCTCCACACAGAAAATCTTCTGTAGCAAGTTCTCTGCTGCCTCAGACATGCTTCGCCGGCTCTCACTTGAATTAAGAATGCTACGCGCATCTTGCTCAAAGCTTTTAAAGTTTCCATTCACCGAGACACGCCCTGCGCCAGATTTATTAACAACCTCTATAAGATCGTTCCCCCCGTTTACGGTTCCAAGTACTGGAAGGCCTGCAGCCAAATATCCTAGCACCTTCCCCGGGAAGTTATGTGCTCTGTGACTGGCTGCCAACGTAAATACGCCGCAATCGACTTGAGTAAGCAATGAACGATATTCTTCCTGTGAGATAGAGGGTGCGAGGGTAACGTTTAATAAACCCATTTCCTTTATTTCTTCCTGAATATTCAGGTACTGATCGCCCTGTCCGACAATCAAGAAATGCGTATCGGTTTGCGAAGCCATAGATTTCGCCAATCGCAAAATAACAGGAATATCCTGTGCATGACCAATATTGCCCCCATAGAAGAACAGGAATTTGCCAGCAAGTTGGTGTTCAATGATGAACTGCTTACCAAAACCGGTACTTACCTCCGATACCGGTGCAGTCCAATTGTAAAGCACTTCAGTAGAGTACTGCTTCGGAAGGGTCATTCGATTAAACACCGGCACATTTGCGGGAGACTGCACAGCGATAACATCGGAAGCTGCATAGTTTAGGTGTTCAAAAAAGCGAAAATAGCTTGCAACTGGAGATTTTTCTTTAACTAGCCCCTCATCAATCGCCCATTGCGGGAAAAAATCCCTCAACACTAAGTATGAAAAAGCACCATGACGCCTGAACCATCTCACCAGCGGGCCAAAAAAGATTGTAGGAGAGTAATTTATGCACAAATCGAAGTTTGGGTCTAATCCTGCACTTTTGATAGCCCGAAATGCATACCACGAGAGAAGGGTCTCGTTAATTGCTCGGTGATGGTGAGAAACACCTCGCGTTGGTCGACACCTGAACCTCCACACCTCGACGCCTTCAAGAGAGGACCCACTCAATGGTTCCTTTTGATCGCTAAGCCCAGGTGTCAGAACAACCACATCATGTCCACGCCGGACATATTCAACTGCTAGCTCATGCAGCATTTTCGCGTGAACAAGGGTGCTTTCCGGGAGGTAAGCATCTGATATTATAACAATACGCATCCCGACTACTTCTTCCAAACAAACTTGTTCACGTAATCAGTGTAGCTTTGTATAGTTCTTACCACCTTATCGGAGACGTTAGGCGCTGAGTAGTCAGCAACCAAGCGCAAAAGGCGAGACTTGCCGCGCCCCTGTTCCGAGACAATTTCAATAGCCTGCAGAACACGCTCGCTACTCATTCCCGTGAACATCACAGCACCCTCTTCCATTCCTTCAGGTCTTTCATGGGCATCACGAATATTAACTGCGGGGAAATTAAGTATCGAAGACTCCTCCGTGATCGTACCGCTATCACTCAGAACGGCCTTTGCATTGATTTGCAGACAAATATAATCGCTGAATCCGAGAGGTTTTTGAAGTTGTACAAGTGGGTGGAAAGTCAGCTCAAGCTGCTCGATTTTTTTGCGCGTACGAGGGTGTGTCGACACAATAATTGGGAGGTTATACCGGTCAGCCAAATCACCAAGCGTTTCAACAAATTGGTGGACATTGACATGTGAATCCACATTTTCTTCCCGATGAACGCTGACTACAAAATATTTCTCCGCCTCAAGGCCTAGTCTTTCTATGACCCTGGATTGCGCAATCTTCTCACTGCAATAGGAAAGCACCTCATCCATGGGGCTCCCCGTCTTGACGATCATCTCCGGGCGTACCCCTTCTCGCAAAAGATACTCTCGGGCTATGTCGCTGTATGGCATGTTGATATCGGAGATATGATCAACAATTTTCCGGTTTATCTCCTCCGGCACGCGCAAATCGAAACACCGGTTTCCCGCCTCCATATGAAAGATTGGTATTTTCCGACGCTTGGCTGGAATTGCAGCCATCGCGCTATTTGTGTCCCCGAGTATCAATAAGGCTTCAGGTACAAAGTCCTCGAACACTGCGTCTGACTTGCTGATCACCTGCGCAATCGTTTCTGCGGCTGTCTTACCTGCACACTCCAAGAATACATCGGGCTGACGTACTCCAAGATCCTCGAAAAAAATCTGATTGAGTTCGTAGTCGTAGTTCTGACCGGTGTGAACAAGCACATGGTCACAATAGCGGTCGAGCCGGTCTATTACCCGGCACAGCCGAATAATTTCGGGTCGTGTGCCAACGATTGTCATCACTTTTAATTTTTTCATGGTTTTTCTCTAGCTTGGCATGTTTGACGCTAACAATTACCAAGTGCCGATAAATGAGCGAACATTCTCAAAAGGGCCTTGGTCAGTTACTTTTTACCCAAAACTCAGCATAGTAATCGTGCATTTCTTTGATCAGATCCTGCCAAGGCTTGGGCGAAAATCCAGTCCTCTCACGAAAACTATCCGAATTAAGTGAGCGATCGATAACCAACTTGTCATCCGGAATTATTTCGATGTCTTTTTGGTAAACATCAGCAACAAGGCTCAACAGGTCGTACTTGTTGATTGGGTCCACAGATAAGTGGTAGAGCCCTTTCAATTCCGGGTTCGGAATCACCAATTCGCGCACGACGCGAGCAACCTCGATCGTTGGAAGACCGGAGAAGATTGCTTTTTTGAACCCTTTAATCGCACCAGTTTGATTAAGAAACCAATCTACCAGGCTCTTGTTACTACTCAATTCATGCCCAATGATCGACGTTCTCAAGGTCAAGGTATTTGCATAGTCGACCTCGCCGAGGAATTTAGAGCGACCATAAAGGTCATATGCGTCCGGGAAGTCGTTTTCCTTGTAATGGCCTTGCTTCCCGGAGAAGACACAGTCGGTGCTGAAATGAACTAACCGGGCGCCAGCTACACTGCAGTAATTTGCCAGTCGGTGCGGCAGGCTTGCATTGATTGCAAGGCTCTCGAGGTGATCGTTTGAGTTAGGAAGTTGTTTAATAATCCCAATACAATTTATGACGATATCCGGCTGGGCGATGGAGAACGCCGTTAACAGGCCCATCTCACCCTCGAGGTGCACATTGGGGATCAGAGTGTCGTGAAGCTCCGCCGCAAAGTAATCTGCACCTCTGGCATCACGCATCGTTCCGAAGGTATCAAGATTTCTATCGGCGCTTAAGGCCCGGAACAAGGTCGAGCCAAGCATACCGGTCGCGCCAAATACAAGAACCCGCGTCTTTCGCTTAGTCATCTTACGGCTTCCTCAAAGATTATTGGTGCTGTATTGCAGACTGGATCATTCCTCGGAATCAACCTGTTCCCCCCGCAGAATCGCCTGCATGAATCGAAGTTTCATCAACAGCGACTGCATGCCCGGCACATCCAGGCGAATGGTATTATGTGAGGTGTATTCGATTGCTTTCGAGATCTCTATTTCACCCTGTTCGAAATACTTCCCATAGTTCAAATCACGCAGGTCCGGGGGGACACGATAGTAATTACCCAGATCTTCCGCAGCCACCATTTCCTCGCGGCTAAGAAGAGCTTCATATAATTTCTCGCCGTGACGTGTGCCAATAATATCGATCCGGTGATCCGGCTTGCTGAGCAAGTCGGTAAGCGCTTTCGCCAACGTCTCGATCGTGGCGGCCGGAGCTTTTTGCACGAAAATGTCTCCCGGCCGACCGTTCTCGAAGGCGAAAAGCACGAGATCGACAGCATCGTCCAGTGTCATCATGAAGCGCGTCATAGACGGGTCAGTAATCGTTATCGGCTGGTCGGCACGGATCTGGTTGGTGAAAAGGGGAATGACCGACCCACGCGATGCCATCACATTGCCATAACGGGTAGCGCAGATAACCGTGTCGTTACTCGACCGAGACTTGGCGACAATCACCTTTTCCATCATCGCTTTGCTGATGCCCATAGCGTTGATCGGGTAGACTGCCTTGTCCGTGCTAAGGCAGACAACCCGATCTACACCTGCCTGCGCGGCTGCTTCCAGCACGTTTTCAGTGCCCAGCACGTTGGTCTTGACTGCTTCCAGAGGATAAAATTCGCAGGACGGCACTTGTTTAAGGGCTGCTGCGTGATATATGAAATCTACTCCTCGCACAGCATTCATCACCGACTGAAAATCGCGGACATCCCCGATGTAGAACTTGAGCTTGTCGCTCTTGTACTTCTTCCGCATGTCATCCTGTTTCTTCTCATCCCGGCTAAAGATACGAATTTCCCTAACGTCTGACTCCAAGAAGCGCCGAAGCACGGCGTTGCCAAATGAGCCTGTGCCGCCGGTAATTAATAGCGTCTTATTTTCAAACATTTATAATTCCTTAAAAAATAAACTAATGCGAACTTTTCAGTATTACTTAACGCATCTGAAAAAAAGAAATTGACTCCTTCCGAGCCGAAAGGGATGAACTTCGCCAAACTGTCTCAAACACACATCAATCGAGGGATTGAGCAGTTGAATAACCGACCCGAGAAACAGCTAGGCTACCGAACAACGAAAGAGATGTTTTGGGGGTGAGTATTCCGGAGCACTATAAATGGTTGGGGCTGCGATTATTAATTGAATCCAAGACATAGACTATCAATAATCAATTGATGTCCTCGATTTTAGACTCGCTAGAACAATACACATTCGGAAACTCAAAAGACGATATCGATATATGACGTTGACCGGCAATACCGCAATCGGATCATTCGAATTAACCGAATGTCTTACCAGGTCTGTGCTGTTGTCGCTGAGAAATCGCATTTCTATAGACCTGTAAAAGCGCGTCAGCATTTTTCTTTATATCAAAATTCTGATGAGCCAGCATTTTTGCATTATTACCTAGGAACTCGAGTTCCTCCCGGTTCTTAAACAACCGTTCTATCGCATTGGCGATCAACCGCCCGTCCGGTTTATCAATACAAATGCCAGTCTCTCCGTCGACTATGGTATCGGGAGGCGGGTCCTTGACAGCTACGATACTGGGCACGCCATAAAAGGCCGCCTCGAACACGGGCCTTCCTGCCGCGTTGAGATGGGAAGGGAAACAGAGCACGTCCAGATCAGCGTAAATGCTTTGCACATCATCAACAAAGCCGGTGACAACAATGTGATTCTGCAAAGAATGAGTCGCCACAAACGCTTCTATATCGCGACGCACATCATGAGCTAGATCCAGCATATCCAAAATTACAGCCTTCAACCCTGAGAGCTCTCTTGGGTTCTCACCAACGATGTAAAACTCTATGTCGTATCCTCGTTCCCGGACCAAAATACGCACAGCCTCCAGAAACTCATATATTCCCTTTAATTTAAGAAGAACCCCAACAATAGCAACACGAAAACGAGTGCGGAAACCGTCAGATAATTGTCTATTCACATCCACTTCCAGGCTGTTGTGAATGACGGTTACTGGAAGTTCCTTTGGGAGTGAGCTTCTTACAGTCTCATCAATCGCGATTATTGTGGTAACATCATTTTTAAGCATGCGATAAAGCCAACGAGTCCTCTTATCTTTCGCTCCTTCTCGTTGTAGCGACCTAACATGAATTATGATTGGAGCATCAGTAAATCGGCTAATTAGTCCCGCCCAAGGAGCCAATGTAACTTCATTTAGATGAATCACATCAAAATTATTCCTTAAAATCTCTCGCTTAATTGAACTATAAGAATGAAAAAAATAAAACAATTCTCTTAAAACTACAATCCAACGTACTTTTTTATAGAACCCATACTTCGTATTGTCAAATTGAGAAATATGCCGAACTAAATTAACCTTGTAATGATTATCAAGGAAATGTTTGGCTGCTGAACCAGCCGGACATATTACAGAATATGGACTTAGTTCTTTCTGAAGAAATTTTTGCAGCGTAATTATACTTTTCGAAGCACCACCGAAAGACCCGGATGGATGAACTGTTAAAATCTTCAAGCTTTACACCGATCTGATTTTTTTTCTAAAACGGTTAGTTTAGCCATTAAAAAAACGAGAAATATACTGGCCGAAAAGCTCAAGATTAGAGAAATATGAAAAAGCTGGACAACTGCCCCTCCTCTCAACCATGGGAATAGAAATACGCTGAAATAAGTGGCCCAGAATGCGCAAAGCAGCCCATTACCCATAGCCAAACTCCTGTCTATTCTATTAAAAACTATCGCTGACAGCCCGCCAGAAAGTACCGCCATAAACAAAACGCCCCCTGCCCCTCCCATGATAACTCCTTCCGTAAATGGAGTACCGACAATACTATGCCCAGCCTGTGCAACTGACTGAGGCACGCCAGCCACATCATTCAATAACATATCATAATGAATTGAAATCCACTCATTATAATTACTCTTATCAAAACTGAAAATATTTTCCAAGACAGTGTCGCCTAGAGCAGCTGCTAAAGTTTGACCATACGGTGGTAGCTCTACGCCAGTTTCATAAAGACCCCAAACATACCACGCTACATCCCCTTGAATTACCGTAAGTCTCAAAAATATGGAAGAGAATGCTGACATTAAAGACTGAGAACCATCGAAAATAAATGCGAAAACCAAAATTACACTCAATGAAATTGTCGAAAAAAATACAATATTAATAAAACTTGATGACCATAATAAAATCAAGAATGCAGGTAATATTATGGTGATACCGGTGGCCTTAAAGCCCCAAGTGGAGCCTAAAACCATGCCCAAAACAAACAAAACTGCTAACAGGCTCGCTTCCGATAAACCACGATTGCTCGATTTATATAGAAAGGCGGCATAAGCCAAAGACAAAGGCGCTATGTATTTTGTAGTCAGATAGGCAAAGAAGCCAAATGACCCCAAGCTTGCTCTAAACTCACCCTTTCCGATTTCACCATACCAAACTCGGTCTGCATTGAAGACAAACAACATTACACCAACAAGAAATGAAATTAAAATCAATACTCGAAAACAATATCGATAAAACTTAAAAGGTCTAATTTTAGTCAGCTGGATCGATGTAGCAGTTCTTTTTTTTAACATAAAGAAAACAAAAATAGAAACTACAGTGTAAAGTAAGAAAATAGATAAAGATCCATTATCATAGCCCTGCTCACCTACGGAGATACCGTAGGCGCCATTATACATCAAAATAATCCCTATCAAAGGAAGGATTATTGCGGAAAGATAAATATAACTAAACATTTTTTACTAACAGAACTCGATGCACCAATTTTACCTATTTTCTTTAAATCGATGATACATACGTCTTAACAGCTCCCATTGAACAACACTACTGGGATACTCATCGTGAGCCATAGGCGAACGTGACAAATAATCAAAAAGATCGCTATTTTCCCAGCCCATCTTCTTTAAGAAATATTTCTTATCGGATTCTAACTCTTCTATCGTCGCATAAGGGGAGTGAGACAAGCGCTCTGTTGCGTCAAGTCTGCTCATTTGGTCACTCATTACAAGAGTAGACAGGTGTAACTTACGCTTATCTACGCTGAACTTTTCTGGAAGTATGTAGCCTTGATAAAAACGAGTAAATATGGACTCATAGTGTTTGTAAGGATAACGCTTATATTCATAACGAGTCTCAAGAAGATCTAGCGCAGCATCTTTACGATAGTCATAGTAATCGAGGTAAGGTACCCATTGAATTCCACGAATCAAACGATTAGCCAGATAATCAACAATCCCGACCGAAGGGAAAGTTTTCAGCTTTACTCCGCCACGCTTTCCGATAGCCTTTATATTCTTTTTGTCCCACTTCTTCCAATTCCAACCTTCTGGCATAGGCATTCCTTCCGTGGCAGAGTTGCTACCACTCAGAATGTATTTGATACCGTACTTTCGCGCTTGATTGTAGTTGACAGCCAACATTGCATTGTCATACAGAAGCTCAACATCGATAACATCGGCATCAAAAAACGATTGCATAAGCTGTTTATATTCTGGCCAATTAATAACGTGTGTATGGAGATCAACGTTGAGGCCTGACACAAGATTCTTTATATTGTTTGTGGCTAACTCTGAATTCCAGTTATTGTCCATATGAACTGCTAACGGCCTTAATCCCTCCTCCAGAGCGAGATGAAGTGCATAAGAGCTATCCACGCCTCCAGAGAGCCCCATTACGCAATCGTAAGGTTTGTTTTTCCCTGCAGCTTTTACCTGTTCGATGAACTCCTTCCGCCTGACAGAACGCTCTTCATCGGATTCGAATACCACATCGTTAACATGGTTCTCAAAATATGTGCAGTAGTTACAGACACCGTTTTCATCAAACGTAATGTCTCTTGCCGTGGTATCCATGACACAACGGCTACATACTTGATGATTATCTGGCACCATAATTCATTAACTCCGGAATAGTGATTCAAGAACTGAGTAGCGAGGATAACTGATGAGGACTGCGCGGTGGGGCCCCTGGAATACGAACAGACTACCCGCCGCCACAGCGGAAGCGCCAGAGTCTACCGCAGAAACGAGATGTTCAAGTTTACCAGCGCCGCCAAGAGCGATTACCGGTACCGGGAGGGCCCCGGCAGCTGCTGATATTAGTTCTTCGTCGTAACCTTCCTGGGTGCCGTCTCTATCTACACTATTAAGCAAAATCTCACCGGCACCAGCCTCAACATACTCATGCAGCTTATCTAGCCAGGGCCGATCGAGTTTTTTCCGTCGCGTGGCCGACCATGCTTTTGCTCTACCTCTCCAGTCTCGTTTGATGTCGATCGAGGCAATTACACTTTGAGAGCCAAAACGGTTCGCGATATCAGAAATAAGTTTTGAGCTGTCGAGTATTGCTGTTTGAAGAACAACTTTTTCTATACCCAGTGAGAAAAGGATACGCGCCTGCTCTACCGTTTGAATACCACCTCCGTATGCAAGGGGCATGAAGCATTCGGAAGCAAACTCGGCAATCGCGTTATAGTCCGGTTCACGATTTTCACGTGAGGCGTCAATATCCAGCACAACCAACTCGTCCACTTCTTTCTCGTTAAAAATGCGGATTGCGTTTACAGGATCGCCCACATATTTCGGTTGTTTGAATTTCGTGGTTTTTACCAATCCTCCTTGACTCAGAAGAAGAGCAGGTATTACCCGATGACTTAACACCTCATACCTCCAGGAAGCGACGAAAGACTTCCATTCCGAATTTGTGACTCTTCTCCGGATGGAACTGGAGCCCCCAGATATTATCCCTCTGAAATCCTGCCACGAAATCATGACCATGATGGCACTGCAGAATGACATCTTCCTCACGCGCGCAGCTTACGTAATAGGAATGCACGAAATAAAATCGCTTCTCAGTTTCCGGATCATTGCTTACGAGCGCATCTGGCTTTGAAACTATGACACGGTTCCAGCCCATGTGGGGGACTTTGAGTTTGCTATCATCTGGGAACGCGAACCTGCGAGCAGACGCGTCTACCCAGCCAAGCCCAGGTCGATGCCCCTCCTCGCTGCTTTTGCACATCAATTGCATACCAAGGCAGATTCCCAAAGTCGGTGTGCGTTTCATTTGCACACACTCGTCCAGAACCGGCAGCCAACCTCCCTCTTCCAAGCAAGACATGCCATGGTCAAACGCACCTACACCCGGCAGAAGGATTTTGACGCCGCATTTCAGCTTATCTGGAGAACTGACAACGTAGGGGGTTCCACCGACATAATCGATCATGTTCGCGACGGAGGCGATGTTGCCCGCGCCATAATCAATTATTTGTATAGTTGATTGCGTCATCGGCGTACACTACCTCCCTCAAAAACTCCAACAAACTCTCTTCAGGCTCCACCGTTTGAATGCGGTGCCGCGATTTCAGAGCGCTTACAATCCACCCCTCAATGTCGGACTCGGTTTGTTTCACCAAGCTCGCGACACCGATTTCCCTCTCCTCTTTGAACAGGGTTTCTATCCTTTCGCCAGGTCTCACAAAAGGATTGAGGATCGCTGACGGGATGCCATACCAGGCCGCCTCGGTCACGACTGTGCTCATGTCAGTAATATGGAGTTGACTATGCTGCAACACGACAGGCAGGGGTAAACAACTCGATTCTTCCCATTCCACGCCTATGAGCTGGCCAAATTCCTGATCGAGATACTCTCGCGTTTCTCTTCCTGCGATACCGTGGAGTTGAACCGGATGAAGTCGCAGCATCCAGTTATAGTTTTGGTGAGTTTTCTTGATGATTTTGGATAAGGCACCACACATCACATAGTTAGACTTAGTGTCCGTGTAGTAATGCTCACCTAATCCCCATTGAAGTGATACAAGAATAGTAGGTCTTTCATTCTTGAAAACTAATCTCTCATCGAGTGCCTTACATACCAAATAATCGTGTGGCATCCGGTCTTCAAACCTCTTAAACCAGGGGTTTCCCAGAACGCGAACCTTCACATCGCGCTTGGGTGCCCAAGATTTGAGGGCTAAAGCACTCGTTTTGTCCCAGCAAAGTATGCCACTTGGTAGTTCATCGTCCGGTATTTCTCTGGGCAGAATGTTACCGTACCACCAATGGTCAGGCGCAATCACTCCATGCTGGTAATCGTAAACAGGTATATCCATGGCCTTGCAAGCCGCACACAGATATCGACTCGGTTGAATACCGATAACTACCTTGGGCTGTGCCCGATTCAGTATTCTCTTCCATGCCCTAATGCTGGCTGTCCGTTTATAAACAAAAGCACGGCTGCGGCCAAATACTCTCCCATAAAGTGCCGAGGCAACGGCGATCCGAAGAAAGGTTCGGTTAAATACCAACGGATCATTATGAGCAGATGCTCCAAAGAAATGACTGAACGGAGCCGAAATACTTGAAGTGTCGATACCATGGTACGAAGCAAGATCGCCTAGTGAATCTATAATTTGTGAATACACCCGGCCTTGATACTTATAACCACAATCCGCGTCATGTCGCACCAATAAAATAGAAGTTTTTTTGATGCTCGAATGCTTACTCTGCAGATACCCTTGAAGAATGCCCGAGTGGTAAATTTTCTTTACTTTATTCATTTTTCTCAAGCAATAATTGACTGAGTTTAAAATCCATTTCAGTATCGATATCTACCGAACATTCAGCAGGCATGACATACGCTCTACTATTTGGCATGAAAAAACCACGATATTTTCTAAATTCATCAACATCCGCAACATATATAGCACCATTTAGCCGGTAGTAAACCGGCAAATCCTGACTTCGCTTATTAAGTAACTGAGACGGAATGAATTCTTCCATATCGCCCTTTTCATTCAGAACATTTGTCCATAAAGGCGAGTGTTCACACTCACAGACACTGATTACAGAACAGGCACCGCTCTCTTTCTTTAATGCCAAAGCCCGATCAATGTCCTCGGCGGTGCGTAAAGGGGAAGTGGGTTGGAGTAGCATTATTTGGTCAACTGCTATCTCCTGTGAAGGAAGTAGATCCAGGCAGTGAAGCAGCGTATCGAAGGTCGTAGCAGAGGACGTTGCAAGATAATCCGGTCTCTTCAGGACTTTGACCGGGTACTTCCTTGCCTCATTAAGAATGTCTTCATCATCGCTGGAAACAACGATCCCATCCAAAACCCGACTGTTGAGCGCCGCTTCGATCGTCCAAGCGATCAGAGGTTTCCCTGCCAACAACTTAATGTTCTTGCCTGGGAGGCGATGACTGCCACCTCTGGCAGGAATTATCGCGACGACGCCACATTTATCCATTATTACACTCAAACGCTTCCGATTGCGCTCGATGGAAGTCATCCATACGCCCTATGTCCAACCAATACTCATGTACTGGGAACATATTGACGGGCCTACCTTCTTCAATCTCTTGTTCGAGCAATGTAGGCATATCAACCCGGACTCCATGCCCAACACCTTTAACCAACTCCGGATTGAGCAGATAAATACCCGCGTTCACGAAAAACTTGTGTACGGGCTTCTCAATCATTGACTTAATCTGGGTTCCCTCACTGGTAATTACTCCATAAGGAACTTGATGCTCATACTCCCGCACGCACATGGTGGCGACGCTACCATGGTTTTCATGAAACTCGAGAAAACTATGAATATTCAGGGAGGTGAGTAGATCTCCATTCATCATGAATAGGGGTAGATCAATTTCCTCATGTGGCAACAAGCCTAAAGCGCCGCCTGTACCTAGCGGCTCATCTTCGTGAATATACTGAATAGATACGCCCCATTTTTCACCGGTTCCAAAGTAATCCCGAATCACCTCTGGCATATAATGCGTCGATATGTAGAAACGATGAAAACCCGCATTTACAAAGCTCAGGAGAATCTGTTCCAGAATCGGTTTGTCACCAATTTTCAACATTGGCTTAGGACAGTTGTTAGTAAGTGGGCGTAGCCGAGTACCAAATCCACCAGCCATAAGAAACACAGGGTTGTCGTGGCGGTGCTTGTTCAGCACGTCGTGTAAGCTTGTTAAGCCTACCACCTTTCTTTCTTTATCAATTATCGGCAGCTGAAGCAAGTCATGCTCTTCTAGCATTGAAAGTATTCGACTCTCGCCCCAGTCCTGTTCTGCGGTTTTTGGACTTCTGTTCATCACTTGGCTAACTGGCACACTTAGCAATCGATGTTTAAGCAAAGCTCGACGTACATCACCATCAGTTAGAGTGCCCACAAGCCGGCCTTCTTCATCAACAACCAATACGATACGGAGCGCAGCTTTATCCAGAGCTTCAATAGCCCGTTCTAAAGAAGCATCGCCTTTAACGACGGCGTTACGCCATGACTTCATTGGTTTCTCCATACCTTAAAAAACCGCTTTAGTCGGTAGGTTATAAAACTGTTTTTTCAGAATATTATCCAAAGGATAGTCTGCCAGTATTTTTGCAACGTTCTCACTAGCACCGCCACTACCGTATGGGTTGCTGGTCAACTTCAAGGCTTGCTGAAACGTGGGCGAATAAACACGTTCCAACGCACATAAAATCGCCTGCTTATAGGGCTCGCAATCAATGATGCTGGTCGCTTGCAGGCGACCTTTTTGCCGATCGCCAATGTTGACTGTGCCAATACTAAACGCAGGGGCTTCCAATAGACCACTTGAGGAGTTGCCTACAACGCAGTCAATCTGTGCCAAACAAGAAAAATATCGCAGCTGACCCAAAGACGTAAACACACAGGCATTATAGTGGTTATTAACAAATTCCTGCACTAGAGCATTCAATTCACGACCGCCGGTATCGGCATTAGGCATGGTAAATATCAGGCGTGTATCTTCAAGTTCGCTCAGCGCACCAAGCAACTCAATCATTTGCTCAGAAGAACTAGCACCTCTCTCCAGTGTGACCGGGTGAAATGTAATCAAAAGATTCTTTTTGTCAAAGTGAAAACCAAGGGATTGCTCAAGCTCTTCACGTTCCAGCAGTTTAATCCGCTTTATGGCATCAACGCCCATTCCACCTACGTTGAACACACGCTCTGGCTGCTCACCCAACTGAATTACGCGCTGTCGGTAATTTTTAGCGGCCACAAAGTGCAGGTGCGACATTTTTGTAATCGAGTGGCGAATCGCCTCATCAAAAGCACCTTCAGTCGTTTCACCACCGTGAATGTGAGCAACAGGAACTCCGGCAATCAAAGCAGCGGACGCGGCTGCAAAGATCTCGAAACGATCGCCCAATAGAACAATCACGTCTGGCTGCAAACGCTCGTATGCATCAGCAAAACCAATAACGCCCAAACCCATGGATTTGGTGACTGCGGTACTCGTATCCGCACTTAAGAGCATCTCGACCCGAGCATGAATGGTAAAGCCCGCATCTTCAATCTCGCGATAAGTAGATCCAAATTCCGGCGACAAATGCATCCCTGTAGCCACTACCTGAAGTTCTAACTTTGGCTGCTGGTCGATTTCCTGCATTAACCAACGCAGCAGACCAAACTCCGCTCGCGTGCCAGTCACCACACAAATCTTGCGGCTCATAACTCAATCAACTCATCTTCATTGAAGTCTCGAGGCGCCGATCGGCCGATTACCTGGTCCCACAGCATCGGAGAAACTCCCGTACCTGGGCGTTTTGTTGCCAGGTTTTCGGCACTAAAGAGCTCGCCCGCCTTAATGTCTGCTGCGGCTACCAACGATTTTCTGGCGATAGGTTTATTCTTCAGTTCGCTGAGACTTGGGCGCTTGATACCATCACCCAAAGCGCGCTCAATATTACGAATGCCGGCTACCATGGCATTCAGTTCGTCTGGCTCTAGGCTTGCGCGGTGATCAGGCCCGGGAAGGTTACGGTCAAGGGTAAAGTGCTTCTCTATAACCGTCGCACCCAGCGCTACTGCAGCAATAGGTATTTCAATGCCCGGAGTATGGTCTGAATAACCCGCTTTCACACCCAGTGCGTTGCTTATATTGACCATTGCCCGAAGATTTACATCTTCCATTGGTGTTGGGTACTCAGTAGTACAGTGCAATACAGTAATATAAATTCTTGGTGTGCCTGCTTCTTCGACAATGTTGATCGCCTCTTCAATTTCTCCAAGGCAAGCCATGCCTGTGGATAGAATTACATCTCGTTTGAATGAGCCGATGTGGCGAAGGAGTGGAAGGTTTGTTAGCTCTCCTGATGGAACTTTGAATATTCCAACCCCAAGCTTTTTCAGGTAGTCGATACTTGCGATGTCGAACCCCGTCGACAGGAATCCTATATTCTTCTCGGCGCAGTAGTTCCACAACTCTTCATGCATTTCTTCACTGAGCTCTAGCCGACGAATCATCTCAAATTGCGACTCCCCCGCTCCGGCATTCTTAACTTGATATTCTGCCTTCGGCGCATTGGTAGTTAACAGACTGTTTGCCTTAAAAGTCTGAAACTTTACAAAGTCAGCACCTGCATCCACCGCAGCATCCACTAAGGACTTAGCAAGCTCCAAGCTACCGTTATGATTTACGCCCGCCTCGGCGATAATAAGCACGCTCATTCCAGCCTATCTCCCACGCGTATTTTAATATCACTACTCCACTCAACAACTTTTACAAAAGAGTCTTCTGTTTTTACCAACAAATTACCACACTCAACTCCAAGAACCGCGCCTGGAATTCCTTTATAAATCGGGGCGTCAGGGACCAGCTCAATTTTATTTATTTTTATCTCGGTTCCAGCTATAAACGCTCTGGCCTGCGGTCCCGGAATGCAGAGAGCGCGAACAAAATTAAATATTTCTCTCGATGGCTTCTCCCAGCTAAGAATCTCATCACCCACCATTCTTTGACTACAATAGAAACCTACTGGATGAATATTTCTCTGCGAAATCCGTTTTGCTTGACCTCTTTTCAAATCCAAAAGAGACTTGTACAAAACTTCCGAACAATACCCGTACGAACGGGCCAGCAACGTAGAGTAGTCGTCATCGTCAGTGATGGAATAAATTTTCTGATTAATAATGTCGCCTGTATCTACGCCCTCATCGACATAGTGTACTGTGACACCAAAATCTTTTTCGTCATTTATCAAAGCCCAATTTAAAACATTCCTACCACGATAAAACGGGAGCCTTCCAGCGTGACAGTTAATTATTCCATTTGATGTTTTATTAATGATACCGGATTTAAATATCTGATTAAAAGACATAGAGACATAAACATCACAATCGTATTTATTTAAATCTTCAAGAAACGCATCTGAGTTTATATTTTCATTTATAAAAAATGGAATATCTAAGCCTGATGAAATCTCTTCCAACATAGGATCAGGATTGTCAAAACGTGCACAAACAAACTCTACAGAAAACGCTTTATCAGAAAGAATTTTTTCTAAAGCACGATGGGACCACGCCCCATCCGCAAAATAGCCTATACGCATTTGGCGTCTCCAAACATTCATATCTTGGGAGCGGAAGAAGTTAAGGATAAAACGCTACTCGGCAGGTTCACCACTCGCGCCTCCAACCACTCCGAATTTACAAGGTTGCCTCGACGGCAGTTCTGATACATCGTAAGGTGGTTCATCAACGCCCAAATTGGCCTAGTCATTACGTCCGCATCATTCGTAGTTTTTAACAACCTGTCTCGATGAGATTTATCCTCACAGATCACCGCATTCAACCAATAATTGGAGCGACAGTCATCAGGCTCAGTTACAAACTGCAAATCCGTGCCACTAAAGAGTTCAACATAGCTGGCCGCCAATGCCCGCTTGGCTGCTATAAATTGTTCAAGATGCTCTAACTGAGCACAACCAAGCGCCGCATTTAAGTTAGGCATACGATAGTTGTAGCCAACCTCGTCATGAATATACTCATAAGTATGGGGCTTTTTGGCTGTAGTGGTCAGGTGTTTGGCGCGGTCAGCCAAAACCTCCCCCGCTAAAATCATACCACCGCCTCCAGTGGTCATGATTTTGTTGCCATTAAAACTCAACGTGCCCAGCGACCCGAAGGTGCCCGTGTGTTGACCTTTGTAGAAACTGCCAAGAGATTCTGCCGCATCCTCTACGAGGTGAATATTCCAACGCCGGGAAACCTGGCATAAACCATCCAGATTGGCTGGGTGACCAAAGGTGTGCATCGGCACACAAGCGCGTATCGCTTTACCATCCAATTTCGTGCGGCATACGCCTTTCGCATCCAATTCAGCATTTTCAATTAACCATTGCTCCATTGCGGCTGGAGACAACCCTAAGGTGTCGCGATCAACATCCACGAAAACGGGTTCGGCACCACAATAAGCAACGGCGTTGCAGGTAGCCACAAACGTTAACGGCTGGGTGATAACCAAGTCTCCCACCTCAACTCCGACTAGCTTCAAGGCTACGTGCAAGGCGGCTGTACCGTTTACTGTGGCAATTGCCCGAGGTGAGCCGGTATAGCTACCTATATCCTTTTCAAAACGATCAACATATGCCCCAACACTGGAGACAAACGTGGACTCGATGGTATCCAACACATAATCTTTCTCTCGCCCCGGAAAGATTGGTGCGTGCAGCGGGATGAACTCGTTGGTCCCGAAATAATCCCGAACGAACTGTATTAGGTGCTTGCTCAAAATGGCCTCACATCTTGCTGTCGAGGTATTTCCCCGTTTCTTTGTGACCGAAATCCGGAATCATGCGAAAGAACAACTGGACGAGATCATCTTTACTCCAAGCAAGGCTATTTTTCAGCGAAACAATACGCTCTTCGAATTCATCAATCAGAGCTTCATCATATATCGCCTCATTCTTGATAATGCCAAGATTATTGAAACGATCCATATCCAGCACTTCATGATCTGTATAGAATTCTTCGAAGTCTTTTTCACCAGTGGTATCACTGTTGGTGAAAAGACAAGGCCACTTGCCTTGCTCCGGCAGGGTCTTGGCAAGCTCCCTGGCTTCATCTTCATCGTGACAGAGGATTGGCTCAAGACCTTTTTGTTCAAGGTACTTCACTGCGATGTCTGCAAACGAGATCAGGTGGAGTTCTTCACTGAGCTTCGGGAAGAAGATATCCCGGTTTTCCCCAAATATACACGACATCAGGCACAACTCGCCGGACTCCTTGGGCGTCACGAAGTATCGGCGAACGTCTTTAGGGGCAACAATGGGCTGACGTTTTTCCAGACGCTGGTTAAAACTGTGGAGCAGTGAGCCGTCTGAAAACGCAACGTTGGCAAAACGAGCGGTTGAAATGTTCATATCTTGGCTTCGGCGCATCAAGAACATTTCCATAATTCGCTTGGAAGCACCCATCATGTTGACCGGGTTGGCGGCCTTGTCCGTGGACACGCAAAAATATTTTCTGACTCCCGAATCAACCGCCTGCTTCAAGGTTTTTTCGGTATTGAAGATGTTTACATCCACCATACGCATCAGCGTGTAGGGGTCTTTTTCGCTGCGTACATGCTTGAGTGCTGACAGGTTCAAAATGTAATCGTAGGCACCGTCGGCCTTGAAGAAAGCGTCATACTCTAGAGAGCCAATGTCCAAAGCGAAGGCACCGAAGTCACCATCGATGTACCCAAAGCTGCTGCGAATATCCCTGATCAGCTCAACGAGGTTATTTTCACTGATATCAACAACGTGGAGTTTCGCAGGATTACGCTTAAAGATTTCTTTGGTGACAGCTTGACCTATAGACCCTGCACCACCTATAACCAGGAAGCGAGACTTGCATACGATGTCAGACAGTTGGACTTCTTGATTTTTGACGTCAGTAGAGAAAAGCTCTTTGTCTCTACCGATGAGACTTAGGATTGAGTTCATGCATCATTCCATAATGGTGATTTTTTTACAGAGTGCAAACCAAGGCATTGGGTGACGCCTTTGAGCAACATACCAGGAAAGCAGGAAGCGGAGTGCCGTAGCTAAGCAAAACGCATACGCTGCGCCTTCAATGCCTAATTGGCGGACCAACACTATAAGCAGAAAAAAGTTCACTAGACCTGAGAGTATGCTTGCCAAAGACAGAAGACCGGTACGCTTGGAGAAGAAAATGTAATTCGTGATCATTAGGTACATACCATTAAAGACTTGCCCCAACACTAGCCACCCAATCACATCTCCTGCCCTCGCGTACCTCTCCCCAGCAACCAATGTTATCAACCAAGGCCCGACGATAAATGCTAGTCCGGCTCCCATAAGGATAAAGCAATACCATGCATAGGTGTAACGCACGATCTGGCGCTTCTCGTTGTCGTTATCACGCTTTAGCCGTTCAAAAAGCCAAGGAACATAAGCCTTATTTATGGCATCAAACAGCAGCGAGAGTGCCATTCCAAACTGAACAGCCACCATATATATCCCAGCTTCAGCCAACCCCAACTCCGAATTGATCACGAAGCGATCGACAGTAGTTAACAAGAACATCCCACCAACATGAGGGATTAAGGGCACCCCAAACCGGAGAATTTCACTAATATAGCCAGGTCTCCAGACACAAAATCTGATCAGTTTGTCTCTTTTTAAGAGCCAGAGAGACAATAATGCAAAACTTCCTGCCGCAATAATTTGAGCCCCGATACGGCCATCGGAGCCCTGCACAAAAACCACTACCAAAAGAAGTGACACGCCACCATCGAATAGACTTCTGGAGACCTGCAACGCTGCATATGACTTTACTTTCTTCCTAACCTGCCATTGCACGAAACGAATTTGAACAACCACTGTTGCTGCAGTTGTTAGCGTGGCCATAAGAATCCATTTGGGATCCAATCCTAACCACTGCGAAAACTTACCACTGCACATCAACAGAACACTGAAAGTAATTAACGTTGTTACACTAAGAATTTGGAGGCAAGCACCAATAAATTCCTTTAGATCATTCTCGGCCAGGTTTCCATCATAAAATTTCCGACCTGCAGCGCCATGAAGGCTTAGGCCGATAAATGCTGTCAACGCTCCGAGTAACGTTTGAAACATCGCTACTTCGCCGTATTCTGATGGACTGAGGAGTCGGGTCAGTATTGGAAGTAAAACAAAGGGGATAGCCGCATTCAGTATGTTAGAGCTTAAGTAAACAGCAGTTCCGGTAAGGAAAGTATTGCTCCTTAGTTTTTGGTTTATCGCCACGGCACGTGCCCGCTGACAATGATCACAAGACCGCTCACCGCGTAATAGCCTCCATTACCTTTTTTTGATCGCTTTTCGACAAGTAAGGATGCATTGGTATACTCACTACCCTTTTTGCCACCTCATCCCCAATTGGCAACTCTGAAGCTCGATCTTCAACGGCCGGCTGCTGGTTTAGCGGAATCGGATAATGCACAGCGGTTGGGATGCCGGATTCCTTAAGTTTGGCCTGAACAGCTTCGCGGTTGTTTATGCGAATGGTGTACTGTGCCCAAGCAGATACGTTGCCTCCTTCCACAAACGGAGTGGTGTCTATACCGGCCTCGTTCAGCAACCGCGTGTAGTTTTCAGCTACTTGGCCTCGCAGTTGAATTTCTTCATCTAGGAGATCCAGCTTAGGCAGCAGAATGGCCGCTTGTAATGTATCCAAGCGGCTGTTTACACCCACGCGCACATGGTGATAACGACGATCTTGGCCGTGGCAGGCGATCTGACGCAAGATCTTAGCCAGTGCATTATCATTGGTAAACATCGCACCGCCGTCTCCGTAGCAGCCAAGAGGTTTACTAGGAAAAAAGCTTGTAGTAGCAATGGCGCTAAGGTTGCAGGATTTTTTACTTTTGTAGCTGGCGCCGAAACTCTGAGCACCGTCTTCAATCACGGGGATTCCGTGCTTCTCGGCTATGGCATTGATGGCATCGAAATCCGCGCATTGACCATAAAGCGATACCGGAATAATGGCTTTGGTTCGCGGTGTAATAGCCGCTTCCAATTTACTCGGATCCAGATTGTAGGTGCGTGGGTCGATATCTACGTACACAGGTTTTGCTCGCAGCAACGCTACTGTTTCCGCCGTCGCTATGTAGGTGAACCCTGGTGTGATAACTTCATCTCCGGGCCCAATCCCAAGCGCCATCTGCGCAATTTGCAGGGCATCGGTGCCATTAGCACAGGTAATGCAGTGTTTTGCGCCAGTGTAAGCCGCGAGTTTTTCTTCCAGCTCAGTTACTTCTGGACCCAAGATGTATTTTCCATGGGCAAGAACTTTCTGAATATTGGCGTCGATTTTATTTTTAATTCTGGCTTGTTGTGCCGCCAAATCGATAAATTGCATTGGGGAGACCTTTTTAACTACTAAAATCATGAAAGACCACGAAAGCAGATAGCGAACCTATTTCTTTATGACTTTATTGCCTTCAAGTATGTAAAGGGTACCAGTGTGGGGGCAGGCGGTGTCGGCTTGGCCAGTTAGTTGCAGATCAAGTTGTTCACCAAACTCGCTCATCCAGCCAATTTGTTTCGCGGGCACACCCACCATGAGCGCATATGCTGGCACGTCTTTATTAATGACCGCGCCAGCGCCTACGAAGGCGTACTCACCTATGGTGACACCGCACACCACTGTACAGTTTGCACCCAGGGTGGCGCCTTTTTTCACTAGGGTCTCCAAATATTCACTTTTTCGCTCTATGAGTGAGCGAGGATTGTATACGTTGGTGAACACCATACTTGGGCCGCAGAATACGCCTTCTTCTAGGTGCACGTTGTCGTACACGGAGACGTTGTTCTGAATTTTACAGTTGTCGCCGATGGTGACTTTGTTGCCGACAAACACGTTCTGCCCCATAGAAACGTTCTTGCCGATTCTGGCGCCGCCGCACACGTGGACGAAGTGCCATACGCGGGAGCCTTCGCCAATCTGGGCGCCTTCGTCGACTATTGCACTTGGGTGGATTGAGACTGACATGCTTGCTCCTTTTTAGGGGAATGCTCAATCTCCCCCTCTCCCCTAACCCCTCTCCCGCTGGGGGAGAGGGGAATAGAAGGCTGCTAGTTGATTAGTTTGCTTAGGAATGGGTGGGCTTCGCCTTTGGCAGGAGCTTCCGGCTTGGCTGCGCGGATGTGGTGTACGGTTTCGACACAGTGGCGGGCGTCCTCAATGCCATAACCACGCCCGGCGAGGATTTCCTGGTAACTTATGGTGTGCAGGTCAGTGAAGCCTTTGGAGAATTCGATCTGCTCACCATCGCAACTGATGTTACGGAAAGTAGCTTGCTTGCCTTTTACTTCTTCCGGCAGGTCGTTGGCGTCTATGGAGAGGAACCAGGGTACGCGTGCCTTTTCGTATTCGAGATAGCCCGCGGCTTTGTAGTCGCCTGCGTAGTGCAGTACGTTTTTCTGCAGCTTGCCAAAAATAAAATGCAGCATGTCGAAAAAGTGTACGCCGATGTTGGTGGCCACGCCGAAAGATTTGCGTGGGTCACCTTTCCAGCTTTCCATGTACCACTTGCCGCGAGAAGTGATGTAAGTCAAGTCTACCTGGTATTTGTCGTCACGCTGTTCGCTAGCTACCTTTTCTTTGAGGGCCTTGATGGCTTCGTGGTGGCGTAGCTGAAGAATGTTGTAGAGGCGCTTGCCTGTTTCTTTTTCTACCTGTGCAAGCTCGTCAAGCAATTCGGGCGTGGGCACCAGTGGCTTCTCGCAGATCACATCACAGCCCAGGCGCAGGCCCGCTGCGATGTGGGCGTGGTGCAGGTAGTTGGGCGAACAGATCGATACATAATCCAGTGCGGTTTCTGGCTTGCGCTTCAGCTGCCACGCGTGTTCCTGAAAGCGCTCAAACTCGGTGAAAAATTCACTGCTGGGTGAAATTGAGTCAATAATACCCACGGAGTCGTTGATGTCGTACGCTATGCTCAACTGATTACCGGTTTCGTTGATAGCTTTCATGTGGCGCGGCGCGATATAACCAGCTGCGCCAATCAGTGCAAAGTTCTTCATGTTTTGCTAACCCTTTCTACTAGGCTTTAACAATGTGTTCAGCAGGCTCGCGGTATTTGCCTCGGCTGTCGATAATGAGCTTGGCGTGTTGTTTGATCATGCCGTAGTCAAATCGGTCGTGATCGGTCGCCAACACAACGGCATCGAAGGTGGCAAGATTTTCGGCGGTTAGCGGCTCACTGGATAATTTGAAGCTGTGCTCACGCATTTTCGGGAACACTGGTACATGTGGATCTGAATAGGCAACAATGGCACCTTTAACTTCAATCAGTTCCATGATTTCCACGGAGGGAGACTCTCGCATGTCGTCTACGTTTTTCTTGTAAGCGATACCAAGCACTAGCACCCGGCTATTCTTTAAGGCCTTTCCTGCATCATTCAGCCCGTCCATCAGCTTGCCAATAACGTATTGGGGCATACCCTGATTCACTTCACCCGACAGTTCAATAAAACGGGTGTGCAGGCCGTATTCGCGGGCCTTCCAAGTTAGGTAGAAGGGGTCTATGGGGATGCAATGGCCGCCTAACCCGGGCCCCGGATAATATGCCGTAAAGCCAAAGGGCTTGGTTTTGGCGGCGTCTACCACTTCAAATATATCAATGCCCATGCGGTCGGCAACGATTTTCATTTCGTTAACCAAGCCAATGTTAACCGCACGGTGTATGTTCTCCAGCAGTTTGGTCATTTCCGCGGTTTTGGTGGAGCTAACCGGCACAACCTGGTCGATGGCCGGTTCATAGAGGGCGACGCCTACTTTCAGGCACGCTGCGGTATGTCCACCGACCACTTTGGGAATGGTGTGGGTTTCAAAATTCGGGTTGCCAGGATCTTCCCGCTCTGGTGAGTAAACCAGAAATACATCCTCACCTACTTTCAGCCCGCCGTCTTCCGCTCTTGGCAGTAGCTCTTCTTCTGTTGTACCCGGGTAGGTGGTACTTTCCAGTGATATCACGTGGCCTTTGCGCAGGTATGGCTTGAGCGCATCCATCGTGTTGGTTACGTAGCTGATATCCGGTTCGCGATATTTGTTCAGCGGCGTGGGCACACATAGAATTAGCGCATCGCATTCGCTGACGCGGCTGAATTCAGCTGTTGCTTCGAAACCATCATTGCAGGCGTTCGCAATGCTGTCAGACGTAATGTGCTCGATGTAGCTTTTACCAGCGTTGAGTTTGTCGACTTTTTCGATATCGATGTCGACACCGATGACTTTGTAGCCTATCGCGGTATAACGGAGCATGAGCGGGAGACCGACATAGCCGAGACCGACGATGCCGATAATGGCTTCCTTTTTCTGGAACTTTGCGAGTGTGCTTTCTATGGTCAACATCGGTTCTCTTTCAAAGTCTGGTTTATAAATTTGCGGCTTCATTAACTTGCTCTTTTCCTGAGCGGAGAAACGCTATAACGAATATGATAAACACACTCAGCATTCCTCCCAGCATTACCGCAAACACGACAATTAAAGCCCGCTTTGGCTCACTTTTCTCTTGCGGTGCAACCGCCGGGTCTACGGTCTTAAAGACGTATTCCGGTTGCGCGTTGGCTAGCATTACTGTTCGGGTTTCGCTTTCAATAAGTTGGTAGAACACTTGCTGCATGCCGGCAATACTGGTTTCTTTTAACTTACCTTCCAGATAGGCAATACGTGCCTCAGAGGTACCTACATCTTCCTTGCGCATGTGTTCATTTATATCCGCCACTAGCAAACCCGCCCAGTCTCTGGCCGCTACCGGAGACAAACTTTTGATACTGATTGTAAGCATGCCGGTATCTTTGCTCTCACTCACACTCAGGTGGTTTCCTTTAAACGCTTTCACCAGATCCCAGTCGGTAGGGGCGAAGCTATCGCCTTTGTCGTCCTTCAGCCACTCTTTTGTCTCAGGATTGTAGACTTCCCGATTGTACTGCCACTGCTGCTTTTCTTTATTCCAACCGCTAGTGGCCTTCAGCGGAACTGCCAGCTCATGCCTACGAATGAAATCCGTCAGGAACGCGCGAGACTGTAGGACTTCTTTGGCGATAACCGTTTGATTGGAGCCTCCACCACCCAAATTGATACCTGCCAAGCTGGCCAGGCCTCCCAGTTGGCCACTCAAGCCTTTAACGCTACCTTCATCATTAGCCGGTGCCACTAGTACGCTGGCCTGGTAGATATCCGGTTTCATAAGAGCAAAAGCCACGCCACCCGCAGCAAAGAGAATGGTGAACGCTATAACGAGCCACTTCCCGGCCCACAAAGTAACGAAAAGCTGGCGAAGATCTATTTCATCATCTGCGTACTGGCTTTGCTGTTCAAGTTCCATTCGTTGGTTCATCACAGGTTACCTACTGCAGCTGCACCTAGGGCCATCTGGTAAACAATCTGGCTCACGTTCGTCCATAGCTCCAGCTGGTTCAGGCGGTCCACATCAATCGGCATAATAACGGTGTCGCCTGGCTGCAATTGCTGGCCGCGACCACCGAACCACGCGCTTTTCTCAGGTAACATTACCGAACCGTCGGCTTTCACCACGTATACCCGGCTCTCGTCCGCCTGGCGGGTAGGTCCGCCAGAACGCTCCAGGTAATCGTCTACTGTTAGACCCGCTGAGTGCAGATGACTTGTGGGGAATTGCACTTCGCCGAATACGCTCACGGCCTGAGGAATAATGGGAACGTTCAAAGTGTCGCCGTCCTGCAGGCGAATGGACTGATAACTGCTATCTTCAAGCACAGAGGCAAGATCAATCACCATGCGCCCTACTGGCCGGCTAGTTTGCACATCGTCTAGCAACCCCTGAACCTGCTCTACACGCTGTGCATTCTGGCCGCCGAAGTTATCGCCTTCCAGCTGAACGCCCAGCAAATCACCCTGCAGGCGTTTTTCAGCTTCTTGCAGGCGCTGAGCTTCCAGCTCACGCAGTTTTTTGCGGGTAAATACCGCGCCACGGGGAAAGGCATTACTGGTAAGTCCCCCAGCGCGTTTAAGCACATCCACCAGAGTCTCGCCGTCGCTGAACGTGTACTCACCTGGATAAACCACTTCACCTGCCAGTTTGATGGTACGAGTGGCACCGAACAGCGGGATGGATCTGACCATCAACCGATCACGGCTTTGCAGCTGTATATCGGTTTGGTCATTCATTGCATCAGCCAGACTTACAGTGCGCAGCTGAGTTTGTTCCACTCCATCAACACTCAGGTTCCGGCGGGCCAATTCCGCATCCAACATCAGGGCAGAATCCGTCAATCCGCCAGCCATAACAATGGCATCTTTCACCTTTCCGGTTGCAGGCAAAGGATACTCACCCGGGTAGCGAACCGGCCCGCTGATGGTCATAGTCTGCTGAGGCGCTGAAGGCGTTGCCTGGGCTTTCAGGCGTTTCACTACAGGGCTAAACAAGGCTTTCCGGCTGTAGCGCTGAAACGATTCGTTCGCTTTTTTATCTGCATCTTGCGTGAGGTCAGTTCTTCCCTCATCCGCGAATAGCAGCAGCTGGTCCTTTTCCTGCAACACCAGATCTTCTGGGCCGCCGGGGTTGGCTATGGCGGCTTTTAGCTCAAGGCTCCGAACGGAAATTTTGTAGGATTCGGGGTTTGTTCTGACCAGAGCCGCATAATTGGTGTCTGCAATTGACAGTAAATCGGCATCAAGGTTGCGGATTATGGAGCTCACCCGCATACCCGGTACCCAGGCAAATTTGCCTTCACGAGTGGCAGCACCCGTTATTTCAACATACTGGCCTGTCACATCCGCGATAGATGCTACAGAAACTCGATCACCAGCCTTTACTTTTGCACGCTTGCCCTGATCATTGGTGAGATCGGCTTCCGCTATCACGCGCAGGAAATCCTGATTAGTACGCTCTATACGGGTGATTTGCGGGTATGCTTGCGACGTGAGGCCTCCAGCCAGATTTACCAAATCGTCCAGCGTGGTGGAGTTTTTTATTTCATACAGGGCTGGACGATAGACTTCGCCGTCTATCCCTACCCGAGGGCCTACAGCCGGAATGAATACTGCATCTCCGGGTTGCAGTCGTAGGTCGCCACTGGTGTCACCTTTAAGTAACAGGTCGTATAGGTCAAGGGTGCTTACAACCTTGCCGTTACGCTTCAACTGTACGTTGCGCAAAGAACCTGTGTGGCGAATGCCGCCAGACACGTAAAGTGCGTTGGTTACGGTGGAGAGCGAGCTGACACTGAACGACCCCGGCGTACGCGCCTCTCCAAGCACGAAAACCCGCATGCTACGTAACTCTCCCAATGATACCGCCGCTTTTACGCCAATGTACTGTTCTGCAACCAGGCTGCTAATTTCTTCTCTGATTTGCTGAAAACTCATACCAGCAACATTGACTGGCCCTCTTCCGGGCATCTCGATGGTGCCAGCGCGAGAAACAACCAGTGATAGCTGGCGGTTTTCATTGCCCCAAAACTGAACTTTCAATTCGTCACCCGGGCCCAGCGTATAGTTGGCAGGAACCGGGATTTCAGTCACTGGAGCAAAGGTGCTGGGCTTTCCTTCAAACAGCTCGTAGCCAAACGGCTTCAGGCCATGATTCTTCTCGCTGAACGCCCGATCTTCTTTCGAGGGTTTGCTGTCTTTGCCTTCATCCTGCTCACCATCTTTTTCTAGCGGCTCGACGACCGAAATCTGTTGATTCACTTTCGGGCGGTCGTGCGAAGCACTCTCCTGAATCTGGTCAAGATCCACGCCGTATTGTCGTGCCAAAGCTTCCTGCTGGGCTTTGGGCAGGGATTTGAACTGTTGGATCTGAGCGGGTGTTATTGATTGAGCAGAAACACACAAAGGCACTAATAGTGATAAAGAAAAAAGAAAACGCTTAAAGTTCACAGCGGGTATCCAATATATGTTTTGAAAAAGAGCTTGGAGTGATTGATTGGATGAAACACGTCAAAAACGGTATCGCCAACTGGCGCCAACAGACCATTGACCTGCCTCATTGTCTGCCGGATTGACCAGTGCAAGCTTTTTATCGGCAAACTGCGCACTTACATCCAGCCAGCCATTCAACAATTCGGTGCCATATCCGGCTTTTGCAATCACTTGTTTCGCGTTTTCAGCCGGGATCATCAACTTGATGTCTCTATCGATTACCGGTGCTCGGCTTATTCCATCTTTGTTGAACTCAACGAAGCTCAGGCTGACCGAGAGGTTGCGACCGTCGTCGAAGAAGTGAAAGCCACCCAGTGTGACTGCCTCGGCATCGCCACCGAAGCTCGCACCCATAGTGCGGCCGTAATAACGGTAGCCGCTCTTGTAGCGGGAGTGCTCGTAGGTGATGTTGGGCCGGGCGTCGCCCAGGAAATCGTCTGCCAGGGTGTTGGTGTACTCAATAAACCATTGCTGCTCACCACTGAGCAACCGGCTTGTCCAATCGGAGCCCAACAGCCAGGATTTACGTGCAGGAAAAGCACCGGCTTCATCTTCACCCATCATCTGGCCGTAAACGCCCATTGACTGCTCGCCTATGGCGAAGCCGTAACGTGCATCTATGCTGGCAAGCTGATTACCCGGATCGTTTTCTTCCAACTGACCGTTATCCTTGCCGACCAGCGCATTCAAGATTGTAGAAGCACCCTCAGGCCGGCCTTCACCCCCAAACATGATCGCCCGGGAAAAGCCCAGCTCCAAGCCACTCAGCGGGCGTAAATTCAGTCTCATTCCAATCAGTTTGGCTTCCGGAATTTCGCGTTCTTTTTCATACTGCCCGGCAAGCACTGTGAACTGCCAGGGGCCAACCCAGCTCAGCCAACTGCTTTCAGGCGCGGAAGCATCTTTGCGATTCAGCCATACAGAGGGCAACGGCCGGGCGTTGTTGGATAAGATAAGGCTGGATTGCCAGCCAGGCCCCCACCACCGATCAATAGCGCCAGCACCAAACACCCAGTTACCCGCGGTGGCTGCGAGATAGGAGCCATCAAATCGGACGCTTTCATCGTCATCGGGGTTGTGGGCATAAGTCGGGCTAATTCCGAAGGCCCAGTTCTGCCCCTGCCACTGCACGTCAAGTTTCGCAGTCGCTTCAGCCATTGGGCCACGATCAAAGCCCTGAACCATGGCCACTTCATTGGTACCTGCGACTTCAAATTCCGCGCGGAAACCAGGGGAGGCCTGCTGGGCACGTTCGAACTCAAGGTAGTTACGAGCCAGCCCGGTGACAGCGCCAGGCGCGCCCTCCGTTTCATTCAGGCCGTTGGTTATGGAGCCCCACATTATGGGCCAGCTTGTAACAGGGCGCTGCAGGTGGCCGCGATCCGCAAGCTTCTGTAGCGCATATCGAGCGCGCACATCACCCGGCTCAAGCCAGGGCGCCGCCGCTGCTACGGTGCTGGTCAGGCACGCTACCGCCCCACCGACCAAGGCCCAGTGTTTTAAGGTCATAGAAATAAATTGCCGGCAATAGCAGGAAAAAACGAGGAGGGGAAAACACGCTCCCAACTGCATCCCTGTCAGTATGTGAATGTTCCATATCTGGAGCGTCGCGATTTTACGGCATTGTGCGAGACAAGCAAGTGACAAAAAGTCTGACACTATAGTTTTTGAGGTTTACAGCTGTTACGAATTGTCAAAGAGTTTGGAGTTCGATTGTTCTCCTGCTTGTCTCTCCCTTGCGGGAGAGGGGGAGTCTAACTGCACTGCATTTCAGCGTTGGTTAACTGTTTTTTTAACACTCACACCAAACTCAACCATAAACGCCATAAACACACCCAGCATCAGGCCTAGCAGCACAGCCAATACCATGATCAGGCTACGTTTCGGTCCGATTTTCTCTGTGCGCTGTCTCGCGCTCACAAGAACTTCCACACCTGTCAAGTTTTCTAATCCGCCCTCAAGATAGGCCAACCGTTGGATAGCGGCTGCAAGCGGTTCGCCCGACTCCGGTTGCCCTTTTAGAGCTTCAATAACTGTCCCCGCCGCTTTAATCTGGCGTTCAATACTAACCTTCTCTCGTTTTACGAGGCTTTGCTGATATTGTTGCAAACTTTCAATCAAAGACGCATGCACCTCTTTAACTTGCGAGGCTCCCTGTTGAGAAGATTCAGAGGAAAATCGAATAAGTGCTGTGTTTTCCGGATTTTTGAATTGAACGTCAAATGGTAGTTTTTCATCATTGCGGGTTCGGTAAATCGTTTTTTCTTCAGGTAACCAACGGTTTTCAAGTGTCGCGACTGTCACAGAGGTTGCTTGTATCGGTTCATTCCAATCCTTCTGAGCCACTTGCACAAGGCTGACGTACTCATACGTATCCGGAACCAGCAGTGCGTATGCCAGTCCACCCAACGTACACAGCAAAAACACAACGTAGAACACCCGGCGCCGGCGAATGAGTGTTGCCGCTAAATCGACGAGGCTGATCTCGTCATCGTAACCGCTTTGTCTGTCCCTGTGTTGAGAATAGGAGTCTTTCATTTTTTATAGATCCGAAATGATAAAATGTCAGAAAAAGCACGCTACCGCCCCGTTTCCAGTGTTATGGACGCAAGTTGTGTGCATGCACAAACTTTCGATGTTGTGCATAACCGCACATTTTGCAATTAAATCAGGAAGCGCGATTTTACGCCAATGGCCCCAGCTTACAAGGGACCATGACTGGAGAAGGGGCTTTTTCTGCACTGGTTTCGGGCTTTAGGTGTTTGCCCCCCTCTTCCCTTGCGGGAGAGGTGTTGGGGGCGGTCCGACGTATCGGAGAGGGTTTTCGGCTTCCTCAGGTTTTGAGTGCAGCTACGGACACCTTCACTTTTTGCTGTTTTTGCATAAAGTTAATCAACACAATGGCCCGCTCTTCACCATCGTACGCCTGAAAAACGGCATTGATGCCCTCAAAGGGGCCCTCACCCAGCTGAACCGCCTCGCCAGGTTTGAGACCGCCCCGCTGTGTAACAGAATCTAGACTGCCTTTAATGTGCCGAATAACGTCATCTGCGATGGCGGCAGGCTTGTTAGCGAAGCTGACGACACGGATCACACCGCGGGTGGAACGGAGCTTTGCCCAAGAGGGGTCTGCCTGCTCCAGATTCACGAACAAGTATCCAGGAAAAAGCGGCTCAAGCCTCTGGATGCGCTTCCCGGCTTTGATTTTTTCCACCTGTATCTTCGGGTAGAAGCAGGCGATGTCCTGATTCTGCAAATGGGCAAGTGCCCTATCGCCTTGAGCGGGCTTGTGCTGGAGTGCGTACCAAGTCATAAGATTCCGGTGTTGGTTGATGATGAGCCGCGACCTTAAAAACGCATCAAAAGTACCAGTTTCCCGCAGCAATGAAATACGGGTTTAGCACATCCTCTTTGCCGTATTGCAAAGGCTGGCCTTCCAAAGTGTGCACATTTCCACCAGCGGCAAGCAACACCGCGTGGGCCGCCGCGGTGTCCCACTCACTGGTGGGCCCCATGCGCGGATAAATATCGGCGTGGCCTTCAGCTATCCGGCAGAATTTGAGGGAACTGCCGGCCTGAATTGTTTTGTGCGCTCCGAGAGCCTTGATAAAGGTGCGGGTCTCATCATTCATGTGATTTTTGCTGGCGACGACGCGCTTGGTTGCCTGGGGCTCTGAAACGCGGATGCGGTGAATCTGCCCGATTCGGTCACGCTTGTGGGCGCCCTCTCCTTTCACACCCCAAAACGCTTCTTTTAATGCC
>TARA_R110001583_G_scaffold22238_3_pt1 | contig 32250 bp, 26 predicted proteins | sample TARA_R110001583 | Tara Oceans TARA_R110001583 (sample SAMEA4398432) | marine metagenome | biome: Polar Biome; feature: [MES] marine water layer (ENVO:01000295) within the mesopelagic zone...; material: water (ENVO:00002006), including particulate matter (ENVO:01000060) such as...... | reverse complement strand
AAAGTAATAAAGTAATAAAGTAATAAAGTAATAAAGTAATAAAGTGATTGTGTAGCAAAAATGATCACATTTTTGGTTCGTTTGGTATTAAGGTTAACGTATTAATAAATATCAGAGGCAGTTGATTTTTACCGTTTAAGTTTTTACCACAAGGCGTTTGAACGACGCTGATAAAGTGTAACCTATTCTTTTAAATAAATAGTCATCTAAGTGAATTTTGTCCAACAAAGAGCATAATGTCTTGTGGTGAAGCCGAAGGCCAACGTTTGTTGATTATTTCTACTGCGTTTTCGGTTGTTTATGTGGAATACCATACGTTATAAGCTCAGCCTGTTAGAAAAAGCCAGCAAATTGTTGCAAAAAATAAACTTGAAAGTTCAACCGCCCCCTTGACTCTTCTGGACTAATTTAACGTAAATAAGTGAAAAATGGCAGTCTTGGCAAGGGGAGTTTTTAAAGTTTTTGTTAATTAGCAATATATGCTACTTATAACCACTATCTTTTAGGCGTTTGTAGACCGTATTTCGGCTCACTCCTAGTTTTTTAGCAGTTTTAGAAATATTACAGCTGAGTGATTGATAAAGACCAACTATATCGGAGTCATTAGACATAGTATGATTTTCATCCATTTCAATCTCGTTTTTCCGGGCTGTAATAAAGGGTTTTACATTGCTTTGATTGTTATCTAGATCACTAAAAAAATCATGAGGTAAATGATGAAAATCAATCATTTCGTTATCTGACATTGCTTGGGATATTTTAATAACGCTGACCAATTGTCGAATGTTACCTGGCCAAGGGTGTTGACAAAAAGTCTGCATGACCCGTTCATTAATTAAGGATTTTTGTTTATTTTCTGCAAAATAATTTAATAGAAATTGGATGAGTTGCTGACGATCGCTGCGATCGCGTAGTGCCGGTAATTCAATATTGAGACCACTTACCCTGTAGTATAAGTCTTGTCTAAAAGTACCCGCGACCACCGATTCTTTCAGGTGACAGTTAGTTGCTGAAATTAACTTAAAATCTACTGGGTATGACTCTGTACTTCCTAACGGAGTTACTTTGCGTTCTTGTAATACTCGTAATAAACGCGCTTGCACATTTAAAGGCATATCCCCAATTTCATCTAAAAATAGAGTGCCTTTATTGGCTTTTCGGATCAGTCCGATATAACCTTTTGTATTAGAACCAGTAAATGCACCTTTTTCATATCCAAATAGTTCTGACTCTACTAATTCTTGTGGGATAGCTGCACAGTTTACAGTGATCATATTGTGCTTGCTTCGTTGGCTAAATCGGTGCAGTGCTTTCACAAATACTTCTTTACCGACTCCAGTTTCGCCCCTAATTAAAATAGGAATATCTTTATCAATAATACGTTTACTCTGATTGATAGCTTTTGACAATACTTGATCACCAAGGTCAATATCATCAAGTGTAAATGTATGATTGTGTGAAACATGAGGAGTGCTTGTTTTGTTTTTTTGTAAAGTCCTAAAATCTAAAGTGCGAGGCTTAACTTGTTGCGGTTTATATAAAATACCATGTAGTCTAAATTTTTGTTTAGTCAGTAAAGGTATTTGGAAACCTTCTGGTTGATTGATTAACTGTTGAATATTGACTTCGAATAATGTGGATATATTGACTAATTGTAAGTTGCTAGCGAGTACTGCTTCAGCGCGTCGATTTGCTGAAATTACAGTGCCAGTTTCATCAAATACGATTAAAGCAGACCATTGGCTATCAATGTTTTCGGGACTGGTATTGAAACGGAGCAAAAAATGCTGGTTTTTAAAATGAGAGATAATTAACTGGTTTTCTATCGCTTGAGACATTATTTTTACCATGCCTAAAGTATGCGACTCAGGCAGATAAGTATCACTTGATATATCGATAACTCCAAGCATTTCTCTGTCGGCACCGAAAATAGGCGCAGCAGAACCCGTCATAAAGCGGTTTGCAACTAAAAAATGTTCATCCTGGCTAATTTGTACGATACCACCCGTTTTAACGGCTGTGCCTATCGCATTTGTTCCTAAGTTATTTTCTCTCCAACCAGAACCTGTTTGAAATATTTCTTCATGTTGCTTCTTAAATCTCTGTTCTCCCCAACTGTTCATAATAAAACCGTTTCTATCAGCAAGCATGACTTGGCTATTACTATTAGCTAATAAATTTTCGTAATAAGGTAATACTTCCTCATGGGTTGTTGTAATGAGAGTCTCGTGTTCATCGCGCAAAGCAGATAGATCACCAACGTTTAGATGTTCAATTGAGGGCTTTGAGTGATGATTTAAACCAGATTCTCGACAGCGTTGCCAAGAGTTTTTTATTAGAGTGTCATGCTCTATATATTCTACGTATTTTAGATTCATTCCATCACCATTTATTAAATTTCATGTCGTTTTCACAAGAGCTATTGCACTGTAAGCGACCTTTTTTTAATAACTTGGTTTGGCTTATTACGCAAATAATATCGCTTTTCCATTTGCAATATTGGTTAACATTATGGTTACATTTTTACGTATTTATATTTACATTGCTCACAAATAAAATATTAAAATAATAAATTATCATGTAAATAAGGCCTAATTTTAGGTCTTCAATGCGATCTTGAATTCCATATCCCCTTATTTTACAGCCAACCTATATTACCTAACAAACTGGTCATTTTGTTAACAATCTGTTAATTGAAAGTGTGTGTTTTTTTGTCGTTTAAAGACCATTATAAATTTAATAAGCACTAGGTATCAGTCGTTTACCCTATTATTTCGAATTGTGGCACGAATTAAGCAGTACAGGAGCTGAATTGACAAAATTGAACACTGAACAACTTTTGATACACACTTAACGGAAAGGAGATTAACGCCTTATGTCCCTGGAATTGGAAAATGTTACACAGATAGTTGATGGTCAACACTACATTAATCAGGCCAATTTAAACTTTAAACCAGGATCCTTTAATGTTTTATTGGGCCGTACCCTATCTGGAAAAACGAGCTTAATGCGTTTGATGGCCGGGTTGGATAAACCAACTTCTGGGCGAGTATTAATGAACGGGATTGATGTTACTAAAACGTCTGTCCAAAAGCGTAACGTGTCTATGGTATATCAGCAGTTTATCAATTACCCCAACATGAGTGTTTACGACAATATTGCTTCGCCATTACGTTTGGCTAAAGAGTCGGAAGCAACCATTAAAGAAAAAGTGATGGAAGTAGCTGAGATGTTACGCATCACCGAATTTCTTTCACGATTACCACTAGCACTTTCTGGCGGTCAACAACAACGCACTGCAATGGCGCGAGCTTTAGTCAAAGATGCCAGTATTATTTTGTTTGATGAACCTTTAGTTAATTTAGATTATAAATTACGCGAAGAATTACGTTTAGAAATGCGTGACCTATTTAAACAACGTAACACCATCGCTGTGTATGCAACCACTGAGGCTAATGAAGCTCTCGCATTAGGCGGTACTACCACCATTTTACATGAAGGAAAGATAATTCAGAGTGGGCCGACGGCTGAAACCTATCACAATCCTTGTAACGTAACAGCTGCTACTTTATTTAATGAACCGCCAATTAATATGATTGAAGGGAAGATAACCGAAACAGAGGTGACCTTTGATAATACTGTTCATTTTCCATTATCTGTAGAATTAAAAAGCCTTAGTGCTGGAGATTATAAATTTGGAATTCGCCCAAGCCATTTGAGCCTATTACCCAAGAATGATGATGATCTAGAAATTTCAGTAAAAGTAGAAGTTGCTGAAATAAGTGGATCAGAAACTTTTTTGCATGTCCGTAATGAACATTTTCAATTAGTGCTACATCTTTCAGGCGTACATGCTTACAAAGTAGATGAAAAAATAAAAATTTACGTAGCGACTCATAAATTAAATGTATTTCATCAAGACGGAAGCTTAATTCAAGCAGCAAACCGTCGAATTGAGGGTATTAATCATGGCTGAAATTCAACTTAAGTCTTTAGCTCATAGTTACGATAAACATGCGGAAACCCCGGTTTATGCGATTAGAGAAATGGAGCATGTTTGGGCCGATGGTGGTGCTTATGCTTTATTAGGGCCATCTGGTTGTGGTAAATCGACATTACTCAATATTATTTCTGGTTTATTAGAACCATCTGATGGCTCAGTGTTGTTCGATGGTAAAAGGGTTAATGATATCCCTCCGCAAGAACGCAATATTGCGCAAGTTTTTCAGTTCCCCGTGGTATATGACACGATGACTGTTTTTGACAATTTGGCTTTTCCGCTACGTAATATGAAAGCGAGTGAAGGTAAGATTCAAACTAAAGTGGGTGAGATTGCCAAAATACTTGAACTCACTGAGGTTCTCAATAAAAAAGCAGCCAATCTTACGGCTGATGAAAAACAGAAGGTATCGATGGGGCGTGGTCTTGTTCGAGATGATGTTTCAGCTATTTTATTCGATGAACCGTTGACGGTTATTGATCCACAACTGAAATGGAAATTACGCCGAAAACTGAAACAAATTCAGCAACAATTTAATATCACCATGGTGTACGTTACCCATGACCAACTTGAAGCTTCGACCTTCGCTGACAAGATCGCATTAATGTATGAAGGACAAGTCGTTCAATTTGGTACACCTAGAGAACTATTTGAATACCCAAATCATACTTTTGTTGGTTACTTTATTGGTAGTCCTGGAATGAATCTAATGGAGGTTGTTCGTTGTAAGCAAGGAGTGTGTTTTGGCAATACTGAATTCACTTTAAGCGCTCATGAGCAAAAGGTTTTAGACGCCTCTACTTCGGATAATGTCAAGATAGGTATCAGACCAGAATTCGTACATGTCTGGGATAAACCTAATGGCGAGGCGTATCTAGCTGATGTGGAGTTTATTGAGGACTTAGGTACTTATAAAATCATGAGCCTTAAGTTTGAAGGGCAAATAATTAAAGCACGTTTACAAGAAGACCAAAGAGTGCCTCAGGGGCAAGCTTATATTAGTTTTCCTGAGCAATGGATGATGCTTTATATAGATGAATATCTTGTAGCTAAGGATGGATCATATGAGTAAAACAAAAAGTAATAAAGCATGGTTTCTTGTATTGCCAGTATTTTTGCTGGTGGCATTTAGTGCCATTATTCCTTTGATGACGGTTGTGAACTATTCATTACAGGATATTTTTGATTCAAGTACCAGTTATTTTGTTGGTACAGAGTGGTATCGGGAAACTCTTAATGACAGTCGTCTTCAGGACTCGCTGATTCGACAATTTGTATTTTCGGGTTCGGTCTTACTGATTGAAATTCCACTGGGGATCTTAGTTGCACTGACTATGCCTAAGGACGGTAAGTGGTCGGTTGTCGCTTTGTTAGTTTTGGCTTTGCCTCTATTGGTACCTTTGAATGTGGTAGGGACGATTTGGCAGATTTTTGGTCGTGCTGATATAGGGCTATTTGGCTGGGGATTAAACGCCTTAGGCATGGACTATAACTATGCAGCTAACCCTATGGATGCTTGGTTTACGGTACTGCTTATGGATGTTTGGCACTGGACCTCATTAATTGCATTATTATCATTTTCGGGATTACGAGCCATACCTGATGCTTACTACCAAGCCGCCCGTATCGATCGAGCATCAAACTGGGCAATATTCCGCTTTATTCAATTACCAAAGCTTAAAAGTGTCTTGTTAATTGGTGTGTTACTGAGATTCATGGATAGTTTCATGATATATACCGAACCCTTTGTTTTAACAGGTGGTGGGCCAGGTAATTCAACAACATTTCTAAGCCAATCATTAACTAAAATGGCAATTGGGCAATTCGATCTCGGTCCTGCTGGCGCATTTTCAATTATTTATTTCTTGATTATTTTATTAATCAGCTGGTTATTTTATACCGCGATGACGCATAACGATGATAACTAATAACAGTAAAGGATTCTCTTATGAATATTAAAAAAACAGTGGGGCTGAGTACGTACATCTTATTCTTATTATTACCCCTTTATTGGTTAGTGATCATGTCATTCAAAAGCAATACCGAGATATTAGGTAGTTTGAGTTTTTGGCCTGCAGATTTTACTTTTGCCAATTACATAACGATTTTAACCGATGCAAGTTGGTATATGGGTTACGTCAACTCTATTTATTATGTATCACTCAATATGGTGATTACTTTGTTGGTTGCTTTACCTGCTGCTTATGCATTTTCTCGCTTTCGTTTTATAGGAGATAAGCATCTGTTTTTCTGGTTATTGACAAACAGAATGGCACCACCAGCAGTATTTTTATTACCTTTCTTTCAACTGTACTCATCGGTTGGGTTATTTGATACCCATATTGGTGTTGCTTTAGCACATTGTCTATTTAATGTGCCATTAGCTGTGTGGATTCTAGAAGGTTTTATGTCGGGTGTGCCAAAAGAAATAGACGAAACTGCTTACATTGACGGTTACACATTTCCGCGTTTCTTTGTGAAAATTTTCATTCCTTTAATTCGTTCCGGCATCGGTGTAACAGCGTTCTTCTGTTTTATGTTTAGCTGGGTGGAATTATTATTAGCGCGAACCTTAACTTCTGTTGATGCAAAACCTATTGCAGCAGTAATGACAAGAACGATAAGTGCATCGGGAATTGACTGGGGCGTTTTAGCTGCTGCTGGGGTATTAACAATTTTACCGGGTGTGCTGGTTATTTGGTTTGTTCGTAATCACGTAGCGAAGGGTTTTGCCCTCGGTCGCGTCTAGGAGAAATATATGGATTGGATGAGTTGGATGGCTTGGACTACGCCTTCTGCAATGTTTTTTGCAGGTATAGGTTCTATTTTGGTAGGAATGACATGCTGGGAAGTCATAAGCCCTAATTTGGCTAGGAAGGGGTTTTTACCGATTGTTACTACTCGAGGGGATCGTTTATTTGTTAGCTTGTTAAGCGGTGCATTTATTCATTTGGGTGTTATCGGATTTACTGAAATGTCGATTTGGGTAGCCTTTGGTGTGGCTGTTAGTTGGCTATTTATTGTTATGAAATGGGGGTGATACCACAAAGAGACAGTTAGTGTTTTACAGAGGGATGTGTTGGTACGACTGTGTGCCATAAGTTGATATATATAAACTTTATAAATAACAGGAGTTACATAATGTTTTCTAAGCAAAAATCAGTATTTAAACTTGGACGATTAAGCGTTGCCATGCTCATTGCTGGCTGTAGTAGTTTAGCATTTGCAGATCAATATAGTGATGCGGCAACTGATTGGGTTGAATCAGAGTTCACGCCATCAACATTGACTAAAAAACAACAAATTGATGAAATGAGTTGGTTTATTGAAGCTGCAAAACCGTATAGAGGTATGAAAATTAACGTTGCTTCTGAAACACTGACAACACACGAATATGAAAGTAAAACATTAGCAAAAGCTTTCTTTGAAATAACTGGAATTGAAATCACACATGATTTGATTCAAGAGGGTGATGTTGTAGAAAAATTGCAAACACAAATGCAGTCAGGGCGTAATATTTATGATGCCTATGTTAATGATTCAGACCTAATTGGGACACATTTCCGTTATGGAAAAGTTGCACCAATTACTGACTTTAAAAAAACAGTTACTAATCCAGGATTGGATTTAAATGACTTTCTTGGCTTAAGCTTTACCACTAGCCCAGATGGTACAATTTACCAGTTACCTGATCAGCAATTTGCTAATTTGTATTGGTTCCGTGCTGATTGGTTTGAGCGTGATGATCTTAAGGAAAAATTCAAAGGAATATATGGTTATGAATTAGGTGTCCCATTAAATTGGTCTGCTTATGAAGATATTGCTGAGTTCTTCTCTGAGAAAGTTAAAATGATTGATGGTAATCGTGTTTACGGTCATATGGATTATGGTAAAAAAGATCCTTCATTAGGTTGGCGTTTTACAGATTCATGGTTATCAATGGCAGGGGCTGGCGATAAAGGCTTACCTAATGGTTTGCCTGTTGATGAATGGGGTATTCGTGTAGAAGGATGTAATCCTGTTGGTTCAAGCGTTGAACGTGGCGGAGCAACCAATGGCCCTGCAGCTGTTTATGCGACTGCCAAATACGTAGAATGGTTGAAAAAATATGCACCACCAGAAGCGCCTGGCATGACATTTGGAGAAGCGGGTCCAGTACCGGCACAAGGCAGTATTGCACAACAAATCTTCTGGTACACTGCATTTACGGCGAATATGATTGAACCAGGTTTACCGGTTGTAAATGAAGATGGAACTCCGAAATGGCGCATGGCACAGTCTCCACGTGGTCCATACTGGGAAGAAGGTATGAAGCTAGGTTATCAAGATGCTGGTGCGTGGACCTTTATGAAATCTACGCCGGTTGATCGTCGTGAAGCTGCTTGGTTATATGCTCAATTTGTAGTCTCTAAATCAGTCTCATTGAAAAAAACTATCGTTGGGTTAACGCCAATTCGTAAATCAGATATAAACTCACAAGCTATGACCGATATGGCACCAAAACTTGGTGGTTTAGTTGAGTTTTATCGTAGCGAAGCGAGTAAACAATGGACTCCTACTGGGACCAATGTGCCAGACTACCCTAAACTTGCACAGTTGTGGTGGCAGTATGTTTCAGAAGCCGCTAGTGGCGAAAAAACAGCGCAGGAAGCAATGGATGGTTTAGCAGAAGCTCAGGACAAAGTATTAAGTCGTCTGGAGCGAAGCAAATCACAGGGAGAATGTGGACCTATACTTAATCCTAAGAAAGGCGCTGAGTACTGGTTGAGTCAACCTGGTTCACCTAAGGCCAAATTAAGCAATGAAAAACCGCAAGGTAAGACGATTGCTTATAAAGATTTGATTGCTGGTTAACCGAACATCTTGCTAAAGCCAGACAATTAATAAAGATTTATTAATTGTCTGTTGATTGTATTAGCTTCGATGAAATAAAAATCCGATGTTTTGTGAACATCGGATTTTTTAATTTTATCTCATTAGCATAACTATTTATGTGCTTTATGACATCGATAACTTAGGTGTGCTTTTAACTCTGTATATCTATTTTCTTGGGCTATAAAAGTTCAAAAAAGTAACTGAAACAATTAACTATGAAGGCACAAATTTAAAAAATATTAAAGCCTCAACTGTTTTTCTATCCGTTAATGATCCGAGCTATCAGTGTAAGTAACCTCAATTCTGGATAAGAAAATCGATACAGCCCTATTATTTCCGCGTATTTCTGTGTTAAATAAACTTCAAATAACCAGTTATTGCTTCGATAATTTACCTGAATGACACAAAATTAACAGTACTGTATAATACTAAATCCATTAAATAACTGATCAATCTTACTTGTTAAAATTAGCAGTTTCAACGTTGAAAGTTTTGTAAAGGTAATGACCATTTACTGCAATTTTCGCCTTGAACTCACTTATTTTTCCTGTGTAATATTAGGTCACTAAATTAATGGAATTTCGATAACTTAAGTTTTTAACATTTTGATATATATTGATTATATTATTCCTTTATCCAGAACTTAGGTTAAGTAAATAAATTTTATAGTTTTTTTTGAGCGAAGGACCGAACAGTATGTAAGTGAAAGGTTGGGAAGTGTGAATATGGGGTTGATCTTATGGAGTATGAGAACATAAAAAAACCGGCTAACTAATAAGTAAAAGCCGGTTTTGAAAAGAAATTTAAACTAAAAATAACTAGGGTTATTCACCAAGCTTATGTGCCGTTAAGATAGCCGAGAGTACAGATTCAGGAGTGACTTCAAACGGCATATTAAAAATTGTTTCTCCTTCTGCACAAGATGCTTTTGCAACTTCGAGTAGCTTATCAAGGTTTAGCTCTTTAACGCCCATCTGATATAAGTTAGTCGGTAGACCAACTGATTTACAGAATGTTAATAGTTCATTAATTTCTGCCATTGGGGCATTTTCTAGTACTAAATGAACCAATGTACCAAAGGCAACTTTTTCCCCATGGAATAGATGATGGCACTCTTCTAGTTTTGTTAAACCATTATGAACAGCATGTGCAGCTGCTAAGCCACCACTTTCAAAGCCAACGCCACTTAAATAGGTATTTGCTTCAATAATATTTTCAACGGCTGGAGATGTTAATTTATTTTCAACAGATATTTTAGCTTTAAGACCATCGGCAATAACTGTGTCATAACAAAGTTTTGCTAAAGCTTGTGCTGCTAGCGTTGGTGCGCCACCCGTGTTTGTCGCCTTGCCTGAACGGGCAGTCGCACGAGCTTCAAAGTAAGTCGATAATGCATCACCCATCCCTGAAACAATTAATCGTACCGGAGCACCTGCAATGATTTTAGTATCCATAATAACCATGCTAGGGTTCGTTGGAATCATTAAGTATTCGAGGAATTCTCCGTTAGGTTGATAAACCACTGCAGATGCACTTGTTGGTGCATCTGTTGAAGCAATAGTCGGTACGATAACGACTGGTGTATTACAAAAAAATGCAATTGCTTTTGCAGTATCTAATGTTTTACCACCGCCTATACCGATAATGACTTCAGAAGTATTAGCTTTTGCAAGCGCAACTAAGCGTTCAATTTCTGGGTGGCAACATTCTCCATTAAAATTTTCTAAGACTAATTCACCTTCAGATTTCGCAAAGCTTTCTTTTACTTGCGCGCCGACTAAGGCGGTAACAAAGTCATCGGCAATAGCGAATGCTTTTTTACCCAGCGGTTTAACATACTCACCGATACTGTTCAGTGAATTTGCGCCTTGAACGTATTTGCTAGGAGAAACAATAATTTTATCCATGATACTTTTCCTTATTTATTCATTTATGACAAATGATTAATAGATTGGGATCATTTGATCCGGTTAAAAATGGTTTCATTTAAAGACCGTTTATTTAAACAACGGTGTATTAAAAGAGGGTTATTTAAAGATGGCAAATACTTTTTCAACAGCGACTGCACCAGGATCTTTAACTCCTTCCAAACTTTCACTATTTAAGTAAGATGAGCGTCCAGCTTTGGCTTCTAGCATTTTTGCTGTGCTTTCTGCGCCTAATTTTGCGGCATCAACGGCTGACGCTATACCTTTATCTTTTAATGCTAAAAATGCGGGTTCTAATGCATCAATCATGGTGCGATCACCTACTTTTGCGCCACCGAAAAATTTCATTTGTTCAAGGCCGTTAAGTAGTGCTTCTGGTAAATTGTGGTGTTCACCATAATGCGTGCCGGCGGCAGTAAAGAAGATTGAAAGTAAGATTCCGCTTGAACCTCCCATCGACATTGCAAGATGCTCACCGACAACTTCAAGTAGTTTTTGTACATCGCCTAGCGGTAAATTTTTATCGTTTAATTCTTGCTGAACTTTCAATGCACCCGATGAGAAGGTAGAACCGGTATCACCATCGCCCACTAACGTATCCAATCTATTTAGCTCTGTTTTAAGTCCAATTACCGTTGCACAAATTTTTGCTACGACCTCTGCAACAGCGTTTTCTTCAGAAGGGACAAACTCTACACTGTTAGACGCTTTTTTAATGGTGATCGGTGTAGCATCATTTACTTTAATACCAATAGACCATGATTCAACAGAAACGGGAGCCATTAACGCCGTTTCAATTTCATCAGTTAATACAACACAAGAGAGAGAGAAACCTTTCATATCAATTGCAGTTACAAAAGGTTTTGGTCCAAATAGATAGGACATGTTTTCACCTAATGAAGATTCGACAACATCTTTCGTGAGTAAGCTCATTTCCAGTGGTGATGTACCACCTAAGTTATTAAGTAATAACGCATACTTTTGATTATTTGTTTTCGCCAATAACTTTTCTGCCATCAGTTCAACGACATCTCGGCTGTGGTCGATATCAATCACTGCAATACCTGGTTCACCATGAATGCCTAAGCCTAGTTCTGCTTTATGATCAGGGATACGATCTTCAGTTTCTTCGCCCGGGATATGGCAACTCGTTACTGCAACACCAATACTGCTGACATTTTGATTACAGCGTTCAGCTTGTTGTGTTACTTCCTTTAAGCTTGCGTCTTGCTGCGCATAATAACCAGCTACTTTATGGATAAAGACTGTGCCTGCAATACCACGGGGTTGTTTACTATTTTCAATCGAAATATCGTCATCGATGATAACCATTTCCACTTTAAGGCCTAATTTCTTTGCTTTTTCTGCTGCTAAACCAAAGTTAAGGCGATCGCCTGTATAGTTTTTAACAATTAACAAACAACCTGATTCACCAGTTACGTAAAGAATGGCATTTAGTACCGCTTCTACGCTTGGAGAAGCAAACACATCACCACAGACGGCTGCTGTCAGCATACCTTTACCAACAAAACCTGCATGAGCGGGTTCATGGCCAGAGCCACCTCCAGAAATAATCGCTACTTTACTTTTGTCCCAGTCTTTTCTTATAACGATTCGGATATGCTCATCAATATCGAGGCGAGCTAAATTATCATGTTGGTTGCTATAAATCAGACCATCTATTGCATCGCTAACAAGGGTTTTTCGTTCATTAAAAAATAACTTGGACATGGGAAATTTCCTTTAATTTTTTTATAAATGGATAAAAAGCTGTTTAATTATTTGTTCAATCTTGCCACTTGAAATCAAAGTGACTTCTATAACCTTCTGCAACCTGTTTTTGGACTACGTTAAACTAGATTTGTTAAATTTCTTACGATCAAAAGAATTACAAACGTTATTTCATGTACAACTAAAAATGCATTATGTTGTTCATTTTTTATTTCTTTTTACTATTAAGCTTATTTCATGCCAACTTTTAAGGTTTGTTTAACTGGTTGATATTTAATAATTATAGTTTCTTGGTTTTATTTTTTTGTTGATTTTAAAGTGCTTTTGAATAAGCAATTTGTTAATGAAATGAGCAGTTTGTTAATTGTTACGAGTGTTTGATTTGAGTTATCAGAAGGTCAACAATGACAGTAATATAAGCCCCTAGTTATCTTTACTTGTTAAATTGCTGAACTTTACAAGGTTGATTCAAGGAAGGGCTTTATTTTCTTGCTTTGGATGACGAGAGGTCGCTCCGGAAAATTTAAATTTTGATGTTATTTTACATTTGCAATTAATAGGGTAAATTACATCGCTTTAATACTGGGAGTAATATTCAATGAATCCAATTATCCAAACGCTAAAAGAACACAATGTTAGTGATCAAAAAATAACAGAAGTATTTCAAGCATTAACGCAAAATCCATTAGAAGCAATGGGTATTATTGGCACGTTGGGTATTGCACAGGATAAATTACAAGCTTTAATGATGATGGTTATGACAAATCCTGATTTAATCAAACAAGCGGTTGAAGAGCTAGGTTTAGATTTTTCAAAAGTAGAAAAGGCAAAAGAAATATTAAAAGAAAAACAACAGAGCTAAATATGTTACTCTTTTTATGAAGACTGGCTTTGAAATAAAAATAGAGTTAACCATTAAAATAGAGTCTAACGATAAAGCGAGAAAACAAGCTTTGAGGACTTTAAAATAAGTTTTTTAATAAAAACTCAAGATTATCACGTTACAAAAGGTAGAAAACTCCTTATACTGACGTGCTTTATTTTTAGGTCTGAAGCCTTGTCGGCTTTTTTCCGTACTTATTGGCTGGTTTGTTGATAAGTATTATTAATATTTAACACTGGATAGATGAGTTATGAACGCAACAAATACCGAAAACAGCAGTAGTTCAATGGATGGACTAAAATGGGCTGTGACCATTATTTTATTAGTCGCTATTATCGTTGGTAATTACATGTACGGAGAAGAGGTGCATGTTGTTGCTCGTGTTCTAATACTACTTGTAATGGCTGCTTTGGCATTGTTATCAGCTGCGCTAACAGAAAAAGGCAAAACCTTTGTTGAGTTTGCTAAAGATTCTCGTTTAGAAGTACGTAAAGTGGTTTGGCCTACACGACAAGAAACAGTACAAACAACCCTTATTATTCTTGCAGTTTCTACAATTGTTGGCTTAATACTTTGGGGTCTTGATGGCGTTTTTGTACGTGTTGTTGCTTTCATTACCACATCTATTTAAGTTTAAGGGTTTAATATGTCTGAAGAAGTACAAAAGAAAAGATGGTACGTAGTACAAGCTTTCTCTGGTTATGAAGGTCGTGTACAAAAAACGTTAATCGAGCATATTAAATTAAACGGAATGGAAGAACATTTCGGTGAGATTTTAGTGCCAACGGAAGAAGTGGTTGAGATGCGAGCGGGTCAAAAGCGAGCAAGTTCACGTAAATTCTTCCCTGGTTATGTGTTAGTTGAAATGGCAATGAACGATGCAAGTTGGCATTTAGTTAAAAATACTGACCGTGTAATGGGCTTTATTGGTGGAACGAAAGAGCGTCCAGCGCCGATTTCACAAAAAGAAGTTGATAACATCTTAAATCGTCTAAAAGAATCTGTTGATTCTCCGCGTCCTCGTACCTTGTTTGAACCAGGCCAAATTGTTCGTGTTGTTGATGGCCCGTTTGCTGACTTCAGCGGTACTGTTGAAGAAGTTGACTACGATAAGAGTCGCTTAAAAGTGTCTGTATCAATCTTCGGTCGTGCAACACCGGTTGATCTTGAGTTCTCTCAAGTAGAAAAAGACTAGGAATAATAGCTGTCAGTTAATAGCTGTCAGCTTTCAGTTAAAAGACACTTCGCAGATACTCGCGGGTGTTAATAAAGCGAAAGATTTTTTCTCATACTATGAGATAAAGCCTTTCGTTTTTTTGTTTTATGGCCTCACAGCCCCTATTTATAGGGCTTGTAAGTTGTTCTAAACTGACAGCTGACAGCTGATAGCTAATAGCTGTTTGCAGTAGTTCAAAAAAAGTACAAAACAGCTTGTTAAAGGCGGCATATTATTGATATAATTTGCCGCCTTTTTTATTTGAGTGTTTATTCATTAATTAAAATCGAGCATTAATTTTAAACGGGAAGCTGACACTAAAATCAGCGTTAAACCCAAACATAGGTAGTATTATCATGGCTAAAAAAGTACAAGCGTATATCAAGCTGCAAGTATCAGCTGGTATGGCTAACCCGTCACCACCAGTTGGTCCTGCACTAGGTCAACATGGTGTAAATATCATGGAATTCTGTAAAGCATTCAATGCAAAAACAGATTCTGTTGAAAAAGGCGCTCCAGTACCTGTAGTAATTACAGTTTATTCTGACCGTTCTTTTACTTTCGAAACTAAGACTCCACCTGCATCTTACTTGCTTCTTAAAGCTGCTGGTATCAAATCTGGTTCTGGTGTTCCTAATAAAAACAAAGTGGGCAAAGTAACAACTGCTCAACTTGAAGAGATCGCTAAAACTAAAGAAGTTGATCTAACGGGTGCCGATCTTGATGCGATGGTACGTTGTATAGCGGGTTCTGCTCGTTCAATGGGCTTGGAAGTAGAGGGTTAATACTATGGCTAAATTATCTAAACGCATGAAAGCGGTACGTGACACTGTAGACGCTACTAAAGAATACGAAATCAATGAAGCAGTTACACTTCTTCAGAAACTAGCAACTGCTAAATTCAACGAAAGTGTTGATGTATCAGTTAACTTAGGTATTGATTCTCGTCGTAGTGACCAAAACGTACGTGGCGCGACTGTATTACCACATGGTACTGGTCGTGAAGTTCGTGTTGCTGTATTCACACAAGGCGCTAATGCTGAAAAAGCAAAAGAAGCTGGTGCGGATATCGTTGGTATGGATGATCTTGCGGCACAAGTTAAAGCTGGCGTAATGGATTTTGACGTTGTAATTGCATCACCAGACGCTATGCGTGTTGTTGGTCAATTAGGTCAAATCTTAGGCCCACGTGGTCTAATGCCTAACCCGAAAGTTGGAACAGTAACACCTGACGTAGCAACAGCAGTTAAAAATGCTAAAGCTGGTCAAGTACGTTACCGTAACGACAAGAATGGTATTATCCATTCTACTATCGGCAAAGCTTCATTCTCTGCTGAACAAATTCAAGGAAATCTTGAAGCACTACTTGTTGCGCTTAAAAAAGCAAAACCAGCTGGCGCTAAAGGTATTTTCATTAAGAAAGTTACACTATCTACTACTATGGGTGCAGGCGTTAAAATTGACCAAGCATCTCTTAAAGCTGTAGTAGCGTAATTTTTTAGCGACAGTTCACAATTTTATTGTAAAACTGTTGCTATACAAGACGACGAATTATCTATATAATTCGTCGCCTTACTTTGGAGGGCCTTAGGTCCCTTCTGAGACCGTAGGTGTAAATGATTTTTATTCTTTTACTTAATTTCCTACGTAGATGGTGCCGGACCCCAGAAAGAATTATTCTACTGGATCCGATAACCGAAATAGTGCCCCATTATTCATGATGGGGGTGTTTACTGGTGTAATAGCCAGTGGAATCCAGGAGTAAAACCAAATGACATTAAGACTCGAAGACAAGCAAGCTATTGTCGCAGAAGTTAATGTAGTAGCGAAAGCTGCTTTGTCTGCTGTTGTTGCCGATTCACGTGGCGTAACAGTTGGTGCAATGACTGAACTTCGTGCAAAAGCACGTGAAAATAATGTTTACCTACGTGTTGTACGTAATACATTGGCACGTCTTGCAGTAAAAGATACAGACTTTGCATGTTTAGCAGATACGTTTACTGGTCCTACGATCCTTGCATTTTCAAACGAACATCCAGGTGCAGCAGCACGTCTTTTAAAAGACTTTGCTAAAGCTAATGAAAAGTTTGAAGTTAAAGGGTTAGCATTTGAGGGTGAATTCATTGAAGCCGCTCAAATCGACCGTCTAGCGACACTACCGACATACGACGAAGCAATTGCGAAACTGATGGCTACTATGAAAGAAGCTGCAGCTGGCAAACTTGTACGTACTCTGGCTGCTATTCGCGACCAGAAAGAAGAATCTGCAGCTTAATTTAAGCTGTCATTTAATTAATTTTTTAAAAGTAGGAATTGACTCATGTCACTAACTAAAGACCAAATCATTGAAGCAGTTGCTGAATTATCAGTAATGGAAGTTGTTGAATTAATCGAAGCAATGGAAGAAAAATTCGGCGTATCTGCAGCTGCTGCTGTAGCTGGCGTTGCTGGTCCAGCTGAAGCTGCTGAAGAGCAAACTGAATTTGACGTTGTAATGACTTCATTCGGCGAAAACAAAGTTAAAGCAATCAAAGCAGTACGTGGCGCTACAGGTCTTGGCCTGAAAGAAGCTAAAGCTGCAGTTGAAGCTTGTCCAACAGTAGTTAAAGAAGCTGCAACTAAAGAAGAAGCAGAAGCTCTTAAAGCTGAACTTGAAGAGATCGGCGCAACTGTTGAAATTAAATAAGTTAGCTTTCTAACTTATTCGCCATGAAAATGGCATTGGCTGGTGATTATTTAATCACCGGCCTTTTTGCGCTATAGGATACCGTGATTTTTCATTGTTTTTTACGGTCATCGGACATTAAAGATGGGGTTATATAACACTTCATTAAGACAAAACATTGTGCGCCGTTGTCGAACAAATTAGTGCCTACAAGCTAGGTTAGACAGCTATGATTACTTATCAGCGAGCAAAGGAACCACATGGGTTACTCTTATACTGAGAAAAAACGTATTCGTAAGGATTTTGGGAAGCGCCCACAAGTTATGGAAAAACCATACTTGTTGGAGATTCAACTAGATTCATTCAAACGATTCATCGAAGTCGATTTAACTGGGGAAGTAGGACTAGAAGCTGCATTTAACAGTATTTTTCCTATTGCTAGTTATTCTGGCACATCAGAACTGCAATATGTAAGCTACCGTCTTGGTGAGCCGGTATTTGATGTTAAAGAATGTCAAATTCGTGGTATTACTTATTCAGCTTCTTTACGCGTTAAATTACGTCTTGTAATTTATGATCGCGATGCACCAGCTGGTACAGTTAAAGATATCCGTGAACAAGAAGTCTACATGGGCGAAATGCCACTGATGACGGACAACGGTACTTTTGTTATCAATGGTACTGAGCGTGTTATCGTATCTCAATTACACCGTTCTCCTGGTGTATTCTTCGACCACGATAAAGGTAAAACGCACAGTTCTGGTAAAGTACTTTATAACGCACGTGTCATTCCTTACCGTGGTTCATGGTTAGACTTTGAATTCGATCCTAAAGATAATCTTTTTGTTCGTATTGACCGTCGTCGTAAATTACCTGCGACAATCATGCTACGTGCACTTGAGTACACAACGGAACAAATTCTTGATATGTTCTTCGAGACAACACACTTTGTAATCAAAGATGGTGTTATATCGATGGATCTTATTGCTGATCGTTTACGTGGAGATCAATTCTCCTTTGATATCGTAAGTGATGGCAAAGTATATGTTGAAACTGGTAAGCGTGTTACTGCTCGTCATATTCAGCAACTACAAAAAGCTAATGTCAGCAAGATTGAAGTGCCACTTGAATACCTAGAAGGTAAAGTTTCAGCGAAAGATTATATCAGTGCTGAAACCGGTGAAATCATTGTTAATGCAAATGATATATTCACACTTGAGTTACTTGCTGAACTTGCACAATCAGGCATCAAAGAATTTGAAGCTATCTATACTAACGAATTAGATCGTGGTTCATTCATCTCTGATACGCTACGTGTTGATTCATCAACTAACCGCTTAGAAGCGCTTGTTGAAATCTACCGTATGATGCGTCCTGGTGAGCCACCAACTAAAGATGCTGCTGAAGGTCTATTCCAAAACTTATTCTTCGCTGAAGAACGTTACGATCTTTCTAAAGTAGGTCGTATGAAGTTCAACCGTCGTGTTGGACATGAAGGTGATTTAGGTACTGGTACATTATCTAACCAAGATATTTTAAGTGTTATGAAAACACTAATTGATATTCGTAACGGTAACGGTATTGTTGATGATATCGATCATCTTGGTAACCGTCGTATTCGTTGTGTTGGTGAAATGGCTGAAAACCAATTCCGTGTTGGTCTAGTACGTGTTGAACGTGCTGTTAAAGAACGCCTATCATTAGGTGACCTTGATGCAACTATGCCTCAAGATCTGATCAATGCGAAACCTATTTCTGCTGCTGTTAAAGAGTTCTTTGGTTCTTCACAACTGTCTCAGTTTATGGACCAAAATAACCCATTATCAGAAGTAACACATAAACGTCGTATTTCTGCTTTAGGACCTGGTGGTTTAACACGTGAACGTGCCGGCTTTGAAGTACGTGACGTACATCCAACGCATTACGGTCGTTTATGTCCAATCGAAACGCCTGAGGGACCAAACATTGGTCTAATTAACTCATTGGCAACTTTCTCTCGTACTAACGATTACGGTTTCTTAGAAACGCCTTACCGTAAAGTAATAGACGGAAAACCAACCGATCAAGTTGATTACCTATCTGCAATCGAAGAAGGTTCATTCGTTATTGCACAGGCATCGGCAAGTATTGGTGAAAATGGTTTACTAGATGAAGAATCAATTCCATGTCGTCATCAAGGTGAAACTACCTTTATGGCTCCTGAAAATATTGATTATATGGATGTATCACCACAACAGATCATCTCTGTTGCTGCGTCATTGATTCCATTCCTAGAACATGATGATGCTAACCGTGCCTTAATGGGTGCAAACATGCAACGTCAAGCGGTTCCAACTTTACGTGCTGATAAACCATTGGTAGGTACAGGTATTGAGCGTCGTTTGGCAATCGATTCTGGCGTAACAGTTATCGCTAAACGTGGTGGTACTATCGATTATGTTGATGCATCACGTATCGTTGTTAAAGTTGACGATGCAGAGCTACTTCCTGGTGAAGCGGGCATCGACATCTACAACTTAACTAAATACACACGTTCAAATCAGAATACTTGTATTAACCAAAAACCAACCTGTAAACCAGGCGAGCCAATTGTTCGTGGTGATGTGTTAGCAGATGGCCCATCGACCGATATGGGTGAGTTAGCACTTGGTCAAAACATGAAGATTGCCTTCATGCCTTGGAATGGTTATAACTTCGAGGATTCAATCCTTATTTCTGAGCGCGTTTCGCAAGAAGATCGTTTCACAACGATTCATATCCAAGAGTTCTCATGTGTTGCACGTGAAACTAAATTGGGTAGCGAAGAAATTTCTGCCGATATCCCTAACGTTGGTGAAGCCGCATTAAGCAAGCTAGATGAGTCTGGTATTGTTTATGTGGGTGCTGAAGTTAAACCTGGTGATATCTTAGTAGGTAAAGTAACGCCTAAAGGCGAAACACAACTTACGCCAGAAGAAAAACTATTACGTGCGATTTTCGGTGAAAAAGCGTCAGATGTTAAAGACAGCTCACTACGTGTATCTAATTCAACTTACGCAACGGTAATTGACGTTCAAGTCTTTACTCGTGATGGCGTAGAAAAAGATAAACGCGCACTTGAGATCGAAGAAATGCAACTTAAAGCAGCGAAGAAAGATTTGAATGAAAAATTCAAAATCTTAGAAAACGCAATCTTTGAAAAAGCATTAAGCATTTTAATTGGCGCAGGCCAAGATGAACAACGTTTACTACAAATGCCTCGTGCACAGTGGTTAGAAGTTGTTATCGATGATGAAGAGAAGCAAACGCATCTTGATCAAATAATTAGTCAATATGAAGCTGTTAAAGCAGATTATGATAAAGAATTTGATATTAAACGTCGTAAAATTACACAGGGTGATGATTTAGCTCCTGGTGTTCAAAAAATCGTTAAAGTATACCTAGCAGTACGTCGTCGCCTACAACCAGGTGATAAAATGGCCGGTCGTCACGGTAACAAAGGTGTTATCTCAAACATCGTTCCTGTAGAAGATATGCCACACGATAAATATGGTGTACCGGTTGATATCGTACTTAACCCATTGGGTGTACCATCACGTATGAATATCGGTCAGATTCTTGAGACCCATTTAGGCCTTGCATGTAAAGGTGTAGGTGAAAAACTTGAGCGTATGATCAAAGACCAGCGTGAAGTTGAAATGCCAAAAGTACGAGAGTTTGTACAAAAAATGTACTCTTTTGGTGATGCGCCTTGTCATGTTGATCTTAATGACTTTGATGATGAAGCTGTATTACGTCTTGCTAAGAACCTATACAAAGGTTTACCAATCGCAACGCCTGCGTTCGATGGTGCTAACGAGTCTGAAATTCGCGAATTGTTAAGAATGGCTGATTTACCAGAATCTGGTCAGTTACAATTAACGGATGGCCGTACTGGTTTAGAATTTGAGCGTCCTGTAACCGTTGGTTACATGTACATGCTGAAACTGAATCACTTAGTTGATGATAAAATGCATGCTCGTTCTACCGGTTCTTACAGCCTTGTAACTCAGCAACCACTTGGTGGTAAAGCGCAGTTCGGTGGCCAGCGTTTCGGTGAGATGGAAGTATGGGCTCTACAAGCATTTGGTGCGGCTTACACGCTTCAAGAAATGCTTACTGTTAAGTCAGATGATGTTAACGGTCGTACTAAGATGTATAAAAACATCGTTGATGGCGACCATAGAATGGAACCAGGCATGCCTGAATCATTCAACGTATTGTTGAAAGAGATCCGTTCATTAAGCATTAACATTGAGCTAGATGAATCGAACTAAGATTTGTTTTAGTTAAAAATATGTGGCGTCTTAGAGTGACAAGGCGCCTAGTTTTAACTCCTATGGGAGAATAGCGTGAAAGACTTACTTAAGTTTTTAAAGCAACAAAATAAAACCAAAGAGTTTGATGGAATTAAAATTGGTTTAGCATCACCAGAGCAGATCCGTTCATGGTCATTTGGTGAAGTTAAGAAACCTGAAACTATCAACTACCGTACATTCAAACCTGAACGTGAAGGTCTTTTCTGTGCGCGTATTTTTGGTCCAATCAAAGATTACGAATGTCTTTGTGGTAAATACAAACGCCTGAAACATCGTGGTGTTATCTGTGAGAAGTGTGGCGTAGAAGTGACACAATCTAAAGTTCGTCGTGACCGTATGGGTCATATCGAATTAGCATCTCCAGTTGCGCATATTTGGTTCCTTAAATCATTACCGTCACGTATCGGCTTAATGCTTGATATGACGCTACGTGATATCGAACGTATTCTTTACTTTGAATCTTTCGTTGTTGTTGAGCCTGGTATGACAGACCTTGAGCGTCGTCAAATTCTTCTTGAAGAAGAATACTTAGACATGCTTGAGCAATGGGGCGATGAATTTGAAGCATTAATGGGTGCTGAAGCTGTATTTGCATTATTAAAACAGCTTGATCTTGACCATGAAATTGCTGAAATGCGTGAAGAGTTAGGCACAACTAATTCTGAAACCAAACGTAAAAAATTGACTAAACGTCTAAAATTAGTTGATTCATTTAATGAATCTTCAAATAAACCAGAGTGGATGATTTTAACAGTACTTCCTGTACTTCCACCTGATTTACGTCCACTAGTACCACTAGATGGCGGACGTTTTGCTACATCAGACTTAAATGACTTATACCGTCGTGTTATCAACCGTAATAACCGTCTAAAACGTCTATTAGATCTTGCAGCACCAGACATTATCGTACGTAATGAAAAACGTATGTTACAAGAGTCTGTTGATGCATTGTTAGATAATGGTCGTCGTGGTCGTGCTATTACTGGATCAAACAAGCGTCCTCTTAAATCGCTTGCAGATATGATCAAAGGTAAACAAGGTCGTTTCCGTCAAAATCTACTAGGTAAACGTGTTGATTACTCTGGTCGTTCTGTAATCACAGTTGGTCCAACATTACGTTTACACCAATGTGGTCTTCCTAAGAAAATGGCACTTGAGTTATTCAAGCCGTTTGTTTATGGAAAACTAGAAGCATTAGGTTTAGCGACAACAATCAAAGCAGCTAAGAAATTAGTTGACCGTGAAGGCGGAGAAGTTTGGGATATCCTAGAAGGCGTTATCCGTGAACATCCAGTGCTACTTAACCGTGCACCAACACTTCACAGATTGGGTATCCAAGCATTTGAACCAGTACTTATCGAAGGTAAAGCGATTCAGCTTCACCCGCTAGTATGTGCGGCATACAACGCCGATTTCGATGGTGACCAAATGGCGGTACACGTACCGTTAACAATCGAAGCACAGCTTGAAGCTCGTACCTTGATGATGTCTACGAATAACATCCTTTCACCTGCAAATGGTGAACCGATTATCGTACCATCACAAGACGTTGTATTAGGTCTTTACTACATGACGCGTTCAAAAATCAACGCGAAGGGTGAAGGCATGTGGTTCCAAAATGCGAAGGAAGCTGAAAAAGCTTACCGTGCTCGTGTTGTGGACATGCAAGCAATTGTTAAAGTACGTATGACTCAAGTTCATATTGCTGAAGATAAATCTCGTACATCAACAACTGAAATCGTTGAAACGACTGTAGGTCGTGCCATCCTATCTCTTATCATGCCTGAAGGTCTTCCTTTTGCGCACGTTGATTTAGATATGGGTAAAAAAGCAATTTCTAACGTACTGAATGCTTGTTACCGTTTATTAGGTATTAAAGACACAGTCGTATTTGCTGACCAACTAATGTACACCGGTTTTGAATATGCAACATTATCAGGTGCCTCTGTTGGTATCGATGATATGGTTATTCCAGATGCTAAGAAAAAATTAGTTGAAGAAGCAGAAGAACAAGTTACTGAAATCTACGAACAGTTCCAAGCAGGTCTTGTAACTGCTGGTGAGCGTTACAACAAAGTGATCGATATTTGGGCAAGTACCAATGATCAAGTTGCAAAAGCGATGATGGACAACTTATCTACGGATCAAGTTCAAAATGCGCAAGGCGAATACGTAGAACAAAAATCATTCAACAGTGTTTACATGATGGCCGACTCTGGTGCACGTGGTAGCCCAGCGCAGATTCGTCAGCTTGCTGGTATGCGTGGTCTAATGGCTAAGCCAGATGGCTCAATCATTGAAACGCCGATCGTAGCTAACTTCCGTGAAGGTCTAAACGTACTTCAGTACTTCATCTCAACGCATGGTGCACGTAAAGGTCTAGCCGATACCGCACTTAAAACAGCAAACTCGGGTTACCTAACTCGTCGTCTTGTTGATATTGCACAAGATTTAGTTATCACTGAAGAAGATTGTGGTAGTACAGAAGGTCTATTGGTTAAACCGCTTATTCAAGGTGGTGATATTGTTGAGCCGTTACGTGAACGTGTACTTGGTCGTGTTGTATTAGAAGACGTTATCAAGCCGGGCACTAAGAAAGAAGTGTTACTTGCGCGTAATACTTTGCTTGACGAAAAACTATGTGATCTTATCGAAGAAAGCTCAGTTGACCAAATTTGGGTTCGTTCTGTTATTACTTGTAAAACTGACTTTGGTGCATGTGCTGCTTGTTACGGTCGTGACTTGGCTCGTGGACACGTTGTTGGTCAAGGTGAAGCAATCGGTGTTATGGCTGCACAGTCAATCGGTGAACCTGGTACACAGTTAACAATGCGTACATTCCACATCGGTGGTGCTGCATCGCGTGCTGCTTCTGAAAATAATATCGCCGTTAAGAACAGCGGTAAGATTAAATTACATAACGCTAAGTTTGTAATTAACTCTGATAATAAAGTGGTTGTGACATCTCGTTCTACTGAATTAACGATTATTGATGAACTAGGTCGTACTAAAGAGAATCATAAATTACCTTACGGTTCGGTTCTTGAGAAACAAGATGGTGCAGATATCGCAATTGGCGAAGTTATCGCTAACTGGGACCCGCATACACATCCAATTATTACTGAAGTAGAAGGTCAGATACAGTTCCTTGATTTCGTTGAAGGTATTACAATCACGAAACAAACTGATGAACTAACTGGTTTATCAAGTATTGTTATTATCGACCCAGCTCAACGCCCAAGTGCGGGTAAAGAAATGCGTCCTACTGCTAAATTGGTTGATGCCGACGGAAATGATTTATTCATTCCTGGTACAACTGTGGCGGCACAGTACTCTCTTCCTGCTAACGCGATTGTTAGTCTTGAAGATGGCGCACAAGTACAGGTTGGTGATGCGGTTGCTCGTATACCACAAGAAAGCTCGAAAACGCGTGATATTACCGGTGGTCTACCTCGTGTTGCTGACTTATTTGAAGCGCGTCTTCCTAAAGATGCAGCTATCTTGGCTGAAGTATCAGGAACATTATCATTTGGTAAAGAAACTAAAGGTAAAATCCGTTTAGTTATTACACAAGCTGATGGTACTGCATATGAAGAAATGATCCCTAAATGGCGTCATCTAAACATCTTCGAAGGTGAGAAGATTGAAAAAGGTGAGGTTATTTCGGACGGTCCGGAATCGCCACATGATATCTTGCGTTTACGTGGTATTAGCCCAGTTGCTAACTACATCACTAACGAAGTACAAGAAGTTTACCGTTTACAAGGTGTAAAAATTAATGATAAACATATCGAAGTTATCGTTAATCAAATGCTACGTAAAGGTATGATCACTGATGCTGGTGATTCTAGCTTCTTGATGGGTGAGCAAGCAGAAGTAGTACGCGTTATCATTGAAAATCGTCGTTTAGAAGCTGAAGGTAAAGCGCCTGCTAAATTCGATTATCAATTATTAGGTATTACTAAAGCTTCACTTGCAACAGAATCATTTATTTCAGCTGCCTCTTTCCAAGAAACAACACGTGTTCTTACGGAAGCCGCCGTTGCTGGTAAATGTGACAAACTACACGGTCTTAAAGAGAACGTTATTGTTGGTCGCTTGATTCCTGCTGGTACTGGTTTTGCACATCATAAAGCGAGAGCTTTAGAGAAACTCAAAGCGCTTGAGCCTAAACCAATCGAACCTGTTGTGGATATCGATGCTGCTGAGCAAAACTTAGCAGACCTATTAAACGCGGTTGATTTTGGCGAGTAATTCTTAATCAAACTGATGTTTAACTAAAAAAGGTGCTTCGGCACCTTTTTTTATGCCTGTAGAAATTAGCTGTCAGCGGTTAGCTTTCAGCTATCAGTAAAAACCAGTGGTTAGTTTTTAGCTGTCAGCTATCAGTGCTTTGTTGATAATCTAATTGTGCTACGAGCGAGGAGTATTGAGCTTCGAGTTTGTAGTTGCAGTCCTTAAACTCAAGTTCTCATTGTTTTCGTAGCTCTCGACTCGAAGCTCGCTACTGAGAACAACAGCTAATAACTTCCTGCCTATTGTTTTTCATCGTTATCTACTTCAATATAGCAATACATATACTCACTCATTAGGATAAATATCAAATGACAACCAAAAAAATAATCAGTACAGAACAAGCACCAGCAGCAATTGGTCCATACTCTCAAGCAAATCAAATTGGCAATTTACTTTATACATCAGGTCAAATTCCGCTTGATCCTGCGTCGATGGAAGTTGTTGAAGGTGGCATTTCTGAACAAGCAGAGCAAGTCATGAAAAATTTAGTTGCTGTATTAGAAGCTGCAAATACTTCCACTTCGCATGTTGTTAAAACAACTTGTTTTTTAAGTGATATGAATAATTTTGTTGCTTTTAATGAAGTGTATGCAAAATATTTTTCAGAAAATGCACCTGCTCGCTCATGTGTAGAAGTTGCACGTTTACCGAAAGATGTATTGGTTGAAGTTGAAGCGATTGCAGTTATTGTTTAAACCTTGAAAGATAAGAAAATAAATAATGATTAATACTCCAACAAAATTGGCAATTATGGTTTCTGGTGCACCTTATGGGTCACAGGGCTCTAGTAGTGCTTATCAATTCTGTTCTGCAGCTACAAAAATGGGGCATGAAATAGTTGGAGTATTTTTTTACCAGGAAGGGGTGTTAAATGCATCTTTGCTTGTTAGCCCAGCCAGTGACGAAATTAATTTATCTGAATATTGGGCTAAATTAGCGACACAATATCAGTTTCCTCTTGAAGTCTGTGTATCGGCAGCATTACGACGTGGTATAACTAATCAAGTAGAAGCGAAGCAACTTGCATTGCCTAGTTTTAACTTAAAACCACCTTTTGTATTAAGCGGTTTAGGTCAATTAGCTGAATTAAGCGCAAAAGCAGATCGATTGGTGCAATTTAAATGAGTGAAAAAAAAATAGGCATCATTAATCGATGTTCACCACATGGAAGCGCATTGGGTAGAGAGTCATTAGACTTAACATTGGCGATGTCTGCATTTAATGAGTCATTATCACTTTTTTTTATTGGTGATGGTGTTTATCAGTTACTTGATGGGCATAATCCGAGTGACATTTTGCAAAAACATTTTCAGCCATTATTTAAGATGCTCGAATTGTATGATGTCGAAAATATCTATGTCTGTGAGCAATCCTTATTACAACGAGCATTGGAAAAACAACAATTACTGATTGAAACGTCGGTCATTAATAAAAATGAATTAAAAACAATACTTGCCCAGCAAGATCAATTATTAAGCTTTTAATATGTCGATATTACACACAGTCAATACCTCCCCTTTTCAAACACTTGCATTACAGCAGTGCTTATCATTACTGAACGAAGTAGATACGCTTTTATTAATAGAAGACGCAGTTATTGCCTCTCAGGCAAAACATTCATTTGTTTTAGAACTCACTAAGCTATCAGAACAAGGGCGTTTAAAAGTCCTTAGCTCTGATTTATCTGCACGGGGTATCGAAAATACTATTGGTGATAAATGCAGTTATAATGATTTTGTTACATTAGTTACTGAGCATAAAAGTCAGATGGCTTGGTGATAAAAACTAGCTGTTAGCGATCAGCTGTCAGTTATCAGTTAAAATCTAAATTTTCATCCCTATATTACTGGCATATTAAACTGATAGCTGACGGCTAACAGCTGATAGATTCTTTTTTCTGTGATCATAATCCTAATTGCTTAATTATTGACTCCTATTTGTAAGCAGCGTAAACTCTCGCCACCCTAATTTATAGGGTTTGATTTTTCACACACAAACTAGGAGCTATTTAATAATGGCAACAATTTCACAATTGGTACGCAAACCGCGTAAGGACAAAGTTCAAAAAACTAATGTTCCTGCGCTAGAAGCGTGTCCACAAAAACGTGGTGTATGTACTCGTGTATATACAACTACACCAAAAAAACCTAACTCAGCGATGCGTAAAGTTGCTCGTGTACGTCTTACTAACGGTTTCGAAGTTACTTCGTACATCGGTGGTGAAGGCCATAACTTGCAAGAGCATAGTGTAATCTTGATCCGTGGCGGTCGTGTAAAAGATTTACCGGGTGTTCGTTACCACACAGTTCGTGGTGCACTTGATACTTCAGGTGTTGCGGATCGTCGTAAAGGTCGTTCTAAATACGGTACTAAGAGACCTAAGTCTTAAGTATTTCCGTAAGTAAGGCCAAACAAACACTATTTTAATTTAATATGTTTTGGGTAAAATCCTGAAGCGCACGGAGATAAACAGATGCCAAGAAGACGCGTCATAGCTACTCGTAAAGTACTTCCAGATCCTAAGTTCGGATCGGAAATTCTTGCAAAATTCGTTAACGTTGTAATGGTTGACGGTAAAAAATCAGTCGCAGAAAAAATCGTATACGGTGCACTAGAGTCAGCTTCTAGCAAAGTTGAGAAAGCAGCACTAGATATTTTTGAAGTGGCACTAGAAAACATCCGCCCAAGCGTTGAGGTTAAATCTCGTCGTGTTGGTGGTTCAACATACCAAGTTCCTGTAGAAGTTCGCCCTTCTCGTCGTAATGCGTTAGCAATGCGTTGGTTAGTTGAAGCTTCTCGTAAGCGTGGTGAAAAATCAATGGCATTACGTCTAGCTGGTGAGCTAGTAGATGCAGCAGATAATAAAGGTTCAGCGGTTAAGAAACGTGAAGACGTACACCGTATGGCTGACGCTAACAAAGCGTTTGCTCATTACCGTTGGTAGGATCTTAGCACAAGCATTTGCTTGTGTTTTTTGCTTTAAAAATTAATTGTTAGTATTTAAAGGACATCAGTTTGGCACGTATTACAGCTATTGAGCAATATCGAAATATCGGAATCGTTGCTCATGTGGATGCAGGGAAAACAACAACGACAGAACGTATTTTGTTCTACACGGGTGTGTCTCACAAAATGGGTGAGGTTCATGACGGTGCAGCAACAATGGACTGGATGGAGCAGGAGCAGGAACGTGGTATTACTATCACATCAGCTGCGACGACAACATTCTGGTCAGGTATGGAAGGTCAGTTTGAAAAGCATCATATCAATATCATCGATACACCTGGACATGTTGACTTCACTATTGAAGTTGAACGTTCATTACGTGTACTTGATGGTGCTGTAGTTGTATTTTGTGGTTCATCGGGTGTAGAGCCTCAATCAGAAACTGTTTGGCGTCAAGCGAACAAATACCACGTTCCACGTATCGTATTTGTAAACAAGATGGACAGAACAGGTGCTGATTTTGAAGGTGTTGTTGAGCAAATTCGTGACCGTTTAGGTGCGGTTTGTGTACCTATCCATTTGAATGTAGGTACAGAGGAAGACTTTAGCGGTGTTATTGACCTCATTAAAATGAAGTTAATTAACTGGAATGAAGCCGATCAAGGTATGACGTTTGAATATCACGATATTCCAGCGGACTTATTAGAACGTGCTGAAGCGCTACATGAAGAACTTCTTGACGCAGCGGCTGATGCCAATGATGAACTGATGGAAAAGTACCTTGAAGAAGGTGAACTTTCTGTCGAAGAGATCAAACAGGGTTTACGTCAACGTACGTTAAACAATGAAATTGTATTAGCGACATGTGGTAGTGCCTTTAAAAATAAAGGTGTACAAGCAGTGCTGGATGCAGTTATTGATTTCTTGCCATCTCCTACGGAAGTTGCTGCTATTAAAGGCATTGACGAACGTGAGAATGACGTTGAATGTCCAGCTGACGATAACGCACCTTTTGCTGCGCTTGCATTTAAAATTGCGACTGACCCTTTTGTGGGGACGTTAACATTTATGCGCGTTTATTCAGGTGTTGTTAATTCAGGTGATCATGTTTATAACTCAGTAAAACAGAAGCGTGAACGTTTTGGCCGTATCGTACAGATGCATGCCAATGATCGTAAAGAAATCAAAGAGGTCCGGGCTGGCGATATCGCTGCAGCTATCGGTCTCAAAGATGTCACTACGGGTGATACGTTATGTCATATTGATCATAAAGTGATTCTTGAGCGTATGGATTTTCCTGAGCCAGTGATTCAAATTGCGGTTGAGCCTCGAACGAAGGTGGACCAAGATAAACTGACTATTGCGCTAGAAAAATTAGCCGCGGAAGATCCTTCATTTCGTGTAGAAACGAATGAAGAAAGTGGGCAAATACTACTCTCTGGCATGGGTGAACTTCACCTTGATATTATCGTAGATAGATTGCGCCGTGAGTTTAGTGTTAACTGTAACGTGGGTAAACCACAAGTTGCATACCGTGAAACCATCCGTAAAACGGTTGAGATCGAAGGTAAATTTATTCGTCAAGGCGAAGGACCTAGCCAATATGGCCACGTCATCTTAAAATTAGAGCCACTTAAATCTGGTGCTGGTTTTGAATTTGTTAATGAAATTAGTAAGGGTGATGTTATTCCAAAAGAATACTTCCCTGCGATTAGCAAAGGCTGTGAAGAACAAATGAATCAAGGTGTGCTAGCGGGATATCCAATGCTTGATATTCGTGCAACACTGATTGGTGGTTCATACCACGAAACAGATTCGCAAGAGATGTCATTTAAAGTTGCAGCAATGTTAGGGTTTAGAGATGGAGCATTGAAAGCTGATGCAACAATACTTGAGCCAATGATGAAAGTCGAAATCACAACGCCAGATGACTGGATGGGTGATGTTGTAGGCGACCTTAATCGTCGTCGCGGTATGGTTGAAGGTATGGGTGATGGCCCTGGTGGCGTTAAAATCATTCATGCTAAAGCACCGCTTGCAGAAATGTTTGGTTATGCAACCGCATTACGCTCTGCAACGCAAGGTAGAGCATCATATTCTATGGAATTTTTAGAATATGCTGATACTCCTAAAAAAATAGCTAACGCAATTATTGAAGCTAAATAAAAAATAAACTAAACTATCGCTTCTCCATGTGATCGCACGTGGATAGGTATTAACTGAATAAGAAGGTACACACTGTGTCTAAAGAAAAATTTGAACGTAATAAACCGCATGTAAACGTTGGTACAATTGGCCACGTCGATCACGGTAAAACAACTCTAACTGCAGCAATCTCAGCAGTACTTGCTAAGAAAAATGGTACTGCAGCTAAAGATTTCGCATCTATCGATAACGCTCCTGAAGAGCGCGAACGTGGTATCACAATCAATACTTCTCACATTGAGTACGATACAGATGAACGTCACTATGCACACGTAGATTGCCCAGGACATGCCGATTACGTTAAAAACATGATCACTGGTGCTGCACAAATGGATGGTGGTATTCTTGTTGTTGCTGCAACAGACGGCCCTATGCCACAAACTCGTGAGCATATCCTACTTTCTCGTCAAGTTGGTGTTCCACATTTAGTTGTTTTCATGAACAAATGTGACATGGTTGATGATGAAGAGCTACTAGAATTAGTAGAAATGGAAGTTCGTGAACTTCTTTCTGAATATGATTTCCCTGGTGATGATTTACCAGTAATTCAAGGTTCTGCTCTTAAAGCACTTGAAGGCGACCCAGTATGGGAAGAAAAAATCATTGAACTTGCTGACGCACTAGATAGCTACATTCCTCTTCCAGAGCGTGATATCGACAAACCATTCATCCTACCAATTGAAGATGTATTCTCAATTTCAGGTCGTGGTACTGTTGTAACTGGTCGTGTTGAACGTGGTATTGTTAAAGTTGGTGAAGAAGTTGAAATCATCGGTCTTAAGCCTACTACTAAAACTACATGTACTGGTGTAGAAATGTTCCGTAAACTGCTTGACGAAGGTCGTGCTGGTGAAAACGTTGGTGTTCTTTTACGTGGTACTAAACGTGAAGATATCGAACGTGGTCAAGTTCTAGCTAAGCCTGGTTCAATCACTCCTCATACTAAATTTGAAGGTGAAGTGTACATCCTAAGCAAAGATGAGGGTGGTCGTCACACTCCTTTCTTCAAAGGTTACCGTCCACAGTTCTACTTCCGTACAACTGACATCACTGGTGCCGTAGAGCTTCCAGAAGGTGTTGAAATGGTAATGCCTGGTGATAACCTTAAATTCGTTGTTGACCTAATTGGTCCAATCGCAATGGATGAAGGTCTACGTTTCGCTATCCG
>TARA_R110001583_G_scaffold33438_2_pt1 | contig 32391 bp, 30 predicted proteins | sample TARA_R110001583 | Tara Oceans TARA_R110001583 (sample SAMEA4398432) | marine metagenome | biome: Polar Biome; feature: [MES] marine water layer (ENVO:01000295) within the mesopelagic zone...; material: water (ENVO:00002006), including particulate matter (ENVO:01000060) such as...... | reverse complement strand
TCGACTTTCGAAACCTACACTGAACAATTTTCTTAATATTAAGAACCGCGACGGATATCACTACTAGTCGCTGGGACATCTATTGTCTGCACTCTAGCTTATAACAACTACCCTTTTTTTTACAATTTATAGATACTATTTACAGCTCAAATTGTAATCGCGTGCGCATACATCGGTTATTTCGGATGTTTAATGTTTTGGCACATCTAATTGTAAACCGAATAAAAATGCTTCTCTATTTATAATGAGAAGATTAATCATACAAATTATAAAAACTTAAAAAATAAAATCATGGAAATTCCATTCGCAGAATCGTATAAAATTAAGATGGTTGAAACCATCAAAAGAAGTACTCGTGAAGAGAGAGAAGAGTGGTTGGAAACTGCTAACTACAATCTATTCAACCTAAAAAGTGATCAAGTTTTTATTGACTTATTGACTGACTCAGGTACTGGTGCTATGAGTGATAAACAGTGGTCTGAAATGATGCTAGGTGATGAGTCTTATGCAGGTGCTCGCTCATATTACAAGATGAAAGATGCGCTTAAGAACATTCTAGGATTTGATCATTTCTTGCCAACTCACCAAGGTCGTGCAGCTGAAAACGTATTGTTCTCTGTATTGGTCAAAGAAGGTCATGTAGTTCCAGGTAACTCTCACTTTGATACAACTAAAGGTCATATTGAGTTCAGAAAAGCTAAGGCAATTGACTGTACTATTGATGAGGCTTTTGATACTGAAATCGATCACCCATTTAAAGGTAATATTGACCTAGTAAAATTAGAGTCAGTTCTTTCTACTTATCCAAAGGAGAAAGTTCCAATGATTATTGTAACTGTTACTTGTAACAGTTCAGGAGGTCAGCCTGTTTCTTTGAAAAACATGAAAGATGTAAGAGCTCTAGCTGATAAGTATGAAATCCCAGTATGTTACGATTCAGCTCGTTTTGCTGAGAATGCATATTTCATTAAGCTTCGTGAGGAAGGTTACCAAGATAAAACAATCAAGGAGATTGTAAAGGAAATGTACTCGTATGCTGATATGGCAACAATGAGTTCTAAGAAAGATGCTATTGTAAACATGGGTGGTTTCATTGGTATGAAGAGCAAAGAACTTTGGAAGCAAGCATCTACTTATAATATCATGTTCGAAGGCTATGTAACTTACGGTGGTATGTCTGGTCGTGATATGAATGCTTTGGCTCAAGGTCTTGACGAGGGGACTGAGTTTGATTACCTAGAGACTCGTATTAAGCAGGTTGAATACTTAGGTTCTAAGCTAGAAGAGTATGGCGTTCCATTCCAAAAGCCAATTGGTGGTCACGCTATCTTCGTTGATGCTAAGAAGATTTTAGGCCATATTCCAAAAGAGGAGTATCAAGCTCAAACTTTAGGTTGTGAGCTGTATCTTGAAGCTGGTATTCGTGGAGTTGAGATTGGAACAATCTTAGCTGATAGAGATCCTGAGACTAGAGAGAATCGTTACCCAGATTTAGAGTTGTTACGTTTAGCTATTCCTAGAAGAACTTACACAAACAACCATATGGATGTTATTGCAGCTGCTTTCAAAAATGTTTACGATCGTAGAAGTGATATCAAGCACGGTTTCAAAATTGTTGATGAAGCTCCAATTATGAGACACTTTACAGTTGAATTAGAGAAAATTGTGGAATAATATTTTATTCTTTCATATTAGTATAGAGCTCCCTTCGGGGAGCTTTTTTTATGCCTGAAATTCTATGAATCTTAATTTACAGAGAATATAAATACACTTTCTAATAGTGGCAAGACTTAAGAAGTGTGTCTTTTAACAGTGTGTTTTATTATGGGAGGTGTGAAGTTATATAGTAGTACTTATATCTAAATATATTTATACATTGAAACACCCAATTAACTTTATATTTATTAAAACCGACCTAAATGAAGAAAATTAGTCTCGTTTACATCTTTTGTATTATTGCCAGTATGGCTTTTGCACAAGAGGAAAACCTATCCCCATTTTACAAATTAAATGCAAGTGAGAATCTTGAGTTTGATCAAGCTAAAACAAGTGTAGAGAATGCTTTTGTTGGTAAATCCTTTGAATTAATAGGTGACTACCAACCTCAGAATAATGAAAACTTTAGAGTGCTATGTTTTACTCGCAAAGATTTATCTGAATTGTGTCTGAAATCGAAAGATCGTGGTGCATTGGCTTCAGTTATTCGAGTTGGAATAACTAAAAAAGAAGGTAACGTAAATCTAAGTCTATTGAATCCTCAATACGTATGTTGTGCCTATTTATCGAATTACGAAAGTGATAAAACTGGACTAATGGCTATTGTAAATGAGGCTAAAGAAGCTTTAACAAGCTTGGGTGGAACCTTAGAACCATTTGGTGGCGAACTTAAAGAAAAGGCTTTGAAGAAGTACCATTATAAGATGATGATGCCTTATTTTGATGATCCTGTAGAGCTAAATACCTTTAATTCTTTTGAGGAAGGCTTAGCAACAATTCTTAAGAACTTAAAAAATAGAAAAGGTCATACGACTTTGGTTTACGAGCAAATTTTTGCTGATGAAAAAATAGCAGTATTTGGAGTAGGACTAATGGATTCTGAAGATGGAGAAGGCTATTTCCTTCCAATCATTGGCGAAGATCATATTGCAGCTATGCCATACGAGATTATCCTTCAAGGCAAAGAGGTGACCATGCTACATGGCAAATATCGCTTTGCTTTATATTGGCCAGAGTTGACCATGGGAACTTTCATGAAAATAATGAGCACACCAGGTGATGTAGAAGATTTCTTAGAGGGAATTACCCAATAAATAATTGAGCACAAAAAAAGCGAAGATCAATGATCTTCGCTTTTTTTATATCTGAATGACTTGATTACTTCAAGTTCAATTTTGCACGAGTAATGTATTTTTCAATATCACGAGCTTCAGAAGATTTACCGAAATCTTTTTCGATAGTCTCATAAGCAGCTAATGCATTTTTGTAGTTACCTATCATTTCGTAAGCAATACCTGCTTTTTGAAGGTAGATAGGAGTTGTAAAGTTATTGGTGTTAAAAGCGCTTGCAGCCATATAGTTTGAAGCAGCTTTCTCGTTATTACCAAGTTCCATATAAGCATCACCAATTGCTGCTTTTGCTAATGTAGAAAGAATGAAATCAGCAGAGGAGAAATCTTCTAAATAGTTGATTGCATTTTGGTACTCACCTAAGTGAAGGTAAGAAACACCTGTATAGTATGCAGATAAGTTACCTGCTTGAGTTGATCCGTAATTGTCGATGATATCAAGGAAGCCATCATAGTTACCGTCTCCATTGATAGCAAGGTTAAAAGAGTCTACTTCGAAATAACGCTGTGCCTGAAACATATCAGTCTGAGCATTCAACTCCATAGGAGCTCTGTAGTATTTCTGGTATGAGAAGATACCAACTGCCACTATGATAATAGCTAAAGCGATATAAGTTAATTTCTTTTGGTTTTTCTCGATATATTGTTCGGTTCTACCTAAAGCTACTTCTAAGTTTTCAAAATTATCTTCGTGAGCCTGATCGTTTTTGTTTGTTGACATATTAGAAATATTTAATGTTTTATTTTTTCTAACGCAAATGTAATTTTTTTTGTGAATATATACGATAACTTTTGGCTAAAAATTGATGTCAATTCTACAATGAATAATGAGTGAATTTAAGCCTGTATTTGAATTTATTCGTATTTTTGATGCGGAATTAAAGATCTAAACATAAATTTAGATTGTCCAATCCTTAAAGCAAAAATAAAATATATGCATTTAGAGCGTTTGTCCCTAATAAATTACAAGAATATAAAAGAGCTGGAAATTGAGCTTTCGCCCAAAATCAACTGTTTTATTGGTAATAATGGTATGGGGAAAACCAATTTGCTTGATGCTGTTTATTATTTGAGCTTTTGCAAAAGCTACTTTCATTCTACCGATCAGCTGAATATCAAACACGAAGAACTATTTATGGTTCTCGAGGGGAATTATAAGCGTAAGGAGATGGATGAGTTGATTTATTGTGGCGTTAAGCGTGGTCAGAAAAAGAATTTTAAGCGAAATAAGAAGGAATATAAAAAACTTTCGGAGCATATTGGACTATTGCCAATAGTAATGGTTTCACCAGCCGACGTTCGTTTAATTACTGATGGGAGCGAGGAGAGACGCAAGTATATGGATAGCGTAATCTCGCAATACGATAGAAAGTATTTGGATGACTTGATTCGGTACAATCGTGTGATTCTACAACGTAACAAATTGCTTAAGGATTTTGCTCGTCGTGGTAAATTCGAAGAGGATAGTCTAGTTATTTGGGATGAGCAAATGATTATTCTATCGGCTTCGATACATGAAAAGCGTAAAGGTTTCTTGAACAAACTGATGCCTGTTTTTCAAGAATACTACAATATTATTTCGCAAGGGAACGAACTTGTGAATCTGGAATATAAGTCGCAGTTGAATAATCATGAGATGAGAGATCTTTTGCGTCATGCTCGTTTAAAAGATCAAGTGCTGCAATACACAACTGTGGGAATTCACAAGGATGATTTAACGCTTTCGTTGGGTGATTATCCCATAAAGAAGATGGGTTCTCAAGGTCAGCAGAAAACATATTTGATTGCTCTTAAGCTGGCACAATTTGAGTTTATTAAGAAGCTATCGGACTATAACCCAATTTTATTGCTCGATGATATATTTGATAAGTTGGATACTCAGCGTGTGGAGCAAATTGTTCATTTAGTCTCGGAAGAGCGTTTTGGACAAATTTTTATTTCAGATACAAATCGTGATCATTTGGATCAAATTCTATCTTCTTCAGATCTGACTTATAAATTATTTGCCTTAGATGGTGGATCAGTTACCAATTTATAAGTTCAGAACTTATTATCTTTATCCTTTATACTTTTTTCTCTTTATCCTTAAACTATGCGCCGCTCGAAAACACAAAAAATAGAAGAACTTGTTAAGACTATTTTAAAAGAACAAGGCTTAGATGTGAAACTTAAAGAGCTGGAACTGATTAAGACTTGGGAGAAAGTGATTGGTAAGAATGTGGCGAATGCGACTACAGATCTTTATATCAAGAATAGAAAGTTGTTTGTTCAAGTTCGATCATCTATTGTTCGCAGCGAGCTGATGTTGATTAAAACAGGATTAATTCAGGCTCTCAATAAGGAAGTAGGAGAAAAGGTTATTGAGGATATAGTGGTAAGATAAAAGGTCTAAAAAGCTGTGGAACTCTTTAAACCTTTTAAATATTTTTAAAGATGCTAGTTTAGTAAACCTCGCAGCTAGCAAAGTGGAATGCACCTTCGATACAAGCATTCTCATCGCTATCAGAACCATGAACGGCATTTTCGCCTTTCGATTTAGCAAACTGCTTACGAATTGTTCCTTCTTCAGCTTCAGCAGGATCTGTTGCACCAATTAATTTTCTAAAATCGGCTACAGCATTTTCTTTTTCAAGAATGGCAGCTACAATTGGTCCTGAACTCATAAATTCAGTCAACTCATCAAAAAATGGTCTTTCCTTGTGAACCTCGTAGAAAGCTTCAGCTTGTTCTTTGCTTAGTTTTGTGTATTTCAATGCAGCAATTCTAAAGCCATCCTTGGTAATTTCAGCTAAAATATCGCCAATATATCCGTTTGCAACTGCACCTGGCTTTATCATTGTAAAAGTTCTGTCACTTCTCATAATTCTTTAATTTTGGTTAGCGGCGTAAACTTAATCAATCTAAATAAGAATACAAGGAAAATAAAGATGATCTTAATAATTGCTTAACCTTACGCTGCTTTAGATGATTAAATCGATTGTTTTTTTATAAAGATAATAGAATTAATTACTTGTAGAATAGGCATTGTTAGTTTGTCTTATGTCTACTTAATTCTTATTGTTTTATTCAAGATTATTTTTAAAATATTGAGTAATTTAGCAAACTTGAATCATAAAGAGAGAAAACAGAATCATGCAAAATAGAATAAACATCGAATTAAGCTTAGCAGCCAAAGAATATATCCTTAAAGCCAATCAAATTGTAATCGTTCCTCACGCTGGACCTGATGGTGATGCGATAGGTTCGTCATTAGCACTAATGCGCTATTTAAAAAAGCTTGGAAAGCAGGTAAGAACGATTTGCCCGAATGCCTACCCAGAGTTTTTAACTTGGTTGCATGGTGAGGATGAGCTGGATGTTTTTGAGAAAGCAGAAGCGGCTTGTACGACATATATAAATGAATCTGATTTAATTTTTATACTCGATCACAATTCATTTAAACGTTCAGGTGAGGTAGGTAAATTGTTGGAGAAACATACAGCTACCAAAATCATGATCGACCATCATCCAATGCCCGAGGATATAGCCGATATTACAATCTCTGATACAGCTATGTGTTCAACTTGCGAAATGGTGTATGAATTTATCGATGCTATTGGTGGTAACGATCAAATTGATAAAGACATTGCTGAATGCCTTTACACTGGAATTATTACCGATACAGGAGGCTTAAGCTATAATTCGTCGAATAAGCGAATTTATGAGGTTGTTGGAGATTTGATGGATAAAGGAATTGATAAAGCTAAGGTTCACGATAAAATTTACGATAATTATTCGGCCAATAGAATGAAGCTTTTAGGCTATTGTTTGAATGAGGGAATGGAACTTCTTCCTGAATATGAGGCTGCAATTATTCACTTGACAAAAGAGACTCTAGTAGACTTTGAATATCAGGATGGCGATACCGAAGGTTTTGTGAACTATCCTTTATCAATAAAAGGAATTAATATTTCAGTCATTTTTATGGAGACGGATGATAGTGTAAAAATATCTTTCCGCTCGAAAGGTGATATCCCAATTAATCAAATGGCTCGCGATTTCTTTAGCGGTGGAGGCCATATTAATGCAGCTGGTGGTCGTACATATGATAGTCTGACAATAGCAATTGAGAAGTTTAAAAGAGAATTACCAGCTTTTTATAAGAGCTTGTAGTTCAAATATGATATTATTACAAAGAATGAGCCCACTCCTATTTTAAGAGTGGGCTCATTTCTTATTAGGACGTTTGCTATTCCTTATGAATTCCTCTTCTGATGCCTCTAAAAAGAAGCAACCATATAGGGAGAATGAACAGTAATAACACTGGAGTAGAAAAAGCTTCTCCTGCTATATTTGCACCGATCATTATTCCCGTAAGAAAACAACCTAGTACCATTATTAGAATAGCTTTTTTTGAAATCGTGTATTTCCCAATTTTAAAAGATATCATGATTAATGTTTTTAGATTAATATTGGTTTTTTAAGAAACATCCATGTAATTTGAATCTTCTCTCCCGATTGTGTTACTACAACCTTTGTTTTGGGTGAAAAAATGATTGAGATAAAGACAGTTATACCTGCAAGATATGTGCTGTCTATAGATTCTCTAAAATTGAGAAGTGAAAAATAAACACAGATAAAAATGATAAGAAAAGATAAGAAATGAATGCCTTTAGCTTTTAATTGATTTTTCATAGGTCAAGTTTTTTACAATAAATAAATGTAATAATTATTTACATATTGTTTATGTGAGTTTAAAAAAAGAGCTGCCGATTATCTCGATAGCTCTTCAGATATTTTATCAAACGAAATCTACTTGTTCTTATGCAATAGAAAAATAGTAGGACGTTTGTGTAATTCGGGCATTTCATTTTTCCACTGCTTAGCTGGAAGGGTTTTTATAAACTCTGTTTCCATAGTGATATCAACAGCCACACAAATTTTCGTGCCAGCGCTACATTCTTTGGCTAAATCTTCCAAAAGTTTCATATTGCGGTAAGGCGCTTCGATAAAAATCTGAGTTTGATCTTCGTTCATCGAACGATTCTCCATTTGTTTGATTCTTTTTACTCGCTCACCATCCTTAATTGGAATGTAGCCATTAAAAGAAAAACTCTGTCCGTTAAAACCCGAAGCCATCAGCGAAAGCAAGATAGACGAAGGTCCAACTAAAGGGATTATTCTAATGTTTCTTTCGTGAGCCAACTTGACTACATCGGCACCCGGATCGGCAACACCAGGACAACCAGCCTCTGATATAATTCCTATATCGTGTTCCTTAATAGCTTTCAAATATCCCGAAATAGCATCAGGAGAACTGTGTTTGTTTAGCTCATAAAAACTTAGTTCATCGATATTAATGTTACGATCAACCAGTTTTAGGTAACGACGTGCGGTTCTAATGTTCTCAACAATAAAATGCTTGATTGTTGGAATCAGGTCTTGAATATCCTTAGGAATAACCGAATCAAGGCCTGTATCGCCCAGAGTCGTTGGTATTAAATACAATTTACCTTTCATATATCTTGTTGTGATAGAATGTTCGAATTTGCTCAATTAATTTGTTGGGCAAATGTACAAATATTTAAGTATTACTTGCTCCGTACGACTCACCCTATTTATAGATCTAAATTTGGATGCTTCCGTTCGATATTTTACTTGTTCCGTTCGCTTCTTGACCTATTCCGTTCGCTATTTTACTTGTTCCGTTGACAGTTTCAGCTATTCCGTTCGTTGTTTTAGTTGTTCCGTTCGCGAACGGAAGGGTTTCCAGACCGAACGGAGCACTTCCCCTAGCGAACGGAAGGACTCAATTTCCGAACGGAGAGTCTCCGTTTGCAAACGGAAGGCCTCTTTACTGCAACGGAACACCTCCCATGTGCAACGGAAGGGGTCTTTACCGCAACGGAACACCTCCCATGTGCAACTGAAAGGGTACTTGTTGCAACGGAAAGCCATCTAGCCCCAACGGAGCAACTTATGAATGCAACGGAAGGGTATTCGTATGCAACGGAACAGGTTTTTGTTTATATAATCGCTATTATCAGGCAAATAATTTAAATTTGTGGAATGGATAAAATAAAGGCAGAACAAGAGAAGGAATTTATCAGTCGAATCTTTATCGATGAGATTGGGCGATTGCAGAAAGAAGGCTTTTATTTCTTTTCGTTTATCCTGATGGGACAAGCCATTGAGGCTTTAGGTTGTTTTCTCGACAACAAGCCAATGAAGGCAAAAGCACAATCATCTAAGCGATTTTCAAAAGCATTGAATATACTGATGGGAAATAAATATCGCGTTGCAAATAATGACCATTGGTTGTACGATAGATTGAGAAACCAATTAACCCATTCTTTTGTACCAAGTAAGTCACTTCATCTGCTTTCGCGCGACAAACAAACTTCAGAATTAAATCATCTTGAATGGCATAATGATCGTTTGATTTTGGTTGCTGAGGATATGTACGACGATTTGAAAGGCGCTTGCAAGCATCTATTTTCGATGATAGATAAGGGTAAGGTACCTTTGAAAAATATTGCGGCTTCGCCTGAAGATTTGCTATTACATGAATAATGCGCAAAAAGAAAGCCTGTATTTGCATACAGGCTTGTTTATTAATATGTTTTAGTTTAGATATGCTGTGAAATTTTGTTCTCCAAGTTCTGAGTTAACATGAAAGACAGGTAGTGATTCGAACTTAAATTTATCTTTAATTTTGACCTGCTTTAGAATGGACTCTTCATTGCTTATTGTTTTTTTAGCAAGATAAAACAATTGTGAACCTTGTTTTCCTATTTTTGACATCATAGCACTCTTCATCAACTTATTTTTATCTTTTGGAGTTGTTTCTGCTTTAGGTGGTGTAATGACAATCCCAATCGGATGAAATTGTTCGATATTTATACCATCTATAAAATCTAAAAGGTTTAAAAGCTTGCTGTATGTTAACTGAATTTGTTTTAGAGCTTTCCCTATTTTTTTAGCGCTCGATTTTAATTCAACCAAGAAAAGATACCATTCTTCATTCTGACAAATAAGGAAAATTCCGTCGCAACCACATGCAAATAAAGTATCATCCTTGTTTTCTTTTTCAAAAATCTGATTGATTTTATCTATGTTATTAGGATCAAAAGAGAGAAATCTAGGATGATTGAAAGTAAAATTATTCACAGTAGCCTGTGCTTGTTCTTCTGTAATCGTAAATGATCCTTCTTTTTCCTCAACAAAAGAAGAATTGAAAACTTGGTGTAAATCTGCAATATTTATTTCCATCTTAATCTAATAATTCTTCAAGTTGATTTTCGATAATTGCAGAATCACGCATTATGGTGTCTACTGATTTTTCAAAGGTATCGAAAGGAATTCCATCGGTAACATTTTGTGTTTTAATTTCGACAGTTCCATCTTCTCGTCTTTTAAAATAGTAAGCTCCAAGTTTTTTAGGGTCTAATGTTTTGTTTTCATCTAGTTGATTTTCTTGACAGAAATCTTTAAACTTATCTTTAAGTTTAGTTTTTAAGCTAAATAGGTTGATTGAGTTATTAATTTGATTTAAGAAATAATCACTGTGTGTTGTGACTTGAAAGTAAGCTCCATCGTTAATCAATTTACATAGCATATCAGCTACCTTAATTTGTAAAGTAGGGTGGATATGTGCTTCTGGTTCTTCAAACAATACAGAAAAATCTTCGGGTTTTGTTTTGTTTAAAAGCAAAAACAGAGGTGCTAATTCTCTTATGGAAGAAGCAGCTGCCGAAATAGGAATTATTTCTTCATTAAACTCATAGTACAACGTACCCTTTTCATTAATTACTTTTCCGCCTAGAATTTCTTCAAATAAACCAATAATGGATTTATTAGGATAGAAACTTTCCGGTACAGGAGCCATAATTTTTTGCATATCGTCAATGAACTCTTTATACATCCCTGCAGATGCGGTAATTTGTTCTATCATTGAATAATTAGCTCCAATTAATGCTGCTCTAGATGGGGGTAAAAAGATATTTTGAAATGAAAGGTTCTTTTTTAGGAATTTTTCAACTAAAAATTTTTGGATTAATAAGGAAATCAAAAATCCAATATCACCCAGTGCTGAATCTGAAATAGAGAGTGCACTCTCATTATCTATTCTTACTTTTATTTTATTTTGTTTTAGCAATAAATCTTCAGAAGTATCTTTTATGTGACTTTCTTTAGATATTTCAATATTAAAATTATTTATAGGGAGAATAATTTCAACATCGGCTTCAAAGCTATTATGACCAATTAAATATCCTAAAAACTGACTAGCGTCAAAGTTTATTTTACGAGAAAGATCTTTTGTTGAAATCGTCAACTTTGCAGATTCTCCTTTATTAATTTTTTCAACTATACCAGTAAGGTCTAGTTTCTCTTTTACAAAGTTTTTAACCGTTGTATTAGAATTATTTGTAATGAGATTTGTAAGATAATAAGTCAAAAAGGCCGTATAACTTTTTCCTAAATTACTGTCTCCTGAGAAAATCATAAATGGTTTAAACTCAAATTCACTATCTGTGATAGGGCCTAGCTTATTGATCTTAAATTTTACTGACATAGTCTTTTTGTATAACAGTTTGTTTCTTTTTACTGTACAAGTTGTATATTCTTGCAAAACTACCAATAAAATATAGGTTTGCTCTTTCTCTTTAAGTCTAAATTATAAAATAAAACATTAAAAGAAGTTATGCCTTTTTTAGTCTTCTCTTTTCAGAATTTAATTTTGTAGTAACTTGCGATCTTAAAGATATACATATTGCTCAGTGAATATAGTAATTATGTATGGATAGCTTATCTTTTTTCTTAACACTTTTTTATTTGAAAAATGATTAAAAAGATTGTATTTATTGGAGCTGGTAATCTGGCAACACATTTGGCTTTGGCTTTAAAGAAGACGAGTTTTGAAATCTGTCAGGTTTATAGCAGAACGCAAGTTTCGGCCGAAACATTAGCTAAGCAAGTTGGTGCAGATTCGTGTTGGGATTATGCCGAAGTAAATCGTGATGCCGATTTATACATTTTCGCTTTAAGCGATAAGGCTTTGCCAACTGCTTTGGAAATTTTAAAACTGAATGATAAATTTTTAGTTCATACCGCTGGCAGTTTGCCTATGTCTGTATTCGAAAATTATACGTCTACTTATGGGGTGTTTTATCCTTTACAAACTTTCTCAAAGGCGAGAGAAGTGGATTTCTCTAAGATTCCAATTTGCATTGAAGCCAATAAGCCTGAATTAGAATCTGAGCTTATTGGAATAGGTAAGATGATTTCGAATTCGGTTCAATTGTTATCATCGAAGCAACGTAAGCAACTACATATGGCAGCAGTTTTTACATGTAACTTTACCAATCATATGTATCATATTGGGCAAGAATTGTTGCAAGATGAAAATATGGATTTCGATTTACTAAAGCCCTTGATTCTCGAAACTGCTGAAAAGGTTCAAGAGTTACCTGCAAAAGAAGCACAAACAGGTCCTGCAGTGCGTTTCGACGAAGATGTTATAAAAGCACATGAGGAAAGCTTAAATATGCATCCTGATTTTCAAAAATTGTATAGATTTGTGAGTGAAAGTATTTATCGCTTGCATTCTAAGGGTGATGATTGATTATTACTCAGTATATCAGTCTATTTGGTTTAGGATGATTCAATAATGTCAAAAAGTAAAATTTAATATATATGGCCTTTTTTAAAGAAGATTTGATGAAAGTTAAGGCTTTCATTTTCGATGTGGACGGGGTATTGTCTACCGAGTGTATCACCATCGATTCTGATGGCGAATTGTTGAGAACAGCAAATACGAAAGATGGTTATGCCATTCAGTATGCTGTAAAGAAAGGTTACCCTGTGGCAATTATCACGGGAGGAACGTCTAATGCCGTTGAAATACGATACCGTGGTTTAGGTGTTAAAGATATTTATATGTCATCGAAAGATAAGATTGCCGATTTCGAAGATTTCTTATCGAAGCACAATATTGCCGAAGATAATATCATGTATATGGGCGATGATTTACCTGATTACGAGGTAATGAAGCGGGTAGGCGTGCCTACTTGTCCGAAGAATGCGGTGATTCAGATCAAAGAAATTTCATCTTATATTTCTGATATGGATGGTGGATGTGCAGCAGTTCGCGATGTAATGGAGCAGGTACTTCGTGCTCATGGGAATTGGTATGCAACTGATACAAAGATCCAAAGTATTTAAGGTTCTCGCTTATCAGTTTTCTGTTAACGAATAAAACCATTTCTTTACTTTAACCTTTTTCACTTTAACCTTATTTGTAATGCTCAGCTTGTTAAAATTGATTCGCTTACCCAATCTAATTATTATTGCGCTGACTCAATACGTGATGCGATATTTTATTGTGCAGCCTATTTTGGCAATCAATAGAATCAAATTGCAATTAAGCGATATTGATTTTGCGATACTGGTGATGGCGACTCTTTTTATTGCTGCAGGTGGTTATATTATTAACGACTACTTTGATGCCAAAGCTGATCGATTAAATAAGCGAGATGTTATTGTGGGAAGAAAGATTAGTCGTAGAATTTCACAGTTTTTGCATCAGTTATTTAATTTTATAGGTTTGGTTTTGGGTGGCTATGTCTCATACAAAATTGGGCATTGGCAATTTGTTTTAATCTTTTTTATGGCGGGAGGCTTGTTGTGGTTTTATTCAACTTCGTACAAGAATCATTTCATACTAGGAAACTTAGTTCTCGCTTTTATTTGTGCTGCGATACCATTCTTGGTGGTAGTCTTCGAGATTCCCCCTTTAAATAAAACCTATGCTGAGGTGCTTGTAGCCTCAGAAACTACCTTCGATTACCTTTTATACTGGGTAGGAGCATTCTCATTCTTTGCTTTTTTTGCTGTTTTAATACATCAATTCGTACGCGATTTAATTTCGGTAAAAGGGGATAAGGAAATAGGAAGACGAAGCCTGCCTTTTGTTATTGGATTTAGATGGACTAAAGTTGTTATCGTTAGTTTGATTCTATTTTTATCTGCATCGGTTTTTGGTGTATGGTATCAATTCTTAAATGCACCAGTTGATAAGATTACGCCTTGGTACTTCAGTCTTTTAATTATTATCCCATTGCTTCTGCTTTCTTATTTGGTTGTGAAACTGAAAAAGGATGAAAGCTTAAAATTCGGAGTGTTTTTATTACGAATGGCTATACTTGCAGGTATTTCATATGCTTTTGTAGTCAATCATATCTTTGAAAAATTATGAATTATAAGTTATAAGTGATGAATGAAAATACAGTAAAGACAAAATCGTTTCAATTCGCCATACGTATAGTTCATTTGTATAAATATCTATGCGACGAGAAACGGGAGTATGTGCTTAGTAAACAAATATTAAGATCTGGAACATCTATTGGAGCTAATGTGAGAGAAAGTCAAAATGCAGAGAGTAAAGCAGATTTTATTCACAAACTCGGAATAGCACAAAAGGAAACAGATGAAACACTTTATTGGCTTGAATTGCTTGAAGCTACAAGTTATCTTGATGAAGAGGAATTTTTATCAATGCATAAAGATGCTAATGAGATTTTAAAATTAGTCCGTAGTATAATTATCACAAGTAAGAAGAATAAGGTTTAGTTTAGGAGTGCAACTTATAATTCATCATTTATAATTCATTATTAGAAAACCTATGTTGAATAATCTTAAAGATTATCAATTGATATTGGCTTCTCAATCGCCACGACGTCATCAAATGTTGAAAGAATTGGGACTTGATTTTAAAATTCAAACTAAAGATGTTGAAGAGGTTTATCCTGATCATTTAAAAGGAGAAGAAATTCCTGTCTATTTGGCAAAGCTAAAGGCCGAGGCTTTTGTGCTTGATATGAATGAGAAGGAATTGGTAATTACAGCTGATACCATTGTTTGTGTTGACGATATGGTTTTAGGAAAGCCAAAGGATAGAGACGATGCGGTGAATATGTTGAAGACTTTATCAGGACGTTCTCATCAAGTGATTTCGGGTGTTTGTCTTAAATCAAAAGAAAAGGAAGCGACATTCTCAACAACGACGCATGTTCATTTTAAGGCATTGAGTCTAGAGGAGATCAATTACTACATCGACAACTATAAACCGTTTGACAAAGCTGGAGCCTATGGCATTCAAGAGTGGATCGGTTTTGTAGGAATAGATGGTATTGAAGGTTCTTACTTCAATGTCGTTGGCTTGCCAATTCAGCGTTTATATCAAGAACTAAGTACTTTCTAATTATGAATTAGGAGTTATGAATTACGATTGTTTTTAATTAGGAGTTCTAAATTATGAATGGAAATGTAATCAAAGATAAGTCGTTTAGGTTTGCAGTAAGAGTTGTAAAGCTTTGCAAGTACCTTAAGACTGAAAAGCATGAGTACATCTTAAGCAAACAACTTATGCGTTCTGGGACTTCGATTGGTGCTAATGTACGAGAGAGTCAAAATGCAGAAAGCAAAGCCGATTTCATTCATAAACTTGCTATATCTCAAAAAGAAGCTGATGAAACTTTGTATTGGTTAGAGTTACTTAAAGAGACTGACTATATCACAAAAGAGGAATTTGAATCTTTAGAATCAGATGCAAGCGAATTATTGAAAATAATAAGAAGTATCATTTTAACGACGAAGAATAATAAAAGGAATTAAAGGTTATTGGATGAAGACAATTCATCATTCATAACTGATAATTAATAATTATAAAACAAACTCACAACAAACCATGTTAAGAAAATTGACATTATTACTGACGGCCGTACTATTATTAGTCGGTAACCAGGTAAAAGCAGATGAGGGAATGTGGATTCCTATGCTGTTGAAAAAGTACAATATTGAAGACATGCAGAAAGCAGGTTTTAAGCTAACTGCAGAGGATATTTATGACGTTAATCAGGCTTGCCTTAAAGATGCTGTAGTTGGATTAGGTCGTGAAGGAAAACCATTCCGACACTTTTGTACGGGAGAATTGATTTCAGATCAAGGTCTAATTGTTACGAATCACCACTGTGGATATGGTGCAATTCAGAATCACTCAACGCTTGAGAACGACTATTTGAAAGATGGTTTCTGGGCAATGAACAAAGGCGAAGAATTAGTAAACGAAGGTATTACAGCTTCTTTCCTTATTCGTATGGCTGATGTAACTGCTGAAGTTCTTAAAGGAATCAATAATGATACTAAAGAAGATGAACGCACAAAAATCATCAAAAAGAATATTAAAGAAATTGAAGCTGCTACTGAGAAAGATTCAGAGTACCGTGCTAATGTAAAAGCTTATTTTGCAGGTAATCAGTATTTTCTTTCAGTTTACGAGATTTTCAAGGATGTTCGTTTAGTTGGAGCACCTCCATCAGCTATTGGTAAATTCGGTGGTGATACTGACAACTGGATGTGGCCTCGTCATACCGGTGACTTCTCTATGTTTAGAATCTATTCTAACAAAGACAATAAGCCTGCTTCTTATTCGAAGGATAATGTACCAATGCAACCTAAAACAGCATTCAAAATTTCTTTAAAAGGTGTTAACGAAGGTGATTTCACAATGGTATTCGGATACCCAGGAACAACAACAGAGTATTTATCTTCATACGCTTTGGAGATGATGACTCAGGTTGATAACCCTCACAAAATTAAGTTGAGAACTAAGAAGCTTGACCTTATGCGTGCCGATATGGATGCTTCACCTATGGTAAGAATTCAATATTCAGCCAAATATGCTGGTGTTGCTAACTCTTGGAAAAGATGGCAAGGTGAGATTACAGGTTTGAATCGTTTGAATGCGATTGCTAAGAAGAAAGACCTTGAAGCAAGATTTGAGACTTGGGCTAATTCAGATGATAAGTTGAAAGCAAAATATGCTGGAATTCTTGAGCAGATGAAAGGCATCTACGAAGAAATGACGCCATATAGCTTAGCTCGTGATTACGCTCTTGAGGCTGGTTTTTCAGGATCAGAAGTTGTGAAATTTGCAGGTAACTTCAAAAAGCTTGTTTCTTTGAATAAGAAAGATTCAGAGGCAATTGCTAAAGAGGTAAAAGGCTTACAAAAGAAAGCTACTTCTTTTTATAAGAACTACAATCAGGCTACAGATCAGAAGTTGTTGGCAGCAATGATGAATATGTACTTTGATAATGTTGAAGCTAAATTTCAACCAGAAGAGTTGAAGCTTATTGCTAAAAAATATAAAGGCGATTTTAAAGCTTATGCGAAAAAAGCAATGGCTAAATCCTTATTGGCTAATCAAGCTAAACTTGAGAACTTATTGGCTAACTACAAGGCATCAAATGCGAAGAAAATCGCTAAGGATCCTGCTTACGTTTTAGCAATGAGTATTCTTGATTTGTACAAGATGGCAATTACTCCTAAGTACAGTGAATTAAAGAATAAGGTTGATAAATTACAACGTACTTATATGGCTGGTTTAATGGCTATGGAGTCTGATAAAGTGTTTTATGCTGATGCTAACTCAACTTTCCGTGTTCACTTTGGTAAAGTTGCTGGTTATAAAGCAAGAAATGCTGTAAACTACGATCACTATACAACTCTTGAAGGTATCATTGAAAAGGATAATCCAAACATTTTCGATTACGATGTTCCGCAGAAGTTAAGAGATTTATATGCTACTAAAGATTATGGTCGTTACGGACAGAATGGACAAATGAATGTTTGTTTTGCTGCAACAAACCATACAACTGGTGGTAACTCTGGTTCTCCTGTATTAAACGCTAATGGTGAACTTATCGGATTGAATTTCGACCGTGCTTGGGAAGGTGTTATGTCTGACTTAATGTACGATGCGACTATCTGTAGAAACGTATCATTAGATATCCGTTACGTCTTATTTATCGTTGATAAATTTGCAGGTGCTGGATACCTTCTGGAAGAAATGAATATTGTGGAGTAATCCCAATTAATGAATAAAACGAAAGGCTGTTGGAGTAATCCAGCAGCCTTTCTTATTTTATAAGAGTTTTATTTTTGTTTACATCATCTTAAGAATACTTTTGCGGAAACTGATGACGGATATTGCTGTTAATCCGATTCCAATACCTAGAAGTACAAGTACATTTGGAATAATATCGATTATAGGGAGTTGCCTCCAGAAAATATCGAAGAAACCATCCATAGCCCAATAATTTACTGATATGACAGCAATTTTTTGCATGATGGCTGGCATAAAAAACATGGGCATCATACTTCCACCCAGAGCTGAAATAACTAGAATGATAAGGGTTGATAAACTCTCAACTTGTTTACGACTCTTACATACTGATGCCATAAATATCCCAAAACTACTACAAGCTATTGCTGAAGATATAATCATTAGAATCAAGGCTGGTAAGTTGATGAAAATATCTAAGCCTAGTGCTAACCAGGAATACAAAAACATGACCGTGAGTTGTAGAATGGCTAGGAATAGTGTCGATAACATTTTCCCATACAGAATACTTTGAGGGGAGATAGGTGCTACAAGTAAACGACGCAAAGTCCCTTCTTCTTTTTCTTTCAATAGAGATGCTCCACTAGCAGATACACTAAACAGCAACATCATTATCGCCATCCCCGCTATGGCTTGAACCAAGCCTAGATTACCATTTTTCTTTTCACCAACAAGAGCTGTCATTGGTAACTTTGAATCTTCTTTGATTTCAGAATTATCTTCTGATTTTTCAAAACCATCGAATTGCTCTGAAACCTGTGCGCGAATGTCATCCAACTCTGATGAAGATAATTTTGGATTCTTCTCTATAACCCAATCATCAATTTTACCTTTTATACTTTTCTTCATGGTAATGCCAAACAGGTTAGACCATAAAGCTTGTTGAAGCATGCCTACCTCAATTTCTTTGGCTTCGTCATAGAAAAGCTCCATTGGGAGTTTTTGACCTGAATTGACTGAATCTTGAAAGCCTTTATATAGAACAAAAGCGGAAGCACTCTTTCCTTTCTTTATTAATTCTTTTGCCTCAGCCAAAGGTTTGCTTACTAGCTTGAGTCCATCAAGAGAGTCCAATTTTGCGTAAACTTCTTTTGAAATCTCAGTACTATCCTGATCGGTAAATAATAGGGTGATTGGTTTAGACTCATTTGAGGATCCTATGCCGCCATACATTAAGGCAAAAATCGTCATTAAGGCTATTGGCAATAGTAATGAAAGGAAAACTGCTGTCCTGTCTTTAAAGTATTGTTGTATATCTTTTAATGCTAAATTGAACATGTTTGTGGGTGTTTTGATGAAGGATTCAATGATTTAGAAAACTAATCTCTTAGTGATTTTCCTGTTAACTCCAGAAATATCGATTCTAAGTTGACATTGCTAATGCTGATATTCTCAATTTTCAATTGGGAGGCCAAGCAATCTTGAATCAATAGGGGTAAATCAACATCTGATTGATTCGATGAAAGAACAAGCTTATGTTCATTTAAGATCAAGTTTTGTTTGTGTTTTCCTTTTAAATCAAATAGCTCGTTCTTCTCCGGGTTTGAGAATTTAAGGCTGATCTCTTCTTTAATAGATGAAGCTTTTCTTAATTCAGCCAATGTACCTTCTCTGAGTATTTTTCCTTCATCAATAATGCCAATTCTGTCACACAAACGCTCGGCTTCTTCCATATAATGCGTTGTATAAATCATAGTTAAGCCTTTGGAATGAAGTTGTTCAATTACTTCAAAAATCAGGTTTCTACTTTGCGGATCGATACCTACTGTAGGTTCATCCATAAATACAATTTCAGGATCGTGAAGAAGTGCAGCAGCAATATTAATGCGTCTTTTCATTCCTCCAGAATAGGTTTCTACCTTATGCTTACGTCTGTCGTATAAGCCCATCATTTTGAGAAGTTCATCAATTTTGGTTTCAAGAGCTTTCCCCTTTATGCCATATAGTTTTCCCCAGAACATGAGGTTCTCAAAAGCTGATAGATCTTCGTAAAGTGCAATTTCTTGAGGAACGACCCCAAGTATTTGCCTACAATGTTTTCTGTTATCAGAGAGTAATTTTCCATCATAAAAAACTTCTCCTGAATCTGGTTTTATTAGAGAACTCAGAATATTGATGCAAGTGCTTTTACCTGCTCCGTTGGGACCTAGTAAACCATATAATTCACCTTTTTTTACTTCAAGTGAAATGCCCGCAAGGGCCTTTATGTCTTTATATGATTTAGATAGCTCGTTAGCTTTTAGCATAAGTTAATCGATTAGGTTAAGAAAAAATCTAAATTAATGAATAGTTCCATTAAAGAGAAATTCAAGGTCTACTAATCGGTAAAGTGTAGATGTTGGAGTGTGAAATGTTTGTTTGATATCTAATCTCTTATTTTAGAAGAGCAAATTTCCCTGATTTCTTTCGAATAACACCATTGGTATATGTGATGTCTAGATTGTAGTAATAGCTATCCATTGCTTGAATTTGCCCATTGTATTTGCCATCCCACCCCTGATTGATATCAGATGTTTCAAACACTTTTTTACCTTCTCGGGTGTATACTCTTAGTTTGATTTTATCGATATCGATACCACGCACAAATAATAAGTCATTGTGGGTATCGCCATTAGGTGTAAATGCCTGAGGTAATCCAACGAATGGGTAATCATTTAAGAATCTTATGTAGATGGTATCGCGAGCAGAACATTGCGCTTCGTTTACAACCTCTACCCAATACTTACCTGTTTTCTCTACTTTAATCGATTTGCTAATTTCACCTGTCGACCAGATATAACTTACGTTATCAACATTGGCAACCAATTCTTGTTCAACATTAGGAAAATCGATAATATCCTCCCCAAGATCAACAATAGGTGCTTGAAGAACAGTAATATTTATTTTGGCACTTTCAATATTCCCCAAGTTATCTGTTACCTCCAATTTGTAATTTCCTTCTGCTTTCAAATATATTTCAGCCTCATTGTTATTCTGATCAATCCAATTATAAGCTAATGGAGAAGAAGGATCTCCTAATATGTGCGGAACGATTAGTACTGAATCGCCTTGGCATATGCTTTTGTCATCACCCAATTCTATTCTAAATTTTTCACCATCTCTATAGTCAACATTAATAGTATCTGCATTTGCACAACCATACTCGTCAATTACATTAACCCAAAAGTCACCGCCAGAACTAGCAGTTATCATTTGGCTAGTTTCAAGTGTACTCCATTCATAGCTAGCGCCAGTATTTTGAGCGTCAAGCTGTTTGCTTTCACCGTCCCACAAAATAAAATCTTCTCCTAAGTCTACTATGGGTTTTGAATGGTAATAGATTTGAGAGCTGGCTGTTTGTGAATAACCATTGGCATCAGTCGCAGTTAGTGTATAAACACCTTCAATATTAATCTCAATTACTTTCTCAGTAGAGCCAGTGCTCCAAGAGTAGGTGTATGTTTGATCAATATCCATATAAGGGCTCAAGTTCATTATTTCTTGAGCGCACATCTGCACAATGTTGGGTAGGCTTAAAGTAAAGAGAGTTGATTGGTCTTTAACTGTGAATGATTTAGAATTGCTACATCCATATTCAGATGTAATCATTACTGAATAATCCCCTGGAATTGAAATTTCAATTTCACTTGTCGTTTCTCCTGTTGACCATAGGTATGTACAATTCTCTTTTTGGATATTCACTATAATTGGAGCACCATCCATCATAATAACATCAGCAATATTTATCTCAGGCGCATCATGTACGGTCACTAATACCTTCTCAGTTATTTTTTGATTATCTCTTTGGTCAGTAACTGTCAATTCATATTCACCAGATTTATTTACTTCTAATTTTTCTGTTGTTGCTCCAGTACTCCAGAGATATGAATATTCTGAATTAAGATCTATTGTAGGTGTTAAAGTAACAGTTTCGCCTGAGCAAATATTTTGGTCTTCACCTAAATCAAGACTAAATTCACTTTTAAGCTCAATACTGCTGTAGATGGTATCACTATTACAACCAAATCCAGTCTTTTCAATTGATTTAAAAGTTGTAATACCCGCTTCTGCTTGCCACTTAACTCTAAAATTGATGTATTTGTTGGCATCAATAACTTCGGTTTCATAACTTATCTGATTGGCTCCACTAGGTAGTTCTCCCGTGTATAAGGAGTTCATTCCAATTATAACTGTGTAATCAACCTCTGAATTTATTTTGATTTTACTTTCATAGTCTTCAACACTAGGTTTGGTTAATGGATAAACCGTAAGCTCTCTAGTTCGCTCGTTTTCTGTAATCTCAAGCTGCGTACCATCTTCCAGCCAAGCTTCTTCAATGCGGATATTGAATTTCTTTAGTTTTTCAGTGTCATTTCTAAAGCTAATTTCAAAATAGAAAGTACCTGTGTTAATACCTAAACCATCATTCATGTTTTCGGCAGGTCCACCATTTATAGAATAAGAGGCAAACCAAGTTTTATCAGAAGGTCCAGATATTTCTAAAGATGAGGTTTGTAATAAAGAGATATTTCCATTGTTAAGAGGGCATAATGTTTTGGTCGATTCATTTATAAATTCAACTGTATCTGTTTGAGAGTAAACATGCGAATAGATACTGAGTAATATTGTGATACTCAGTAGTCTAATCGCTATTTTTATTAGTGATCTCAAATTAGTTGAATTTATTTTGAAGGATGAAACCTTATAATTGCTTTAAAGATACGAAAAACCAGTCTGTTAATCTACAATTAATCGATGTTCGTCAGGAGTATTTGGTTATTTATCATCGTTTTAGAAAGCGACTATTGAATAATGAAATGATGATGTAGTCTTATTTTTATTAAAAAAATGATTGATTGTAACATTGGTTACGTTTTTAAACTTGTCTCAGCTCTACATTTGTATTAGAAAATTAAAAAAAAACTCACAGATATGGAGAATCAATATTTTAAAACAACCGATAGTTTACTAGATATTTGCACACGTTTCCCTGAAACAATTAAAATTTTTGTTTCAAATGGATTCAAGCAATTGGAAGATTCTAAGAAAAGAGAACTTTTCGGTAAGTCTCTTACTTTAGAGATGGCTTTAAAAATGAAAAAGCTAAATGTTGATGCATTTGCTTCTTTATTGGTTGAAGGTATTGATTTGACAAGAAACCAAGTTGATGCAGATTTGAATCAGAAACCAACGACTACTGATGAGAATGCTGTTCATATTCAAGGTTTATTGCCATGTCCGGTGCGTGTACCATTGGTAGAAGGTATTGATGCTTTTATTGAAGATTATAAGAAAGCTAACGATAGAGAAATCGTTTATGATTTAAAGGCAGCTTCCATGGGACTTGATTGGTTGATGGGAGATGTGATTAATGAAGACAATCCAGATAAGTTAGCTGATATCTTTATCTCAGCAGGTTTCGATCTATTTTTCGACGAAAAGTTGATGGGTAAATTTAAGAAACGTGGTGTGTTTGCTGATAGTACTGGCTTTGATCGATTGAATAAGGATTTTGATAATGAAGATATTTGTCTTAAAGATCCAGAAGGACACTATTCAATGATTGGTGTTGTGCCAGCTGTATTTTTAGTGAATAAAGATGAGCTAGGTGATAGAGAAGTACCTCGTACCTGGGCTGACTTATTCAAGCCTGAATTCAAGAACAGTGTTAGTCTTCCTATAAGTGATTTTGACTTGTTCAACTCTATGTTGTTACACATCTATAAAGCTTATGGAGAAGAAGGCGTAAAAGGCCTAGGAGAATGTTTGTTGGAGAGTATGCACCCATCTCAGATGGTGAAATCTCATAATAAGAAGAAAAATAGACCAGCGATTACAATTATGCCATATTTCTTTACGAAGATGATAAAAGAGGGTGGAAGCATGGTTGCCGTTTGGCCAGAAGATGGAGCTATTATCAGCCCAATTTTCATGTTGACAAAGAAAGATAAATTGGATAAAACTCAAGATGTAATTGACTTCTTCGCATCGAAAGGTGTAGGTGAAATTTTATCTCATCAAGGTTTATTCCCAAGTATAAATCCTGAAGTCGATAACAGACTTCCTGAAAAAAATAAATTTATGTGGTTGGGTTGGGATTATATCAACTCAAACAATATTGGAGAGTTAATCGTTAAGTGCGAAGGGATCTTTAATAAAGCGATAAAGGATAACGACTTTAAAAATTTAGGTCCTTTAAGCTTTACGCCGCAATCTTAATTTAGAATTGATTAATTTTAGGCCGCAATTTAGCAAGCATAAGCTTCGCATTAACTCAAAATTTTAACAGATATAACCTTAAGATATGAATCTAGTTACTGTATCAGGACCTCCATCATCAGGGAAAACAGCCGTTATTTTAAAAACTATTGACTCCGTTAAAAAGCGTGGTTTAAAGGTTGGTGTTGTAAAATTCGACTGTTTATACACCGATGATGATATACTTTATGAAAAAGCAGGTGTTAAGGTAAAGAAAGGCCTTTCGGGTTCACTTTGTCCAGACCATTATTTCGTAAGTAATATTGAGGAAGTAACGCAGTGGGGATTGAAAGAAGGTCTAGATCTTTTGATTACTGAAAGTGCTGGTTTATGTAACCGTTGTTCTCCATATATTAAGACTGTTACTGCTGTTTGTGTTATCGATAATTTGAGTGGTATTAATACACCGAAGAAAATCGGACCAATGCTTAAAACAGCGGATATTGTAATCATCACAAAAGGTGATATCGTATCTCAAGCCGAGCGTGAAGTATTTGCTTCAAGAGTAAATACAGTGAACCCAGGAGCTACAATTATGCATGTGAACGGATTGACTGGACAAGGTGCGTATGAGTTAAGTACTCTTTTATACGATGATAAAGTTGAAGTGAAGACACTTGTAGGAGAGAAATTGAGATTTTCAATGCCATCTGCTCTTTGTTCCTACTGTTTGGGTGAAACCCGAATAGGAGAATCTTACCAAATGGGTAATGTTCGAAAAATTGACTTGAGTGATAAGAAATAGATTATTGAGGATTTCGATTAACCAATTTAGATTTAGAAGATGATTACAATTAACGATATACAGAGCAAAACACTTACCGATCTATTTGAGAAATATCCTTTTTTACCAGGCTTTTTCGAAGAGCATACCCTGGAATTAAATGGGAATTTAGATATCAAACTTGTGAATTACTTGGATTTTCTTGATGAAGAGGAGGAGCAGGAGAATAGAGCTATGGATAGGTCACAGGTTCTAGGATCAATGTGTATCTACATCGATCAAATGCTTGCATTTTTAGGTGAAGACGAGGATGATGGCGTTCACAGTATCACATTACTACCAGGAACAAACAAGTCTGGTGAAGCTGAACAGTTTGGTGAATTGACCATTAAGAAGAGCGAAATTGTTTGTATTGTAGGACCAACTGGTTCAGGTAAAAGTCGATTATTGGCCGATATTGAGTGGGTAGCTAAAGGTGATACGCCAACTTCGCGTTCAGTACTCATAAATGGAGAAGTTGGTGATTCAAAATGGCGCTTGAATTCAGGAAATAAATTGGTAGCTCAATTATCGCAGAATATGAATTTTGTGATGGATTTATCGGTTTATGAATTTATTGAGTTACATGCACAATCTCGTTTAGTAGAGGATATTGATAGTGTGATTAATAAGATTTTTGCACAAGCAAACGACTTGGCTGGGGAGAAATTCGAATTATCAACCCCTATTACAAGTTTAAGTGGAGGACAGTCAAGAGCATTAATGATTGCAGATACGGCTATTCTGAGTAAATCTCCTATTGTCTTGATTGATGAAATTGAGAATGCTGGTATTGATAGAAAACGTGCTTTGGATTTATTGGTAGGAGAAGAGAAGATTGTTTTGATGGCAACTCATGATCCTATTCTTGCCCTTATGGGTGATAAACGTATTGTTATTAAAAATGGTGGAATTCATAAAGTGATTGAAACCAGTGACGAGGAACAGAATTTATTAGCTGATCTTGAAAGAATGGATTCTGTTGTTCAAAAAATGAGAAACAGATTACGTGAAGGTGAGATTATAAAGAAAGAGGATATTGGCTTTTAGATTGAGGCTTCAATCAGGAAATATAGAATTACGAACTAACATTAAAATATAGATATTATGCATGACGGATGCGCAGGAAGTTTCGAGAATGGTAAACAAGTAGTTGATAAAGTTAGAATGATGGGATTTGCAGAGCAGTTGATGCCTATGCCATTGGATATTGAATGTCATGGTTGTAAGGAGACTTTTACTATGGAAGAGTTCGTGGGACATTGTCCTAAATGTGATATGGTTCACGGTGTAACGCCTTGCCATGCTTTCGATCCAAACAATATTATGGCTGCAGGTATAGCTTATTAATAGTCTTAAAAGGATTATATTCTTCTAAAATGCTTGTTGAAGCCGTTAATAAATTATAATTGCCTTCTTTTCATTTAAGGAGGTCGTTAACAAATTATAATTGCTCGCCTAAGCCTTTGGTGAAGCCGTTAACAAATTATAATTGCTAACTTTTCATTTAGTGAAGCCATTAACAAATTATAATAGCTTGCCTAAACCTTTAGTGGAGCAATTATAAAATTATAACGAGTTTCCTTATTTTTGAAGTTTTTCTACAAAACACCTGTATTTTCTGTATTTCCGGATGTTTAATGTTGAAATTATTGTTAAGGATTAGGTAGGCTTGTTCACTGTATATGTTAAGGATATAAAAGATAAGTATTATCACAAAAGAGACCTAGAAGCAATCGCTTTTAGGTCTCTTTCTTAGTAGAATGCTTGAAGAGTTATTTTACAAGTAATTTTCCTTTGTAAATCTCCTCACCTATAAGGTTGATAATGTGAATACCTGGTTTTAATTGCTCACGATTTATAGTAATATTATTGTTAGTAATATTCTCGATAATACGAACAACACGACCCGAAGCATCTACTACAACTAATCTATATGGTGAATTTTTCTTGTTCGGAAATTCAACACGGCTATCAACAACTAATGGGTTAGGATAGATGCTAAACTTTGTTGTTTCTTCATCTAAATCTTCAATGCTTACAAGTGGTCCTGCTGGATCAACTGTTGGTTCACCAGGAGTTAAATTTGCATGAAAAATACCATTACCATGAGATCCAACTACGACAAAGCCATCTTCTCGTGTTTTCACCATATTTACAATAGTATTCCCAATTTTATCTAAAGAAACCTGAGTCCAGTTTGTGTTTGAATTAAGATCGGTTGCCTCGTATAAACCAATGCTTGTTCCAGCAAAGTAAATAGGTCCATTTTCACCATTTAAAACATTGATATATCTAACGGATGGACCAATATTTTTATCATCTTCAGTTATCTCTAGATTACCAGAAACAGCAGTCCATGTTTCACCAGCATCTTGAGAAAAAAAGATGCTTTCAACTTCATAATTTGAGAAAGAAACGTAAACATATTCTGCATTTGCTGGATTAACCTCGATACTACTAATATAACCTTCAGGCATTGATGGAGCAGTTATCTCAACTGTTTTAGCTTGACTAGAATGAGAGTTGATGGTTTTGTAGACTTTCCCCTCTGATGTTCCGAAATACAATAAGTTTGCAGGTAGTATGGATGATTTTATAGCTGAAATCTGACCCGTTACAGTTGTACCTGATATTTTTTCCCAACCAGTAGATGCCGCTTCGTTAGAAAATTTTCCGATATCATAAATATTCATATTTCTCCAAATATCAGTTCCTCCCGCATAGTACATCAGGGATTCATTATTGCCATCAATTTCGTAAGGATTGATGAAAAGAAGAGCTTCAGAATCAACACCAGCAGGATCAATTCGACTCCAGCTATCATCATTAAACACTAAAAATGTACGACCTTTTTGAGAAGAGAATATTAGACTTTCTTTTGAACTGTGTACACTGCAATATGCTCCATCACCACTTCCTACATGGATCCAATTTTTATTGTGAGTATCACCCTCTTTACTTGTGTACCAAGTTCCATTATCCTGAAAGCCAGTTAGGATTTCGAAAGACGTTTCATCTTTAGCATCAATACCAACTGTGTAGGCTTGAGTCGTTAAGTAGCCATTGTTTAATGAAATCCAATCAATTGGTTTAAGATCGGGATTATCGCTGTTACCATTATCACTTGGATCAGAATCTTCTGTTTGTTTATAATTACTGGTTTTACTAATACCACCATCGTGGCCACTTAGTAAAGTGTTACCATCATTAAAGAAAGCTAAAGCGTGCTGATCTGCGTGATGATTGTCATATCCGCTTACATCATTTGCAGTGGCATAGCCTCCTATCCAGAATATTTTATTTGTTAATGGATTGTCAGTCATTTTTGTGGCAAAACCATCATCACTTCGATATAAGTTAGTTCCTCCAATAAAGACCATATTTTCATCATCAGGTGCAACTTTAATGACCATATCGTATGAGTTTTGTGAACCATACCCCGATACATCATTATCTTCTTCTGATATTTTATCAGGAATGTTTAGTGAACGATCCTCCCAAACGAGATCTTCTCCGTTGATAGTTAGTTTCCATAAGCTATGACCATTTAAGCCAGCACCCGGAGTTTCCGATAGGAAGTATAAAATGTTTTCATTGCTTGGAGCATATGCTAAAACAGTACGGTTAAATTCTGTAGGGAAAGTTTCGGGTTTGATTTCGGTCCAATCATTATTGTTTCCACTTACAGAGCGATAAATACCGTGAACAGTTCCTTCACTACTTAGTGTTGCATATTTTATTCCAGATGGGGTGCAAAGAATATCTGTAACTGCTGAATAATCAGAATCGGATTCTGGTGCCGAATTGAGAACAAAATTGCGAGTTTCTTCTCCAAAGTTATACTTATATATACCTCCATAGGTTGCTACATACAAATCACCATTAGTTGGATCAACAGTAATGTTCCAGCAAATATCAAAAAGCTCATTGAAAAATGGTGTGTCAAATCGATCTGTATCAGCAAATTTAGTCCAGGATTTACCACCATCAACTGATTTGAAAACACCAGTTCCTGTATAGAATGCGCCCATAGCACTTGCAGAACCATATAATTCACCAGTAGCATAATACCAAATGTTTGTAAAGCCATTACGAGGGTCTTGAGCAACTGCAGTTACACTTTGGTGTTCTGTTGTACTTGTCGTTTTTGTCCAAGATGCTCCTCCATCTTCAGATCTCCACATACCTCCAGTAACTCCGCCAGCTAAAATGATATTGTCATTTGTGACATCTATCGCTAAGGCTCGAGTTCTACCTCCTACATTATAGGGGCCAGTTTGTTTCCAATCAATGTTTTGTGATTTTGTTCTCGAGGTAAATTGATTTCTATTTTTAGACCAAAAATGCAATTCTCTTTTGCGAACGTTGGATGGAATTTGATTTGTTTTGGGATCTTGTAAAATGAGCTTTTCGAATAATAAACGTTCATGTGGTGCATCTTTTACACGAATTATACCTTTACGTTTATCTGCTTTCTTGGCCATTCTTACATGGTTTACCCTAGGAGCAGTAAGCTTTTTATAGGTGTGTTCGTTAATTACAATATTTTTTGTTTGTGCCATGCTTGTTAAGGTGCAGGCTGCAAAAAATATTGAACACAAGAGTAAATTTTTTATCATTCTATTTTTATTAGTTTTCGGTTATTTTGATGATCATTCTAATAGTTAAGTATGGTCGATTCTTACCTATTTCATTAGATCATTAGTCTACTTGATTTCTTTTATAAAACTTAAGCTACATCCTTTATTGCTCATTTTCTGAATTTCCTTAAAAAGTAACTTGTACGATGAATTTATTTTAAAATTTAATTCTTGATTAGTTTTAAAGGAAACGTCTTTCCCTTTTGTATAGACTCCAATAATTCCAGCGCCAGAACCTAATCTTTTTTCTACACTCGAAATTATTTCATAATAATTATCATGAGTAATAATTTCTGAGATTTTTATGTTTAGAGCTATCGTATTTGGAGCAAATTTAGGTTTATTGATTTGGATTTCTTTGTTTATCTGAGCTGAGTCTGATATAGATTTTTTGTTCGTGCTTTTTTGATTAGCACATGAAAATGTGATAGATAGTATGGATACTAGTAAGGCAAAATGTTTCATATACTGTTCGATTTTATTAGTTCGACCTACAAGATATGAAAATAATGTTGTAACTGATTTTCTAAATAGGCATGAAAAAGCCCCCTTTTCGCAAGAAAAGGGGGCTTGATATATTGATTAATGGATTTTTATTTGCGTTTAGCAATCCAGTTTTTAGCATTTACAAAAGCTTCGATCCAAGGTGTTAATTCATCCTCATTTCTACTTTCATTATAGTATGCCCAGTTCCAAGGGTAGGTCGCACGTTCTAGATGAGGCATCATCGCTAAATGACGACCATCTTTTGAACAGATTGCTGCAGTTTCGAATGGAGAACCATTAGGATTTGCAGGATAATCTTTAAAGCTGTACTTCATTGGAATTTGATACTTGTCTTCACCATATGGTAAGTCGAATTTACCTTCACCGTGAGCAACCCAAATACCAAGACGGCTACCAGCAAGAGTTGAAAGCATAACTGAATCGTTAGCTTGAACATCAACATTAATAAATCCAGATTCAAATTTATGAGTTTCGTTATGAATTAGTTTAGGATGCTTATCGTGATCAGGGTAAATTAGGCCTAGTTCAGAGATTAGCTGACAACCATTACAAACACCTAAACTTAAAGTGTCCTTACGCTTATAGAAATCTTCAAGAGCTTTTTTCGCTTTCTCATTATAAAGGAATGCTCCAGCCCAACCTTTAGCCGAACCTAAAACATCCGAGTTAGAGAAACCGCCAACAAAAACAATCATGTTAACATCAGAGAAATCTGAGCGACCTGAAATCAAGTCAGTCATGTGGATATCTTTAACATCCATTCCTGCTAAATGCATCATCCAAGCCATTTCTCTATCGCCATTCACACCTTTTTCACGGATGATAGCTGCTTTGATACCAGATTTGGTTTTACGCTTAGGATCAATACCGTATTGAGCAAATTTACCAGTGAAATTCTCTGGGAATTTATATTCTAGGCTATTCTCTTTGTATGACTTGTAACGCTCTAACGCTTTATCGTTCCCAGATTGACTACGATCTAATAGGTATGATGTTTTATACCAAAGGTCACGTAATGAATCGATATCAAGCGATAAGTTTTTATCAGCTTTAGTGATTGTCATCTTTCCTGCTTCAGCGGGTGTTCCAATTTTATGGAAGATAATTCCAGCTTCACTAAGAGTTTTACTTACAGAATCAAGATCTTCTACTTGGATAATAACACTTGGGTTTTCGCTAAATAGAACTTTGATTAAGTCATCTTCTTTAATCTCATCAAGATTAATTGAAGCTCCAAGCTTGTTATCAGCAAAACACATTTCAAGCAATGCTGTAACCATACCACCCGAAGAGATATCGTGACCAGCAAGTATCTTGCTATCTAGAATAAGTTGCTGAAGCGTTTCAAAGGTTTTAGCAAAATATTTAGCATCGTTTACGTTAGGCGTAATCTTTCCTAATTTGTTAACGATTTGCGCAAAACTACTACCTCCTAATTGGAAAGCATCTTTTGAGAAATCGATATGTAATAGGTGAGAGTTTGCAACATTTTTCAACACTGGACTAACCATGCGATTGATGTCAATAATTTCACCAACAGTAGAAATAATTACAGTTCCTGGAGCATAAACAACATCATCCTGACCATATTTCTGAGTCATAGATAATGAGTCTTTACCTGTAGGAACGTTTAAGCCAAGTTCAATAGCGAATTCACTAATCGATTCAACAGCTTTGTAAAGACGAGCATCTTCACCTTTGTTCTTACAAGGCCACATCCAGTTTGCAGAAAGAGAAACGCCCTTAATACCTTGCTCAATTGGAGCCCAAACTAAGTTTGTTAACGACTCAGCAATTGAAAGACGTGAACCATTAGCTGAATCAACAAGAGCTGAAACAGGAGCATGTCCAATAGAAGTTGCAATACCTTTTTCACCTTGGAAGTCAAGAGCGACAGCTCCTAAATTATTTAGAGGCAATTGAAGAGGACCAGCACATTGCTGCATTGCAATTTTCCCTGTGACAGAACGGTCTACTTTGTTAGTCAACCAATCCTTACAAGCAACTGATTCTAGTTGAAGAACTTCTTCTAAGTAATCTTCTAGTTTGTCAGCTTCATAAGCAACTTCTTCGAATGTCTCAACGACTGTTTCGTCAATCATTACTGTTTTTGGTGGCTTACCAAACATTTCTGAAAGCCCAAGATCGATAGGATTTTGACCAGTTTTTTTATCTTCGAAAGTGAAACGCATGTCGCCAGTTGTTTCACCAATAGTGTATATAGGAGCTCGTTCGCGATCAGCAATACGAGTTAATAGTGCAACATCATCTTTCCCAATAACTAATCCCATTCTTTCTTGAGACTCGTTACCAACAATTTCTTTAGCAGAAAGAGTAGGGTCACCAACAGGAAGAGCATTAAGGTCAATCTTTCCACCAGTTTCTTCAACCAATTCTGATAGACAGTTTAAGTGACCACCTGCACCGTGATCGTGAATAGAAACGATAGGA
>TARA_R110001583_G_scaffold21308_6_pt1 | contig 32519 bp, 28 predicted proteins | sample TARA_R110001583 | Tara Oceans TARA_R110001583 (sample SAMEA4398432) | marine metagenome | biome: Polar Biome; feature: [MES] marine water layer (ENVO:01000295) within the mesopelagic zone...; material: water (ENVO:00002006), including particulate matter (ENVO:01000060) such as...... | reverse complement strand
CTAGCTTAACTCTGAAACTGCATCTTGAGGTGGAACGGGTATATTCAAGGTACTTGAGTATATTAGCTACAGGGGGTGAACTAGGTTTTTGGTATCATGCTTTCAGGCATAAGCACAGCAATCACTTGGCCTTTAGCACAAATAACATTACCAGCTGATAATGTTATATCAACAATAATTTTACGTTCTTTAACTTCACTAAACTTGCCAACTAACGTTAACTCAACGTCTTGTGGTGTTGGCGCTAAAAAGCTCACATTAAGGGCGCCAGTAACAAAGCGCATTGGCGGTAAGCTACCTAACTCACGGCCTTGTGAAAGGTAAGCCATCGCTGAAGCGCTACCGGTACCATGACAATCAATTAATGAGGCAATCATACCGCCATAAACAAAACCTGGGATAGCGGTATATTTTTTATCTGGTATACAACGGGCTACCGTAGTGCTAGCAATTAAGTTTTGCTCATCAATATTTTGCCAGTAACTTTTTAATTGGTGACCTTCAGGGTTGTTTTTACCACAACCATAACAATGGCTTATTTCTTCTGGATAATGATCTTGGAAAGCTTCGTTCTTCATAAAAATCCTTATTTATTTTGATAAAAAGCATAGGCAAAAAAATTCGCCTATGCTTATATACCCGCTCAACTTCAAGATACAGATTTCAGCAAGTCGAGAAATGGAACGGGTATATTTCGAGGGTAATACTCAATCTAAGTAAAAGTTAGCTTAGCCAATAGGTCGTAAGTCATCAATCACTTTGCCATCATCAGCTAAAGTGCCTACGGCAACCAATTCAACCGACCCACTGAGGTTGGTCATTTTTTTCAAGCTATTACTAATGTTCTCAATGGTACTGGCAATATCAGCGTCAGAATACGACTGAGTATCTAACTCACATTGAAGGTTCATTTGATCATTATGATTTACTTTAGTCACTGACAAGCGCATTTTGGCGACTTGTTCATATTCTTTACGAACTTTTTCTACTTGACCTGCATGAACAAACATCCCCTTAATTTTAGTCGTTTGATCCGCGCGACCTAACCAACCTTTAATTCGCATATTAGTACGACCACAAGCACTAATATCAGGTTTTACTGCTGACAAATCGCCTGTCGCAAAACGAATCAATGGATAGTCGATGTTAAAACTGGTGACAACAACTTCACCAACTTCACCTATTTCAACTGGCTCAAGGCTGCCCGGACGTACTATTTCTACGAGTAAATCTTCAGCGATAATTAAACCATCACCCACTATTGACTCAAAGCCAATCAAACCCACATCAGCACTTGCATAAGCCTGTAGTGTGTCAATACCCGCCGCGGTAAATTCAGCTCTTAAAACTTCAGGCAATGCTTCTCCTGTGACTAAGGCTTTAGTTACACTCGATATGTCACGTTGATTTTTGTTGGCTTTATCAAGTAGTATTTTTAAAAATGAGGGGGTACCACAATAACCTTGTGGTTTTAAATGCTCAATAACATCAAGCTGTTGATCGGTTTGTCCCGGACCTGCAGGAATAACAACACAACCACAAGCTCTTGCGCCAGAGTCAAGAATAAAACCACCTGGCGTTAAATGATATGACAATGTATTTTGTACTAAATCGCCTTTTCTAAAACCGGCAGCATAGAAAGCTTGCCCTACACGCCACCAATCATCACTGGTATTCTCAGGGTCATAGATAGGTCCAGGAGATTGAAAAATACGACCTAAATTAGCTGTTTTAGCACTTAAACCACCTAAAGGAGAGTTTTTACTTTGAATATCCATCAAGTCGGATTTTCGGGTAATAGGTAATTGCGCTAACAATTCACGGCTAGTAATTTTCTCAGCATCAATATGCGCTAACGTTTCACTATAATGCTCACATTCTTGCTTAGCATAAGTGATAAAAGCAGGTAAACGTTCTAATAGCGACTGTTCACGTAACTCAGGGCTTTGACACTCTCTTTCGTAAAAATATTGTTTCATGGTAGCTCGATAGTAATTCGTAAATAGTTCGGTGATAACTTTTGACATGATTTAAATTAATCGTTTATTACATGCTTTTCAGTAAGCAGTCAGTTCGTTCGAGTTTTAAGAGATAGCGCGGGCTTACCAGTGTAAGTGAGCACTTTCGACAACAAAATCGAGGAAATGGCAATTAACTGAAATGCATTGTTTACAACCAACGTTTACGTCTTTTATAAGATTTTAAGTTTTTAAAGCTTTTACGTTCTTCGTTGCCACCACCTAAATAAAACTCTTTTACATCTTCATTGCTAAGCAATTGTTCTTGAGTTCCATCAAGTACAACTTTACCTGACTCCATAATGTACCCGTAGTCAGCAGCTCTTATTGCATAGTTAGCATTTTGCTCAACCAACAACATGGTAATACCTTGATCTTTATTGATCTTTTTAATAATACCAAATACTTCTTTAACCAGTAATGGTGATAAACCCATTGATGGTTCATCTAAACAAATCATTTTAGGACGAGCCATTAACGCTCTACCTATGGCTAACATCTGTTGCTCACCACCTGATAAATAACCCGCTAGACCTGTACGCTCTTTTAATCGAGGGAAATAATTAAACACCATTTCAAGATCTTGATTTATTTGTGAATCATTACGCGTATAGGCACCTAATTTTAGGTTCTCAATTGAGGTCATATCTTCGATAATACGACGCCCTTCCATCACCTGGATAAGACCACTACGTACAACATCTTCGCCATTTTTCTTGTCAATACGCTCGCCCATAAAGTGGATATCACCTTTAGTAACTTCGCCATATTCACTTTTAAGTAAGCCTGAAATCGCTTTCAGTGTTGTTGATTTTCCCGCACCATTAGGACCAAGTAACGTGACAACGTCCCCTTCTGGTACCTCTAATGTTACCCCTCGAAGTACTTGAATAACTTCGTCGTAAACCACTTCAATGTTGTTAACTGATAACATGGGTGTAGCCGTTTGAATTTTTGCTGCCGCCTGTGACATGTGTATACTCCGTTGAAACTATAACTATAATTATAACTACCCAACTTGTTTCTATTTAACCCAATAGTGGCAAGCTGAATAGTTAGAATATAATAGAACCTTCTACTAACTATTTAATGACGAAGATTAATAACCTAACCAATCATCACGACGTTCTAATGTGACTTGTGATACTTTTTCAATTTGTATATCACCGCCGTTATAGTTACCTTTATAAATATTCACTTGGTTAATACCACGGTGATCTTCATTGGTCCAGTTAGCAGCTAAACATACGCCTTCAAGACCTTCAGGTACCCAGTCTTTTTTAGCGTACATGCCTTTTTTAACATTTTCGCCGGTAATACCGCCGTTATCTTTAGCCCATTCCATCGCTTCTTTCATGAAGTATGTTGAACAGACGCCACGCATATAATGATGTACGCGTTCTTCCTTACCTTCAGGATCTGACATTTTAGAAATTTCACGAACCAGCTTCATACCGGGTACGTCGTCACCCCAAAATGGTGTCATTGTAGGGAAAACATAGTCTTTAATACCGTCTCCTGCTGCGTTAAATAAATCTTTATCACCGCCCCAGATATTTGACATAAATTGAATATCAACACCAACTGTATTACACGATTTAGCTAACGAGACTACTGAGCCACCTAAGTTAGCGATATAGCCATAGTTTGAACCAGAGCTTTTAATGCTCAAACATTGTGCTTTAAAGTCACCTGGCTTCATAGAAACAACGACTGGATCTTGAACATCAAAGCCAAGCTCTTCAGCATATTCGCCACAAGCCGCTTTAGGCGCGTTAGGGAAAGGATGATTTGCACCTATATGAGTGAATTTAGGTTTTCCTTCGCCGCCTTTACTTTTCCAGTCTTCAGCTGCCCATTGCACTAAACCACGACAAGCATCTGAATACGAAGCGCCATAGAAGAAGTTATAAGGTGCTGGCTTTTTAGTGTGAGGGTTCTTACCAGTAGGATCTGTTAAATGTCCAGAATAAGACGCAGAGAAAACCGGTGTTTTATCACGAGCAACAAATGAAATTAATGCTTCAGTATCGGCAGTACCCCAACCTTGCATAGCAACCATGTCTTCGCGTGATTTCCATTTTTTATAGGCAGCAATGGCTTGTGGTACTTTGTAACCATAATCGATGGTTTCAGATCTCAGTGTAGTACCGTTAATACCACCATGAGCATTTATATAAGTAAGCGAATCACGAATACCATTAGCATAACTTTTACCTACAAAGGCAGTTGGGCCTGACATATCAGCTAAATGGCCAACAAAAACAGAATCTTCTGCTTGTACTTGGCTGGTAGCACTTAATACGATACTTGCAGCAATTGAACTGACTAATATTTTTTTATTCATAACTTTTCTCATGTAAATTTCCTTAACTTGTTGTGTAGTTATTTTTTACCTCTCTGTATAAGAAGGTAAATCTTATTGTTATATTTGCTTTTTCTTTTTTACTTCACACAGTTAGTTTAATTAACTTCCCCATTAACCTAACTGTGCTTGATACCCAAACCATATCAACATGCTGAACTAGCTTGTTGACATAGTTTGGGTCGGTCATCCAGAACTTACTCACCTTTAAACTAAACGATTAGTAAGCAAATGGATAGAATTTCCAGTAGTTTTTAATTTGTGTCCAACGGTGTGCTAGCCCTTCGGGTTCAAAAATTAAAAAGCCAATTATTACCAGGCCAATAGCCATTTCTTTGATGTAAGCTAATCCATCAACAACCATTGGAATATTACCCCATTCGGTCATTTTCATGACACCAACACCACTGGCTAATACTTCAGGTAAGAACACCATAAAGATGACGCCCATCAACGTACCTTTTATCGAGCCTAAGCCACCGATAATGATCATCGCTAAGAATTGAATGGACATCATAATAGTGAAACCTTCCGCTGATACGTAGCCTAAGTAATGAGCATATAACGCACCACCAATCCCCGCATAAAAAGAAGAGATACCAAATGAAAGTAGACGATATTTATTTAATTTTACGCCCATGATTTCAGCTGATAAGTAATGGTCACGTACGGCAATAAAGGCACGGCCATCACGGCTACGCATTAAGTTACAGCCCCATATAAACATAAAGACTAGTGCAAACAACGCGATATAATAAAAACTTTGATCGGTATTAAAATCAAAACCAAATAAGCTTACTGGGTTAGCCATTGAACCGGCAGCGCCACCCGAAAACCAGTCTGCACGAGCAAAGAAATCTTGAATAATAAATTGCGAGGCAAGTGTTGCTATCGCTAAATACAACCCTTTTATTCTAGCGGCTGGCGCACCAAACATCATACCAACCCCCATGGTTAAGAAACCAGCTAAAGGAATACATAAAAACACCGGAATATCAAAACTGGTGTTTAACCAAGCTGAGGCGAACGCGCCAAAGCCGAAGAAGGCACCATGCCCTAATGATATCTGCCCGGTGTAACCCACTAAAATATTCAAACCTAGGGCAGCAATGCCCAAATAAGATATTTGAATTAATAAGGTAATAAAGTAACCATCAACGATTAACGGTGCAAAACACAACGCTATAATGGTAAAAATAGTCACCCAACGGATGGTTTTTGTTTCAAAAATTGTATTATCTTGTTTATAGCTAGTGCGGAAATCTCCGCACGGGCGCATACTTAAACTAGACATAAATCACTCCTAAATAATTGTTCGTTTTGTCAGTTAAATTGCGCTATATACGCTCAATGTCTTGGGTACCAAATAAACCGTAAGGTTTGAACCAAAGAATAATTAACAACACATAAAATGGTGCGATATCGTACATATTACCAATATGTAAATATTGACTATCAAAAAACTCAGCTACGTTTTCTAATACACCGATAATGAGACCACCCACAATTGCGCCAACAATTGAGTCTAATCCGCCTAAAATAACAGCTGGGAATACTTTGATACCCATAATAGAAAGTGAACTTGAAACACCATTAACCATACCAAGTACTATCCCTGCGGTAGCAGAAACTGTTGCAGCAATCCCCCAACTCATCGCAAAAACATGTTTTACCGATATGCCTAAACTTTGAGAGGCTTGTTGATCAAAAGCAGTCGCTCTCATCGCTAAACCATGCTTAGAGTGTTTAAAGAATAAATAGAACGCGACCATGATAATTAACGCAATCACCGTACTCATTAAGTACGCCATTTCTACGTTTAATCCCATGATGCTAATCGACTGGGTATCAAATACTTGTGGGTAACTTTGTGGTGAAACACCAAATATCCATTTCATTAACGCTTGGAAGAAAATAGACAGGCCGATAGTCACCATGATTACCGAAATAATCGGCTCACCAATCATAGGACGCAGTACTATCATTTGCAGAAGCACACCAAAGCCGGCCATAAATACCAGTGATAATACAAATCCTAGAAAGAATGGCAACTCTAAGTAAATCAATGAAGCCCAACAAACCCAGGCACCAATAAGTAAAAATTCACCTTGGGCAAAGTTAACAATTTGTGTTGATTTATAAACCAACACAAAACACATACCAATTACACCGTACAACAAGCCTACAATAAGACCATTGATGATTAATTGAATTAAGAGTTCAAAATTCATGATGCTTTCCTCTGAGTTTGACTACTTTTTGATGAAACAGCACTACCATCGTTTTCAATTACTGTAGCAACCTTAAGTGTCGTTTGAATACGTGAGCTACCCCCATCTTGGAAAGTGATCACGGTATCGATATCAACCATCTCTTTGTTGTCATAAATAGATTCAATAATGTCACCATATTTATCAGCAATAACACTGCGTCGTACTTTACGCGTACGCGTTAATTCGCCGTCATCCGCATCAAGCTCTTTATACAGTAAAATAAACTTATTGATTTTTTGTGCGTCAGGTAATGTCGCGTTAACTTTTTCTACTTCTTCACTAAGCTTTTCATAAACTTCAGGTACCGCTGAAAGACTAGTGTAGTTAGTAAAGCCTAAACCTTTCTGCTCTGCCCACTTAGAAACAATAGAGAAGCGAATACAAATAATGGCACTTAAGTAAGGCATGTCTTTGCCCAAAATAACCGCTTCACCAATAAATGATGAAAATTTCAATTTGTTTTCAATATATTGTGGTGAGTACTGCACGCCATTGCTGGTTTTTGCTAAATCTTTAATTCGATCAATAATAACCAAGTGGCCAGACGGTTTGAAATAACCGGCATCACCGGTATGCATCCAACCATCAATAACATCTTCGTCATAGGCTTTTTGATTATCTAAATAGCCCGTGAACATACCCACTGTTCTAGCGATAACTTCACCAACACCTTCTTTATCGGTGTTAATCACTTTAACTTCGGCGGTATCAAATGCGACACCAACACTGTCGTAATCAACATCATCTTCTTTGTGAACTGTGTAAGCACCACATAATTCAGTTTGACCATAAAGCTGACGTAGTGGTACACCAATAGTTTGGAAGAACCTAAAGGTGTCAGGCCCCATTGCCGCACCCCCCGTTGCCGCTGATTTCAAATTACTGAAACCTAATCTATCTTTTAAGGCATTCATCAATAAAAGATCGGCAAACCATGAACGTTTTCCGTTTAATTGTGCTTTTTCTGATAGTGCAAAAGCATAATTAAATAACTTTTGTTTAAGTGGCGTTGAATCCATCATTCGCGCTTTAACGTCAGCTAAAATACCTTCCCATACGCGTGGTGCAAGTAAAACAAAGCTAGGTCCAATTTCACGTAAATCAGGCATTAGTGTTTCTTGCCCTTCAACAAAGTTGACTATTTGACGAGAAATTAAGGCTTGGCCAACAGCATAGACTTGCTCCATAATCCATGGCAGTGGTAATACAGATACGTAGTTGTCGCCGGGTTGGCGAGGGTCAGCACGTAAATAAGAACTACAATGCTTAACAAAATTACCTCCACGTAAAAAGGCTATTTTAGGTTTTGAGGTAGTACCTGAGGTAGTACAGTAAAGCGCTGTTTCTTCCGCATCAGTTGCATCAACATAGACGTCATATAGCTCAGGCGACATTTTATCTATTTCTTGCCCTTGCTTATAGATATCGTCAATACTGATTAAGCGTTTATCATCATATTTACGCATACCGCGCGGATCACAATAAACAATAATTTTTACATCATTAATTTCATCGCCTAATTCAAGCAATTTATCACACTGCTCTTCATCTTCTGCGATAACAACCGTTGCATTACTTTTATTAAGTAGGTAAACCACTTCTTCATGTAAAGAATCTTGGAAAATACCAATTGAGTAACAACCCATCGAATGCGCGGCTATTTCGCCCCAAACCCACTCAGGTCTGTTATCACCTAATAAGGCGATAGCATCTTTAGGGTTAACACCTAATTTTCTTAGGGCTAACGATATCCACTTAACGCGATCACTATAATCTTGCCAGCTAAACTCGTTCCAAATACCAAACTCTTTTTCACGCATGGCAATATCATTTGGCCAATTTTTAGCGTTGTGTCTCAGTATTTTTGGAAAAGTATCTAACTCTCCCATTTCATAATCTTCTGTTGCTGCTACTTGTAAGTTAGACATTAGCTAGCCTCCCTCTCTGCATCGGTATTAGTGGCTTCTTCTTCGTCATCTTCTATACCAAGATAAGCACGTTTAACATGTGGATCAGCCATCACTTCATCCGGTAGACCTGACATTAGCTTCTTACCAAAATCAAGCACCATCACTTGGTGTGAAATATCCATAACTACGCTCATATCATGCTCAATCATGACAACAGTAATGCCAAACTCTTCATTTAAATCGAGGATATAACGAGCCATATCTTCTTTTTCTTCTAAATTCATCCCCGCCATCGGTTCATCAAGAAGAATTAATTCGGGTTTTAATGCCATTGCACGCGCTAGCTCAACACGCTTACGTAAACCATAAGACAAGGTACCCGCAATCGATTTTCGAATATGAGAGATTTCTAAAAAGTCGATAATTTCTTCACAATAACGACGGTGAGAAAGCTCTTCTTTTTGTGCAGGCGATGCCCAATATAAAGGACCTGTTAACCAGTTATTTTTTAATAAATGGTGACGGCCAACCATAATATTGTCTAATACTGTCATGTGACCAAACAAAGCTAAATTTTGAAAGGTTCGGCCCATGCCAAGATCTGCTCTATCATTTGGGCGTAAATTTGTGACATTTTTTTCATTGAAAAAAACGTTTCCAGAATTAGGTTGATATCGCCCAGAAATACAGTTAAGCATAGAAGTTTTACCCGCACCGTTGGGACCGATAATGGAAAACACAGAGCCACGGGGTACTTCAAAGCTAACGTCAGTTAATGCTTTTACACCACCAAACGCTAAGGTAATATTTTCTACTTTGAGTATTGACTCAGTCATACTCACACTCCTAAATTATTGACTACTAGTGCGCTAACATCGCCACTGAGAGTAGATAAATCTGTTTTGATATATCTACTCTCAGTGGTGTCGAAACTATAACCAGCATTAGCGGCGCCAGCCATAGTTAATAAATCTGTGGTCAGTAGTGATCTACTTTTGTTAAAAAGTGAGTTATTAACCATTGTTTGTTCCCTTGTTGTATGTATTTTTATTTTAAATTCTATTTGCCTGTTTTTAACTATCAAACTAAGGTTTGCCTAGTAATACTAAGCCAGTACAGAAATCTAACAATCGGAAATAAGACTTAGTACTTATATCGTAGTCCTTTAGTCTCATACTGAAAGCAAGATAAATAACAATAATTAAGTAGTAGAAATAGATAGGTTTTTTACTGAAAAAATGTGGTAGATTTACAATTAGATTAGTGTGTTAGAGAATTATATGTTTGCAAATTGGTTGTTGGTTACCGTTAGTATTGGCTATATTGGGTTATTATTTCTGATTGCCTATTTAGGTGGTAAATACAGAAATAAACTCAAAACAAAACAGCAAACGATTATTTACGCATTATCTTTAGGGGTTTATTGTAGTTCGTGGGGATTTTTAGGGACTACAGCACAGGCTGCTAATAATTCTTTTACCTATATATCGGTATATTTAGCCCCTATATTATTATTCGTTTTCGCCTGGCCATTTATTCAACGGATAATAAAAACCAGCTTACAGCTTAAAATAACTTCGATTGCCGATTTACTTTCTGCTCGCTTTGGTAAATCACAATCTTTAGCTATCATCATTACGTTAGTGGCATTAATTGGCACTATGCCGTATATCGCACTCCAGTTAAAAGCGATTATTTATTCCTATCAAATTTTACAAGAAACACCTGATTTACCTATTTGGCAGCTAGGTTTAATTGTGAGTATCATATTATCCGTTTTTACTATTATTTTCGGTATCCGTACCATTGATATTACCGAGCGCCACCCTGGGGTAATGATAGCGATAGCGTTTGAATCACTGGTAAAATTAATTGCTTTTTTATTGGTGGGGATATTTGTTTGCTTTTTTGTTTATGACTCTCCTGTTGATATTTGGAACCTGTCAAAAGATACTATTTCAGTAGAAGATCTATTTAATAGTAACAGCTTAATAGGGTTATTTGGCTTACTCATTATTGGCATATCGGCTTTTTTATGTTTTCCAAGACAATTTCAAGTGATGTTTGTTGAGATAAAAGAGGAGAAAGTGAGTTCCCTCGCTCGATGGTTATTGCCCATCTATGTGCTGATTTTTGCTTTTTTTGCTGGACCATTAGGCTTAGCGGGTAATTTGAATTATGGCAATTCATTACCCGCTGATGCTTATGTATTATTTTTACCGGCCTATAACGGCCAACTGTGGTTATCACTATTTGCTTTTTTAGGCGCTGTTTCAGCAGGAAGCTCTATGGTTATTGTTTCAACTATCGCATTAAGTACCATGCTAAGTAATGAAATAGTTTTTCCATTAATGTTTAGGTATTCTAATAAACAGCATAGCGACTTTAACCATTTTCAATCACAACTTTTACTCATTCGTAAAGCGCTAGTATTGTTTGTTATTTTTCTAAGTTATGGCCTATTATTATTGTCGCCGCCTGACGCATTATCGTCATTAGGTGAAGTCGCATTTGGTGCTATTGCACAAATAGGTCCTGCCTTATTTGTCGCCTTCTATTGGCGAAGAGCAACACTTTATGGGGTTCTTGCCGGCATTAGTAGTGGCTTTCTCATCTGGGCAGTATTTAACTTATTACCACAACTAGGTATTTATGAGCACCCGCTAGCAACTACTGATTTACCTAAAACAACTGTAGTGACGTTAATCGGGCTATTGATCAATATCATGATGCTTTGGCTAGTTTCGTTGGTGACTCGACAAAGTATTCGTGAACAAATGCAAAGTAAGTTTTTCTATAAAACTAAGAAAATAACGCAATGGAGTTCACCTATTCAACCTAAAGTAGATATTGTTGAATTAAAATTTTTAGTGGCTCGGTTTATCGGCCAAGAAAAAGCCACTGAATGTTTTAAACAGTTTCATGGCTCTCATCAGAGTAAAAATAAAAAAGAATTTAATGAAGCGGTGCTATTTCATGCCGAGAATACACTTGCCCGTGTATTAGGATCAGCTTCAGCAAAATTAGTTACCTCACTTGCCATTAATGGTCGAGGCATGGCTTTTGATCAAGTCGCAAAATTGGTTGAAGACAACTCTAACCAACAATTAGAATTTAGCAGAACAGTACTACAAAGTGCGATTGAAAATGTGAGTGAAGGTATTTCAGTTATCGACAATGGTTTAAAACTAGTCGCATGGAATCGACGATATTTAGATATTTTCAATTACCCTGATGATTTTATTTATATTGGTTGCCCTATCAGTCAATTAATACATTTCAATTTAAGTCAGCAGGGTTATTTCATTAAAGACATTGATTTACAAGTAAAAAAACGTATTCAGCATATCAAGCAAGGTAGTCGCCATAACTCTGAATATAAGCTAAAAAACGGTAAAACTATTCATATAGAAGGTAACCCCATTCCTGGGGGTGGTTTTGTGATGATATTTTCAGACATCACCAAATACCGCCAAACAGAAAAAGTATTAAAAGAAGAAAATACCGATTTAGAATCCAGAGTTCGCTATCGTACTGCAGAATTAGAACAAGCTAACAGAGAACTAGCGCAAGCAAATAATGAATTAGCCCAAGCACAAGCGAAAGCAGAACAAGCACATATAAAGAAAAGTCAGTACCTAAAAGCCTGTAGTCATGATTTACTGCAACCTTTATCAGCTGCACGATTATTTTCTTCTGCCATTACATTAAGCTCGAGAGTTAATAATGAAGAGCGGGATCAAATAAAACAAATTGATAACTCTTTAGAGATTGCCAATAACTTATTACTCGATCTCAACGAAATAGCGCGCATTGAAAGTGGCAATATTTCACCAACGATTGCCCCCGTTGAAATCAACTATTTATTCTCTATGCTAACGTCTGAATTCAATTCATTAACAAATGAATACAAGGTTGATTTTCATTTTCAAACCAGCAAACTTTATGTTTCTAGCGATATTACGTTACTCGTAAGAATAGTCCAAAACTTTCTAAGTAATGCTTTTCGTTATGCACACCGTTTTGACCATACCAATAACAGCAAAGTACTATTAGGTTGCCGTAGACAAGGAAATGAGCTTTCAATTCAAGTATTTGATAATGGCCCAGGTATTCCAGAAAATAAACAGCAACAAGTTTTTGAACAGTTTACTCAACTTAACAGTACAAATGCTATTGGCCCGAAAGGTCTTGGTTTAGGTCTGAATATTGCGCAAAGCTTAGCAAATATCCTTAATCATAAACTTGATTTGAAATCACAAGAAAATCGCGGCTGCTTATTTAGTATCAATGTTCCCATTTGCCAACCGCCTGTTATGCAAAAGCAAGCGCCACAACCCGCCAGTATGAGCTTGCAAGGCGTAGGAGTGCTGTGTATTGATAATGAAAAAGCAATTTTATCGGGAATGACAGAGTTATTATCGGCATGGCAATGCCATGTATTTACCGCGATTAATGCTAAGCAAGCCAAGGAAATTTATGCTGATCACGAAGATGAAATAGATATTTTATTAGTCGACTTTCAACTAACCGGACATCAAAGTGATAATGACCCGTTTTCTAGTAAGGGGTATGCGAACGAGAAGTACCTGACACCCTATTTAGAAGATAACGTGAATGGTATTGAATTGATTGGACAATTAAGGGCAATGAGCCACTACTCTCTGCCGGCAATACTTATTACAGCCACTACAGATAACAACTTAATGTCACTGGCCAAGCAAGCAGACATTGGCTATTTACGCAAAATAATAAAGCCTATCGCTTTACGATCGTTAATGAGTTCGTTATTAAGTAAAGAACTTGAGAAAAACTATTCTTATAAAAAGTAAACGGAGTAATTACCCCCAAAGTACTTTAAATGTTTTTGGGGGTTGGGGATAACCTATTGGATAACATGCCTATGGATCAGGGACGTAATCCCTCCTACTCACCTGACTCAAGTACGTCATCCCCGTGGTCTCTTAATCGAGGATGACGTATATCAAAAATGATGAATATTAGAGCAGAGACTTCGAAAATCACGGTTACAGCAAGCACCTGAGTTAACTAAGTAGGCATGTCAGATAAGCAATTAATTACTGACCAAATGATCCTTGATTCAATTGCACTTCATTGAGCACAATAACCGCTTGAGTACGATTACGAACTCCTAGTTTTAAAAATATAGTACTGGCATGACTTTTAATTGTAGACTCAGATAAACCGAGCTCATAGGCTATTTGCTTATTTAGCAAGCCTTCAGCAAACATTAATAAAATTTTATGTTGCTTGGGCGTTAACGACGCTACTTTATCATCTGAGGTAATACTCTGCTCTGCCTTGGCATTAAATTCACCGTCTGGTGTCCATAATTTGCCGGTAAGCACTTCTTTTATCGCTAGTAACATTTCGGGAACTGGTGTTGATTTAGGAATAAATCCAGCCGCACCATGGCTCATTGCTTTATAAATAGTTTCTTTATCTTCAAATCCAGAAATAATTACCACGCCTAAATCAGGATAGGAACGTCTGATACTAATTAAACAATTAAAACCTTGAGCACCGGGTATATCTAAATCAAGCAAAAGTAAATCTGCACCTTGGCCTTGCTCTAAATACTGCTCTAATTCAGGAATAGTTTGCGCTTCAAAAACCTCAGCATTACCAAAATTTGCTTTTAGGGTAATAGTTAACGCTTGGCGGAATAAAGGGTGATCATCTGCCAATATTATTTTCATGCTATTGTTCATAGTTATACTCATATTACTGCCACATTATTATTATTATCAATACCCACTCCACTTGAAGATGCGCAGGTATATTACAAAAAAGCTATCAAAATGAAAGCTTACAAAGTAATAGACACAATAACAAAATCTATATGAGCCTGCTAGCGAGAAATGCAGATAAAACTTAACATGCTAACTTAAATTTCTCGCTAACCGAGTGAACTAAACAATACTAATATCAAACTCAGGTAAAGCTTGGATAACTTTTTTGACTGTACAAGTATTCGCTGCGGCAAGAATTGCTTTATTATATTTTTTAGGAAAATCATTAGGAAGCGTAACAGAGAGTGTGATCTTTTTCTTGTAATGATCCTCTTCACTCAGGTTTTCATTATTTTGTACTACTTTCAATCCGTCAGTACTTATGTCCCGTTGTTGACAAAATTTACGCATATAAAAAGCGGCACACAATGGCATGCTTGCTAAAAAATAATCAAAAGGCTCTGGTTGTTCCGCTTTACCCCCAGCATTAACACTTTGATCACTGATAATTTCATGCTCACCAAAGCTGGCTTTTAATTGTTGACCTTCAAGTAAATTCACTTCAATTTTCATATTTTACGTCCATATCAAATGTAGATGCCTTCATCATATATGAGCATTATCTAATATTGCAACACTCTTCGTTAACTTATTTTTCATTAATTAAAAATCGATAGTGAGTAAATACTCAATCAATGACAAATAGTGCTTGAATATTACACAAATTAGATGTACTGTACAAACATACAGTGCATCGATTAGGCACGATTAACCCTAGTATTTAAAAGGTGTCTGACAATGATTAGCATAAATAATATCAATATAATCAATGATTCAAATAACATCAGTCGTAACAGTAGCAAAAGGGCTAACTGGTTACAGCTTACTAACGTAAATAATAATTTAGAGCTCTCGACACAGTATGCTCATATATGCCAACAACATAAACAACAAAAAAAATGGGTTTTATTTATTAACCCTGAAGAAAGCTCAATTGAGCAATTGGCTCATACCCATGATATTGATGCATCAAAAATATTAATGGTTAATTACAAAAACAACCTTAAAGGCACCACAAAAGTAGGATTAGCACATATAAAATCAGTATTGAGTAAAGGTAACTGCTCAGCGGTAATTGTGTCCAATAGCTCATTTAAGGCGCAAGAAATAGCACAACTAGCTAGCTCGGCAAGAAAGGGCGAAACACGCTGTTTTTTATTTAAAAATACCGCATTAGTCAACGCCACTTCCGTCGACACACGAGTAATGCATTAAGACTAATACCAATGGTAATAGGTATAGGTATAGGTATAAAAAAACCTCAAATCCTTACGAATTTGAGGTTTTATGATCTAATCAGAACAAGCCGACTAGATACGCTTAACTTAAAAGGAAAAGCTTATGCTTATATATGTTCTACTGACATGATTTCATATTCAACCACACCGCCTGGTATAGTGATATCAACTTCAGTATCAACTGCTTTGCCAATTAAGCCACGGGCAATAGGTGAGTTTACTGAAATTCTACCCGTTTTAAAGTCCGCTTCATCGTCACCAACAATTTGGTAAGTCACTTCCACTTCAGTATCAATATTAAGTAACTTAACTGTCGTACCAAAGATAACTTTGCCATGGTTAGGTATTGTTGTTACATCAATAACTTGCGCATTACATAAGCGACCTTCAATGTCTTGAATACGTCCTTCGCAAAAACCTTGCTCTTCTTTAGCTGCATGATACTCAGCATTTTCTTTTAAATCGCCATGTTCACGGGCAGTGGCAATATCTTTTACAATGCGTGGGCGTTTTTCCATCTTTAAAACTCTAAGTTCTTCTTTTAGTAGTTCAGCACCACGTAAGGTCATTGGATATTTAATCATTTTACTCTTCTTATTCAAACGAAAGGCGGTTTACTCAAAAAGTAGAACCACCTCTATAAATAATTAGGTAAGACAACTACTAAAACTATAGTAGATGCCTTACGTTTCTTAGCTACATTCTTTATGTAACTCTTGTATTGAAGTTACGGTATTTCTGTCATCTGCGGCATGCGCCTGACAAGCGGCAAAAGCAGCATTAAGCGTTGTAGTATAAGCAACTTTATAACGAAGTGCTCCGCCACGCAATACTTTAGAATCTTCAATCGCTTTACGACCTTCAGTGGTATTAATAATATAGCTATACTCACTGTTTTTAATTCTATCAAGAATATGTGGACGACCTTCGTGTACTTTATTTACCAAACGTACCGGAACATCAGCTTCACCTAAGATGATAGCAGTACCGTGAGTCGCATCAAGTTCATAACCTAAGGCAACCATTTGTTTAGCAAGCTCAACAACTCGTACTTTATCACTGTTACGAACAGAGATTAACGCACGACCTGATTTAGGTACACTAACACCCGCGCCTAAATTCGCTTTAGCATACGCTTCTTCAAACGTTTTACCAACACCCATTACTTCACCCGTTGAGCGCATTTCTGGGCCAACTAGCGGATCACTACCGTGGAACTTGTTAAACGGAATAACCACTTCTTTAACAGAGAAATACGGAGGAATAACTTCTTTCGTAATACCCTGCTCTCTTAGCGATTTACCTGCCATAACGCGCGCGCCGACTTTAGCTAAAGGCACAGCTGTTGCTTTTGAAACAAATGGAATGGTACGAGCAGCACGAGGGTTGACTTCAATAAGATAGACTTCGTTATCTTTAACCGCCATTTGCGTATTCATTAAACCAATAACGCCTAGTTCAAACGCTAAATCAGTGACTTGCTTACGCATTACATCTTGAATTTCTTGGCTTAAGCTGTAAACAGGCAATGAACAAGCACTATCACCTGAGTGAACACCTGCTTGCTCAATGTGCTGCATAATGCCGCCAATAACGACCTCTTCACCATCACAAACTAAATCTATATCAACTTCAATCGCATCATCAAGGAAGTGATCAAGTAGTATGGGTGAATCATTAGATACGCTTACTGCGTCGGTCATATAACGGCGTAAATCATCTAAATCATAAACAATTTCCATCGCACGGCCACCTAATACATAAGATGGGCGAACCACTAATGGAAAACCAATGGCTTCAGCTTTAGCCATCGCTTCATCAATAGAGGTTACAGTCGCATTTTCAGGTTGTAATAAACCTAAACGGTCTACCGCTTGTTGAAAACGCTCTCTGTCTTCTGCTCTATCGATAGCATCTGGAGAAGTACCAATAATAGGTACGCCGGCAGCTTCTAATGCACGTGCTAATTTAAGTGGTGTTTGACCACCGTATTGCACAATAACGCCTTTAGGCTTTTCAATACGAACGATTTCTAACACATCTTCAAAAGTAATGGATTCGAAATATAATCTGTCTGAGGTATCATAATCGGTAGAAACTGTTTCAGGGTTACAATTAACCATAATAGTTTCATAACCATCTTCGCGTAAAGCAAGCGCAGCATGAACACAACAATAGTCAAATTCAATACCTTGGCCAATACGGTTAGGGCCACCACCTAAGATCATGATGGATTCTTTATCCGTAGGATTCGCTTCACACTCTTCATCATAAGTGGAGTACATGTAAGCGGTATCTGAACTAAATTCTGCTGCACAGGTATCAACACGTTTGTACACTGGAAATATATCTGCGTTGTGACGTTTTTTACGGATCTCTGATTCGTTTACGCCAATAACATCGGCTAAACGGGCATCAGCAAAACCTTTACGCTTGAGTTTACGTAGATACTCTGGCGTTAAAATTTTCATTCCGCCGTCACGAACATTCGCTTCTTCTAAAACAATGTCTTCAATTTGTACTAAGAACCAACGGTCAATATTGGTTAAACGGAATACATCTTCTACCGTTAAACCTAAACGAAAGGCGTCAGCTATATACCAAATTCTGTCACTACCCGCTTCTTGCAGTTCATGCATTATTTTAGTTTTAGCGCCTGGTTGAGTTACATCAACCATAGAATCAAAACCATTTACGCCAACTTCTAAGCCACGAAGTGCTTTTTGCAGTGATTCTTGTTGGTTACGGCCAATAGCCATTACTTCACCAACAGATTTCATTTGTGTGGTCAGTCTATCTTCACAGCCAGCAAATTTTTCAAAGTTAAAACGTGGTATTTTTGTCACAACGTAATCAATGGTTGGTTCAAATGATGCTGGAGTTTTACCACCGGTAATATCATTTGTTAACTCATCAAGGGTATAACCTACCGCTAATTTAGCCGCAATTTTCGCAATGGGGAAACCTGTTGCTTTTGACGCTAATGCTGATGAGCGAGAAACACGCGGATTCATCTCAATAATAACCATACGACCAGTATCTGGACAAATACCAAACTGTACGTTTGAACCACCGGTTTCAACACCAATTTCACGTAATACCGCTAAAGAAGCGTTACGCATAATTTGGTATTCTTTATCTGTTAATGTTTGCGCTGGTGCAACGGTAATTGAGTCGCCGGTGTGAATACCCATTGGGTCAATATTTTCAATCGTACAAATAATGATACAGTTATCATTTTTGTCGCGAACCACTTCCATTTCATATTCTTTCCAACCAATTAATGATTCATCAATCAATAATTCTGAGGTTGGAGATAGGTCTAAACCACGTGTACATATTTCAGTAAACTCTTCAATATTATAAGCAATACCACCACCGGTACCACCCATAGTAAATGATGGGCGAATAATACAAGGGAAACCTAAAACCTTACTCGCTGCATGCGCTTCTTCAAGCGTATGAACAATCTCAGCATTTGGCGTATCAAGGCCGATCGCTTTCATTGCTTTATCGAAGCGACTTCTGTCTTCCGCTTTATCGATAGCGTCAGCGGTTGCGCCAATCATTTCAACATTAAACTCTTTTAATACACCTTTAGCTTCAAGCTCTAGTGCACAGTTTAATGCGGTTTGACCGCCCATAGTCGGTAGTACCGCACAAGGACGTTCTTTTTCAATGATTTTACGAACAACTTCCCAATGAATAGGTTCGATATAAGTCGCATCGGCCATCTCAGGATCAGTCATTATTGTTGCCGGATTAGAGTTCACTAAAACAACTCGATAACCTTCTTCACGCAATGCTTTACACGCTTGTGCACCAGAATAATCAAACTCACAGGCTTGACCAATAACAATTGGGCCTGCACCTAAAATCAAGATAGTTTTTAAATCTGTTCTCTTTGCCATGTCTTTATTCTCTCTTATCTTGTTTGTAGGTTTAAGCTTGAGTTACTTTATATGCTTTTATTAAATCAATGAAATGATCAAATAATGGGGCAGCATCATGAGGACCTGGGCTCGCTTCAGGATGACCTTGGAAACTAAACGCAGGCTTGTCTGTGCGATGAATACCTTGCAATGAACCATCAAATAACGATTTATGCGTTACGGTTAGGTTGCTAGGTAAATTAGCTTCGTCAACAGCAAAACCATGATTTTGTGAAGTGATCATAACCACGTCGCGTTCAAAATCTTTAACCGGATGGTTTGCGCCATGGTGGCCAAATTTCATTTTGACGGTTTTTGCACCACTGGCTAGACCGAGTAGTTGATGGCCTAAACAAATACCGAACACAGGTATTTCTGTTGCTAAAATTTCCTGAATTGCGCTAATAGCATAGTCACATGGCTCAGGGTCACCAGGGCCGTTTGATAGAAATATGCCATCAGGGTTCATTGCGAGTACTTCACTAGCCGGTGTTTGCGCTGGAACAACGGTTAATCGACAGCCGCGATCTACTAACATGCGTAAAATATTGCTTTTCGCACCAAAATCATAGGCAACCACATGAAAGTTCAACTTATCTAGTGAGTTACTAAAATCAGAGTACCCTTCACCCATAGCATGACCAAGTGTCCAGCTACCTGAAACCCATTGATATTGCTCTTTCGTTGAAACTACTTTCGCTAAATCCATTCCTTTAAGGCCTGGAAAGTCTGCAGCATTCGCTAACGCTATATCTTGCGCTGCTTGTATGCTTTCATCACTTGCGTCATCGATAGTTAAAATGCAGCCATTTTGTGCACCTTTTTCTCGAAGAATTCGGGTTAATTTTCGTGTATCAATTTCGCTAATACCTAAAATATTATTTTCAATTAAGTAGTCGCTCAAACTTTGTTCGTTTCGAAAGTTACTGGCGAGTAGAGGTAAATCTCGGATCACTAAACCTTTAGCGTAAATACTATCCGATTCTCTATCTTCTGAGTTAGTACCTGTATTACCAATATGCGGGTATGTCAGGGTAATAATTTGCTCTGCATATGACGGGTCGGTAAGAATTTCTTGATAACCTGTCATCGAAGTATTAAATACTACTTCACCAACAGCCGTTCCCTGTGCACCAATTGCGGTACCTTTAAATACAGTACCGTCTTCCAGTACTAAAATAGCAGATGTAGCCAATGTAACCTCCAAAAAGAAGAAATAACTTTATCAAACGCCGTTGTTTGTTAACTCGTTCGATAAGCCTAAATATAACGCAAAATTCATTTATGCTCCCCTAAGGGAAATACATCGCTCAAAACAATAGCCACTGAGTCACTATGATTTCAAGTAAAATTTGCACATAAAAAATGTCTAAAATAGCTTTTCAGCTAAATTTTTGACAAAATCCACTTATTTTACGCTTGTAGCCTTTCTTCGTCTAGTAAAAATTGTAAAAACCTGTTGTTTTATGCGATTTGAACTCGTTTAGCGACCAAACCATCAAAAACAATAGTTATCTAAAAAAAATTAATATTATTTATTTGAAATTAATATCAATCGTTTTACCATAAACGACTCAACTTTAAGCTGTATGGTTTAATTTAAAGGAAAAAGCACGGAGTTGACGTCAGTCAATGAGTACTTTTGACACCTAAATTAAGCGATACAGCGACAAGGTGTGTTGTTTCTAATCTTTTAAACCTAAAACATCTTGCATATCATAAAAACCATTATCGGCATTACTTAACCAAAATGCAGCACGCATAGCGCCTAAAGCAAAAGTCATACGTGAGCTAGCTTTATGAGTTATTTCTATTCGCTCACCCAAATCAGCAAAATATGCCGTGTGCTCACCCACTATATCGCCCGCTCTTACTGTAGCAAAACCAATGGTTTCTCTACTTCTTTCACCGGTAATGCCTTCGCGGCCATAAACAGCTACTTTATTTAAATCGCGACCTAGGGTGTCAGCAATAACCTGTCCCATTTTTACCGCGGTGCCCGATGGTGCATCTTTTTTGAATCGATGATGCGCTTCGAAAATTTCTATATCAGTATAGTCGCCAATTGCCTTTGCCGTTACTTGGAGTAACTTAAACATTAAGTTAACACCAACTGAGGTATTAGGCGCTAAAATAACAGGCATTTTTTCACCTGCTTTTTCAATCAGCTGTACTTGTTCATCACTAAAGCCAGTGGTACCAATAACCAATGATTTATTATGGCTTTGACACCATTTAATATTTTCTAACGTTGCTTCAATAGAGGTAAAGTCTATCAATACTTGGGCATCAGACAACTGCGCTAACTCTGTTGATGTTGTTAAGCCGATAGCACCAATACCTGCTAACTCACCTAAATCAAAACCGGTAAAAGAAGAGGTAGCACGTACAGTACCGCCAACTAATTCTATACTTTCATGTTCATGCGCAGCTTGAATAAGGTTACGCCCCATACGTCCACTACAGCCTAATATAGCTACTTTTACTTTCATTTTTTATTCTCTTCTAAAATATTGAGGCTAATCGTCAGCCACTTATTGAAAACACGTTCGCCAATGATAATGAATTAGTGAGTTCATGTGAAACAACATTAACTATCGCTAATTTTTGCTCAGTGTTATTTAAAATACTGAGATGATAATAAGCACAAAAGTCAGCAAATATCTGTCCTTGCTCATCAATAAAAGTCCAATCGACACAAGCAAGTAATAGGTTATCATTGATTGACATATAACTGGCTTTTTCAGCGATTATTTTAGCTGTATTGGCTTGTTTTAGTTGGGTAAAAATATTATTAAGCTCTTGTCGACAATCCTCAATACTATTAACCAGGACTATTTTGTCTGGTGTATGTAAAGTGCAAGGTAAGTGATAACACGCAACTACCGCATCAAGATCATACGCATTAAATGCCGCTAAATAGTGATCAAATAAGGTTTCAATTTGCTGAGTACTCACACTAACCTCTTTTTGTGTAGACAAAAAATCACTTAAAAAAAAGCCCTCAACTGAGGGCTTTTAAAAATAACTAAACTAGCTAATAATGCTTAATAATTCAACGTCAAACACTAACGTTGAATAAGGCGGTATTGCGCCTTGTGAGCCTTGCTCGCCATAAGCTAAATGATATGGAATGGTTAATTTCCATTTACTGCCTTCGGTCATTAGCTGTAATGCTTCAGTCCAACCAGCAATAACACCGCCAATAGGGAACTCTGCAGGTTGACCACGTTCAACTGAACTATCAAAAACATCGCCATTAGCAAACGTACCATGATAGTGAACACTTACTGTGCTTGAAGCTGAAGGTTTTTCACCTTCACCCGTTGTGATCACTTCATATTGTAAACCTGATTCAGTAACAGAAACTTCATCACGTTTAGCATTTTCTGCAAGGAAGATTTCACCTTCAGCAGCTTTTTCTTTAGCCATAGCTTGTTCTTGCTCTTGTAATTTTTTAGAAATCACAGAGAAAGCAGCGTTTAGGTCATCATCAGAAACTGGACTATCTGCATTGATAAGCGCATCAGCGATGCCAGCTTGAACAGCAGTAATATCAAAATCTTTAAAAGGATTATTACGTAATTGATCACCTAATTGACGACCAACACCGTAGCTTACACGTTGTTCAATAGTTTCATACTGGTTTTCAGAAATAGTGTTTTCAGACATATGTTTACTTCACTCATGCATAAATAGATTAAAAGGTAGCAACAATTCACCCTCTTTGGGTTTGTCGTTTAGATAGTCACTCAAAGTAGAATCTTACATAAGGTAAACATAAGATTTTCGATTAAGCCACCACAAAATGACAGACGGTGAATAGTTGCAAAAAGTAAGTTATCACCTACTTAGATATTGGGCGCGAGTTTATCATAAAGCTACGTGAGTATGTAGTCGCTCTGTATGACAATTGGGTATTATTTATAAGGAAAAAGAACATCTTTGAAATCTTCACTTCACACAACAATAGTTTACTGAATATAATAGCTTATTAATTTTTTAACATAATGAATGTTTTTTCTAATTATAATATTCATGAGCAGTAATCTATGACACATTCTAAACCTAACAAAAAAAGTATTATTGCTTTATTACCCTTCATTGTTTTTCTAGGTGTTTTTCTTGGTACCGGAATTATCTTAAGCCTACAAGGTGTCGAATTTGCTTTTTATCAACTCCCGGCAAGTATCGCCATTATCCCTGCTATTTTTGTTGCACTTTATATAGGTAAGGTCGTTGCTAAAGAAACCATAGAGACACAAATAACCCAGTTTATTAAGGGTGCCGGTCACGCAAATATCGTTACCATGTGTATTATTTATCTGTTAGCTGGCGCTTTTGCGAGTGTGGCTAAGGCAACGGGTAGTGTTGATGCGAGTGTTCAATTAGGCTTATCAATATTCCCGTCTTATTTACTATTACCAGGCCTATTTTTAGTAGCCGCATTTTTGTCAACAGCCATGGGGACATCAATGGGAACCATCGCCGCTATTGCACCAATTGCCCTAGGTTTTATTGATTCTGCGGGTCTAGATTCTGCTGTAGTGGCGGGTTGTTTAATTTCTGGTGCTATTTTTGGCGATAACTTATCAATAATTTCTGATACCACGATTGCCTCCACTCGAAGTCAAGGGGCACAAATGAAAGACAAATTTAAAGTTAACTTTAAATTTGCTGTCCCTGCGGCACTCTTGTGCTTGCTCATTTTCACATTGCTTGGTCAAAGCATTGATTATGAAATGACTAATGATGCCGCTTTTATTGGCCTCGTTCCCTATATAGTTATTTTAATTTTAGCGCTATCGGGGATCAATGTACTTGTGGTGTTAACGATAGGAATAGTGCTCGCAGCAATCATAGGTATGGTGAGTAATGATTACCAACTATCTGCTTGGATCACTGATATAAATGCCGGTTTTTCAAGTATGCAAGATATCTTCATTTTATCTTTATTTATTGGTGGTCTAAGTGAGTTAATTCGCCATCAAGGTGGCTTAGCAGCATTAACACAAGGGATTGAGTCATTAGCAAGAAAGTTAAGCCCAAGAAATAAAAAACGCGCAGCAGGTTTTGGTATTGCCGGTTTAACCTTTTGCTGTAATTTTTTTACCGCTAACAATACAGTGTCAATTATCATTACCGGTGAAACTGCGAAAGAACTCGCGACAGACGGTGATCTAAAACCAGCGCAATCTGCCAGTTTGCTTGATATTTTCGCTTGTATCAATCAGGGTTTACTGCCTTATGGCGCACAAGCGTTACTATTAGGAACTACCTTAGGTATTTCACCTATCGCGGTTGTTTCTCATGCTTTTTATCCAATGATTTTATTCTTTGTTGCCGGCTTTGCTTTTTGGCAAATGACAAAAAATAGCGTCGGGAAGTGAAAGGGCATGTCAATCAATTAAAGTTGAACGACCTTTATTAACGCCATAAATATCACTAGGATTAAAGCCTAAAGTAATATGAAAGTCTTTCGCAGCTAGTATAAAGTGTTGACGTATTAACTGCGCGTCAGCGCTTTGAGCGACAACAAAAAAGCTCGTTTTACTACCTTGCGCCACTTTACCTAAACCTAATAAAGTCACATTTAGTTGACTAGAAAAGGATTGATTAAAGTCAGGTGCCAGTAACTTTTCAACAATCGCTTTATCTGCTAATTGGTACTCTCTTGGGCTGAGTAGGGTTAAATGAAATAAATGATGATCACGTGCTGCTTGTAAAGCCCTGTAATCGTTAAATTCTTCTGCTAGCAATTGCTGTAACTGGGTTAAATAAGGTGATAATTCGGCTCGACTTACCAAAGCACCTAAATATTTTTGTCCTTGATTATCAGCTAACGTAGTAATTTTTAACCGTAATGATTTAGTGGTTTGACTTTGTGGCTCAGTATTTAATGACTGCAATGCCCTCGCCTGTTTATCGGTAAGCTGTATATTATTAGCATTAACCGTATCAATCGTAAAAACAACTTGAAAAGTTAATAATAAAAGCAGTATCGATAAGTTAAAAGTTACTTTTTTATACTGAATAATCATTGAATATCACCTGCATTAATTAACCTCTAAAACCAAATTAGTTATATTTTGCCAATAAAGCGACTAAGTCATCTTCCGTCAATATACTAACGCCTAAATCTTGCGCTTTAGTAAGTTTAGAGCCAGATTTGTCGCCTGCAACAAGAAAATGCGTTTTTGCTGAAATACTGCCTGACACTTTTGCACCCAATGATTGTAATGCGGCTTTAGCTTCACTGCGCCCCATTTGATTTAACGTGCCTGTTAAAACAAACGTTTGCTCAGCCAATGGCTGTTTATCAGCACTTTTTTTAATAATATCAGGCCAAGTCATCAATTCATCTAGTGCTGCAACTACAGTAATATTATGGCTTTCTTTAAAGAAATTAACGATATTTTTTGCCACAACGTCGCCAACGTCATTAACCGCTTTTAACGCCTCAAAACTTGCTGATTGAATAGCGGCTAAAGTAATAAAGTGATTGGCTAAATTAGCCGCTGTTGCCTCACCAACTTCACGAATGCCTAAACCATAGATAAACTTAGCCAAGGTTGTTTCTTTAGCTTTTTCAAGTGCCGTCATTAAATTAACCGCCGATTTTTTCCCCATTCTCTCCATTGTACTAATGTCTATTTCAGTTAGTTTAAATAAATCAGCGGGCGTGGTGATTAAGTTTTCATCCACTAACTGCTCTACTAATTTATCGCCTAAACCATCGATATCATGGGCTTTACGTGAAGAAAAATGCTTTATGGCTTCTTTACGTTGTGCTTGACAAAAAAGCCCGGCAGTACAACGAAGTACGGCCTCCCCCTCTGCTTTAGCAACTTTTGAGTCGCATACAGGACACGTACTAGGAAAAATTATATCTTTTACATCATCACCACGTTTTTCAATAACGACAGAGACAATTTGCGGGATCACATCACCTGCGCGTCTTATTACTACGCTATCGCCTATTTTCAAACCTAAGCGTGTAATCTCATCTTGATTATGTAAAGTGGCATTCGATACCGTCACCCCGCCAACAAAAATAGGTTTCAAACGAGCCACAGGGGTTATTGCCCCTGTTCGACCTACTTGAAACTCAACGTCTTCAACCAGTGTCAGTTCTTCTTGAGCAGGGAATTTATAAGCAATAGCCCAGCGCGGCGCACGGGCAACAAAGCCAAGTTTTTCTTGTTGGGCAATATTGTCAACCTTAAGCACCGTGCCATCAATGTCATAGCTTAACCCGTTACGTTTATTAAGAATATCTTGATAGAATGCCTCAACTTGTTCAGGGTTTTCGAGTAAACGAACTTCTGGGCACATGGGTATACCCAGCGCCTTAATCTGACATAAACGTTGATAATGTGATGGTTTTAAAAACGCGCCACCCATCGATAAACTATCTTCTTCGGGTAAGTCACCCACATAACCTAAACCATAAGCATAAAAAGCCAAATTGCGCTTAGCCGTCACTTTAGAATCTAGTTGTCGTAAACTGCCTGCTGCAGCATTACGAGGGTTAGCAAAAGATTTTTCGCCTTTCTTTTTCGCTTGTTCATTAATCTTATCGAAACTTGCTTTTGGCATAAATACTTCGCCGCGCACTTCAATAACATCAGGATAATCAACACCGCTTTCACCAATAAGCTTCAAAGGGATAGATTTAATCGTACGAATATTCGTGGTGATATTTTCACCGACACTGCCATCACCTCGGGTTGCTGCTTGTACTAGAATACCTTGTTCATAACGTAAACTTACTGCTAAGCCATCAAGTTTCGGCTCGGCGCAAATAACAATATCATCTTGAGTGACTAACCTGTCTTGAAGGCGCTTAACAAATGTTTGCCATTCGTCACGGGAAAAAACATTATCAAGCGATAACATAGGTAATTGATGAGCTACTTGCGTAAACGATTTTAATGGTTGTCCACCCACTTTTTGGCTAGGTGAATCAAGTGTTTTTAACGCGGGGTGAGTTTGTTCAATATCTATTAATTCACGCATTAACCTATCGTATTCAGCATCCGGTACACTGGGTTGATCAAGTACATAATATTGATGATTATACTGGTTAATTTGTTGATAGAGTTTAGTTAACTGTTCTTGTAGAGCGCTTATTGATGAAGAAGCATTTGGCATGTTTTAGTTTACTCAAAAACCAAACCTATAAAAATCTTTATAGGTTTGGTAGGGATAAAGTCGGTGGTTAATTTATTTGACACTAGCAAGGCGATGTTGTCTGTCAAATTCATGTATTTTACTTAGATAATGCTGTTCTGTGTGCTTGGTCATTATATTACGTTTATCGTCAACTAATTGTGCTTTAAATTCTGTAGCTAACTGTTTAGCGGCTGCTAGCATTTGTTCAAAAGCGATAAAAGGGTCGGTGGCGTTAGGTAAAGTCATAAATAAACTAACCCCTTGCGTGACAAAGGTTTCCATCGTATCAAGTTCAAACGAACCAGGATTCAACATATTTGCTAAACTAAATGTAACCGCGCCATTGCCGGCATTATCTTGATGGCGATGAAATATATTCATTTCACCATATTTCATACCCAAGGTTAATAAGCTAGGTAATAATGCAGCACCAGACATTTGTTGATGTGCAGGCATAACAACACTTAAAATAATGATTTTTGGTTCGGGTGCAGAGTTATCTATTGGTTTATTTTCTTTTACTTGCTCAATTTTTTCTTTTGATTCGTCAATATTGATACTAGGTAAAGACTCACTTTCTAAGGCAACACCATCACCAAAATTAATTTCGATTTGTGGTCGTTTTCTTTCCTCACCCTTGTACTCAGATTTACTGTTAGGTTTTTTATTAACTACTTTTTGAGCATCTGGTTTAGCTTGTGTAACTGGCTGCTGGTATACTGGCTTTTCTAAAATGATCTCTTTTCTGGTATCTGCAACCTTTGACTTTTCAATATCATGCTCAGAAACTTGCTCCTGAGAGTTTAATTCATTATAGACTTTATCACTTTGCCCACTATCAAGATGACTCATTTCATCAAGGCTGATAGATTGTTCAAAATCTTGCTCACTGCCCACTCTGGGTTCATTACTTTTTTTGAATGTTTTCACCTGACCCACACCATCTTGGTCAAAACCTTTACGGTCAAAGTCTCGTGATAGTGGCTTCACTTTGTCTTTACTTGCTTTAAGCTTATAAGGATTCTTTTGCTTTCTAATCGTCCACAAACCATGGATAAAAATGGCAGCAATTACTACGCCACTAAGAATAATTAATGCGTTTCTAACGTTATCTTCCATTGTTATGCCTGTATAGTCACTTTACTAAGGAGAATTGAGATTTTTGTTATGATTCTAGGTATTATATTATATTTAACTTATCAAAGTAACTCTAACAGAAATAGTGATGTTTTGTAACAAGTTAGTGCTGTTCTTATGCTAACAACACAATTATACTCAAGTGAGTAATATCAATACTTTAGCGTAATTATAAACCAATGACTGATCTAAAAGAAACAACAAAAAACACTAAATTCAATCAGAAAAAACAGACTATTGCCGATAGTGGTATGGGATATTTTTTTAAAGGCTTTGAACTTATTCAATTAAAAGGTATTCGACGCTTTGTTCTCATTCCATTACTAATTAATTTACTATTTTTTAGTGTCGCTTTTTATTTTATATTTACAGAGCTTGAATACTACATGGCGATATTAACTGGCTGGTTACCCAGTTGGTTAAATTGGCTTAGCTCAGTATTATGGCCACTGGCGGTTATCACGATATTAATTGTTTTTTCATTTATATTTAGTACTGGTGCCAATTGGCTTGCCGCCCCGTTTAATGGGCTATTATCAGAAAAAATAGAGTTGCTTTTATTAAAGGAAAAAGTAAAAGGTAAAGCGGTGGAAGAACCAACAGTTAATGGCGGTATGATGGATATTGTTAAAGATATTCCTAGAACGCTTGATCGCGAACTACAAAAATTCACTTATTATTTACCCCGCGCTATTGGCTTTTTTATTTTACTTTGGATTTTGCCCGTTATTGGTCAAGTGATGTGGTTCTTATTTGTTGCTTGGATGATGGCAGTACAATACAAAGACTACCCTTTTGATAATCATAAAATTCCTTTTTCGGTCATGAAGCAAACAATTCAGCAACAGAAAAGTTTGAGTTATAGTTTTGGCGTTAGTGTCACCGTATTTTCAATGCTGCCATTAGTTAACTTAATTGTTATGCCCGTTGCAATTTGTGGTGCGACTGCATTGTGGCTTGATCACTACCGTGATGATTTTATTTCTAGCTGATTGTCGCACTCTGACTGAAAATCATATATATTTAAATAGGTTGGAAAGTTATTATAGGATGAGGTAATGAACAATAAGAATTCAAGCAAATTTTCACTATTCATTAATGCTATTTTATTGAGTTTTAGTACCAGTCTTTATGCCTTAGAAGAAAGCCAGGTCGATACAAATAATGTCATTGTTCCCATGATGACTAATGCCCAAGTTTTTGCTGATTTCACTGATGAGCTACCCGCAGTATTAAATTATTTTACCCGCGCCACGGAAAAACAGATAATTGACTTTTATCAACAACACTACAGTGACGCTATTTCACAAGAAAGAAAACGCGGTCGTTTAACTTTAACTTATCAACAACAAAAACATCATATTCGGGTGGTTATTTCTCAGCAAAATAAAAAACGACAAGTAGATGTAATTATCGAGCTAAAAGAAAAATAGTGATGATCCATTACCTATTGAAGGAGGCATAATTGCTTTCCTTTGCATAAGACTGCATTTCGTTGCATAAAACGAGTTTAGTCTATAACCTCTAACTTCCCCATCATCACATAGGCTATTTATGAAAAAACGATTACTGGTGATAATAGTGAGCGGTTTTTTATTTAGTTGTGCTGAAACATCATCCAGCATTTCAACGAATAAAATAGCTATCAATGCTCCGCAAACTAACACAGAGAATGTAAAATACACTTGCAATAGAGACACTCTATTATCAGTCACTTTTTCTACACCAAATAGCGGAAACGATAAAAAAATTGCAATTATCAATAGTTTTGGCAACCAGGCTATTATTCTACCAAATAAAGTGGCTGCATCAGGTTTTCTCTATTCTAATGGCAAATATTCTTTGCGTGGTAAAGGAAAGCAAGCCACATGGACTATCGGGCGTATGGCCCCTTTTAGATGTTCAGTGGGTGATGAACTAATCTATCAAGAAGACGTAAAGTAAAACATTTTTTTATTCGAAGTAAAGATAAAGTAAAAAGCTATTTAACGCTATGGTAAACTACCCGCCAAAGAATTATTAAGCGCTTATTTAAGGTACCACCATGAGAAAAACATTTTCATTAACCCATGAAAAAATCAAAGGCCCACGACTTGTTGATGCGATTAAGCATGAGGTAAAAAAATACCTTAAAAGAGAGAGAAATAAGAAGCTGACTGAAGATGTTGATTTTTGGGATTTTGATTGCAAATACGGACATACTAAAGAGTCAGCAGAAGTTATCCATACTTCTGCACTTAACAAGAGCATTGATGATGCAGTACAGAATGACCTAGAAAGTTTTTACTTAGAAATTTTAGTCAAACCAGGTAAGAGAACTAAAAAGCCAATTGTTGACAATGATGAAGAAGAAGAATAACCCGTAATTAACTGATGATGTGAAGTATAAATCACTGCTACCTTGCGATCTTACTTCACATCATTGATTGAAAAATCCAATAGACTGAAATCAATAAACTAAAAAGATTAACTTGGAAAAATACGATTCTTTTGTAATAACTTGCCTAGAACACCCTCTGCAGATAAAGAGGCTGCTTTAGCAAATTTTTCAGCTAACCCTTTTTTCACTTCATATTTTATCGCAACGACTTTGTGGCTTTTACTAATATTTTGTAAATAATCATCACTTGTTTGAATACTATCAACTAAACCTAATTCTAACGCTTTAGTACCAAACCAATGCTCACCTGTGGCAACTTTACCTAGATCTAAGCTGGGTCTATGTTCACTAACAAAGTTTTTAAATAATACATGAGTTTCGTCAAGCTCTTCGATAAATTTTTCTTTACCTTTTTCAGTGTTTTCACCAAACATTGTTACCGTGCGCTTAAACTCACCTGCGGTAAACTGTTCAAAATCAATATCATTTTTCTTTAGTAGCTTGTTAAAGTTTGGTAACTGGGCAATAACACCAATTGAACCAAGAATAGCAAATGGGGCTGCAATAATATTATTAGCAACACAAGCCATCATATAACCACCTGAAGCTGCTACTTTATCAACAGAAACAGTGAGCGGAATATCATGTTGGCGAATTCGATCTAATTGCGACGAGGCTAAGCCGTAACCATGCACCATGCCGCCGCCACTTTCTAAGCGTACAAAAACTTCATCCTGTTTAGTCGCTACCGATAAAATAGCAGTCACTTCTTCACGTAAAGAGCTGACTTCTTTAGCGTCAATGCTGCCGTTAAAATCAACAACAAACACTTTTGATTTACTTTCTACTGTATTTTCACCTGGAGAATTGGCATTCTTCTTTGCTAACAACTTATCTTCTTTAGCTGTTTTCTTTGCTAAGAGCTTATCTGCTTTTTCTTTTTGCTTTAACTCTTCTTTATTTAATAAAGCATGAATAACTTCTTGCTCAACATCTTTAAATTGTTCCGACAAGTCAGTAATCTCTAACTCACCCTTTTTATGTTTTTGTTTTATTGCGGTGGCAGTAACAACCACAACAATAGCAATAAGCGCTAAGACAAAGGTGATTGTTTTCGCTAAAAACAGACCGTATTCATATAAAAATTCCAAATTTTTCTCCTGAGATCAAATCAATTATTGCTTCAATGACAATTGATATAAGGCCGAAAATATATATATCAATTGATTACCAAAAATTAATATTAGTTAACTTTTTTCTTATCGCTTATTAAGATGT
>TARA_R110001583_G_scaffold42735_2_pt1 | contig 32555 bp, 28 predicted proteins | sample TARA_R110001583 | Tara Oceans TARA_R110001583 (sample SAMEA4398432) | marine metagenome | biome: Polar Biome; feature: [MES] marine water layer (ENVO:01000295) within the mesopelagic zone...; material: water (ENVO:00002006), including particulate matter (ENVO:01000060) such as...... | reverse complement strand
TTATTTTGAGGCATTGTTAGATGGGGATTATTGAGCGCTTACGATCAAACCAATTATGTCAGAAAATGCGGTGCTATAGGTACAAATTAATCTATTAGCTCCTGTAAATATATAAATGTGGATATTTTGTAAACTTAACGAATTAGACCAAGCCATTGAACTCAATGACCGACCTCTTCGTTATAAGTTTATGAAAATGGATACTATAAATTGAGTTTGGAAAATTAGAATGAAAAAGTTTAGTGTAGTAAGAGAAATTAGGGAGCTAAAAAACCAACTTTCTTATTCAAAACGATTCGGTTTCTTTTTTGGAGCTGGCACATCTTGTGCACTTGGTGTACCAAATATAGCCACATTAACAGCTGGTGTTGAAAATGCTTTAGATGAAAATTATAAGTCTAATTTTATTACGATCAAAAATGATCTTAAATCTACTCACCCACAAAAAGTCATTAATATCGAAGATATTTTAAATCAAGTTCGCCAAATAAGATCAATAACTGGTGAGCGTGAGGATAAAAAATATCTAGATATAAGCGGAAAATCAGCAAGTAAACTTGATAATGAAATCTGCAAGAAAATTTACTCCATTATTAATGAAAGTGAGGTGCGAGCTGATTTATCAAATACTAAGAAATTTCTAGCATGGTTGAATATGCAGAGTAAAGACTACACAAAGGAACTGTTTACAACTAATTATGATCTAATTATTGAAAAATCATTAGAAGAAATTAGAGCTCCATATTTTGATGGTTTTGTTGGTTCATACGAGCCTTTCTTCTTACAAGAAAGCATAGAGCGTTTCGTTGAAAAATCAGACTTAACACAAAACTGGTTAAGACTATGGAAGATTCACGGTTCACTAAATTGGTTCTGGAAAGATAATAATGCTAGTTCGCATAGCATTGTCCGTGGAAGTAAAATCACTGACATTGAAAAGGTAAAGAACGAATTAGTTATTTACCCATCTAAAGAAAAGTATGATTCTTCAAAAAAGCAACCATTTGTCGCATATTTCGATCGTCTAAAAAACACATTACAAAATGGCGAATTACTTTTTATATTTTCTGGTTATTCTTTTTCAGATCAGCACATAAACGAAATAATTTTCAATTCTCTTAGGCAAAATAATAGATTATCTGTTGTGGTGTTTTTCTTTAATGATAAAGAAGTCGAAGACCTTTACCGCGAGTCATCATCTTATCTAAATTTAACAGCCTTTGGCCCCAACAAGGCAATAGTAAATGGCACACTTGCAGATTGGGAATACAATGCAGATGAATTAAAGCAGAATGAAAGCTCCGCTACATTCTGGGATAGTAAAAAGAACGAGTTATTACTCGGTGATTTCAATAAGCTATCTGATTTCTTTATAACAAACTCAGGTAGAAAAGAGCACATTGAGGTTATCGCTAATGGACAGTGATATCACATATTTAGGAAGAGTTATAAGAGTTGATTCTAGTACTGTTGAAGTCGAAATTTCAGATGAGATTCCCTCTTCAGCACCAATCATCAATGGACGTTTATATAAAATAGGTCAGATTGGTACTTTTGTTAAAATGCCAATGGGGAATATAACAATATACGGAATAGTCTCTTCTGTTAGCAATGTATCGAGTAAAGATGCTGATTCTCAAACAAAACAATTAATTGGATCACGATTTCTTAATGTACAACTGGTTGGAGAGAAGGTTGGTGATGATGAATTCGAGAAAGGTATTGGCACTTACCCAACGATAAATGATGATGTTCACATCGTGATTGAAAGTGACCTTTTTGATATCTATGGAGAAAAAGATGCAGGTTCTATAGAGATAGGCAAACACTCGTCATCAGATAATTTAAGTGTATACGCTGATGTACACAAATTGGTATTGCGTCATTGCGCAATACTAGGCTCTACGGGAAGCGGAAAATCTAATACAACGGTTAGTATATTAAAAGCTATTTTAGGGGATTACAACGGTTCTCGTGTAATGCTAATTGATCCTCATGGTGAATACCCCTCAGCATTTCCGAGTGCAATAACATTTAAAATAAATGATAAAAACAAACCGATGTACGTTCCTTTTTGGTTAATGAATTTTGAGGAACTTGCTTTTTTCCTTGTTGGTGCAAAACCCTCTGATGATCAAAGACCAGAATATAGGTTACTCAGGGAATGGATAACGAATTATAAAAAGAAAAATTTCAAGTTAAAGGCTGGTGATGTAAATCCCGATTTTATAACTGCCGATTCTCCTATACCTTTTAGCGCGAGAGAATTGTGGTACGACATGAATTGTTGGCTAAATGCTAGCTTTAAGTCGACAAAAAAAGATGAGCAGATGGATGTTAAAGAATTTCAAACAGATAAAGGAAACTTTGAGGATCTAAAGGGAGCAACTTTTACTTCCCATCAAACGACCACGAATTCTAACCCACCACATGTCAGTAAACATCAAGAATTTTACTCTTATGAAAAAAAACTTCTATCCAGACTCAAGGATTCCAGATTTGACTTTATGTTTAACTCTGGCGAATACAAGGATGCAAGTTCATCAAAAGACTTGCATGATTTATTAAAAGATTGGATTGGAAGTATTAATCAGCTAGCAATACTTGACCTAAGCGGTGTGCCATTTGAGGTACTTGATATAGCAATAGGCCTAATTACAAGGTTTGTTTATGACAGTATGTTCTGGGGGCGAAACGAAACTTATACTGGAAAAAATAGGCCTCTTTTACTGGCCTATGAAGAAGCTCATACATACCTAAATAAAAATGATAGTAGTAGTTATTCAAAAACAGCTGTTGAGAGAATTTTTAAGGAAGGCAGGAAGTTTGGTATTGGTGCTTTAGTTATATCCCAAAGACCATCCGAAATATCGGAGACAATTCTCGCACAACTAGGAACTTTAATTGCATTACGTCTAACAAATTCGGGTGATCAATCCATCGTTAAATCATCATCACCTGATAACTTGAATAGCTTAATTGATTTATTACCATCTTTAAGAATTGGTGAAGCAGTTATAGTTGGTGAAGCAATAAAAATACCATCGAGAGTTAGAATTAAATTAAATAACCCGAGACCAGCAAGTGAAGATCCAAAGCTTGTTGAATGCTGGGGAGTGAAGCATAAAGAATCAGATGAAAACTATAAATCAGTTGTTACAAAAATAAGAGAGCAGAGAACTTAATTCAACTTAACTTTAATAAGGAAATATCATGGATAGAAAATCTATAGAATCATCAATGATCCGCAGTATTGGTCATGATGCAGATAACTCAATACTTGAAATAGAATTCAACAGTGGAGCTATTTGGCAATATTTCGATTTTCCAGAGGCTGTTTGGTATGAGTTTGAAGGAACAGATTCACAAGGAAAATTTTTCCATAGAGAGATTAAAAATCAATATTCAGAATCTAGAGTTTAGATAGAAGTAAATTTCAAATAAATATGTATTCATTAACAATAAGTTAATGAATACAATTGGGAATATCTGATTTATTTTTCACTTAGATAGTCCCTAACTAAATCTAAAACTTTTTGAATTACCCCTGTTTAATTCCGTTTGCCCCTGACTTAATTCTCCCAAACCACACTATACTTCTTGCCCTGCAGCCCAACCGCTACTCCAGGCGAACTGGAAATTAAAGCCCCCTAGCCAGCCTGTGACATCTAACGCTTCGCCGATAAAATAGAGTCCTTCAACAGATTTACATTGCATAGTTTTTGATGAAATAAAATCGGTATCGATGCCCCCTAATGTCACCTCTGCCGTACGATAACCTTCCGTGCCATTAATGGCAGGTGACCAACGGTGAAATAATTGCGCGATTTGTTGAAGCTGTTTTTCATTATATTGCTTCAACGGTACGCTAATTATTTCTTCACTTTCTAATAAACACTCGACCACACGTTTGGGTAACTGATGACTTAATAAGGTTTTTAATCCTAATTCAGGTCGGTTCTGTTGGGTGATCAGCAGTTCTTGCAAGAGATCCATTTTAGGTAAAAGATCTAAAAAAAGGGGTTCTCCAGGGTACCAATAATTTGAAATTTGTAAAATAACCGGCCCACTCAAACCTCGATGGGTAAATAATAAGGCTTCTGTAAAACTAATTTGTTTCGTTTTTTTTCCCTGCTTAATGTCACAACTCGCAGTGGCAGGGAAACTGACGCCAGAAAGGTCTGCAAATTTTTCTTTTTGCGCCTGATGCAGGGTAAAAGGTACTAAGCCTGCTCGTGTCGGTTTAATGGGTAATTGGTAATGTTCTGCAATTCGATAAGCTAACGGTGTTGCGCCCATTTTAGGCAGCGACAATCCACCGGTTGCGACTACTAAAGAGTGACATTCATAAGCCCCTAATTTAGTTTGTATACTGAAATGATTATCACTGATTTTGTGTTGTGAAATAATATCACACTGCAATTGCACCTTCACACCAACACTAGATGCTTCATCTAATAGCATTTTAATAATTTGCTTGGCACTATCATCACAAAATAATTGCCCATGATCACGCTCATGCCAGCTAATATTATGCTTATCGACTAAAGCAATAAAATCCCATTGGTTATATCGGCTCAGGCAAGATTTGACAAAATGAGGATTATCACAAAGAAAGTTGGCGGGTTCTACATAGAGGTTTGTAAAATTACAACGACCTCCTCCGCTCATAATTATTTTTTGCCCTGCACGTTTTGCATGATCAAGGACTAATACTTTACGGCCTCTTTTACCCGCTTCAATTGCGCACATTAATCCAGACGCACCAGCCCCTATGATTATTACATCCCACATCACCAATCCCCTTTACATCATGCGCTAATTTTAAGGACCTTATTTATCGAAGGTCATTTTATGGCCCTAAGGATACAGTAAAATGCGCATCAAAAAAGATGGCTTATAGATTTAGATTTAAAATTTAGGCAAAAAAAAGATCGCACTAAGCGATCTTTTATCTATCTATTTAAATAATTTTTAAATTATTCTGCAGCAGGAGCTTCAGTTTCAGGAGCTTCATCAGCAACGATTTCTAATAATTCAACTTCAAAAATCAATGTTGCACCTGGAGGGATAGAACCCGCACCTTGTTCGCCATAAGCTAAATCAGCAGGAATAACAAACTTATATTTTTCACCAACACTCATTAGTTGTACACCTTCAGTCCAACCAGGAATAACACGGTTTAGAGGGAAAGTTGCAGGTTGTCCACGTTGAATAGAGCTATCAAACTCAGTACCATCAACTAAAGTACCAACATAATGTACAGAAACAGTATCTTCTGCTTTTGGTTTAGCACCTTCAGCTTCAGTTAATACTGAGTATTGTAAACCAGACTCAGTTACCGTTACGCCTTCAGCTTTTGCATTTTCAGTTAAGAATACTTTTGCTTCTTCTGCTGATTTGGCAGCTTTTTCTATTTGTGCTTTCTCAGCAGCAGCTTTGACTTCTGCATCATATGCTTTAAGCGTTTCAATCATTTCTTCTTCAGTCATTTGTGACTTATCACGTAATTTTTCAGTGATGCCTTTTAAGATAACTTCTTTGTCTAGCATCATGCCGAACTCAGCTTGCTTATCAATCGTCGTATTGACGTAGCTTGCAAATGAAGCACCGATTGCATAAGCAGCTTTCTCTTGACTATTTTCGAAAGTCATAGGCGCTTCAACCACAACTTCTTCTTTTTTTTCTTCATTACAAGCGACAGTAAATGCAACAGCAGCCGCTAATAAAGAAACTTTAAATACGTTTTTCATTGTTACTCCAAATATAAAAAATACAAAAACTTGTTAATAGATAGTCACTTATTTAATCAATTACTATCAAAAATGATACGCTTATACTAACCTTAATGATTATTTTCACCAAAAGTTAATTCGCAAATGTTATTAAAATTTCCTTTAAAAATGCTTTTTTTACTATTCTCTCTTACTTTTGTATTTTCTTGCTCGCAATCAGATACACCTTTGCATCAATACGAACATGCAATAGAAGGTGCTTTTGCCGCAGAAATTTCACAAAACGGAGATTACTCTATTATTTCATCCATCCATCATGGTTTAAGTTTGTGGGATAATCGCAATAATAAATTGTTATATCAATGGCAACATCACAATGCCGAAAGTAATGATATTTATATCGTTCGCATCTCTGCTAATAATAGCTATGCACTTTCAGCCAGCCGAAATGAATTTGCAATCTGGGACATCAAAACAGGAAAATCCACTGGTTTTTATGAAGTCAGTGATTCTCCTATAAGTGATATCCGAATCTCTGCAAACGCACGCTATGTGCTATATGGACAAGAGAATGGAAAAGTAGTTCATATTGATTTACAAACAGGTCGTCGTTTGGAAATGCCGATTCATACACAAAAAGTAAATAGTATCGACCTTTCTGCTAACGGCTTATATGCACTCTCTGGAGGGAACGATCACCGCGCTTTTTTATGGAATACGCAAACGGCACAAATTATTCAAGAATTTAACTTCCAATATCGAATCTCAATGGTTAAATTAGAAGATAATGGCCGTTTTGCGTTTATTGCTGATACTCAAAATTCCTCACAAATTTGGAATATTGAAACGCGAGAATTACAAAGTACTTTAATTTATACCGCTCGGCAGTCCATTTTCTCTTCGGTCCGTTTTATCAATGATGGAAAAATGTTACTCACAGGAAATGGTACTAAAATCGTTAATTTGTGGAATGTTAATAGCGGTTTGAGTTTACAACAATGGATGATAACACCAAGAAAAAAAACACGTCCGAAAACAGCTGTAGTATACTCCGCCACATTATGGGATGGTAATAACATTGCCACAGAAAGTTCCGCTGGATTTCTTGAAATTTGGCCTATCGCTAATTAAGTAAATAAATTAGGTAAAAGATGAGCACAGAAAAACGTATTGAACAGTTAGAAATAAAAGTTGCCTTTCAAGATGACAACATTGAAATATTAAACGATGAGATATTTGATCTGCAACGTAAGTTACAAGTACTCACAGAACAAGTTTCTTATTTAGTGAATAAATTAAAAGAAGTAGAACCTGAAGGTGATGGTATTGATCAAGTTGATATGCGACCGCCTCACTATTAAATTAAAAAATGAACAAAAGATTAAATAAAAGCATTAAATGAAAAAGTCACCTTCTCAAATCAGCTTAAGTTATTTCTTGCCAAAAACAATCATCGGTCAGTGTTTAAAGGTTTTTACGCCATTAATAGACCGATTACTTGGCATCAAACAGCTACAAAAAATGTACTTAAACAATGGATTTGAGGGGTTAGAGAAACAAGTCTTTACCTTGAAATTACTACAGCTATTAGGTGTCACCGTTGAGGGAGAAAGTGAGTTAATCAACAAAGTCCCTAAATCGGGTCGTTTTATCGTAGTTTGTAATCATCCCTATGGCATGATTGAAGGCGTTATTATTGCCCGCTTATTAACCTCTATCAGGGCCGATACAAAAGTAATGGCAAATGTAGGTTTATCTTTATTCAAAGAAATTCAAGATTATTTTATTTTTGCCAATCCATTAAACCCGAAAGCAACCATTAACCAACAAGCGATTAAAAGTTGTTTTACCCATTTACAGAATGATGGTTTATTAGTTATTTTTCCTGCGGGAAGTGTTTCTTCCTTTCAAAAAGATAAACAAGTAATCTGTGATGCTCCTTGGAATCGTCTCAGTGCTTCCCTAGCGAAAAAAACCAAGACACCTGTTTTACCCTTATTTATTACTGGACAAAATAGTCATCGCTTTCATCAACTCGGTGTAATCTATTATCGCTTTAGATTAATGATGTTAATACGCGAGATGTTTAAACTAAAAGGCAAAGTAATACAGCTATTATCTAATGACATTATCCCTGTGGCGCAATTTGAACACTTTAATAGTACACAACACCTCAATGATTATTTACGTTTACAATGTTATTTAAATCAGTCAAAAGTAATAACAAAAACCTTACCTCACCAACAAAAGCCAATTCAAAGTGAGCAGGATGTAAAACAAATTCATCAAGAATTAAACGCTCTTCCTACCAAAAACAATTTAGTCAATTATCGCCATTTTTCAGTTTATTATGCACAACATGAACAAATTCCTATTACCTTAAAAGAGATAACGCGTTTACGTGAAATTACCTTTCGGGGGCAACATGAAGGCAGTGGTTTAGAATGTGATAGTGATGAATTTGATAAGACTTACACTCACCTATTTGTATTTGATCATCAAGCAGGAAAAATAGTCGGCGCTTATCGTATGGGTCGGACGGATAAACTTTTAAAACAGGGAGGATTATCTGCACTTTATTTATCGCAGATTTTTCAATTCAAAGAAGAGGCTTTTAATTTACAGTCGCCTTGTTTAGAACTTGGGCGGTCTTTTATTAGTCCCGCTTACCAAAATAGTTTCTACGCATTACTACTATTATGGAAAGGAATTTGTGCATTCGCTTATTTACACCCACAATATCGTACCCTTTATGGCACCGTTTCTCTCAGTCAAAACTATCAACCTTTATCCATCACACTGATGAATAAAACGCTTAATCAGCACACGGCGAGTATAAAACCTCATCATGAATATGAAAATATAGAAAACATCGAACTAAATGCTTATTTTAAAAAATACACTGTTACTTTGCCGTTATTATCCTCTTTAATAAAAGGCCTAGAAGAAGATAATAAAGAAGTGCCTATTCTGCTTAAGCATTACCATAAAATGGGCGGAAATTTTCATGCATTAGGTATTGATAAGCAATTTAATAAAACCCCAGGCTTTCTGCTAAGTGTTGATTTAGCGACAGCTCCTGACAAATTATTAAACCTTTATTTTGGTAAACAGCAAAAAATCAGTTACCAAGCATATCGAGATTAGCATTAAATTATTTAGGCCACTTATATTAAACTAAGTAATCCAAAAGAATAGGGAAAAAGGGCAACATTATCAGAAAGACCAGTGAACTGAACGCCCAACATGCATTGGCTAAATCTTGGTCTAATTTATAAATCGCAGCGGGCATAATAACAATAAAAGCCATTGGCATGGCAGCTAACAACACCGCAACCTGTAATATTAAACCGTTATAAAGATCTGCTTGTCCTATTAATACAACCAGCCCAAAAACAATAATAGGCAATAATATTTGTTTACATAAGACGAGTGTCAGAGCAACTCGCCAATGCTGTAAAACAGAATTAAATCTGAACACTAATCCCACTGAAATCATCAAAGAGAAAGTGCCGATGGGGATAAGTACCGAAGTTAATGAATCAAACCAATCTGGGCGAATAATTCCCGTTAAATTTAACAACAACCCTAATACAATGACAGCAAACATAGTTTTCAAAATAGGATCTTGCCACCATCTACGTTTTTTCAGTTGTGTTAATTGTGAGAAACGCTGTGCATAGGGAAATAAAAACCCAAAATAAATGACTTCTTCAAATAATTTAAACAAAGGTATTAACGCAAACCCTGTTTCACCTAAATAAACAAATACCACTAAAGCGCCTATCGCACCCAGGTTAGTAAAACTCCCCGCAGGTGCAACGACAGCATGCTGAATATAAGGCAATTTATAGTACTTAGAAACTAACCAACCAATCACAAAACCTAACAATAAAAAAACGGCTCCAATAATAGGTAACCAAGCTAAAAACCAACTTTCAATATTTAATTGCCAAATAGCTAATAAAACAGAAAGCGGGATAGTAATGCGCATCGCAATAAAAACAGCAGTGCTCTGAATTTGATAAGAATGTTCAGGTAATCGACGGCATAATATCTGGCCAGTTAAAAAACCCAATATAATAACCATTAAAACAAATAGAATTGCTATCACTGTTAAGCCTCGAGAGTTAAAAATGTAGAAGAGAAATAGAAGTAAAACATATTATAAAATACGGTAAAAATATAATACCAACTCCGTTAATTTAATGATCAAATATTACGCAGGAAAAAGAAGCTAGTTTAAGTCGAAAGTTGCAGTAAATGGTTGTTCCCTTTACAAAAATTTCAACGCGAAAATAGTTTCTTTTAACCAGTAAGATTGATCACTTAGTTAGCGGAATTGGTATAAATATGGCTACAATAAAACAAAAGGCAAACCCCATTCAAATGAAGTTTGCCTTTAATCGATTAAGTATTGTTTATTTCTAAAGCTTTCATTCATTAATGAATTAATTAACATTAACCAATAACGCTACCTAATTGGAAGATAGGTAAATACATGGCAACGATCAAACCACCAACTACCACACCAAGCACCACCATGATCATAGGCTCTAACAAGCTGGTTAAGGCATCAACAGCATCATCTACCTGTTGCTCATAGATATCAGCGACCTTACTCAACATACCATCTAAATCACCAGATTCTTCACCAATCATCACCATTTGCGACACCATATCCGGAAAAGCTCCCGTTGTTTTCATAGCAACATTCATCTGCATACCGCCCATCACCTCTGAACGAATATTATTAACCGCTGAACGATAAACATAATTTCCCGATGCTCCGGCGGCAGAAATCAACGCATCAACTAAGGGAATACCCGCAGCAAACGTAGTCGAAAGTGTACGCGCAAAACGCGCCACAGCGGCTTTATCTAAAATGGTACTAATAACAGGAATTTTGAGAATAAATTTATCGGTATTATTACGTACTTTTTGTGATTTAAGATGCGCTTTTTTAAACAAAAAGATAGCTACCATAACGATCGCAAGGATAATATACCAATAAGATTGCACCGCATCAGAAATAGCCAAAACAAACAAAGTAAAGGCTGGTAGTTGAGCGCCGAAACCTTCAAAAATATCTTTAAATTGAGGGATGACAAATAATAATAATAACATTGTCACTAATCCTGCAACCGTTAATACTGCGGCAGGGTAAAACATCGCTTTCTTAATTTTAGATTTCAGTACTTCCGATTTTTCTTTATAAATAGAAATCCGATCATAAATCGATTCTAATGCACCAGATTGCTCACCAGCATCGACTAAATCACAATAAAGATCATCAAAATACTTAGGATGGCCACGTAATGTTTGTGAAAGCGGAGTACCAGATGCAACTTCATTAGCAATAGAGCTCATTAATTCTCGTAAAGGAGCCTTTTCATTACTTTTGGCTATCATCTGTAAGCTTTGAACTAAAGGTACACCTGCACCTAACATGGTCGCGATTTGACGCGAGACAATCGCAATATCCATTGGTGAAATTTTATTACCTATCGATAATAAAGGTTTTGCTTTTTTCTTTGTTTTGGTGACGTTAACACCCTGTTTACGTAACTCAGCTTTAATCTCAGCAGCAGATTCAGCTTGTAATTCCCCAGATATCTTTTTACCTTTACGATTAATGCCCGTCCATTTAAACGTATCAATGACGGTCGCTTTGGCTTTTTTCTTTGTCGCCATAATGTATTCCTTGGTGTTATATTTTTTAATTAATGTTACCAATTTCGAAATTTAGGGGGTAATTCCATTTGCTATAAAGTAAAGGATATAAGGTGAAGTGCAAGTTAATATTTTTAAAGTATTGAACTTATTTAAATTATTTAACTTAAATAATTTGATAACAATAACAAGATAATAAAGTAGTGGTATTAAGTAACCCTAGTCACTTCTTTAAGGCTGGTAATGCCTTCAATGGCTTTTAGCAAAGCAGACTGACGTAGAGTGAACATGCCTTCTGCTTCTGCAACACTCGCAATTTGCATCGCGTTACCATCATTTAAAATAATATGCCCAATATTATCAGTCATCACCATCACTTCATAAATACCAACACGACCTTTGTAGCCATCACTACACATTTTACAACCAACAGGTTTATAAAGTGTAATTCCTTTTTCAATATCTTTAGCATTAAAACCAATCGTTGTTAGTTCAGTATCACTATAACTGTCTACTTCTTTACATTCAGGACACAGACGACGAGCTAGCCGTTGAGCAATGATTAACGACACAGAAGAGGCAATATTAAAGGCGGGTACCCCCATGTTTAACAATCGTGTTAAGGTTTCAGCAGCAGAGTTGGTATGTAAGGTTGATAAAACCAAATGTCCGGTTTGGGCCGCTTTAATACCGATTTCAGCGGTTTCTAAATCGCGGATTTCACCGACCATGACAATATCGGGATCTTGACGCAAGAAAGAGCGTAAAGCAGAAGCAAAAGTCAGCCCGGCTTTAAGATTAATTTGAACTTGATTAATACCGGTTAAATTAATCTCTACCGGATCTTCTGCCGTAGAGATATTGCGCTCAACAGTATTAAGAATATTAAGCCCTGTATAAAGAGAAACCGTTTTACCACTACCTGTTGGGCCAGTGATTAAAATCATACCCTGAGGCTTATCTAATGCGTTTAGATATTTTGCTTTCTGTTCATTACTATAACCGAGTTTATCAATATCTAAGGATGCAGCAGAAGAGTCCAAAATACGCATTACAATTTTTTCACCCCACATAGTGGGTAAGGTACTGACACGTAAATCAACATTACGTTTACTGGATATTTTGAGTTTAATACGCCCATCTTGTGGCAAACGGCGTTCTGCAATATCGAGTTTAGACATGACTTTTAAACGCGCAGAAAAACGGTTTGCAAGATTAACAGGCGGTGTAGCAATTTCTTTTAAAATACCATCAATACGGAAACGAATACGATATTTTTTCTCGTAGGGTTCAAAATGCAAATCTGATGCACCTTTACGTACTGCATCAATCAAAATACCATTAATGTATTTTACGATAGGTGCGTCATCATCAACGCCCTGTGCTTCGTCTAAACGAGAATCTGACTCATCAATTTCGATATCGTCAATATCGCCCATATCCATGTTATCGAGTGACTCTTCGTCACTTTCAAGCAGTTTATCAATCGCTTCCTTTAGAAACTTTTCTTCAACCAATAAAGCTTCAGTATGCATTGAAAAACTAAAACCAAAGTCTTCGAGTGCCCCAACGTTAGTAGGGTCTGACATCGCAATATAAAGGGTTTTTTGTTGTACATAGACAGGTAAAACATGATGTTTTTCTATTAATTTCTGATTAATATATTTTTCAGGGATATTATCAAGCTCTAAAGCATGAGAATCTAATAGAGGAATACCATATTCAGCTTCACAAAACTCTGCGAGCTTAAGGCTAGAAATAAAATCATTTTCCACCAAATAACTAACCAATGATTTTTTATCATTCGCAGCTGCGGTTGTGATTTGTTGAAGTTTATCAAAAGCAAGTAAACCACGAGTGGCTAAGCTCGACGCTAAGCCACTTATATTATGGGTTGCCATTATATATTAACAGAATTTTGTAGCTGCATTAGTACATGTACCTGTAATACCCCAAGTAACTCTGCCAGCAGAATAAGTTGGCGTCAAAATGTAACTAATATCTGCAAGTTGACTTCCTGATGCGGCACTTGCTGTTGCCGTGATAGCGGCAGTTGTACCCGTGATTGCAACACTTTTAACTGAACCGTATGAACCAGGATCTACTGCTCCAATTTTAGTATAAGTATCACATTCAGAAAGTAATGTAGTTGTTTGTGCACAAACTTCAATAGCAGATTTAATCCCGGCAGTTGATAAAATCACTTCTGAGAATTTAGCTTTTTGTGTATATGTATTATAAGCAGGCAATGCAACCGCCGCCAAAATACCGATAATCGCGATAACGATTAATAGTTCGATTAATGTAAAACCATTTTGTACTTTTTTCATTACAATTTTCCTTAGTTTAAAATTTACAACTCTTTACGTTTATCCCTAAACTAGTTTTTGGGAGAGTAACCGTGAAAAAATTGCAATAAAGTCATTTTATTAAAAACAGATATTAGCCACTTACTATTTTATATTAAATTAAAATAATAAATAATAAAGCTAACACCAGCCTGTTCTAACCTATCCGTCGCACTAAATTAGTACTATTAAATCAGTCCTATTAAAAATAGCACAACTTAGATTAAAACTTTAATAAAAAAAACTCAAGTATGAAAGGTTTATTTTTCATGCACATTTATCAGAAAAACAATTAACTATCAAATTTTAATGATCCATATCAAAAAAAATAACCTTGCGTTATTAAATGGTCGCATAAAGCATGAAAGCAAGCAAGCTAATGTCATGATAACTATTAGATAAATATCTCAATTTAAATTAATTAAGACAGAAATCATCATTAATTTTGGTGTTAATAATAAAAAACTTCCATTTTTAACAAAAAGAAAGACATTGATACTATTAAACCACAAACTGATGAGTGGCCAAAATAATAGACAAACACAGAAAAATAGAGTCTATCAGCACTATTTTCAATAATAGAATGCTACTTTGATAGGTATTCTTAGTGAAAACAAGAAGGGAAATGAAACTCACTCGCAATACGTTATTTATAGTATCAATAACATCCGAAATGATCTAAACGTGATCTATATTTGATATAAACAACATGAAAAAGCAAATGTATTGACTTTTTTGTCACATGTAATAATTTGTTTAATAACATTCATTTTTATAAGGAGTTACCATGTTAAAAATATTAATGCATACCTTAATCATTCTCTCTTCTGTTTTTATGTTGTCAGTTAGCATGCAAAGTTTTGCCGCCGACAAGGTAGAAATGACAACGCCTCCTGTACAAATATCAAATAAAGTAAACATCAATCAAGCGAGTAGCGAAGATCTGGCTATGATTAAGGGAATTGGACCAACTAAAGCGCAAGCTATCGTTGATTATCGAGAAAGTAATGGCAAGTTTAATAGTACTGATGAACTTATTAACGTAAAGGGAATTGGGAGAGGAACGTTACAGAAAATAGAAGCGTTTATTTCTATATAGTTTTTAAGGTCTTACAAACCAAAGCTTGGCTTATATAATGACAACAGTAATCAAGACTTCAACCTATACAAGAATAGCAGTATAGGTTGAAGTCTTGATTTAATTGGAATTAAAAGGTCGCTCGTAACGCAACAGTGCGATTAAACACCAAGTTTTCAGCTGTTGAGTCTTTGTTATCTGCGCAGAAATAGCCTTCTCGCTCAAATTGATAAGCTTTTTCGGCAACCGCTTTAGCTAAGTTCACCTCAACAAAACCTCGAGAAACGACTAAAGATTCAGGGTTTAATACACTTTCAATATTCTCCTCCGCAGCGGGATTATCGACTGTAAATAATCGATCATACACACGAAACTCTGCGGCTTTATTTTCTTTTGCATCAACCCAATGAATAACACCTTTCACTTTACGACCATCTTCAGGGTTTTTACCTAAAGTTCCCGCATCATAGGTGCAATGAACTTCGGTAATATTACCCGCTTCATCAGTTTTAAAATCATCCGCTCGAATCACATACGCATTACGTAAACGTACTTCTTGGTTTAATTTAAGACGTTTATAATGTTTATTACCTACCTCTTTAAAGTCAGCACGGTCAATATAAAGTTCGCGAGAAAACGGTAAAGTGCGCGTGCCCATAGTTTCATCTTTAGGGTGTATAGCGGCAGTCAACTGCTCAGTTTTATTTTCATCGTAATTAGTAATGATTACTTTAATCGGGTCTAACACCGCCATCGCTCTTGGCCCATTAGCCTCAAGATCTTCACGGACACATGCTTCTAATGAAGCAAGTTCAACGGTATTTTCTTGTTTTGTCACACCAATACGTTTTGAAAACTCACGTAACGCAGCTGCAGGGTAACCACGACGACGCATTCCCGAAATAGTCGGCATACGTGGGTCATCCCAACCAGTGACTAATTTATCTTCAATTAACGCATTTAATTTGCGTTTAGAGGTTAATGTATATTGTAGATTTAAGCGTGAAAACTCTATTTGACGAGGTTTGGCTTCAATACTGATATTTGCTAACACCCAATCATATAATGGACGGTGATCTTCAAATTCTAAAGTACATAAACTATGCGTGACACCTTCAATGGCATCCGAGATACAATGCGTAAAATCATACATTGGGTAGATGCACCATTTATCACCAGTTTGATGATGATGTGCAAAACGGATGCGATAAATCACAGGATCACGCATTTTCATATTAGGTGACGCCATGTCGATTTTAGCACGTAGCATCATTGAGCCTTCTTCAAACTCACCTGCTCGCATTCGAGCAAATAAATCTAAGCTTTCAGCTATTGGTCGTGACCTAAAAGGACTGTCTTTACCTGGTGCAGTTAACGTTCCGCGATATTCACGAGTTTGCTCTGCATTTAACTCACACACATAAGCTTTATTATTCTCAATAAGCTCAACAGCATAAGCATAAATTTGTTCAAAATAATCAGATGAATAACGAATATCGCCTTGCCACTCAAAACCTAACCAAGCAACATCTTTGGTAATGGCATGCACATAATCAACATCTTCTTTAACGGGATTGGTATCATCAAAACGAAGGTTACAAGCTGCATTTTCGTAATCTCTCGCAATACCAAAGTTCAAGCAGATAGATTTTGCATGTCCAATATGCAGATAACCATTCGGTTCCGGCGGAAAGCGTGTCTGGATAGACTGATGTTTGCCCGTTTTCAGATCGTCTTCGATAATATTACGAATGAAATTGCTTGGGCGAGTGTCTACCTGAGTCATTGCTTACCTCTAATATAATAATGATACCAAAAGAATCAAAAAGGTGTTCATCCTTGCTGGTTAAAATTCCCGCTGACTGCGTTGTGAGTCTTGAAGTGGAATAACTCACTCCTACAACTCACGCCTTGTTAACGAAAATTTTTCCTACGCAATTTATGATCACTTATATAACGCTATTGGTATGAAAAAATGAATAAATAAAAAATAGAGAGCAATCATCTTATATTCCGACACTAAGCTCAAGTGAAAAGGCAAATACAAACAAAAAAAGCACTGCGAAGAGCGCCTTTTAGAAATAGAGATTGTTTATTATTTAGTTTTTAATGCTTTTATTGCATTAGCAATAATTTCAGCTCGTGGCCCAATAATCACTTGCAGGTTTTGTTCTCTCAACTTTACAACCCCCATCGCACCAATACTTTTAAGACCTGCTTCATTGATTAAATGTCGATTTTTCAATGTCACTCGAAGACGAGTTATACAGGCATCAACTGACTCAATATTAGCAGCGCCACCAAGCGCCACAATGTATTTCTGAGCTAACGCTTGCGTTACGTTTTTACCTGTTGTCACTGGTTTCAGATTACTTTCTAAAGATTCTCGCCCTGGCGTTTTAAGATCAAACCCTTTAATTAACGCTAAAAATACAAAGTAATAAATAGCAAAAAAGGCAAGCCCTTGAAAAATTAACATATACCATTGTTTTGCTAAAGGATTTTGAGAAGAAAGTACCATGTCTACTAAACCAGCAGAAAAACCAAAACCAGCCATCCATTGCATATAAGCAGCAAAAAACACTGAAATACCCGTTAATAATGCATGAATAAAATAAAGTAATGGGGCAGCAAACATGAATGAGAATTCAAGCGGTTCTGTTACACCAGTAAAAAAAGAAGATAAAGCAGCCGCAAACATAATTGATGCGACTTTCTCTTTATTTTCTGAAGGAGATGCAGTGTAAATCGCGAGAGCTGCACCTGGTAAACCAAACATCATAATCGGAAAAAAACCTGCTTGGTACATACCTGTTTTACCAATGATAGCCGTCCCCGCATCAATGCCTGACTGCCCACTCAGAAAATTAGGGATATCATTGATGCCTGCAACATCAAACCAAAAGACAGAATTCAATGCATGGTGAAGTCCAACAGGAATTAATAAACGATTAAAAAAAGCATAAATCCCCGCCCCAAACTCACCTAATTCCGCAATGTTTTCACCAAAAGACTGTAATCCTGTAAAAATAAGAGGCCAGACAATCATTAATAAAAATGATACTAGAATCATAACAATGGAAACGATAATGGGCACTAAACGACGCCCAGAAAAAAACGCTAAGGCATGATGTAATTCAACATCTGAAAATTTGTTATACAATTCAGCTGCGATAATGCCTACTATGACACCAATAAATTGATTATTAATTTTATTAAATGCAGAGGACACCTCGGCTAGTGGAATACTTTGAATTTGCGCAACCGCACTGGGTGAAAGTAGCGAAGTGACCACTAAAAATCCGACTAACCCTGAAAGCGCAGCCGCACCATCTTTGTCTTTAGATAATCCATAAGCAACACCCACAGCAAATAAAACCGGCATATTTTCAATCACCGCAGCCCCCGCTTTAATTAAAAAAGCTGCTAAAGCTGAATCCCCTCCCCATCCATTGGGATCTATCCAATAACCAATGCCCATTAAAATAGCAGCGGCAGGTAAAACAGCAACAGGCACCATTAAAGCTCGACCGACTTTTTGTAAGTAACCAAGAACACTCACTATTCATTCTCCTAGAGATTTATTTTAAGGTAATTTACGATGTCTAAAATGTTAGTTTTAATTAAAGGTTTCTGAGATTTAATTGACAATGTGCACAACAAAAAGTACCTCATATTTATACTCTAATTCATTATTAAAATAATCATATCAACAATAACATACTGATCATTAGGGTAGTTTCTACTTCTATAACAATAAAAACAAGATTTTTCCTGCGTAAAAAATGCGAAGAATGTCTCTAAAAATAGTTTATTTCGATATATTTAAATAAAGGTTCAGTCATTACTTACGAAGAATTGTGACGAACAAGTAGTGAGTTGCAAGAGCGAGTGATTTTCACTTCACAAAATCCTGTGGAAAGATTTTGAATCGCGTTAGCTAACACTAAGTTCGAAGAGCAGGACATTCTGAATAAAACTCACAACGCTATTAGAGGGATTTTAACCACAAAGAATGAACATCTTTTAATAGGTGTATTTTAAAGTAGAGCAAGCGATACATTTCAAATTTAATGCACTATTTTCATCACACTAATGTCTTGTTGATCATTTAAATAATCGCTATATTTAAAAGAAATTTCATTCTTATTTTTAGAACTAGCATCTCGATTATTTACAATAATATGGCTAAAGCTAACAGTATGAGCATCCTCTCGTGACATTTTAACCGATAGCGTGCCATTTTCTTGTTGCCATTGATGATAATTAACAAGGGCTTCTGTACTCGGATTTTCTTTTTCGACTATTTGTTTGAAAGCAATTTTTCTTGCTTTATAAACGTTCTCGTAATCAACTCCAGAAGAAGTAATTGGAAGCGTAGTTTTGACTTCTTTTAGATTTATACCATCCCATTGAAAGCTAACCATGTTGTTATTTTTTAATGAAACGTCAGGTAAAAACACACATAATTGGAAGGGTTGGTAATCGCTTAATGGCATTGTTTTTATCACTTCAAGCACGTTATCTGCATGTTTTAATAAAAACAAAATGATTTCACCACGGCTATTAAAATCGCCTATTGCAGCTTTTTTTTCTGCTTGATAAAAATTTAGCAGAGCAAGTGATAAACCACTTTGATGAACTGCAAGCCAAGTTCCTTGACCAATTGGGTCAATTGGATAAATAGAATTTAAGTGATTGTCAATTGAGGGAGGTAATGCCTGGGCACGACTGCGTTGCTCATCTCGATTAAAAAACAGTTCATAACCTGATTCGGTTAAGCAATAAGTTAACGTGCACATTTACTGTCACCAGAAATGGTATCTTCGTTCGTTGCATTGCCACGTAAAAAAGTGGCAGTCGCAGGTGCAATACCAAACTGTTTAGGGGTACTCGACTTTTGAGCCTTAGAGATTTGCTCAATCATTGCAAAGTGATGAATCGCATGACTGCCAACAAAAACAAGCTCTCTTGCCACTGAAGTAGAAACGATTTCAACTTGCTTTTTCTCTACAGAAACTTCCGTTGATAACATGATGCTTTGTGATAATTGTTCATCGTGAAGAGATAACAGAAAGAATTCTATTTGTGATATCTGTTTTAATGCAGCATTAACATCAGTTTCAACTGAACCACCTCGACTACGTTTATCATAATCAATAATGCCCACTTCTAACCCATTTATAATAGCAACATAATGATCTAATATATGGCGCATATGAGCACCCGCAGAGCTGATAAATAATGGCTTAATTATTTCGGTATACTGAGAGGCAGAGGCAGAAGCCAAATAACTTTTTGCCAATGTGAGAATATTGATTTGACTAGCGATCATGGAAACAGCTCTTTGCAGTAAAATAAATCATAACCATAACACAGTGATGCAAAGCATTTTAGTATTTTTTAATCTGAAAATTTTTAATTTGAAAATAAGGAAGCCAATGCTGGATTATCAATTTGGCCTAAATTTTGCCAACCATCAGCAACGACACCTTGCGTATTAACAGGAGTGACAAGCTCTTCATGATGACTAGAATGAGCCTCTGTCGCTTGAAATAACTGACTATTATAGATGACGTATGCATCAATGTTATAGTCCATTTTTGAATTAAAATAATTAATATTATTAGCATTTAATAGATTAGGAATTTGGTAAGCAAAACCTTGACTATCTTCGCCTCCCGCTCCTTTCAATAGCATCATTAAAGAAATCAACTCTGAATATATAAACGTTTGCTCTTCCCCTTTTGCATCAGGCCAATTGATGGTGAGTTGCACTTCTCTAATAGGAGAAGTCATTGATGCACTTGAAACCACTCCAACATGCCAAGCCAGTAAAAATGATGTGTCATGTTCAGTGTAGGTTGACGTTGTGCCATTGAGATTAATAATATCTTGCATATTCATGCTTTGTTTTGCTTCTTCAAATTTTTTAGTAACGAGTTTAATAACAGCAAGGTGTGAAAAATTATCTCTGCCTTGATCACCAACCAATTTCTGCAAACCTGCGATATTAACTGCAACTAAACAGACGATAAAAAGAGAAACCAAAATCTCAATCAACGAAAATCCACGCATAAATGAGCGCGACCTCTTCAAAAGTCTCTCCAAGTTCCTGCAGTAAGCCGATATCCACTACCCGTTGTCGCGACACCCATCTTAGAATATAGTTGGTTTAATACTTGTTTATTAAAACGAGCTGACAAACTTGTTTGAGCTGAATGACCATTTTTTTGCGCAGTGCTATCATGAGAACAGCTATATTCACTCAGTAAAGCCCCATCGACTTTAATTGCACTCATATCAATATTTGAGTCCAATAATTGAATAGCAAGGCCATCTTCTCCGTACTGTATATTTCCTTGTTCATCAATACTGTCATGCGTGCTCGGTAAAAAATATAACATGCCGATGACTGATGTTTCTGTATTAGAAGGTGCTACAAAGGTCCCTCCTTCAATCAATATTAACTTAGGATTATCACTTGACCCAATGGTGAATACTTTGTTTTCTGATGTATGACTTTGCTCTGTATAATAAGAGTTGATAAGACAATCACCTTTAATATAAATAATGCTATCTTCTTCTGTGATTGTTTGTAACATTTCAGAGCAATCCCCACCACTTGTCATATCAATATTCGCAACATGGTTCCATAAATTATCGAGGTTAACTTGATTCATTTCAAAACCTAAAGTTACTTCAAACAATGAACTGGCTTGTATCTCGTCATCCAAAGGAATACCCCCAATTTCTGTAATGCCTTGCATTAACACATCTCCCCAGTCGTAACGTTCAGAGCCATCTTCTGTTATTATTTTCTCTATTATTTTGAGTTCACTTTCTCCTTTTAACACACCTTCAGTAATGGTATTTACTCCACTAGTGCAATGCTCTTCGATTGATTCACCTTCAACACCAGGATTACTAACAAGCATTTGTTTAGCAATATTGCCATTACTAAGACAATCATCACTTCCCAACCCTTCGCAACCATCATTCACAATGGCAGAATCATCCAAGTTAAGCTTGCCATTAACAGAAATGGCAGCTTCAGGAACGGGATAATCAAGATAAAAATCAGCCTCAACATTGATTTCACGCTTCGCACTACCATCCATTGATGTGCCCGAAGATGTTATATTTATTTTACCTTTTTGAATCTTTTGGACTTCCACGCTGTAATGATGCGAAGTGCTGATGTGTTGAAAGGGTAAATTAATGAGCATGCTCTGAGCGATAACCGAATCATCTAGTTGTGCAAGGACATAATTAATACCTGATTCAGCATTAGCAAAAGCTTCCGAATTTCGATAATAATTAGCAATTATTTGGTTATCAATTACTTGTGAAGATGCCAGGTAGGTGGTGAACATTATGCTAGCAAGGCAAAGTAAGATAACAGAGGCGAGCACAGCAAAACCTCGTTTTTTTCTTCTACTATTTTGTTGCGTAATCACGAGCATCATAAGATCCTGTATAGTCAGTTAAAAGATCTATCTTCTTAATTAGCTGCTTATTCGGCTGTTGGTTCAAATATTATTGGTTGGCACATTCACATCTAATTTAGGTCAATTAAAAGACAATATAAAACAATATAGATAACATAAAAAGAAAATATCTGTACAAAAAACGAACAAATACTTTTTTATTGATGTTGATCCCAAAAACAATTTTACGCCCTTTATTTATTAACATTTATTTAACAATCTCTATGTACTTCACAATTTATTTTTTTTTGCTGCTTTAGACTGTTCGCCTAAATATCAAACAGCCTCAAGCACTCAAATGCAGTGAAGTGCTTGTCTCTTTAAATATGTGGAGTTAATAATGAGTGGAAATCACGTTTACCCAGTTTCAGCAGAGCTTGCGGAAAAAAGCCTGCTAACCAATGAGCAATATCTAACAGACTATGCCGCATCAATAAATAACCCTGAAGAATTCTGGGGAGAAAAAGGTAAAATTTTAGATTGGATAAAACCTTATACTAAAGTAAAAAACACCTCTTATGCACCAGGTAATATTGATATTAAATGGTTTGAAGATGGCGAACTAAATGTCTCTGCTAACTGTATTGATCGCCACTTGGCAACAAAAGGTGATCAAGTTGCTATCCTATGGGAAGGCGATTCACCAGACCAAGATCAAAGCATCACTTATAACCAACTATATAAACGCGTCTGTAAATTTTCGAATGCTTTAAAAGCACAAGGCGTCAAAAAAGGTGATGTTGTTTGTTTATATATGCCAATGACACCAGAAGCTGCCATCGCAATGTTAGCTTGTACTCGCATTGGTGCCGTCCATTCTATTGTTTTTGGTGGTTTTTCACCGGAAGCGATTGCTGGCCGTATTATTGATAGTAAATCAAAAGTTGTTATAACGGCTGACCAAGGTCGTCGAGGCGGTCGTGCGGTTCCTCTTAAAGCTAATGTTGACGAGGCATTAGAGAAGAAAGGCACTGAATGTGTTGAAAAAGTGATTGTCTTTAAAAATACAGGTGGTGATGTCGCTTGGCACGATCATCGCGATCTCGATTGGGAAACAATTACTGAACCACAATCAGAGGACTGCCAGCCAACGGCAATGAATGCTGAAGATCCTCTATTTATTCTTTATACATCTGGATCGACTGGTACACCAAAAGGTGTTTTACATACCACCGGTGGATATCTCGTTTATGCAACAATGACCTTTAAATATGTCTTTGATTACCAAGAAGGCGACATTTACTGGTGTACTGCTGATGTGGGTTGGATAACAGGGCATAGTTACCTTGTTTATGGGCCACTTGCTAATGGCGCAACTACCCTTTTATTTGAAGGTGTTCCTAATTATCCAACCACTGCACGCATGAGTGAAGTCGTTGATAAACATAATGTCACCTTACTTTATACCGCTCCAACGGCGATTCGCGCACTAATGGCAAAGGGTGATGATGCAATTAAAGGTACTTCTCGACAATCCTTACGCATTTTGGGTTCAGTCGGTGAACCGATTAACCCAGAGGCATGGCGTTGGTACTACGAAAAAATCGGTAATAGCGCTTGTCCTATTGTTGATACATGGTGGCAAACTGAAACAGGTGGAATTTTAATTACTCCACTACCTGGCGCAACAGATCTTAAACCCGGCTCTGCAACACGTCCATTCTTTGGTGTACAACCTGCATTAGTGGATAATGAAGGTGTTATCTTAGAGGGAGCAGTTGAAGGTAACCTCGTCATGTTAGATAGCTGGCCAGGACAAATGCGTACGCTCTTTAATAACCACGATCGTTTTGAGCAAACTTATTTTTCAACTTTCAAAAATATGTACTGCACAGGTGATGGTGCTCGTCGTGATGAAGATGGATATTACTGGATCACAGGCCGTGTTGATGACGTATTAAATGTATCGGGTCATCGAATGGGTACGGCTGAAATCGAAAGTGCGTTAGTGTCTCATCCTAAAATTTCTGAAGCTGCCGTTGTTGGTGTTCCTCATGAAATCAAAGGGCAAGGTATCTACGCTTATGTCACTTTAAATGCCGGTGAATACTCATCTCCAGAGCTTTATGCAGAAGTGAAACAATGGGTTCGTAAAGAAATCGGTCCTATCGCAACACCTGATATTTTACATTGGGCAGAAGGATTACCTAAAACACGTTCAGGTAAAATTATGCGTCGAATTTTACGTAAGATTGCCACCGGTGAAAGTGATCAATTGGGTGATATTTCTACTTTGGCAGATCCAAGTGTCGTTGATCAATTGATTAAAGAGAATGCTGAACTTTAAGCACTGATCCAGTGAGGGTCATGTTAATTAAAGTGGCATTAATCAATTGTCAGTTACAAGTATGTGTTCAATCTTAACTTTTTAGTTAGATAATCAGAGAACACTAGCCAGACAATTCACAAGCAGTTAGACTCCTAAATATCTTGATTTTAGGAGTCTTTTTTTATGCGCGAAAAAATAAACGTATTGGTGTTAAATGGACCAAATTTAAATCTGCTCGGTCAACGTGAACCAGAGGTTTACGGTACACAAACATTAACTGATATTATTGAATCTTTGACCTTAGAAGCTAAACAGCTAGATATTAAACTCAGTCACCTACAAAGCAACCGAGAATATGAATTAATAGAAAAAATTCATAATGCTTTCAATAAAATTGATTTTATTATTATCAATCCTGCTGCATTCACGCACACAAGCGTTGCCATAAGAGATGCCTTACTTGGCGTAAACATCCCATTTATTGAAGTGCACCTTTCAAATGTTCATGCTCGTGAGAGCTTCCGACATCATTCTTACCTCTCAGACAAAGCAACGGGTGTCATCTGTGGATTAGGTGCAAGAGGTTATTCGCTTGCCTTACAATCAATTAGAGACCATTTAAAATAGTGTGCTGATACAGAAGGTAAGGTTAATTTTATTCAAATAGCAAATAGAAAACATTTCATTTAATGTGACCTTCATGGCAAATTTACTTTTATTCTTGCTTTTCAGGGGATAAATATTCAAAAACTACCTGGGTAGGTAGTTACTTAAAAATTTAAGATGGTGCATTATGGTCTTGTCTTAAGCGATTAAGATAAAGTAGTAAACCCACTTTTGATGTCTAAAATGGATTGGACGTTTATAATTTTTTATAGCAATACAATGCATTTTGAAGGCATGCCTAACTCTGTTAGGCTTTTTTTTGCCTTTTTTTTATTAGCCTTAGTTGCAGTAGTGCTATAATCCTCGAAAAATTACTGATATAAACTAAGCGTATGAGCAATATACAAAGCAATAAATATGTATTATTCAAAAGATGGCAGTCTCTACGTGTTTATAACATCGTAATACTGAGTGCCTTTCTTTTTTTCTATGTGCTTGGAACATTGCAAAGTTACAGCGATTTTTATCCTCCCGCTATGTTTAACTTACCCTTGATTGTTCCATTAAGTGCCATATTTTTATGCACTTACTTGGTTCATTGTTTGATTACTAAAAAAGACCGACAATGTTTCTTATTGATTCCACTGATCACCTTCTTTACGACTTTATTTATAACCATTAATAGTCACTTTGAAACAGAGACGTCTAGAAATAGCTTTCTTTATTTTACCCTACTGCTGCCACTATTTTATGCCTATATTCTCTCTTACAATTTTAAATTATTAGTGATAAACAACTTTATTGTCGTTCTTAGTTATACTTTTACGGCGATTGTTGGAGAAACTAGCACACTGGTTTTTACTGTTAATATCTTGTTTTTAGTCACATTAATTTTTTTAACTATCTATTCCCATATTAAAAACAATGCCGGCACTAAGAAACGAAGCCTAGTAAATCTTACCCAAAAAACGACATTCAATACGCAAAATTCACTGTATTTAAAAAGTATCATTCATGATATTCGCCAACCTTTAAGTAGCTTAGCGTTATATACTCACCTCCTTGAAAAGCAAATTAAAGATACTCAACACGCTATTCTTGTTGATAATTTACTCGCCTCTTCCAATCAATTAGATCGATGGTTGTCCTCATTATTAGAGTTAGCCGTACTTGACTCTAAAGCATTAACACCTGTTATGAAAAATATTCCCTTAGAAACATGCCTTTCCCATGTCATCAAAAAACAAACAGAAACCGCGCAATCAAAATCGATGATACTCAGAGTGAATATAGTAAAAGCGGTGATTTATACGGATAGCAAACTACTAAGCGAAATTATCGACAACTTACTTAATAATGCGTTATTGCATGGTGTACAGAAAATGGGTTCGACCGTTTTATTAACCGCTCGCCAACAGCCAAAAAATATCATCAATATTCAAATTTGGAACAAGGGCCCACGTATTAATAATGAACATCTCGAATCATTATTTGATGAGTTATATTACTCAAAGAATCCAAATCATAATAAAGCAAAAGGACTCGGCTTAGGACTTGCCTTATCACAACGAAAAGCGCATCTATTAAACTCAAGTATTGATGTAAAAACCTCTGATAATGGCTGTTGCTTCTCTATTAAAGTGCTCAAAGGTAAAGAGCCCACTGTGAAGTCGATGGCAACAGAGATCGTTCAGGGCAAGAAAGAAAAGATTTTGCTCATTGATGACGACAAAAGTATTTTATCAGCCCTGTCAATGTTATTAGAAAATTGGGGTTATGATGTTCAATGTGCAGAAAATAGTGAGCAAGCGATCAGCGCATTAGATAATCAAGTATTTGCTTTAATTATTTCAGATTATCGCTTACCAGGTGACAAGAATGGCCTAGATTTAATTAAAATTGCGCAACAAAAACAAGATATTCCATCAGTATTATTAACTGGTGAGGTTGATCCCGACAGGTTACAAGAAAGTACCCTAAGCCATTACAAGGTATTACATAAGCCAATAAAACCAGCATTACTGAGAGTGCTCATTCGGCAATTATTAGCAATATAGGTTTGATGAGTGATATGAAGACTAAATGAGTAACGTGGAAATTTATAAAGATTATTGAACCTAAAGAGTGAAAACAAATAAGCTAGCTAAGCAGTTAACAATCCAACTTTTACCGCTTTTTCAATGGCTTTTGCTCGACTGCTCACGCCAGATACCTCTAAAATTTGATAAATACCCTTTTGATGGAATTTGACCGTATCAGGAGAAATAGATAATAACTGCGCAATTTCACGATTTGTTTTTCCTAAATGCAAATATAATAATATCTCTGTCTGCCTATCTGATAAATGATATTGCTCTTTATTTTTCTTCTCTTGTAAGACTAATTGTTCTAATTGTTGTTCGATGTCCGCTGGTATAAATACATCCCCCTTTAATACGGTTTCAAGACCAATTAGCATATCATTTGGTGCATAAGACTTAGGAATAAAACCCATCGCCCCTTTTTGCAAGGCCGTTGCAACATCTTTATAATCTTCACAGGCGGAAAGTACAATCACGGGAGATAATATTTGTCTTTTTGCTAATTCATCAAGCATGCAGATACCATTCATCTCTGGCATGTTTAAATCCATTAAAATAAGATCTGGCTGTAATGGCTCAATCTGCATTAAAGCTACCATGGGGTTATCAAAAATGAACACCTCATTACTACTATTCTCGAGGGTTAACTTTAAGCCATGCAGAAATAGCTGATGATCATCAATAATCACAATTTTATTCATTAGCAAACTCGCATTAAAAAGAACAGACTAATTTTATAATAATTTAGAGAATTTACAATCAACTTCCACTGATTATTGGTTTATACGCTAACATATTTATCAATATTGACCAGCACACAACATTGGAAAATTCTTCGTATCCCCTGTATTCTCACCCAATATTAAATATACTGGATGCAAATCATGCCTTGGATACAACTTAAATTAAATGCGACTTCAGCTAACGCGGAAGATATTGGCGAATTACTGATGAGTAATGAAGCCCTTTCTGCGACGTTTACTGACGCCCATGACACCCCAGTTTTTGAACCACTTCCGGGTGAAACAAGACTTTGGGGAGATACCGATATAACAGGCCTATATGAAGCTGATACTGATATGCAGCGTGTCATTGAGGTACTTAAAACAAGCCCGCTATTAGCGACTGACTTTGCTTACAAAATCGAACAATTAGAAGATAAAGACTGGGAAAGAGAATGGATGGACAACTTTCATCCTATGCAGTTTGGTAAACGCTTATGGATTTGCCCAAGCTGGAAACCAGTTCCTGATGAGAATGCCGTCAACGTGATGCTTGATCCTGGTTTAGCTTTTGGTACTGGTACTCATCCTACTACCGCACTTTGCCTTGCTTGGCTTGATGGGCAGGATTTACAAGATAAAGTCATTATCGACTTTGGTTGTGGATCAGGCATTTTAGCGATTGCTGCACTTAAGTTAGGTGCCAAACGCGTTATTGGTATTGATATTGATCCACAAGCTATTACTGCAAGTCGCGATAATGCACAGCGCAATCACGTTTCGGATCAACTTGAACTGTATTTACCCGCAGACTTGCCTGAGGGGATTTTAGCTGACGTATTAGTTGCGAATATTCTTGCGGGTCCACTTAGAGAATTATCAACTAGCATTGAAGCACTCATAAAACCATCAGGACAACTTGCACTATCCGGTATTCTTGAACAACAAGCCCCAGAGTTAATTGAAACTTATGGACAATGGTTTGATATGGACGCTGCAAAAATAAAAGAAGAATGGGCGCGCTTATCGGGACAAAAACGTTCAAATAACGGCCAATAACGCATCGAAAATTAGATAAATCTGAATGTTGCGTGATTTGCAAGCAAAATAATTGCACTTTGATTAATTATTAACCTTTATTCTGTTTGCAAAAATGCGTAGACTACGCGGCCTTGAGTTAGACGAATTGACTACTTTATATGCACATTGGACAACATGAATTAAAGAACAACATTATTTTAGCACCAATGGCAGGGGTAACTGATCGCCCTTTCCGCGAACTTTGTCGCAGTCAAGGTGCTGGACTAGCAGTTTCTGAAATGTTGTCTTCTAATCCGCGTGTATGGAATAGCAAAAAATCTAAATTAAGAATGGATTACCATGGTGAATCAGGCATTCGCTCCGTGCAAATTGCTGGCTCTGAGCCACTTGCAATGGCTAAAGCTGCACAATTATGTGTGCAACAAGGCGCACAGATTGTTGATATCAATATGGGGTGTCCAGCCAAGAAAGTAAATAAAAAGAAAGCTGGCTCAGCACTACTGCCTCACCCTGAACTTGTTAAAGCAATTTTAGAGAGTGTCGTAGATGCAGTTGATATACCAGTAACTTTAAAAATCCGTACTGGCTGGGATCCTGAAAGTAGAAACGGTCTGGAAATCGCACAAATTGCCCAAAACGCCGGTATCCAAGCACTTGCAGTGCATGGTCGAACTCGCCAATGCCTTTACAACGGCGAAGCAGAGTACGATACAATAAAAATAATTAAAGAAAACGTAACAATACCTGTTATTGCGAATGGCGATATCACTAGTGTTGAAAAAGCCAAATTCGTGCTCGAATACACAGGTGCAGATGCCATTATGATTGGAAGAGGAGCACAAGGTGCACCTTGGATATTCAATGAAATTAACCACTACCTAACCACTGGTGAACATAAATCATCACTGGAAAAACAGGAAGTCACCTCTATTTTGCTTAATCATGTGCAAGCATTGCATGATTTTTACGGCGAAGTAATGGGGCCTCGTATTGCTAGGAAGCATGTTGGTTGGTATTTACAAGCGCAAGACAAGTTAGGTTACTTTAAACGACAATTTAACGCCATTGATTGCCCGATAGAGCAGTTAAAGACATTAGAAATTTATTTGAATAATTAAAGAGTTAACAGCCATGTTTGAACAAAATATTCCTCAAGAAGCACTTACAACAACAACTAGTATTCCGGCTACCGGGCAAATAACTCAAAAACCACTTCGTGATTCAGTGCGTCAAGCTGTTTCAGGATACGTGGCGCAATTGAATGGTCAAGATACGACTGAATTATACGAGTTAGTATTATCAGAAGTTGAAGCGCCAATGTTAGACATTATCATGCAATATACACGTGGTAATCAAACTCGTGCAGCAACAATGTTAGGCATTAATCGCGGTACGCTACGTAAGAAATTAAAAAAATATGGCATGGGTTGATTCCCAAGTAATAAATATTAAGCGACTTTTTAGTCGCTTTTTTTATGCCTCTTTGCCACTTCTTTACATCCATTTTCCACATTACTGATTTCATTTTAACCACCAGCCTGTATTAATATCACTGAAAAGCAAATATATGTAACGTTAAGCTTGCTTGTTGTTGGATTTTTTTTAGATTCAATATATGCTTCAAGTACTTATCACTATTTCTTTAAAAGATTAGGAAAAATATGTTGTCACTGTCTATTAACGATCAATTGAAAAATTTATTAAGCTGGCAACAAAGTGTATTTTGTATGGCATTAAGTGAGCATACCGTTTTACATTTTCACCTTTTTTGTGATGCGATTGAAAGTCCTTTAGGCGAAGATATCGATAAACTGAATGCTCTTTTTTGGGAAAAGATGACCACAAAAGGCGCTAAAATTAATTTCACGACACAGCAAGAACACTTTGATACTATTATTCCTGACTCACGTGATCATGATTTTTATGGTGTTTATCCAGCGATTGACCACTGCGTCATTTTAAGCTGTGCTTTTAATTCATTTTTAATCAAATCAAAAGAAGAAGCACTCAATGCAAGCCAAACTAGCTTCTCAACAATAGCCAGTTTTATTGAATTACAAAGTGATTCAGAATTAGAAGATGAAGCATTAGTGCTGGAGCCATTATTTATTCAGCAACTTGAGTTTCAAACAGAACTAATCAAAATGTTAGATAATGAACGTAGCCCAGAGTTAATAAATGCCATCCGTACTTTCGTGCAAAAGCATGGCGTGACTAACTTAGGTATTACGCTAACTGATTAATTTAATAACTTTTATGTGATTTTTAACACAATAAAAACATTTAAAAGTGATTTATTATCGTTTTACAATCATTGGACTTTACTTAACAATGGCACTTGAAATACATTGATTCGGTAGGTTACATTCAATTCACACTTATATAAATGGAAATCGAGAAATGAACAAAACTCAACTTGTTGCAGACATTGCAGAAAAATCAGAACTGACTAAAGTACAAGCAAAAGCGGCTTTAGAACAAATTCTTTCAAGCATCACTGACAGCCTAAAAGATGGCGAACCAGTGCAGTTAATCGGTTTTGGTACTTTCAAAGTAAATCACCGTGCAGCACGTACAGGACGTAACCCACAAACGGGTGCAGACATTCAAATTAAAGCAGCAAATGTACCTGCTTTTGTTGCTGGTAAAGCACTTAAAGAATCAGTAAATAGCTAAATCTACTAGTAACGGCTACTAATAAATACAAAAAAGGTGAAACTTCGGTTTCACCTTTTTTTTTGCTATTCTACTACGTTTAACGTCCCCTATAGAGATCAGTATGTCTAACGATAACAATCAATTTGAACGCCTACGCTGTATTAAACGAATTGACCAAACGGCAGATGCCAGTACCTTTGAATTTGAGCACTTGGATCAAACGCCCTTTAAATTTCAAGCAGGTCAATTTTTAACCTTTCAAATCAATCATTATAACAACCTATTATATCGCGCTTACTCTATTTGCTCTTCAACAGCACAACCGAATAGCGTCACAGTAGCGATTAAACGCGTACCTGGTGGGAAAGTATCTAATTACCTTATTGATAACTTACAGGCAGGCCATGCGCTTCCTGCAATGGCACCAGCGGGTCAATTTACACAACAAGCGAATAAAACCACTAAAAACCTATTATTAATGAGCGCTGGCAGTGGTATAACCCCTTGTTTGGCAATTGCGCAAGATAGTTTAGACACAAAAAAAGACATCAACATTCACTTTATTCATAGTGCACGTAGTAAAGATGATGTCATTATGTCTTCACTGTTAACAGAATTAGCAATGAAACATGATAATTTCCGATTAACACTCATCTTGGAAAATACAGATAGTTCGGATCATCTACACGGCCGAATAGATGTCACGATGTTTAACCAATTAGTGCCAAATACTGAAGAACACACTATTTTCATTTGTGGCCCTTCGTTATATATGAAATCAGTCGAAGAGATTGCCACAACAGTTGGTTTTGATATGGGTTATTTCCATAAAGAAAGTTTCGTGCCTGAAGCAA
>TARA_R110001583_G_scaffold78669_3_pt1 | contig 32592 bp, 29 predicted proteins | sample TARA_R110001583 | Tara Oceans TARA_R110001583 (sample SAMEA4398432) | marine metagenome | biome: Polar Biome; feature: [MES] marine water layer (ENVO:01000295) within the mesopelagic zone...; material: water (ENVO:00002006), including particulate matter (ENVO:01000060) such as...... | reverse complement strand
AACTATTGGGCGGCACCGAGGGACTGCAAGGCCTGTCCTATGAAACCCAGCTGTGTGCCAAATAGAAAATGCAAAAATATCACCAGAACAATATACGACGAACAATATCCGGGGGCCTACGCCCGACAACATAGTGAAAGGGGCAAACGAATGAAAAACCTGAGACAAAGTACGGTAGAGCCAGTGTTCGGTAGTTTGACCCAGTTCTACGGCCTAAGAAAAATAGGCGTACTGGGCAAGGCAGGTGCAAATAAGGTCATGCTCATGGCGGCAATCGCCTTCAACTTGAAGAAGTACCTTAAGAAAGGAGGGAAGAAGCCCTCCATGGGCATTTTCGAGGCCATTATGGATGTTTTCCAAGGCTACCTGACCACTATTTACCGGCACATCCGACCGAGACCGGTTCTCCCAATCGCTCCGTAAAAACAACCTAATCGGGTCGATATCTTACGTAAAGAGTACTTCTGCAACGACCACGTTCTTTTTATGCGACCCCAGATTTTCACCCGGTATTTCGCAAAACCTAAAGAATGTGAATGTTCTGATTTCTATACAAATCGAGTAATCCTGAATTTGGGTCTAGTTCGGTCACTAATGTATCCAAGGCATTGATGTCGCAAATCTTGTATCGGTTGGCAGTATTGAGTTTCTCGCAAATAGTAAGTGAAACCAATCGTTTTGAGACGCTGATCATAGCTCTTTTCATCTGGGCTATTTCCCAGTCCACTTCCGTAATTCCTTTTTGCACATCGAGGTATCTAGTTCCCAAAAAACATATATCTGCCTTAATATCCGACAACATGTTAATAGAACCTCCTCCAGTAGCCAATTGTGACCCCCTTGACATCTTGCCGCCTATGAAAAATACATCATAACGACTTGAAGCACTATTCAACAATTCGATGGCCATTGGCAGGCTGGGGGTAAAAAAGGTAAGGTCCATTTTTTTAGGAAGCAGCTTTGCCAACTCCAAATTAGTCGACCCCCCACTTAACAGTACCACGTCACCTTTTTTAAGTAGGGATATCCCTTTTTGAGCAATGATGGATTTGTTGCCCTGTTCATAAACCTCCCTAGTGCGATCGGTATAGATGTTGAATCCGTTCGATATGGCCCCACCATGCACTTTTCTCAACTTCTTTTGTGCATCAAGCTCTTTTACATCCCTGCGAACTGTGTCCGTAGAAACTTTCAGGATTCCCGCCAGATCGTTCAAAAGAACTCGGTTGTGAATATGTACCTCATTCAGGATAATCTGATGTCTGTTTTTTTTTTCCAACTAGAAATAATTTAAGTATTTACAATACTATGGATAAAATCTGAATCTTAATAATGCCTTATAAAACGGCAAAATTAGAATAATGTTTAAAAATTATCAATATTTAATTAAAATTGCAACTTTTTATTGCAATTAAAAGTTGCAAATAAAAAAATATTTTCCTAGGTTTGATAAGAATCTACTCATAAAAACACTATTATGAAAAAAACTTATTATCAGCTATCAGCACTATTGATGGTGTTCTTTGTGCAATTCTCATTTGCACAATCAGTAACCATTTCGGGTACCGTTTCCGATCAGGACGGGGTTCCATTGTCAGGAGCGAGTGTTCTTGTCAAGGGTACTTCTGCCGGAGGTATTGCCGATTTTGACGGAAATTTTAACATTAAAGTAAACGATGCCGAAGGAAAGACTTTGGTTGTAAGCTATTTGGGCTACCTAACATCAAGAACAGTATTGACCGGGGGAGACCAGGCGGTTAACGTTCAACTAGCAGAGGATGTAAATGCTTTGGACGAGGTAATTATTGTAGGTTCTTCAATTACACAAGAACGTAAAAAATTAGGTAATGCAATTACTACGGTAAAAGCTGCTGTATTGAACCAAGCAGCCCCTTTGAACATTACTTCCTCCTTACAAGGTAAAGTTCCTGGCGCTCAGATTACTCAAAATTCAGGAGATCCAGCTGGTGGTTTTTCCATTAGGCTAAGGGGTCCAAGTACAATTAAGGGGTCCTCAGAACCCTTGTATGTAGTAGACGGAGTTATAGTTAGCAACCTCACCACCAACGTAACCAACTTAAACGTTAGTTCAGGCGATGCAAGTCCTGGGCAAAACAGGATGGTGGATATCAACCCAAATGATATTGAAAACATAAACATCTTGAACGGATCTGCGGCCGCGGCAATTTACGGTTCACGGGCATCCAACGGCGTTGTGGTCATTACCACAAAAACAGGTGTCAATACCTTTGGGGAAGGTCCTGAGATGTTCTTTAAGAGTACACTTAACGTAAACTACCTGAGAAAACGATTAGATCTTAACCTACGTGGCGAGGAATTTGAAACCGTAGCAACAGGTGGTCTTGCCGGAAGATTGTGGCCGATTTTTGGTTTTGATCCCGTTAGCGGAGATCTTACTACTTTCAGAAACCTATCTTCTAACAAATTTGATACTACACGATATGACTATCAGGATCAAATTTTCCAGACAGGCATTGGTACCGATAATTATTTTTCAATTCGTAATGGAAATGATAAAATGTCATATATGGGTTCCGTAGGTTATCTTTCCAATGAGGGTATTATAAGGAATACCCAGTTCAATAGATTTTCTGGACGATTTAATTTTAAGCATAACGTTGCTGATTGGGTCTCTTATGATTTGGGGGTATATTTTGCTCGCAGTACATCAGATGAAAAACCGGATGGCAACGTGTTCTGGAGTCCCATCAATTCTATGAACATTACGAACAATACTTTTGATATTACTCAACGTGATGCCAGTGGAAATTTACAGGCCGTGGAGAATACAAGGGTAAATCCATTATCCATTATAGAGGATTTTGATATTACCCAAAAAGTAAATCACTTTATCCCGAGCTTACACGTAAAACTAAACCCTTTTGAAAATTTCACCATCGATCAAATATTTGGTGTGGACACCTACAATCAAAAAGGAAATATATTCATTCCTCTGTATCCGTACCCCAACGTTAACCCTGCTTATTTTGACCAAGGTTATTTAGGTAGTGCAGAAGCCAAGATCTTTAATTGGAACTATGACATTAATGCCATATACGACATAGACATCAGTTCCAAATTAAACTCGAATACCACACTAGGATACAGTTTTCAATCAAGTGAATTAACATTTACTGGGGATCAAGGAAGAGATTTAGACGGGAACAACGACCCAACGGTACCCTTACAGACCTTTCCGATAGATTCCAAATTGGATATATATGGAGTGTTCCTTCAAGAAACATTGTCATATGACGACAAACTTTTTCTAACACTTGCAGGTAGAATAGATGGTGCTACAAATTTTGATGTGGATGAAAGAACAAATTTTTATCCAAAAATTTCAGGTTCCTATGTGCTGTCGAACGAATCGTATTGGAACAGCAATTTAATTAATTCCGCAAGGTTAAGGGCATCATATGGGGAGGCAGGTAATTTAACGGCCATTAGTCCCTTCGAACGTTTTGCGAGCTACACGCCCAATGACTTTTTGGGTGGTTCAACTTTACAACAAAATAATAGATTGGGCAATTTAAGTTTAAGGCCTGAGCGTACCAAAGAATTTGAGGTAGGTACCGATTTAAGCTTTTTGGACAACAGGGCAAGTTTACTTTTTACTTACTATAGGCAAAACGTGGAAGATTTAATCGTAAGTCGAGTACTAGCACCTTCCATTGGTGGTGCTAGCAGAACCGAAAATGTAGGTACCATGCGAAACAACGGCATCGAGTTTTATGCAAGAGTAACTCCCGTAAAAACAGAGGATTTTACTTGGAATTTAAGCATGAACTATAGTAGCAATAGAAATGAGGTATTAAGCACAATTGGAGGGGACATTACAATTGCTACCGTTTCGGGTGCACCCCCAGTAGTACAGGAAGGGCAACCTTTAGGTGTCTTCTTTGGTACTTACTTTGCCAAAGACGATAGCGGTGAGTTGATATTGTCCGGTCCTTCTGCCAACGGGGCACCAGAGGGTGTGCCACAACCTGAACGTGGCGATTTGGCCACGGGAACGCCACAACGGGATGCCAGCGGACAGCCGACGGGCGATGTGCTAAGAAAAGTAATCGGCGACCCTAACCCTGATTATATCATGGGTCTAGGAACCGATTTACAATACAGGCGATTTACCTTTTCCATGCTTTGGGAAGGTGTACAAGGCTTTGATATTTTTGATGCCGATAAGAGAACACGACAAGGTGTAGGTTTAGGTAAGCTTGCAGAACAAGAGTTAACAGGTGAACTCCCAAGGGGTTACATTGCCGGTATTTATCCTATTGAAGAGTTTAGGATGGAGGATGGCTCTTTTTGGAAATTAAGGGAACTGGCTATTGGATATAAATTTCCATCTTTATTTAGTGATCATTTAAAGAATGTTAGAGTATCACTTATTGGCAGGAACCTGATTTCAATTGATGACTTTTTCAGTTATGACCCGGAGACCAATGCTGGTGGTCAATCCAACCTTTTAAGGGCAGTTAATTTTGGTAATTCACCAATTCCTGCCTCAATAGCTGTCTCATTAAGTGCTAACTTCTAAAAAAACAGAAATGAAAAACATAAGAACAATATTTACGTTTATGCTAATTTTCGGTTTTATCGCTTCATGTGACACCGAATATTTGGACCCGAACTCCACATTGGAACCTGATGTGGTAAATAGTACAGAAAATTTGATACGACTCATTAATGGTGTGCAACAACGATGGAGTACCGATCGAGCTGGTATTATTTATAACTATACCCACATTTCTGGGCTTAACACAAAAGAACTACGTTTGTTGAACCCGGGGAACCTTGCTGAAAATGAAATCCTTTTAGGAGGTAACGACGTTAACGGTGGTAATGGAATACTTAACAATATGTGGACGAATTCCATGCTTGCCCGTAAAGAAGCTACTACGGTTATCGATGCCGCCGACGTTGCATCTGGAGGTGATACATCGGTTGCGAATTCGCTAAAAGCCTATGGGTTATTCTATAGGGCTTTGGTACATGGTACATTGATCCAAGTATTTGAGAGCATACCTTTGGAAATTGTCGATGACGCCCCTTTTGTAAGTCGTATGGCCGTATTAGAGGATGCTATCGAAGATTTGGAAGAAGCAAAAAGCTACATCGATGCCGGACTTTCATCTACCGTTACATCAGATGTACTAGGTTCAGTTGACCTTGCAAACTCGGTCAATGCGTTATTGGCCCGCTTCAATCTAATGGCAGGCAATAACACGGATGCAATTACGGCGGCAAATGCCGTTGACCTTGCCGCTACCTCCGAGTGGGAATTTGATGCCGCCATACCCAATCCACTCGCGTTTTGGTTCGGTTCTCAGAACGTTACACAAGCGAGGGATATTAGTTTCGGATTACCTGCTGCGTTAGAACCAGATGCAGAGGATGATCGCGTGCCTTTTTATGTAACTGCCGAAGATTTTACGGTACCGTTACCAGATTATCAAGTGGTAGGGTTCTTTAATGATAATTTAGACAGGATTCCAGTATACCTCCCAGGGGAAATTAGCTTAATAAAAGCTGAGGCCTATGCCAGGGAAAACGATTTGGTGAACGCAGTCATAGAGCTTAATAATGTTCGTACAAAAACTGCTGTGGAAGATGCCTTTGGGTTGGGAGCTGATCTACCGGCATACAGTGGGTCATTAACACAAGATGCTATTTTGGAAGAGATTTACAGGAACAGGCGAATCGAACTTTACTTGAGCGGTCTGGCTCTTGAGGATACTAGAAGGTTCGGAAGGCCTGGGGCCACAGATCCGAACCCGGAAAGAAACCGAAATTACTATCCATACCCTAATGCGGAAAGGGACAACAATACAAATACCCCTACAAATCCTTCTTCATAAAAAAGTAAAGTAGTAATTGAGTTGAGTTTGAGTTAGTTGTTAGGGGCGGCCATTTAGCCGCCCCTGACTATATAGGAATTTTATCAAGTACATATTATTTAAAAATCATTTATTATGCCAAAAGTCGCTACCGGTCTTGATGTATTGTTAAAAGATGTTGACCTACAAAAAAGGTTCAAGGGAAACATTGCGTTGCTGTGCCATAATGCATCCATTGCCTATGACTATTCCCATGCAGCGTTGAGGTTCAAGGAATTGTTCGGGTCTCGATTTATCAAAATTTTTGGGCCACAACATGGTTTTGCTACTGATGTGCAGGACAACATGATTGAATCTAATCATTTTATCCATCCTCATTTTAATATCCCTGTATATTCCCTATACTCCGAAACACGCACACCTACCGATGAAATGTTGGAGAATATAGATCATTTTTTTATCGACCTGCAAGACGTAGGTTGCAGAATGTATACCTATATCTACACCCTTACCCTCCTACTGGAAAAATGTGCAGGAAAAGATATCGACATCATCGTACTCGACCGACCGAATCCGATTAACGGAATAGACCTTGAAGGAAATATTTTGGAACACGAATTCAAATCGTTCATTGGATTTCATCCCCTGCCAGTTCGTCACGGACTAACCTTGGGGGAGGTAGCTTTATTGCATCAAAAGATGTGGACAAGGTCAAAAGCAAATCTTCAGGTAATACCGATGAAGAACTGGCAACGGGAAATGTATTTTGAGGATACCAAATTGCCATGGGTATTGCCTTCACCGAATCTATCAAGACCCGAAAGTACGCTAACCTTCCCAGGCGCTGTTCTTTTTGAAGGAACAATGTTAAGTGAAGGACGTGGTACCACACAACCTTTGGAAATTGTGGGGCATCCTAAAATTGAACCTTTTGGTCTATTTGCCGATTATTTGGAAGAAACAATCAAAAATTCAGGCTTGAATGGTCTTGCATTACGACCGATTACCTTTCTCCCTACTTTTCAAAAACATTCGGACAAGGTCTGTGGCGGGTTCCAAATTCATATTACGGACAAGAAAATCTTCAAGCCATGGAGAACAGGACAGTTCTTACTGAGGGAACTGTATAAACATTTAGGAAGTGAGTTCGAATGGAAAGCCCCACCCTATGAATATAATTATGATCATAAACCTATCGATATCATTAATGGCTCAGACAAATTGAGGCATTGGGTGGAGCAAAATGAATCCTTGGAAATGTTGGATTCTTTTGAAGCGTTGCATGAATTTGAAAAGATAGCCAAAGAAATAAGATTATATTGATTACTTGACTCGCTAAAATACCCTATAAAATGAATCCATTTTTCGTTTTGGCCATTATCGTCATCTACTTTGCCCTGTTAATGGTAATATCCCATTTTACCTCTCGCAACAGCAGCGATGAATCTTATTTTACGGGAGACAGGCAATCCCCATGGTTTTTGGTGGCTTATGGTATGGTCGGGGCCGGTCTTTCAGGGGTAACCTTTGTATCGCTGCCGGGAATGGTAGGAAACAATAATTTTTACTTTTATCAATTCATCCTCGGAAACGTAGTGGGATATTTGTTCATCACGTTCGTACTAATTCCAATATATTATCAATTAAGATTGGTTTCCATCTATTCCTATCTTAGCGAAAGGTTTGGAAATAGAACGTACAAAACCGGATCGCTGTTCTTTTTGGTATCACAGTCGTTTGGTGCGGCACTGCGTTTGCTGTTGGCAGCGAAAATCCTTCAATTTGCCTTTTTTGACAAGCTAGGCGTTCCGTTTGTACTAAGCGTTATCATCATTTTGCTTTTGGTATGGCTCTATACGAACAAATCGGGTATCAAAACAATTGTCTGGACAGATACCATGCAGACCACTTTTCTCATTTTAGGGGCCGTTATAACGATTTATACTATAATTTCTTCCTTGGATCTTTCAGTGGGACAAGCGGTACAAAAAGTGATGGAACATCGGTATTTTGATATTTTCAATTGGAACGACAAGTCTAGTAATAATTTTTACAAACAGTTCATAGCGGGAATCCTAGTGGCTATTGCCATGATAGGATTGGATCAAAATATGATGCAAAAGACATTGACCTGTAAAAACAGGTGGGACGCACAGAAAAACACATTGACTTATAGCTTTATTTTGGCAATTACACAATTTCTGTTTATGGGCTTGGGAGTGCTACTGTACATTTACGCCGAGAATCACGGAATTACTTTGCCCATTGGCAAAAATGGAGCACTTTTGGATACCGACACGCTCTTCCCTGATTTGGCATTGAACCACCTAGGATTATTTGCCGGGATATTCTTTCTATTAGGGATAATAGCGGCATCCTTTTCCAGTGTGGATTCTGCCTTGACGGCGCTGACCACGTCGTTTACCTATGATTTTCTCGATATCTCCCACAAATCGAGTAAGGAAAGAAAAAAGTTGAAAAACTGGGTACTCTTAGGGTTTTCCGGGGTAATATTTATAATAATGATAGCATTTTCCAATATTAGGGGCGATGTCATTTCCCTTATATTCGAAGTAGCCGGTTATACCTACGGGCCGCTTTTAGGCCTCTACTTATTCGGTATATTCACACAGATCAAAGTGAAGGATAAGTTCGTCCCCATAATATGTGTATTGGCTCCTTTAGTCACTTATCTATTTAGTGCATATTTTAAAAAAGTCTATGATTTTGATTTTGGGTTTATAAACATAGCCGTAAACGGTATGTTAACAATTTTAGGACTATTACTAATCAAAAAGAAATAAATGGAATCGAAGAAACTCACAACTGAAGAATCCTCCAACTACACTGGTCTTGAAAAAATGAGCACTTTGGAGTTGTTGACCAATATAAATAATGAAGATAAATCGGTTCCATTAGCACTTGAAAAGGCCATTCCTAGAATAAGGAAATTCGTGGATATCGTCGCTGCAAAAATGAGTGCAGGCGGAAGGCTATTTTATATTGGAGCAGGAACCAGTGGACGGTTGGGAGTTCTTGACGCCTCTGAATGTCCCCCTACTTTCGGGGTATCCGATGATTGGATAATAGGGATTATAGCGGGAGGTGATAGTGCTTTGAGGAAGGCAGTGGAAAATGCCGAAGACGATACTGGGCAAGCTTGGAAAGATCTTCAAAAGTTAGCGATATGTGAAAATGATGTGCTTTTGGGCATTGCGGCTTCAGGCTCTACCCCATATGTTATTGGTGGACTGCAAGAAGCTAGAAAGAATAATGTAATTACTGGAAGTATCTCTTGCAACCAAGATTCGCCCTTATCGTCGTATGCCGACTATCCCATCGAACTTATCGTAGGCCCAGAATTTGTAACGGGGAGCACGAGGATGAAGTCAGGAACTGCACAGAAACTGGCTTTGAATATGATTTCTACCACGGTAATGATAAAGTTGGGCAGAGTACTCGGAAACAAAATGGTTGATATGCAGCTATCGAATAAAAAGTTAATTAATCGGGGTATTAGAATGCTTATGGATGAGCTTCATATGGATGAAAAAGTGGCAAGTCAACTGTTGGAAAAACATGGAAATGTTAGGAACATCTTGGATATGTACAGCTCAAAATTCTTAGGTAAAATTGTACCATAAAACGGCCTTATTATGGGGCCGTTTTCCGAAAGTGTAAATCATTTTTCTAGGGTGTCCCATTCGTGGTCTCTTTTAGTGGTTTCGTCAATTAACCTTTTTCGAGACACTTTATGGTTTGTGAAAGCCTAAACACTATTACTAAATATTTAAATCCAACTCAGGAATTAGATTAGCCGCTTCCTTCATTTTTTCGTCTATAATCTTAGTATAGATTTCTGTGGTTCGGATTTCTTTATGCCCTAATCGTTTCGAGACTGTATAAATATCTGCACCGTTCTCAAGTAGGAGTACTGCATTAGTATGTCTTGCACTATGAAAAGTAATATGTTTAGTAATTCCCGCCTTCATGCACCATCTGAGAATTTCGGTATTGTAAACGGCACCATATTTTAAACCTCTAAAAACTCTATCACTTTCGTTTGCCCGCTTTCCTAGTAGTTTTCTTGATTGCTCTGAAACGTAAAGATATTCAAGTCCGTCAGTTTTCTTTTGTCTAAATATAATTCTTGAGCCTGTATCTTCATCGCGAACCTCCGACCATTTTAATTTATCAATATCACTCCATCTTAGCCCTGTAAGACAACTAAAAATAAAAGCGTTCTTTAGTATAGGGTACTTACACTCGGCTTGTGTCATAGCCTGTAATTCTGAATAGGTTAAGTATTCCCTTGTAGATTCGCCCTGCTCAAAACCTTTAACCGACCGCAGTACATTTTCTTCCAAATAATTTTCGGTGTAGGCTTCTCGTAAGGCTGCTTTAAACTTATTGAAATAGGTGTATTTCGAATTTTGGGATAGGGGAGTATCGCTCTTAGTTTTAGCTTTGGTGTTCAAATATCGCTTAAACCCTTTGACAAAATCAGTATCAATATCCTTCAGCTGTTTATGGGCAGGACAATATCTTTCGATGTGTTTTAGAGCTGCATCCCAATTACCATAATTTGCTTTGGTTTCAAAGCGGTCTTCTTTAAGCTGCTCATAGTACTCCAAAAAGGTTAATTCTCCCTTCTTATCGTTCTTAATTTTGTATTTCCCTTGAATGTATTCAGCCTTTCTTATTGCTAGTATATTTTCGGCTAACTGAAGCGTTTCTTTATTCTTTCTTTTTTCCTCTGCATTTGCGGGACTATCAAAAACATATTGTTTGAGGTATTCGAATTTTCGCAGATGTTTTTTAACCCCATTTTTATCTATACGATAACCATTGTAGAATTCAAGAAATAAACTGGATTTTCCGTTTTTTAATTTTTTCTGCTTTAGATTGATTTTCATAACAAGAAGTTTTGAGGTGTAATTTTTCCATCTTTTGAGTTAAAAAATTAAACGAGGTGTAAAAATGGTGTAATAAATGTATGAAAATAGGAGATTAAGAGAAAGAGAAAATAAAAATACTTTTCAACAACTTATTGATTTACAGTCATATGAAACCAAATTAAACCATTTAAGACCAAATGAAATACTTATTTATTTCCCGATACAGAAATTTGCAAAGATATTGCCTAGTAATTCATCATTTGTAACTTGTCCTGTAATTTCACCTAGGTGGTAAAGTGCTTCACGTACATCTATAGCCATAAGGTCGCTTGGAAGATTTTCTTTCATACCAAATTGTACTTTTTCAATTTCTTCTAAAGCTTTGAGCAAAGAATTGTAGTGACGTGTATTAGTCACTATTGTCTCATTATTACGTAATGCACCTGTATTTACAAATTCAAGAAGACTGTTTCTTAATTCTTCAACTCCTTCACCAGTTTTTGCAGACAGATATTTAACGTCATGCAAATACTCGTTAATCCTAATTTTATCAGTTTCGGAAAGTGTATCTGCTTTGTTTATTAAGAGAACCAAAGGTTTCAGAGGATTCTTATTCTTAATTTTCTCATAATCAATTACAATGTTTTTTAATTTTTGGTCGTCGGCTAAAAGTTTTGAACCATCTACCAATAATAAAATTACTTGGGCTTGTTCAATCTTTTCGAATGTCCGTTTTATACCCATTCCTTCAATAACATCTTCTGTTTCACGTATTCCAGCGGTGTCAATGAACCTAAAGCCGATTCCTCCAATAGCTATTTCATCTTCTATTGTATCTCGAGTAGTACCAGCAATATCCGAGACTAAGGCCCGCTCTTCATTTAAAAAGGCATTAAGTAACGTAGATTTACCAACATTAGGTTCACCTACAATTGCAACCGGAATTCCATTTTTAATCACATTTCCTACTGCAAATGAATCAATCAAGCTTTTTAATACTTTTTGAATACGTGTCAAAAGTTCTTTGAACTGAGTACGATCTGCAAATTCTACATCTTCTTCAGAAAAGTCGAGTTCTAGCTCAATAAGAGAAGCAAAGTTGAGCAATTCGGCCCGTAGGTTTTTAATTTCGTTACTGAATCCTCCACGCATCTGTTGAACAGCAATTTGATGGCTAGCTGCATTATCACTAGAAATAAGGTCGGCAACTGCTTCAGCTTGGCTTAAATCCATTTTACCGTTCAAAAATGCTCTTAAAGTAAACTCACCTGCATCTGCAGTTCTGCAACCATTTCTAAGAAATAACTGAATAATCTGTTGTTGAATATAAGGGGATCCGTGACACGAAATTTCTATTACATTTTCGCCAGTATATGAATTCGGATTCTTAAATATCGAAACCAGCACTTGATCTAGTACATTTTTACCATCTTTTATATAACCTAAATGTATTGTATGACTTTTCTGTTCTGCGAGTTTTTTACCTGAAATTGAATCAAAGTGATTGGAGGCAATAGAAATTGCATCTTCACCAGAAAGTCTAATAATTGCAATGGCTCCTGAACCTGCCGGAGTGGCTAATGCTACTATAGTATCTGTTTGAATCATCTTGCAAAAATAATCAATTATTAACTGTTGTAGTTTTCTTAATTTAAATGCATTTTGTTTTAAATGTATAATTATATACTAATTTTGCATGGTATAAAATAATAAGATTAGATGAAGAAATTTATTGTATTACTGGTGTTAGTTTTAACTTATTCAATTGGGTATGCTCAAGATGACTCTAATGAATCAATAATTAAGAGTACTATTGAACAGCAAAATGAATTGGAACAGGTTAAAAAGAAAGTAGAAAAATCTGAAGCAAAAGCTGAAAAAGAAAAAAAGCAAGCAAAGGAATTAAAGAAACAAGAGAAATTAAAGAAGCAAGTTGATTCTAAATCAAAAGCTATTGACAAGCAAAAAAAGCAAATAGAAAAATTGCAAAATCAACTTGAAAAAGGAAAATTGAAAGGAATTCTTTCGCCTGTGAATATTGAGAAAGCAGATGATAAAATCGTTAAGATTCAAATGAAAGTTATGAAGGATCAAGAGAAACTAAAAAAGCTAAAACGTAAAATGTAGAAGTTGATAATTTGTAACAAATTGAACTTTTATTCGTCTTATTTATAGTATTCATCTAAAATCAATCAAAAATGGAACTTGTAAATAAACACGCAGTAGTAATTCGTGAGGACCGTAATCTTTTGGTCATTACACATTTATCTCAATATTTAGATTTTATAACAGGATTTGGCGGACTCATTGTACCGTTGGTAATTTGGTTAACAACTAAAGATTCTGTTGTTGGCATGGAAGAGCATGGTAAATCTGTCATCAATTTTCAATTGACTTTAATATTATATCTAGTAATTGGTATACCAGGAATTATATTCTTTGGTCTTGGAATTTTATTATTGATTTTTGCAGGCGTATTATCGATTGTTATGCCAGTGGTAAATGCAGTAAAAGCAAGTAATGGAGAGTCACCAAGTTATTTTGGTACAATACGATTTATTTCTTAAGAAAAGTATAAAAAGAGGCAAATATAAAAAGGATGCAATTGATATCAATTGCATCCTTTTTATTAAATGATAATCTCCTATTTAGTTATTAAGCATAACAGGCATTACCAACATAGTAACGTATTCACCTTCATCTAAACCATCAGTAGGGGTAAGAATACCTGCACGGTTTGGTAAACTCATTTCTAAAGAAACTTCATCTGAATTTAAATTATTCAGCATTTCAGTTAAGAATCTCGAGTTAAAACCAATTTGCATATCATCACCTTGGTATGAACAAGTTAATCTTTCTTCCGCTTTATTAGAGTAATCGATATCTTCAGCTGATATGTTTAATTCAGCACCAGCTATTTTTAAACGTATTTGATGCGTTGTTTTATTAGAGAAAATCGAAACCCTTTTTACTGAACTTAAAAATTGATTTCTTGCTATAGTAAGTTTGTTTGGATTCTCTTTTGGTATAACTGCTTCGTAATTTGGGTATTTACCATCAATTAATCTACAAATCAATTCTGTTTCTTCGAAGCTGAATTTTGCATTACTATCATTGTATTCTATTAGCACATCAGATTCACTACCAGCTAATATTCCTTTTAATAAGGTTAATGGTTTCTTAGGCATTATAAATTCTGCCACTTGAGTTGCAGTAACATCTGTACGTTGGTATTTTACCAATTTATGAGCATCAGTTGCAACGAAAGTTAAATTTTCAGGAGAAAATTGGAAAAAGACTCCGCTCATCACAGGTCTTAAATCATCATTTCCTGCTGCGAAAATTGTTTTGTTAATTGCTGTAGCTAATATATCTCCAAGTAATGTTGTTGAACTTGGACTCGATAATTCTACTGCTTTTGGGAATTCAGCTCCATCAGCATATGCTAATGCATATTTACCGTGATTAGAACTAATTTCTACTGTATTATTATCCTCAACCACAAAAGTAAGTGGTTGTTCAGGAAATGTTTTCAATGTTTCTAAAAGCAACCTTGCTGGCACAGCAATAGTCCCTTCACTATCTGAATCTACTTTTATTACCGAACTCATTGTAGTTTCTAGGTCAGAAGCAGAAACAGTTAGTTTATCCTTTTGCAAATCAAATAGAAAATTATCTAAGATTGGTAGCGTATTACTGTTGTTGATAACGCCTCCTAAAATTTGAAGTTGTTTTAGCAAATAGGTACTTGAAACTATAAATTTCATTCTTTAATTTTTATTGATATTATTCCTATAATAATTTAGGACAATAGGTTTAAACTCCTAATTGTTGGCAGTTTTCGATACCAACAAAGATATTTTAATTGGTCTTTTTAAGGAAACAAACTTATTAACACTTTATATGGCATATAGTAGTACTGTATCACTTGTAATTACTAGATAATACTTATTAATATAAGGTTTGTAAAATAGTTATTAACTTTTGAGTTAATTGATGATTAGAATAAAAAGTTTCAAATACGTTTTGAATCTTACTTTATACTTATTCAAAATCAACCATTATTGTATCCCTATAATCAAGTCCCAATAGAGTAGAGGCACCACCAACTGTTGTTAAATTACTTTTATAAATAGCTAGTTCTATATATTCAGAAGAATTAAAAATGGCCAATAAATCACCAGCACTTTTTCGTTGGTTTTTATCAATGCTATAATCGATGAAATCATTATATGCTTTATGAATTTGACTAATTTTATGATTTCTTACCAAAAGCTTATAGTCTCTTCCATTGCGGTAGGCGTCGAAAAGATTTTTACGAATATTGGTAATTACATTGCCATAGTTGTCAATATAAATAACACTTCCAATAATTTTTTTTCCATCCTCAACAATCCTTGGAGAGAATTCTCTCAAAGTGTTTAATTCTGCAAAGGGTTTACCGACTATTTCAAGCGTTCCACCTCGTGCAATATGACAAGCTACTTGAATAAAAACGTTTAGTACGGGAAATGAATTTGCAATAGAATCGGGTAAATTTATTTCAACGACTTTTTCAGGAGTCATTTCTGATGTGATAAGACCAATGACACCAGTGTTCGCGCTTATAAAATAATGACCATTAACTAGAGCAACTATGTGCTTGTTATCTGGGGTCTCTTCAGAATCAACGCCTACAATATGTATAGTGCCTTTCGGAAAACTTTTATAAGAATTAGAAAGTATGTATGCACACTCTTGAATATTGAATGGCATGATGTCATGTGAAATGTCAACAATTTTAGCATCGGGTAATTCACTATAGATAGAGCCCTTCAAAACAGCTACGAAGTGATCTTTAAGTCCAAAATCTGTGGTTAGGGTGATGATTGCCATACAGCAATGTTGATATGTTTTTGATTAATCAAACTTAAAATTTGCTTAAATTTGATATACAAAATTAAACAAAAAATCAGCGATTAGAAACTAATCTTCGCTAACTATAAATCTTATTAAAACAGACTGTTTGAACGAAATTATTCTAGAACTTACCGAAATAAGCCCAAGAGAGTTTTTTGGGCAACAAAACGAGCATATAGATTTATTGAAAAAGTATTTTCCCAAGCTTAAAATAGTTGCCCGCGGCAATAAAATTAAGGCTTTCGGTGATGAAGAATTATTGGAGGAATTTGAAAAACGTTTCGATTTACTTACTCAATATTTTATAAAATATAATAAGTTAGATGAGAATAGTATTGAACGTATACTAACAAGTACTGAAGATGATGAGACTAAATCATCTGCTTACAGTGGAGAAACATTAGTTCACGGTGTTAGTGGTCGTTTAATTAAAGCTCAAACAGCCAATCAAAGACGCTTGGTCGATGCTTCACGAAATAATGATATGGTTTTTGTTGTAGGGCCTGCCGGTACCGGTAAAACATATACTTGTGTTGCTTTGGCGGTAAAGGCATTAAAAGAAAAGCAGGTAAAGAAGATAATTCTAACAAGGCCTGCTGTTGAGGCTGGTGAGAATTTGGGGTTTTTACCTGGTGATTTAAAAGAAAAACTTGATCCTTACATGCAACCACTTTATGATGCTTTGCGCGATATGATCCCTGCAGAGAAATTGGCTCATTATATAGAGAATGGCACCATACAGATTGCTCCTATGGCATTTATGAGAGGTAGAACTTTAGATAATGCTTTTGTGATTCTAGATGAAGCACAAAATACTACCCATGCACAAATGAAAATGTTTCTGACACGAATGGGCAAGAATGCGAGATTTTTAATTACAGGAGATCCAGGGCAAATCGATTTGCCTCGTAGAACAATTTCAGGCCTAAAAGAAGCCTTGCTAATTTTACAGAATGTAGAAGGTATAGAAGTAATTTATTTAGATGATAAAGATGTAATTCGCCATAAGCTTGTTAAAAAAGTTATTGACGCCTATAAAACTATTGAACACCACAATTAAATAATAACATGTCGAATAATACTGTTTACGAAACAAATTTCACTTTTCCAGGTCAAAAGAATGTATATATAGGCAAGGTAAGAGCTGTATATACTCTTGAGAACGATAAGTTAGTGATGGTCGCTACAGATAGGTTGTCTGCATTTGATGTGGTAATGCCAAAGGGTATCCCTTACAAGGGGCAGATTCTAAACCAAATAGCGACACAAATGATGGCTGCTACTGAAGATATTGTGCCTAATTGGTTAACGGCAACACCTGATCCAAATGTTGCAATAGGTGTTGCCTGTGAGCCATTTAAAATTGAAATGGTTATACGAGGATATTTATCTGGACATGCAGCTAGAGAGTATAAAGCTGGTAAAAGAATACTTTGCGGAGTTAATATGCCTGAAGGGATGAAGGAAAATGATAAATTTCCGAATCCAATTATAACCCCTGCCACGAAAGCTGAAATGGGTGATCATGATGAGGATATTTCAAGAGAGGATATTCTAAGTAAAGGGATAGTGTCGTCAGATGATTATGAAGTACTTGAAAAGTATACATATGCTCTCTTTGAAAGAGGTACGAAAATCGCTGCGGAAAGAGGGTTGATTTTGGTAGATACCAAATATGAATTCGGTAAAACAAAAGAAGGAGAAATTGTTTTAATAGATGAAATTCATACACCTGATTCTTCTAGATATTTTTATTCAGATGGTTATCAGAAAAGACAGGATAGTAACGAACCTCAAAAGCAACTTTCTAAAGAATTTGTGCGTCAATGGCTGATTGAAAATAACTTTCAAGGTTTAGAGGGGCAAACTGTACCAGAAATGACCGATGAATATATTGAATCTGTATCGGAACGTTATATAGAGTTGTATGAGCATATTACAGGTGAGTCATTTGTAAAAGCCGATACTACTCATATATATGACCGTATTAATAGAAATGTGCTTAATTATCTAGAAAGTCTTTAGGTATTACTTAGTTAACATTTTAAGGGAGAAATTTTTCTTTTCTTTTAAGCGAGAAATAATTTTTAAAAAGGCAACTGCAGTTATGTATGCATCACCAAGTGCTGTATGTCTGTCCTTTTTTGAGATTGAAAATTTTTCGGCTAACTCATCAAGGGTGTAGTTTGTTTTTGGTTGTACTAAGTATGATTTTATTAAGGTTTTTCTGTAAAGGACACCTGTGTCTAAAACTTTATTTTTTAGTTCAGGTAGTCCATTACGTCGTAAAGCGCTATTTAGCATTCCCATATCAAACCCAGCATGATGTGCCACTATTATTGAATTTTCAACATAATCTAAGAACTTTTCTAACGTTAATATTTCACTGATACAAATGCGCGGACCATTTTTTAAAAGTCCGTGAACATGTACACTTTCTTTATGATATATTTGCTGTTGCAGGTAGATATCTAAAACATCTTGAACCGAAATTGTTTCTCGTTTTATCTTTACTGCTCCGATTGATAATATGCGGTCTTCATAAAAACTAAAACCGGTTGTTTCGGTATCTAAAACAACGAATGTCAACTCGTTGAAATCTTTTGGTATAGGTTTCTTGAATTGATTTTCGTAGGTCTTCCAAAATTCAGGTAGGTTAGTATATGATTTTTTGAATAATCCCATTATCCTAAAATATTAGCAACTTTAAAACGCAACGTAATTAATTCCTGAATTTCTTTGATGGCTTTAAAAGTGCGTTTCAGTTTCATTTTTTCTTGCTTTGTCAATTGCTCTAATTCAATAAACCGACCAGAATCGTGATGCAGTAAACCTTGTCGTGTTCGGAACTTTAATAAAGCCTTTGTAGCATAGGAACAGGCTAAATAAAGCTCATGGTTATTGGGTTCTAATTCTGCCAATTTTTCATAACGCTCCCAAGTATTACTAATTCCTTTTACCGAGTGTGATAAAATCAGAACCCTTGCAGCATCAATTAAGGGTCTCAGTGCTCTACTTTTTAAGTCGAAGAAGTCTTTGTGTTGGCCATCTTGTTCTACCACAAATTGTCTGAAAAAACCTGTTGGTGAAGGGCTTTGTAGCGCCCCATTGGCTAAATGAACTAAGAAAATCGGATATTTTTGGACAGTTCTAAATATATGCTCAGACATGTTATCTAATAAGCTACGTTCGCCGAAAGATAAACTATAATCGAAAAATATAGATGACATAAGTACTTCGTTCGGGCCAGGATTACTGATCCAATAAGACAGTTTGTTTTTCCACTCCTGTAAGCTTAAACACCATTTAGGGTTAGAAGCCATCATATCTGCAGGGCAGTATTCATATCCTATTGTATTTAATCCTTTGGTGATTTTTTTAGATAGATTTAAAAAGTAGGTTGTTGTTTTGGGTAAATCTTCTTCAGGTACATCTTCAAAAACTAACGCATTATCTTGATCAGTATGTAATAATTGTTCACTTCTACCTTGGCTGCCCAATGCAAGCCAAGCAAACTTAACCGGCGGTGGATTCTTCATTTTTGTCAATGAAATTTCAACAACTTGTTTGATACATGTATCATTAAGTTCTGAGATAATTTTAGCGATTAATCCTAAGGGAATATTTTGTTCTAAATAGCCATTTAAAAGCACCATGACACTTTTTCTGAGTTGCTTTATTTTTTTAATTTTTTGAGTACGCTTAATTGCTTTGACCAATACGGCAGGGTTATCCCCTAAAGAGACCATTACATCATGCTTAGACAATATTCCAAGTGGTTTTGTATTTGTTGTACCATCTTCTGTTATAACTAAATGACTAATACTGCTTTTCATCATAGCCATTTGTGCCTGTGTAATAGTCAGCTTTCTGGGGTAGGTAATTACTGGCGAAGACATAATAGATTTTACAGTAGCGGTTATAGGTTGTTTGCCAGATATAACTTTGTTACGTAAATCTTTATCGGTTATAATACCAATGGCTAACCCTTTACTTACAACCAATACTGAGCCAATATGCTTTTCAGTCATTAATTCGGCAGCCTTTTGAATGGTTGTTCTTGGAGAGCAAGTAATCAGTTTTCGAGAATAACTTGCTAATTGAAGATCAGGTATTTTTATTTCTTTTTTAGAATCCTCTTCACCTTCAATACCATAAAGCTGACCTTTTTGATTTTTTGAATATGGATTTCGGGTATTTGAAGCAAAACTTTCCATTAAAAAAACAGAAACCTCTTCGTTCTGTTTAGCCATAGGCCTAAAAATGTCAATGGGTATACCGTAAAGAATACTTTCTTCGTGAGCTCTAGCTTCTAATTTATAATTTTCGTTAGCAATGAGTGGTCTAAGTCCAAATACATCTCCTTCATCGCAATAATCAACAATATTATTGGTAACCATATTATTTAGTGTAACGGCCCCTTTATGAACTAGGTAAAAATGTGCATGCGGGTTCTCTTCAACCGTGAAAATGATACTATTCTTTTCTTTGTAAACAATTAGAACTTGTTCGGCTAATAAATATAGAGACTTGGTGTCAAGAATATTAAATGGAGGATAATTTTTAATAAAATCAGCAACTCTTTCTGAAATAAGATTTTTCATAAACTAAAGTTAGCAGAATTGTTTTTCTATAAATGCAAAATACATTTACATCTATTCAAAATGTTATTGATTTAAAATTATACTTAACAATCACTAAGGAATACACCAACTGCTAATCCGCCTTCTGAGGTCTCCTTATATTTTGAGCTCATATCTTTGGCTGTTTCCCACATGGTCTGTACTACTTTGTCTAAAGGGACTTTTGCGGCAGAAGGGTCAGAGCCTAAGGCAAGTTCTGCTGCATTAATCGCTTTAATAGCACCCATTGAGTTTCGCTCAATACAGGGTATTTGAACCAAGCCACCAATAGGGTCGCAGGTAAGGCCTAAATGATGTTCCATTGCAATTTCAGCAGCCATAAGTACTTGTTCAGGTGTGCCTCCTAATAACTCGGTAAGCGCACCTGCCGCCATTGCTGAAGAAACTCCGATTTCAGCTTGGCAACCGCCCATAGCGGCTGAAATGGTAGCTCCTTTTTTGAAAATACTTCCAATTTCTCCCGCAACTAATAGAAACTGTTTTACATGTTCATAATTACCTGCATGGTTTTCAATAACCAGATAATACATTAATACAGCAGGTATAACACCGGCACTGCCATTGGTAGGTGCGGTAACTACACGACCAAGAGAAGCATTAACTTCATTTACACTGAGTGCAAAACAACTAACCCATTGTAAGATCTGTCTAAATTTTACTTCAGTTTGGCGTAATGTCTGCAACCATTCTTCCGGATTAGAGTAGGGTAGGTCACTTTTAAGATTTTTATGCATCTCAAAAGCTCTACGTTTAACATTTAATCCGCCAGGTAATATACCTTCTGTATGACAACCAGTATACATACACTCTAACATGGTATTCCATATTCTATGTAATTGGTGGTCAATTTCCTCATCGTTGCGCAATGACCTTTCGTTTTGTAGTACAAGTTCTGATATATTTAAACCTTCAGCTTTACAAAATTCAAGCAATTCTGTTCCTTTTTGTACAGGAAAAGGAAACTTATTGAACATGTCAACTTTGCGTTTGGCATTTTTTCTTTCCTCGCTAATGACAAAGCCACCGCCAATAGAATAATAGGTCTTTGATATTTTTTTTTCAGATTTTAGTGTCGCAATAAACTTTAATCCGTTGGCATGAAAAGGTAAAAACTTTTTATTGAATATAATATGCTGTTTGGGGTCGAACGGTATCTCGTGATTACCATTGAGTGACAAAGTTTTAGTCTTATTAATATCCTCTACTAATGTGTGAATATCCTTTATTGGTATTGTTTCGGGATCAGTGCCAATTAGACCTAGCATTAGAGCATAGTCTGTGGCATGCCCCTTACCAGTTAATGAAAGCGAACCATATAAATGAACTTCTATCTCAACAACATTCTGTAGTTCATTTTTTGAATTAAGATGTGCGAGCCAACGTTCGGCAGCTCGCCAGGGCCCTAGAGTGTGAGAACTAGAAGGACCAACGCCAATTTTTAGCATATCAAAAACACTTATACTCTCTATTTCCAAATCTTAATTATTTTATTAGCTAAGATACGATGTTTCATAAACCTATTAGGTATACAAAAATGGCATAATTATTATTAAAATAATTGTATTAATGACATCATGGCAGTTTTTCTTGCTTGGCATATTGTTTGTCCTTTAGTAAACGATTGTAAAATAACGCACTTAATTTAAAACATATAAAATGAGTAAGATTATAGGAATAGATTTGGGAACTACCAACTCCTGTGTTTCCGTAATGGAAGGTAACGAGCCAGTAGTAATTCCGAATGCAGAAGGAAAAAGAACAACACCATCTGTTATCGCTTTTGTTGAAGGTGGTGAAATAAAAGTAGGTGATCCAGCAAAAAGGCAAGCGGTTACCAACCCAACGAAAACCATTTATTCTATTAAAAGGTTTATGGGTAATAAATATACAGAGTCTAGTAAAGAAGCTGAGAGAGTACCTTATAAAGTAGTAAAAGGAGATAATGATACGCCAAGAGTAGATATAGACGGTCGTTTATATTCTCCACAAGAATTATCAGCGATGATTCTTCAGAAAATGAAGAAAACAGCTGAAGATTATTTAGGTCAGGAAGTTACTCGTGCGGTAATTACTGTACCAGCTTATTTTAATGATTCACAAAGACAAGCTACTAAAGAAGCAGGTGAAATAGCTGGTTTGATTGTAGAGCGAATTATTAACGAACCAACCGCTGCATCTTTGGCATACGGTATGGATAAAAAAGATACTGAACAAAAAATTGTAGTTTTTGATTTTGGTGGAGGTACGCATGATGTTTCTATCCTAGAATTAGGTGATGGTGTATTTGAAGTATTAGCGACAGATGGTGATACTCACCTAGGTGGTGATGATGTTGATCAAAAGATTATTGATTGGTTGGCAGATGAGTTCAAATCTGAAGAGGATATGGATCTTAGAAAAGATGCAATGGCTCTTCAACGTTTGCGTGAGGCTGCTGAGAAAGCTAAAATTGAATTATCTTCTTCAGCTCAAACTGAAATCAATTTGCCTTATGTAACTGCAACAGCTTCAGGACCAAAGCACTTAGTTAGAACTTTGACAAGATCAAAATTCGAGCAATTAATTGCTGACTTGGTAAAAAGAACAATTGAGCCATGTGAAACTGCAATGAAAGCAGCAGGACTTTCTAAAAGTGATATCGATGAAATTATTTTGGTAGGTGGATCTACTAGAATACCAGCCGTACAAGAAGCTGTTGAGAAGTTTTTCGGTAAAAAACCTTCAAAAGGTGTAAACCCAGATGAGGTAGTTGCAATTGGTGCAGCTATACAAGGTGGAGTTTTAACGGGTGATGTAAAAGATGTATTGCTATTAGATGTTACGCCACTTTCTCTAGGTATTGAAACTATGGGTAGTGTAATGACTAAATTGATTGAGTCTAATACAACGATACCAACTAAAAAGTCTCAGGTATTCTCAACTGCAGCGGATAATCAACCATCGGTTGAAATTCACGTATTGCAAGGGGAAAGACCAATGGCAAACGATAACAAAACTATCGGTAGATTTCATTTAGATGGAATTCCACCATCGAAAAGAGGAACACCTCAAATTGAAGTTACTTTTGATATCGATGCAAATGGTATAATTAAAGTATCAGCAACGGACAAGGCTACAAATAAAACTCAGGATATTCGTATTGAAGCTTCTTCTGGTTTAACAGAAGAGGAAATCAAGAAGATGAAAGCAGAAGCGGAAGCAAATGCTGAATCTGATAAAAAAGCTAAGGAAACTGCCGATAAGTTGAATGAAGCAGACGGAATGATTTTCCAAACTGAATCTCAGCTAACAGAATTTGGAGATAAATTATCTGATGATAAGAAGCAACCAATTCAAGACGCTTTGACAGAGTTGAAAGCTGCTTATGAAACTAAAGATATAGCAGTAATAACGCCAGCTTTAGATAAAATCAATGAAGCTTGGAAAGTTGCATCTGAAGAAATGTATAAAGCTCAGGCTGATGCACAGGGTGGTGGTGCTCCTCAAGGAGAACCAACTGCTAGCGATGCAGGTTCTGAAGGTGATAACGTTGAAGACGTGGATTTTGAAGAAGTGAAATAATATAACTTTAAGTTATTATAGAAAAAGGGACGGTTAATACCGTCCCTTTTTACTTTTGTACTATATTCTTTTGTGGCTATTATTAATAAAGTAATTTTGCAGTATGATTGAAAAATACCTCCAAACATTTTTTCTTGTTTTATTTACTGTAATATCTACTGTGCAAAGCCAAGAAATTCAAATTTTCACCTTGGCAGACTTTGATTTGAGAGATAATGTGAAATCTTGTTTTGTAAGTACTGATTATGGTAAAGAGGAATACGATTTTAACAGGAAAGGTTTTTTAACGAAATCGGTAACTAGGTATAATGCCACCGATTATGATGTCGTGTATTACAAATATAAAGGCGGTGAATTATCAGAGAAACGTTCAGAGTCTTACCGCAATAGTACGTTTGACCCTAGCACATCAATTGCACATTTTTATGAGATTGATTCTACTGAGAATCTAAGAATACAGGAGCGAATTTTTTCTTATGACAAACAGTTTTTAGACGAATATGTTTATGAATATGATGAGTTTGGAGATTTATCTAGTATTAGAAGAACAAACAATGACGGAACTGATATAACTCAGATTGAACATAAAAAGTTTAAAGGGGAATATACTGTATCGTACTTGCTTAACGATGTCCCATTAAAAACTGTACGTACTTCTACACAGAAGCTAAAAAATAAACCAGAACAAAAAATTGTTTTAACCAAAGAGTTTTTAAAAGGGGAGGCTAATTATGCATTTGAAGAAGTCTTTAGTTTAGAAGGTCATTTAATGGCGCAGCAAGAATTTGAATATAATCTAACTGCCGAAAAGTTCGTACCAACAGTTAGAACAACATACACTTATGATGAAAATGGTATGTTGATAGCCGAAATCGCTAAATCTGGTATGGAAACGGTTAAGAAGGAATATATATATCAATACGATAAAGCGGATAATGGTAATTGGATTAAACAAATCGTTACTCCTGATAATACGTACTCAACAAGAAAAATTACATATTACAAATTAGAGGCAAAGGTGGAAGAATAATTTAGTTGTTTGGTGATTTTAGTTCAAGCCATTCTTCTCGCAATAGCCCATAGCAACAAGTATTTCTCTTAAAACCATCGAGAAGATATACATCTTTTCTTAAAACACCTTCTAAGGAGCAACCTAATTTTTCAACTGCTTTTCTTGATTTAGTATTTCGTTCATCTATACGAAATTCAATTTTTTCAAAATCCAGGATAACAAAAGCATGTTGTAACATTAGTTTCTTCATTTGGCCATTTAATCCACTGCCATGAAATTCTCTTCCAATCCAAGTTGAACCTATGTGCAAAACTTTGTTCTTATGATTTATGTTCATATATCTTGTAGAGCCGGCATACGCTTTTTTCTCTTTATCATAGATAATAAAGGGAATACTGGTGCCATTTTGTAGTTGTTTTAAAGCCGTTTCTACATAGTCCTTTAGGGAATTTGGTGTTGCAATGTTTGAAGGTGAATACTGAACTAAGTTACTTTGAGAAGCAATTGAAATGAGTTCTTCATAATTGTCAAGTGTAAGTGGCTCTAATAGCACCCTGTCATTTTCTAAAGTAAAGAATTTATTCATTTCACTAAGTTGTTAATGATTTCCTTTTTGACTTCATGTCCGCCTTCAAATTTCATATGTTGAATGCTATCACCAAATAATTTCTTTAGTTTAGTATTTTCTTCAATAAGTCGGTTAGGTGTTAAATATTCATCTGAAATACCTAATATAGATATGATTTCTGTATTTGATAAATATTGGAAATTCTCCTTATCTAGTTCTGCGGGAATTCCACCAGCATAGAGTACAAGTTTATTGCATTGTAATTTTGAGTATGCCAAGTATCGCATAGCTATAGAAACTCCTTGAGAAAATCCGAACATAATCAGTTCGCAATTCTTCGAAATATCTTCATTGGCTAAAACAGCATCTATATAATTAAATAGATTAATTGATTCTTGCTTCGTATTTTCTTTTGTCAACCAACTGGCACCTACATGTTTATATTCGCCATTCAAGTAATATTTAGCAGGAGCTTGCGGTGCTATAATATAATTCTCATCAGCAGGTAGCTCATTAAAATATTTTAGAAAGAATCTACTTAAAAAACCAATTCCGTGGAAAACAATCCAAACTCTTTTGGTTTTATTAGTTAAACTATTTAATGTCTCATAGGTATTAGACGTTTTATAGGTGACGCTTTTTATCTGGTTATTCATGAGAGTTGCTATTCTTTTTGAACTTTTCATTTGGTAATGTAATGCTTAATTTTACAAAAAAAAGAATGAACGATCACAAAGAAAAAATTCTAAAGATTTGTAATGAGACTTCTAAGAATACCTTAATGGAGACTTTAGATATTGAATACATAGATGTTGGTGAGGATTTTCTATTGGCGAGAATGCCTGTTACACCAAAAGTTCACCAACCAGATGGGGTATTACATGGTGGGGCAACCGTAGCATTAGCAGAAAGTGTAGGTAGCGCCGCGTCGTATATATTTTTAGACGGTAACAAATTCTTTATTAGAGGATTGGAAATTTCAGCCAACCATGTAAAAAGTATCAAAGAAGGTTTTGTTTTTGCCAGAGCTGTAATTTTGCATAAAGGGAGAACAACTCAGTTATGGGAAATTAAGATTACCAATGAAGCCGATCAGCTTATTTCTCTATGTAAATTAACTACAATCGCTTTACCTAGAAGCTAATATGGTTCAGGAACTATTTGATAAAGCTTTTGCAAGTTTAGAAGAAGAATTGCCGTTCGTTCTATATAGAAAGCCGAGTGAGGTTATTTTGAATGGAGTTTTTCAGAAGGATAATCAGATTCATTCTGTAGTAGATTTTTCAGAAACCGGATTTGTTTTTTCTCCTTTCGATTTAAATGCTAAGTCTATTCTATTAAAAACTGATACCGTATTAAAAGCTTCAATAGAACATAACTACACTTTAAATCAAGCTAAAGAAAAAACCTCTTTTTTAGATGAAACAGAGAAAGTTGGTTACCTTAAACTAATATCTAAAGCTATAGAGGTCATAAATGAAGGTGAATTAGATAAGGTTGTTTTATCTAGAAAAATTGAAGTCAATGCTAAGATGTCACCAGTTAGCCTATTTGAAAGGGTATTGGATATTTATCCAAAGGCATTTTGCTATTTATGGCACCACCCAAATGTAGGCACTTGGATAGGGGCAACGCCAGAAATATTAGTCAAAAGCAGAGGAACGCAATTCACGACAATGTCATTAGCTGGTACGCAAAGTTCAACTGAATTTTTAAAACCAATATGGGCAAAGAAAGAATTAAACGAACAACAAGTAGTTACCGATTATATTCTTGATGCTTTGAAAGATGAAGTAGTTTCAATCCGAGCTTCTGACGTACAGTCTGTAGAGGCAGGGCGGCTCTGGCATCTACGAACAGAGATTAGTGGGGTGTTTGCCCCTAATAAGTTTGGTGATGTTCTGAGAGCCTTACATCCAACCCCTGCAGTATGTGGGACTCCGTTAAAAAGGGCTAAAAAATTCATTGTTGAAAATGAATATTATGACCGTTCCTTTTATACAGGATTTTTAGGGGAATTAAATTTTACTACTGAATTAACTAGAAATAAGAATAGACGTAATCAAGAAAATAGTGCTTATAGAAGCATAGTGAAAAGTTCTGAACTTTTTGTGAACTTAAGGTGTATGCAAATTAAAAATGAAACTATTTCAATTTATGTAGGTGGTGGTATTACAAGTGATTCGGTACCCGAAAGTGAATGGAATGAAACTGTACTGAAAAGCGACACTATGTTTCGTGTTTTGAATCATAAATAGCGTTAAGACATTTGGCTAATAACCTGCTTAGGTTGTATTTTTGAAGTACATGAATTACTCTATTATACCTACTGCCCAAGCTATTGTTCAACATTGTCAGGTAAATAATATTTCTAATATTGTTATTTCTCCTGGTTCTAGAAATGCACCGTTAACTATTGCTTTTGCAGAGAATCCTTTTTTTTCTTGTTTTAGTATTGTCGATGAACGTTGTGCAGCTTTTTTTGCATTAGGTATGGCACAACAATTACAGCAACCGGTTGTGGTAATCTGCACATCAGGTAGCGCACTTTTAAATTATTACCCTGCAGTGGCAGAAGCCTTTTATAGCAATATTCCTCTAGTAGTAATTTCTGCCGATAGACCAATTTATAAAGTTGGAATAGGGGATGGGCAAACGATCAATCAGAAAAATGTGTATGACAATCAAATAGGTTACTCGGCTAATCTTAGACAAGATGTTAGTCATGCTACCGATAAGATTCGTCAGTATAAGCCAGAATGGATTAACGACAAAAAGGTAGATGAGGTTCAGGATGAGGTTCGAGAATATAATGATGCCGAATTGAATAATGCCTTTAACTTCGCTTTTACATCGAAAAGTCCAGTTCATATAAATGTGCCCTTTGAAGAGCCATTGTACAACACAATAACGGAACCTACCGCGATAGCTCAAGTCAATCCAAATTTAATTCAACATCAGAATCAATCTTCCTTAAAACGAGAGAAGAATATTTGGAATTCGTCAAAACGTAAGATTGTGTTAGTGGGTGTAAATACACCAAATAGTGTTAATGAAGAAATACTACAATATTTGGCAAATGACCCAAGTGTACTGGTGCTTACGGAAACTACGTCAAACTTAAATCATCCTCATTTTTTCAATAGTATAGATTCCATAATTGCACCTATTGAAATGAACGATGATAAGGAAACTTTGTTTAATAATTTAAGGCCAGAGGTGCTTGTAACTTTCGGCGGACTTATTGTTTCAAAAAAAATTAAAGCATTTTTAAGAACCTTTTCTCCTGAACATCATTGGCATATTGGAGGTGTGAATGTTAACGATACATTTTTTTGTTTAGATGAACATATTAAGATTTCTGTTAATAGATTTTTTAAGGAAATGTATACAGATTCTAAAAACGTAAAAAGTGATTATTTCAGTTTTTGGCATCAAGTAAAGAAAAACTATGAATTAAAAAGGACAGACTATTTAGAGAAAATACCATTTTCAGATTTTTCAGTGTTTAATGAAATATTGCAGGCGATACCCAATAATTATCTTTTACAACTCGCTAATAGTTCTACCATACGGTATACCCAATTGTTCGACCTTAACCCTTCGTTACGGGTGTATTGTAATAGGGGAACTAGTGGAATCGATGGTAGTACGTCTACAGCGATAGGTGCTTCTATAATCAGTGAAACACCAACTTTATTCATAACAGGAGATCTTAGTTTTTTCTACGATAGTAACGCTCTATGGAACAATGCTGTTAAAAATAACTTTAGAATAATTGTTATAAATAATAAAGGAGGTGGCATTTTTCGAATACTACCCGGTAAAGAGAAAACCGATGTTTTTGAAACCTATTTTGAAACCCGCCATAACTTAAATGCAGAGCATTTATGTAAGATGTATGGACTCGATTATCGAACGGCAAATTCATCGGAGGTTCTTAAAGTAGAAATGAGTGACTTTTTTAAAGAAACGAGTAGTCCCAGATTACTGGAAATTACTACCCCTACATTAATAAACGATAAAATTTTGATTGATTATTTTCGTTTCATATCTTAGAGGTGTATTAACCATTAATTATAACACATTTAACATGAGTAAAAGAGACGATTTAATTGAAAAGTACGCTGCAGATATCAAAGATAAATTTGGTGAAAGTGCAGATATGGATTTGCTTAAAAAAGTAACTGTTGGTTTAGGACCATCAATTTACAATATTGATGCTTCGAAAGTTTCTGGTAGCGATCAAAAGGAAATAGATACTGTTAAGAATAATTACTTGATTAAGAAATTGGGTCTTAAAGATGGTGCTGAATTGGATGATGCTATTAAGACTGTTATGGACAAGTATGGTTCGTCTAACAGAAATAAGCATAGAGCAGTAATTTATTACAAGCTTTGTCAACATTTCAAAAAAGCTTCTGTTTATAATAAATAAACATTTTTAAGCTTATAGCAAAGACCGTTACCAATTTGGTAACGGTCTTTTTTTTTACCCTTAGTTTTCTAAATATTAAATGTAATTTTGTAACATGATAGAATTAGGACGTATAAACAATCTAGAAATTTTAAGAGATACCAGTGTAGGACTCTTTTTGGGTGATGAAGAAGGTAATGATGTTTTATTACCAAATAAATATGTGCCGACCGCGTATGAAATTGGTGAGAAAATAAAGGTTTTCTGTTATTTAGATTATGATGAAAGACCTGTAGCAACTACATTAGAGCCGGACATTATGTTAGGTGAATTCAGATTATTGCAAGTAGCTGAAATAAATGAGTTTGGTGCATTTATGCAATGGGGTTTAGAAAAACACCTATTGGTTCCTTTTAGAGAACAAAGGGATAAAATGAAAGAAGGCCAATGGTATGTGGTACATTGCTATTTAGACGAACGTTCAGGTAGATTAGTGGGTTCAAATAAGATAGATAGGTTCTTAAGTAATGATAGTGTAGACTTAAAAGAATGGGAACAAGTTGATTTGGTAGTCACTAGGCAAACCGATTTGGGTTGGGAAGTTATTGTGAATGAACGACATAAAGGTCTAGTATATTTTAATGAAGTCTTTAAACCAATTAATATTGGTGATGTTATACCTGGTTGTATTAAAACAATTCGAAAAGATAATAAACTTGATATTTCTCTTCAACCGTTAGGAGCAAAAGTATTGGAGCCAGCTGCCAAAAAGATTTATGAAGTATTAAAGGAAAATGGCGGATTTTTAGGGTTGCATGATAAATCGGCTCCTGAAGAAATTAGAGATGTTTTTCAGATGAGTAAAAAAACGTTTAAGAAGGGCCTAGGAACATTATACAAGGATAGAAAAATAAAAATAGATTCAGACGGAATTACATTAATTGAGGATTAATTCATTTAAATCAGAAAATTTTCAATTAATTGATTTGTAGATTTATATGCTAAATAATTAGTGGTATTTTTGTGAAATTATCAATTAATTTTAATTTTGTAACAAATAAAAAGTTATTAACAATTTTTGACTTACATTTAGATTTTAAGCATCAAAACTACATTAGAGTATGCCTTTTATAGAAGAGAGTGATCTGTTAGAATTACATAAAGACGTTGATAAGGCGCAAATTATTAATGAACGGCTATTAGATCAAATTAAGTATAAAAATAGAGAGTTGAAAAAGAGTAAGATTCAGCGAAATATTTTCGCTGGCGTTACAACACTTTTTTTAATAGGTGGTTTGGCTTTTACTTCATTTACAGCAGGGTTATCTAGTTCAGGTGGCTTCAATAGAAAGGCATCGAATGATTTGGTTCTAACTTCAATCGATAGTGTAGATGCCATACGAACACGCTTGGAAAGTTTAAAGGAACAAAACGAAGAGCTTAGTTTGGTTAAAGAATTTTATTTAGCAAAGGAGTTCTTGCAAAAAGAAAAAATATATTCGGTTCAAGTAAAATCATTTGTTGATAATAATGTTACTCTAGCATCAGAGGCGTTAACTAATACACTATTCGTTAAAACCAATCCTTTTTATTCATACTCTCTGGGTAATTTCGAAACTCTTGAAGAAGCTCAGTCTTTTAGAAAACAATTAGTAAATATTGGTTTTGGTGATGCTTTTGTAGCGTCATATCAAGATGGTAAAAGAATTCAAATAGAAGATCCTTATTAGTGACAAAAGTTAATGCATGGCTCAATGCAGCAAGACTTAGAACTCTTCCCTTATCTATTTCCGGTATACTTGTAGGTACTGCTCTTGCAGCGTATAATGGGTCAACGAATATTTTGATATTTGTTTTGGCGCTATGTACGACGGTAGGCCTCCAAATCACTTCAAATTTTGCCAATGATTATGGTGATGGTCTTAAGGGTACAGATAACGATTCACGATTAGGCCCTAAAAGAGCATTACAAAGTGGTCTTCTAACGGCTAAACAACTAAAGCGAGGTATTTATATTAGCATCGTTATTAATAGCCTTCTAATTGTTTTATTGATAGTAGCTTCATTTGGTTTAAAACAAATTCTATATCCTGCTATATTTTTAGTTTTAGGGGCTTTCTCTATTTGGGCAGCCATTAAATATACCGTGGGTAAATCGGCATATGGGTATAATGGTTTGGGTGATATTTTTGTTTTTATTTTTTTTGGTCTGGTTAGTGTTCTTGGTACTATGTTTCTGTATATGAAGGCTATATCACTGATTGCATTTTTACCTGCAATATCCATTGGTCTTTTGAGTGTAGGTGTTCTTAATCTCAATAATATGAGAGATATTAAATCGGATAAATCGGTAGGTAAAAATACTTTAGTCGTTAAATTAGGATTGAAAAAAGCTAAGACGTATCATTACGTTTTACTGGCAACCTCTTTTCTGAGCTTGTTTTATTTTTTATCCACAACAAATGGATCACTAGTTCGTTATGTAAGTCTTGTTGGGTTTGTACCGGTGTTTATTCACATAGGTAAAGTGGCGGTAACGAACAATGAGGCAGAACTTGATCCAGAGCTTAAAATTTTGGCCTTAAGTACCTTTTTCACGGCTCTTTTGTTTTTTATTAGTTATTATTATTTTTTGTAATTTTGAATGTAACCTTCTAAACCATTTTAGATCTTGGAACAACCGATTAAAATTCTTATTGTTGAGGACAACGTGATTATCGCTGATGACAT